>Ga0247768_1000029_pt1 | contig 109675 bp, 106 predicted proteins | sample UWRJL016104C6_FD_179944 | JGI IMG/M metagenome (GOLD analysis project Ga0247768, IMG submission 179944) | Plant litter microbial communities from Arlington Agricultural Research Station in Wisconsin, United States - UWRJ-L016-104C-6 | ecosystem: Environmental > Terrestrial > Plant litter >... | reverse complement strand
TACTTCGTCCACCAGGGGCGGATGGAGATCGACCTCGATGGCACCAAGCACGAGCTCCGCGCCGGCGGCTTCGCCTGGGTGGACGCCCAGGTCGTCCGCAGCCTCAAAAACCTCAGCGACTCAGAAGACGCGATCTACATCTGCGTCGGCGGCAAGGACGGCTACGTCGGCCGCGACGGCAGGCTGCCCGACGGCGAGACCGATCCGAGAGGCCCGATCAAAGACTGACCCCAGGACCTCTGGCTACTTCGTGTCTTTGAAGCCCTGATCGATCCAGGGCATCATGTCGCGAAGATCGCCACCGATGTCCTCGATTTCGTGCCCCGCAGCCTCGCTGCGCATGCGGTCGAAGTTCTCGTTGCCGGCGCGGTTCTCGGCGATGAACTCTTTGGCGAAGTCGCCTGACTGGATCTCCGAGAGGATCTGCTTCATCGCCGCCCGCGACTCCTCGCCGATCACCCGTTTGCCGCGGGTCATGTCGCCGTACTCGGCGGTGTTGGAGATCGAGTACCGCATCCCCTGAATGCCCTTTTCGTACATCAGGTCGGCGATCAGCTTCAGCTCGTGCAGGCACTCGAAGTAGGCGAGGCGCGGGTCGTAGCCGGCCTCGACCAGGGTCTCGTAGCCGGCGCGGACCAGCTCGGAGGCGCCACCGCAGAGGACGGCCTGCTCGCCGAAGAGGTCGGTCTCGCACTCGTCTTTGAAGGTCGTCTCGATCACCGCGGCGCGGCCGCCGCCGATCCCGGAGGCGTAGGCGAGGACGAGGTCGTGGGCGTTGCCGCTGTCGTCCTGGTGGACGGCCATCAGGCAGGGGACGCCGCTGCCTTCCTCGTACTGGCGGCGGACCAGGTGGCCCGGGCCCTTCGGCGCGACCATGCCGACGTCGACGCCAGGGGGCGGCTCGATCTCGCCGAAGTGGATCGCGAAGCCGTGAGCGAACAGCAAGAGGTTGCCGGGGGCGATGCCGTCGGCGATCTCCTCACGCCAGACCTCGGCCTGCTTCTCGTCGGGCAGCAGGATCATCACCAGGTCGCCGCGGCTGGCGGCTTCGGCGATGTCAAGGACCTCGAGTCCGGCGGCTTCAGCCTTGGCGCGGCTAGACGAGCCAGGACGGAGGCCGACGACGACGTCGACGCCAGAGTCCTTGAGGTTGAGGGCGTGCGCGTGCCCCTGAGAGCCGTAGCCGAGGATGGCGACGGTCTTGCCGTCGAGCTTGCTGAGGTCGGCGTCTTTGTCGGTGAAGATGTCGTCGGTTCGCATGACGCGGCAGGCTAGCGGAGTGCTCTGCGCATCAGCTTGCCCGAGGGCGTGCGCGGCAGCGCCGAGGCGAGCTCGACCCGCTTCGGCACTTTGAACCCGGCCAGTGTCTCGGCGCAGTGGCGGCGCAGCTCGTCCGCGGTGGCGCTCGTCCCGCTCTCGAGAACGACGACCGCCGTGACCGCCTGCTGCCACTCGGGGTCCTCGCGGCCGATCACCGCCGCCTCGGCGACCGCCGGGTGGCGCAGCAGCACCTCCTCGACCTCGGCCGGGATCACGTTCTCACCGCCGCTGACGATCATGTCGTCGATCCGATCGCGGACGTAGAGGAAGCCTTCCTCGTCGATGTGGCCGAGGTCGCCGGTGTGGAGCCAGCCGTCGGCGTCGGCGCTGCCGGGGGCGACGGTCGGTCCCTGGATCAGGATCTCGCCCTCGCGGATCCGCAGGTGCGTGGTCAGAAGCGGGCGGCCGGCGGAGCCGAGCTTGCGCTTGGCGTCGGCCGGGGCGAGCGTCGTCACCTGCGAGCAGGTCTCGGTGAGGCCGTAGGTCTGGACCACGGTCGCGCCCTTGGCGATCGCCTCTTCCAGCGGCTCCTCCGGGACCGGACCGCCGCCGACCAGGATCGCCCGCGGGCCGGAGAGGTCAACGCCGGCGTCGAGCAGCCGCGTCAGCATCGTCGTCACCAGTGAGACGAGCGTAATCCCGTCGTCTTCCAGCGCCTTCCCGACGCTGTCGACGTCGAAGCCGTCGTGGATGACCGCGGTCGTCCCGTAGATGACCGAGCGCATGACGATCCCGAGGCCGGCGATGTGGCTGAGCGGGACGCAGCAGAGCCAGCGGTCCTCGGGCAGGACGCCAAGGTTGAAGCCGGAGCCGACCGCATTCCAAAGGAAGTTGCCGTAGGTGAGCGGGACCGGGCGCGGGGTGCCGGTGCTGCCGCTCGTGAGGACGCGGCAGCAGATCGCGTCCATGTCGTGCTCGCCGAGCAGCGGCATGTCGGCCTCGGTCTGGGTCAGCTGGCCGGGGTCGTCGAGGTCGACGATCGGGTCGACGGCGGAGACGATCGCCGCCCGCTCCTCCGGCGTCAGCCGCGGCCCCAGCGGCAGCAGCGCCGCACCGACCTTCAGCAGCGCGTGGAGGAGGACGACCTGCTCGCGGCGCGGGTGCATCGTCAGCGCAGCCGTGCTTCCGCGGCGGACGCCGTGGGCGGCGAGCCGGCGGGCGACCCAGGTGGCCTCGGCCTCGAGCTCGGCGTAGGTCATCTCGGCTCCGTCGGCGACGAGGGCCGTCCGATCAGGACAGCTCTGTGATCTCTGCGAGAGCCAGTCGTCGAGCTTCATCGGGATATCGTGCCCATCATGCCCAAACGCCACAAAGGAGCTCCCCCAGAGAGTGAGCTCTACGCGCCGATCGAGTGGAAATCCGGTCCCGGCACCTACGAAGACATTCGTTACGAGACCGGCGGCGGGATCGCCAAGGTGACGATCGCCCGGCCCGAGGTCCTCAACGCCTTCCGTCCGCAGACGCTGATCGAGGTCTCGGCGGCGATGGAGCTGGCGCGCGAGGACGCGGAGGTCGGCATCATCGTCCTGACCGGCGAGGGCGAGCGCGCCTTCTGCTCGGGCGGGGACCAGACCGTGCGCGGCGATACCGGCTACATGGCCGAGGGCGCCTCGGTCGGCCGCTTTCACGTCACCGACCTGCAGATCCAGATGCGGCGGCTGCCGAAGCCGATCGTGGCGATGGTCGCCGGCTACGCGATCGGCGGCGGCCACATCCTCCACCTCTGCTGCGACCTGACGATCGCCGCCGACAACGGCGTCTTCGGCCAGGTCGGCCCGCGGGTCGGCTCCTGGGACGGCGGCTACGGCGCCTCGCTGCTGCGCGACCTGGTCGGGACCAAGAAGGCGAAGGAGATCTGGATGCTCTGCCGCCAGTACGACGCCGAGGAGGCGCGCGAGATGGGGCTGGTGAACACGGTCGTGCCGCTGGCGGACCTGGAGCGCGAGACCGTCGCCTGGTGCCGCGAGATGCTGGCCCTCTCCCCCTTCGCCCTGCGCCTGGTCAAGGCCAGCTTCAACGCCCATGAGGATGGCTACGCCGGGATCCAGCAGCTCGCCCATGACGCCAACCTCCTCTTCTACGGCTCCGATGAGGCGGCCGAGGGGCGTGAGGCTTTCAAGGAGAAACGGTCGCCAAACTTCGGAAAGTTCCCGAGGCGCGCATGAGGATCTGGCTGATGGCGGCACGGCCGCGGACCCTGCCGGCGGCGATCGCGCCGGTGCTGGTCGGGACCGCGGCGGCGGTGCAGTGGTACGGGAGCCTTCCGCGCTGGGGGGCGTTCTTCGCTGCCCTGGTCGGCTCGATCTTCATTCAGATCGGGACCAACCTCGCCAACGATTACTCCGACGCCAAACGGGGCGCCGACACCGCCGACCGGCTCGGGCCGGTACGGGTCACGGCCAGCGGGATGGTGACGCCGCAGCGGGTGATGCGGGCGACTTGGATCGCCTTCGCGGTCGCGGTCGTCTGCGGCATCTACCTGACCACGGTCGCCGGCTGGGTGATCCTGCTGATCGGTGTCCTCTCGATCGCCGCCGGCGTCCTCTACACCGGTGGGCCCCGTCCCTACGGCTACGCCGGCTTCGGCGAGGTCTTCGTCTTCCTCTTCTTCGGCCTCGTCGCCGTCAACGGCTCCTATTACGTGCAGCTGGAGGAGCTCGACGCACTGCCGCTCGGCCTCTCGATCTCGATCGGCTTCCTCGCCACCGCGATCATCGTCGTCAACAACGTCCGCGACGTCGAGACCGACCGCCGCGCCGGCAAGAACACCATGGCGGTGCGGATCGGACGCGAGGCCGCGGTGCGGCTTTACGGGCTGCTGGTGGTGGGAGCGTTCGTGGTCCTGCCGATCGCACTCTGGGCCGGCGAAGCAAGCGCGCTGCCGCTGATCGGGTGGCTGGCGGCGCCGCTGGCGCTGAAGCCCTACCGGACGCTGCGGGAGCGGCGCGACGGCCCGGCGCTCAACGGTGTGCTGGCGGCAACCGGCGGGCTACTCGGGGTCTTCAGCCTCCTGGTCACGATCGGCCTGCTGATCTCGGCCTAGGAGTCACGAACCGCATCAACTTCTACTTGTGGTGGGTGTAGAGGTTGATGCAGTTCGGGTTTGAGAGGGTTTGGGTGTGCGGTTCGCATCGGTCGAGGTCATTCCCTACTCGCTTCCATTCACGGCGCCCTATGTGACGGCGCGCGGGGTGCTGGAGCGGCGGGAGATGGTGCTGCTGCGGGTTCGGGATGCGGACGGGGTCGTGGGATTGGGGGAAGCGGTGCCGCTCTCGTTACGGGGAGGCGCGTCGCTGACGCAGGTGGTTGGGGAGCTTGAGGGGTGGGCGGAGAGGCAGGTGGACGAGGGGTTGTCTGCGCCCGCGAAGTGTGCGGTGGCTACGGCGCGGATGGATTTGCTGGGTAGGAGGCAGGGGGACCAGGGTGGCGGAGGAGATGAAGCGGTTCCGTGCAATGCGACGCTGGTGGCCGGGGCCCCCGAGGCGGTTGCGGCCGATGCCGAAGCGTGGAGAGCGGAGGGTTTCACGACCTTCAAGCTGAAGCTCGGTGCCCAGTCTGTGAAAAGTGGCGTAGAGCACGCTTTTTCACAGACTCGCGATGGGGACGTCGATCAGGTGCGGGCGGTGCGGGAGGCGGTCGGACCTGAGGCGCGGATTCGAGTGGACGTAAACGCGGCTTGGGGCCTCGCTACGGCGAAGAGGCGCCTGGGCGAGCTGGAGCCGTACGGGATCGAGTTGGCGGAGCAGCCGGTCGGGACGTTGGAGGAGATGGCGGAGCTCGCGGCGTCTACGTCGATCCCCCTCGCCGCTGACGAGAGCGTCGCTTCACTCGAGGAGGCGGAGCGGGCGGCAGCGCTGGGCGCCTGCGCCTATACGGGGATCAAGCTCTCGAAGGTCGGCGGGCCCGAAGCCGCCCTGGCGATCGCCGACGTCCTCCCCGCCTACATCACCAGCGCCCTCGACGGGCCGGTCGGGATCGCCGCCGCCGCCCAGACCGCGCTCAGCCTCGCCGAGACTACGCACCCCGAACGCCTCCACCTCGCTCACGGCCTCGCCACCCAGCGCCTCTTCGCCGAGACGATCGCCTCCGTCGAATGCCAGCTCCGCGACGGCAAGCTCCACCTCCCCCCCGGCCCCGGTCTCGGCATCGAGCTCGACGAGGAGGCACTCCAGGCGCACCGCATTTAGCCTGCGTCTGTCGCTTTTGTGGACATATCGGCCACTAAAGCGACACGCCACCTTCTGATGGACCCTAAGAACGTCAATACCGCACTTGCCTCCGCTTTCGCCGAGGAGCTTGCTCGTGGTGGGCTGCGGCTCGCTGTCATCTCGCCTGGCTCTCGCTCTACGCCACTCGCGGTGGCACTTTGGCGGCAGCCTGAGATCGAGGTCGCTGTGATCGTCGACGAGCGGTCTGCCGGGTTCTTCGCGCTGGGGGCGGCGCAGGCGAGCGGGGAGCCGGTGGCGCTGCTCTGCACCTCGGGGACGGCGCTTGTCAACTACCACCCGGCCGTGGTCGAGGCCGACGAATCCGGGATCCCACTGGTGGTGCTGAGCGCCGACCGACCACCGGAGCTACGGGGGATCGGCGCCGGGCAGACGATCGACCAGATCAAGACCTTTGGGGCCTCGGTGCGCTGGTTCAGCGAAGTCGGGACGCACCAGGCCGACGACAGCGGCCTGCTGCACTACCGATCTGTCGCCTGCCGGGCGCTGTCCAAAGCCCGCGGCGAGGTCCGCCCCGGCCCGGTGCACCTGAACCTGCCCTGGCGCGAGCCGCTGGCGCCGGTGCCGGTCGAGGGTGCGGTGACGGCCACCGATCCGCTGGCGCTGGAGGGCCGCGGCTCTCGGCCTCTGACCGCGGTGACCAAGATCGATCTCGAGCCCTCGGTCTTTCTCCTCGAGGAGATGGCCGGCCACATCGGCGACGCGATCTCCGGCGTGATCATCGCCGGCCGCCAGCTCGACCCGGAGCTGCGCGAACCGCTCGCCCACTTCGCCCGGGTCTCCGGCTTCCCGATTCTCGCCGACCCGACCTCGCAGCTGCGTTGCGGCCCCCACGACCGCTCGCACGTCGTCGCCTCCTATGACCTGCTGCTGCGCGACGAGCACTTCGCCCGCTCCGTCGTCCCCGAGCTGGTCCTCCGCTTCGGCGAGATGCCGACCAGCAAGCCGTTGCGCGCCTGGCTGACCGCGAGCGGCGCCGAGGAAATCGTCATCGACCCCTACGGAGGCTGGAACGAGCCGACGAACCGGGCGGCCGCGATCCTCCGCGCCGATCCGACCGAGCTCGCCTCCGGCTGGGCGGCGCGCCTGGAAGGCCTGGAGGGACGAGAACGACCGCTGCCCGACCGCTGGCTGGAAGCGGAGAAAGGGGCGCAGAACGCACTCGACTCAGCCTTTGCCGAAGCGGGGGCGATCACCGAGCCCGCCCTCCACCGCGCCCTCGGCGCCGCCTACCGCAACGACGACCTCGTCTACACCAGCTCCTCGATGCCGATCCGCGACCAGGAGGCCTTCCTCGCCTCCTCAGCCACCGACCTCACCTTCCTCTCCAACCGCGGCGCCAATGGCATCGACGGCCTCGTCTCCTCCGGGATCGGCGCCGCCCGCGCCAGCGGGCGGCCGACGACGATCGTCACCGGCGACCTCGGCCTCCTCCACGACCTCGGTGCCCTCGCCGCTCTGCGCGAGGTCTCGACCCCGGTCCGCATCGTCGTCATCGACAACTCCGGCGGCGGCATCTTCCACTTCCTGCCCCAGGAGGGGGCGCTGCCCGAAGACGAGTTCGAGGCCCTCCTCGGCACCCCCCACGGCATTGACGCCGCCAAGGCCGCCGCCCTCTTCGATCTCCCCCACCGCCCCCTCGAATCGCTCAATGAGCTACCGGCCGCTCTCGCCGCAGGGACTGGCCTGATCGAGGTGCGGACTGATCGCGGGACTAACGTCGAAGCGCACAAAGAGCTTGCGGCCGCCGTCGCGGCAGCGATCTGTTAGCGCGACACGACCCGCCAGTGGAAGATGGCCGGCGTTGGGTCCGAGATGCCCTGCGGATTAACTGCGCGCACTCTGAAGATGTGCGAGGCCCGGCTCACCTTTCTGCGAAATGGCGGAGAACAACCGCGGAAGCGCTTGTAGTCAAGCTTGCATTCGAAGTGAGACCCCGGCACGTCGGAGCCAAAAGTGAACTTCGCCAACCTCTTCGTGGTTCGTTTTGAAGGGTGCGTTCTCAGCCAGGTGCCCGGTGAGGCGGCTCGGTCGCCGGCGACGGCCTCACCAGGGAAGTCACCACCACTCACCGGAAGGCCGGTCGGTTCTTCCAACTCGTCGGCGCCGATGTCGGGGGCTGGGCCGATTACCCTGGCGCCGCCGTCTATGTCAGTCGCACTCGATACGTCGTCTATCGCACCCGAATTGACCGTCGGCGAACCGGGAAGCTGATGAAACCCGTCCGCAGCAAGGGTGGGAGCAGCAAGAATGTTTCCGTTCGTTCCGGGAGGCGTGATCGAAGCTCCTCCCGGCCCGGAGGTTTCGGTTTCCACCGTCGCGTAATCCGAGTGATCCAAGCTGACGTTGGTGGTGGCGCCGTAGCCGCAGCAATATTCAAGGCCACTGGCGACGATGTCCTTGTGATCCCCTCGGGCGATAAGGCCTTTGGCCTCGATCGAGGAGACGATCCCTGGCCCTCCTGCGTGGTAGGAGAAGCTCGCGCCCACCGCTCCCTCGCCGGTGGCGATTGCAGTGCTATTGCGGATCGTCGTCGTGGACGCTTCAAAGGGACGAACGTTGGTGCCCAGGGCTACGCCATTTGCGAGATTCAGACAGACACTGTTGCGAAGGACCCCGGAGAAGAAGTTGCAGGTGATTCGATCGCTGACTAGCGAGCGTGCGATTACGTCTTCCACCCGCCCGTCCTGAACGGTGAAGGCAGCACTTTCGTAGGCAACATTTTCGATTTCCAGATGCGAAATGGCAGCATCAGGGTGGACAAAGAAGGCTCCCCACGTCCAGTCGTTGACCTCTACGCGGAGGAGGGGTCGAGCCTTGCCCGGTTCGCCTCGAACCGTCCCCCCACGCAGCTGAACAAATCCTGCCGGCCCGAAATCCCCGGCCGTCTCCGAGTAAACACCCGGCTCCAGTTCGACCACATCGTTCTCAGTAGGCACCCAACCTTTTTCCGCCGCTACATACAGGGGGCACGGGTCGAAGCGATCTTCACAAGGGGCCGTCCCAGGGCCGTCAGGAGCGGCAAAGCGAGTGGCAGCCTCTGCCGGGCCGGCAACGAGGGCGACCGTCACCAGGGCCAGAAATAGAGCGCAGCCTCCCCGACCGACCATCGTCAAAGCCTACTCAGCAAGCAGCGGCAGAAGCGCCTGCAGCTTGACCTCGGTCTCGGCCAGCTCCGCCGCCGGGTCTGATCCGGCGACGACACCTACTCCGGCGAAGAGGTGGGCCTCGCGGTCGCGGAGGAGGGCGCTGCGGAGGGCGACGCAGAATTCGCCGTCTTCGGTGGCGTCCATCCAGCCGACGGGGGCGGCGTACCAGCCGCGGTCCATGCCCTCGAGGTCGGCGATGGCGGCGGATGCCGCCGGCCAGGGCTCGCCACCGACGGCGGGGGTCGGGTGCAGGAGGCCGGCCATCTCAATCGCCGAGTGGGGCTCGGCGAGCTGGGCGATCACCGGCGTCGCCAGGTGCTGGATGTTCGCGACCTTGACGATCTCCGGCTCGGACGCGGCCTCAACCCAGACCGCGTGGGGGCGCAGGGCGCGGACGATCCGCTCGGCGACGATCCGCTGCTCGCGGCGGTCCTTGTCGCTGCGCAGCAGCTGCTCGCCGAGGTGATCGTCGACGGCGGGGTCGGAACTGCGGCGGGTCGAGCCGGCGAGGGCGACGGTAGAGACGGAGGCCCCGGCGCGGCGGACCAGCAACTCGGGGCTGGCGCCGATGAAGGCCGCCTCGGGCGTGCCGACACAGAAGCAGAAGCAGGCGGGGAACTGTTCGCGCATCGCCCCGAAGACCGCGGCGGGATCGTGGGCGGCCCCGGCGCTGACGATCACCTCGCGGGCGAGCACGACCTTCGAGAACTCGCCGGCATTGATCCGGGATGTGGCGCCCTCGACCGCGGCTTCGAACTCTCGCGGCGGACGGGCGCTGCGGATCTCGGCGTGGGCGGTCGGGTGCGGGTCGAGCAGCGGCAGCGGCGCCTCGAGGCGGAGGCCGGCGACCCGGGCCGCCAGCTCCTCGGCGAACCGATCCACCTCCTCCCCCGGCCGCACCACCGCGTTGACGGTGAGGAAGGCGCGCTCGCCGCGGCGGCAGAGCGAGATCTGCGGCAGGACCAGCGAAGCCGGCGGCAGCGAGGACCAGGTCGAGCTGGTGCCGCCGTCGGGGTCGAAGGCGAAACCGCCGAGCCAGGTGGGGCCGGCTCCGGCCGGCAGTCCCCGCGGCTCCTCAAGGACCGGGTGGTCCCCCAGCCGCAGGCACTCGTCGGCAACCTCCTCGAAGCGCCGATCGCCGCGCGAGGCCGCCTCGTGCGCAACCCCCAGACCCGCCAGCGCGAACTCGCGATCCGGCTGCTCCCAGCAGAACCAGCACTCGGAAGCCAGGCGCGACGAAAACACGACCGCGCACGGGTCGGCGACCTCAACCTCCCTGGTGACGCTTACGAGGGTGCGGCGCCCGCGCTCGGCGCCTCGCTGCAGTACTTCGAGAAGGGCCTCAGTCGTGACCGCGCCCAATGGCGATCTCTCCGGTCCTCACCATTTCAACTAGCCCATGCGGGCGGACCATGCGCTCGAAGGCCTCGATCTTGTCGGCGGAGCCGGTCACCTCGATCGTCATCGTCCGCCGCGCGACGTCAACGATTTTCGCTCGGAAGATCTCCGCGAACTGGATGATCTCGGCCCGGTTCTCGACCGCCGAGGAAACCTTGAACAGCGCCATCTCCCGCGCCACCGTCTCCTCCGGCTCCATGTCGCGGATTTTCAGGACGTTGACGAGCTTGTGCAGCTGCTTGGTCACCTGGTCGATCGGGTGGACGGCGCCGTCGAGCGTCAGGGTGATACGCGAGACGCTCTCATCATCGGTCGGCCCGACCGCGAGCGTGTCGATGTTGAAGCCGCGGCGCGAGAAGAGGCCGGCGACCCGCGCCAGCACGCCCGGTTTGTTCTCAACCAGGATCGAGAGGATGTGCTTGCGGCCGCTGAGCTGCCCGGGCAGGTTCAGGTCCTCCAATTTGACCGGCTGTGAGGTCCCGGCCTCCATCAGCGGACCGCCCCTCGGGGGGCCTCTACCATGTCGCGGGCGGCGTTGCCCGGCGGGATCATCGGGTAACAGTTCTCCTCGCGGACGGTGCGGACGTCCATCAGGACCGGGCCATCGTGCTCCAGCGCCGCGACCATCTGCTCCTCGAGGTCGGCGGAGTCCTCGCAACGCATGCCTTTGGCCCCGAAGGCCTCCGCCAGCTTCACCCAGTCGGGGCTGGCGCCCATCTCGACCGAGCTGTAGCGGCGGTCCCAGAACAGCTCCTGCCACTGGCGGACCATGCCCATGTAGCCGTTGTTCTGGAGGAAGATCTTCACCGGCACGTTCTCGGTGACGCAGGTGGCGAGCTCCTGGATGTTCATGATCAGGCTGCCGTCGCCGGCGAGGCAGACGACCTGCGCGTCGGGACAGGCGACCTTGGCGCCGATCGCGCTCGGCAGGCCGAAGCCCATCGTCCCGAGGCCGCCGGAGTTGATCCAGCGGCGGGGCTTGTCGAAGCCGTAGTACTGCGCGGTCCACATCTGGTGCTGACCGACGTCGGAGGTGATGATCGCGTCGCCCTGCGTGGCGCGGTGCATCGCCTCGATCATGAACTGGGGCTTGATTTCGCCGTTCTGGGCGGGCTCGTAGTAGAGCGGGTGCGCCTCCTGCCAGCCGCGCAGGGTGTTCCACCACTCGTCGAGGCGGCTCGAATCGGTCTGCAGCGCCCGGTACTCGCGGGTCAGCTTCGGCAGCACCTGCTTGACGTCGCCGACGATCGGGATGTGCGCGCCGACGTTCTTCGAGATCTCGGCCGGGTCGATGTCGATGTGGATGACCTTGGCGTGCGGGGCGAACTCGTCGAGCTTGCCGGTGATGCGGTCGTCGAAGCGGGCGCCGATGCAGACGATCAGGTCGGCTTTGTCCATCGCCTGGTTGGCGGTCCAGGTGCCGTGCATCCCCAGCATGCCGAGGAAGCGGTCGCTGGAGGCCGGGAAGCCGCCGAGGCCCATCAGGGTCGAGGTGACAGGGAAGCGGTCGGAGTCGGCGAGCTCGCGCAGCTCGGCGCTCGCGTTACCGTTGATGACGCCGCCGCCGGTGTAGAAGATCGGCCGCCGAGCGCTCGCCAGCGCTTTCGCGGCGATCCGGATCTGCTTGATGTTGCCGTCGGTCGAAGGCTTGTAGCCGGGCAGCTCGACCGGCTCGGTCCGCGGCACGTAGTCGATGTCGGCGCGCGAGAGGTCCTGCGGGATGTCGAGCAGGACCGGCCCCGGCCGCCCGGTCGAGGCGACGTGGAAGGCCTGGTGCACGTACTCAGGGATCTGGCGCGGGTCGGTGACCGCGAAGGAGTGCTTCACAAACGGCAGCGTGGCGCCGAGGATGTCGGCCTCCTGGAAGCCGTCGGTACCGATCAGCTCGGTCCGGACCTGGCCGGTGATGAAGACGGTCGGGGTCGAGTCCATCATCGCGTCGGCGATCGCGGTGACGAGGTTGGTGGCGCCAGGGCCGGAGGTGGCGAAGGCGACGCCGACTCGGCCGGAAGCTTTTGCGTACCCCTCGGCAGCGTGACCGCCGCCCTGCTCGTGGCGCACCTGGACGTGCCGGAAGTCGGCGTCGTAGAGGGCGTCGTAGGTCGGCAGGTTGGCCCCGCCGGGGATCCCGAAGACGTCCTTGACGCCCTCGGCCTTGAGGCTTTCCATCAACGTGTCGGCAGCGCGCATAGGAACTGGCGATGGTACCAGCGGCGAGGTCTCCGCCCCGTGGCTGCTCTACGCCTGGGCGGCGGCTGACTTCGCCGGGTTCCAGCGGGTCTTCGGGTCGATCGCGGTCTCGACGACGCGGCCTTTATGGCGCTCGATCGCGTGGATGATCGACTCGACCAGCTCCTCCCCCAACAGGGTCGGCTCGAGGCCGAGGTCGAGCAGCTTGGTGTGGATCGCGTTGTAGTAGTGCTCTTCCTTCTCGACCCGCGGGTTCTCGTAGTGCTGGATCTCGACGCTGTAGCCGAGGTGCTCGCCCGCCTCCTTCACCAGCCCCGCCAGCTCCAGCACTGAATATTGCTCGGTGAACTGGTTGAAGACGCGGAACTCGCCGCGCTCGGCCGGGTTGAGGGCCGACAGTTCGACGCAGGCGAGGGTGTCGCGGATGTTGAGGAAGCCGCGGGTCTGGTTGCCTTCCCCGTAGACGGTCAGCGGGTGGCCGATCACCGCCTGCACGCAGAAGCGGTTGAGGACGGTGCCGAAAAGCTCGTCGTAGTCGAAGCGGGTGACGAGACGGTCGTCGCGGGCGGTCTCCTCGGTCTCGACCCCGTAGACGACGCCTTGGTTGAGATCGGTGGCGCGCAGGCCCCAGGTGCGGCAGGCGAAGTGGATGTTGGTCGAGTCGTGGACCTTCGAGCAGTGGTAGAGCGAGCCCGGCAGCTTCGGGTAAGGCAGCGTGTCGCGACGGCCCTTGTGCTCGATCTCGATGTAGCCCTCCTCGATGTCGATGTCGGGCTGGCCGTACTCGCCCATCGTCCCGAGCTTGACCAGGTGCGCGTCGGGCACGTGGTCGCGCATCGAGAAGAGCAGGTTGAGGTTGCCGATCACGTTCGCGTGCTGGGTTTCGACCGCGCGCTCGCGCGAGAGCATCGAGAACGGCGCCGAGGCTTGCTGGCCGTAATGGACGACCACCTCGGGCTGCGTCTCGGCAACCACCTCGTCGAGGAAGTCGCCGTCCTCGACCGCGCCGATGTAGCTGCGGATTTGCTCGCCGGAGACCTCGCGCCAGGCGGCGATCCGCTCGTCGAGCTCCCCGATCGGGGTCAGCGAGGCGGTGCCGTGTTCGGTATGCCAGCGGCGGCGGGAGAAGTTGTCGACGACGGAGACTTCGTGCCCGCGGGCCGAGAAGCGGAGCGCAGTCGGCCAGCCGAGGTAGCCGTCGCCCCCAAGGATGAGGATTCGCATGAGGCCGGCACTTTAGTCGGTCAGCCGGCCGCGTGTCCGTGTTGAATCTCTGCGATGGCAAGCGAACTGGCGGCGCGAAACGGCGGCTGGATCGGGGTTGGCGCGCTGGTCGCGATCCTGCTGCTGGGGCTCGGGCTACGGGTCGGGGAGGCCTGGGACGGGCGCGCGCCTGTGTATGACGCCCAGGCCTACGCGGCGATCGCGGCGAACCTGGAGGACGGAAACGGGTTCACGGTTGGGGCGCAGGCGACGCAGCCCTCGAGCAATTACTCGCCGGGGCTGCCGCTGCTCGCGGCGGGGATTTACCGCGTGACCGGCGGGGTGGATGAACGGCTGGCGCGGGTGGTGCTGGCGGTTGTGGGGGCGCTGAGCGTGCTGTTTGCGTATGCGATTGGGCGGCGGCTGACGCGGCCGCCGCACCGACCCGGCTCAAGTGAGGTCGGTGCGGCGGCCGGGGAGCGGGAGCTATTGGTGAGAAGTGGGGGCTATAGCCCCCAAAACTCACCAAGTGTCTGGCCGGCACTGGTTGGGGCGCTTGTGGTGGCGGTTTACCCAGCGCTGTTGGAGTACCAGGGGATGCTGATGAGCGAGCCGTTGGCGGCGTCGCTGCTGTCGGGGGGAGTTCTGGCGGCGCTTTGGAGTTGGGACGGGCGCGCGGTGCGTTGGCTCTTGCCGGGCGCCCTCTTTGGAGCGCTGGCGATAGTGCGGCCGGAGTACCTCGGGATTGCCTTCCTCGTGGCACTGGTGATGGCGGCGCGGGAAGTTAGGCGTGATTGGCGCTCCTCCCTCCTACGTGCTGCTGTTTTCCTCGGAGCGGCCCTGGTGATCATCGCGCCTTGGACGATCCGCAACGCCATTGCGCTCGACCGCTTCGTTCCGATCTCCACCGGCGGTGGACAGGTCCTCTACGCCGGGACCTACCTCCCCTCTGACGGGGACCCGGAAAAGGTCGGAACCGAAGTAGTTCGCGAAAACCCGCAGCTGTTCGCACCTCAGGACGCGCAGCGCCTGCGGCTCGAGCAGATCCTCGCGCGGCTGGCGCACTCCCGCTTTCCGGACATGGAAACCGACAAGGCGCTCTCGAAGCTCGGCAAGGAACAGCTCTGGGACGACATCTCCGACGAGCCAGTCGAATACGCCGGCTTCGTCGCCACCAAGATCAGCCGCATCTGGTTGTACGGCCCACGCGACGTGATGCGCGAGCCGGTTTGGGAGGTCCTGCACTGGCTCCTCATCGCCTCCGCCCTCCTCGGTCTCGCCATCCTCGCCTGGCGTCGCCGCTGGGAGGCCCTCCTCTTCGCGACCATCTTCCTCGCCATCACGGCGATCAGTGCTCTCCTGGTGGCCTCCCCGCGCCGCGTCCTCATCCTCGTCCCCCTCCTAGCCGCCCTAACCGCTCCGGCCCTCACCTACCTAACGGCCTCGCGCGGAAGCCCATCCGCTGCCCGCCTCACAAAGCCAGGGCGGCGATCGGATGCGCTCCCCACCGCCCACTCCCCGGATAGCCTCACCCCGCCGTGACCGCCCTCACCACCTGGATCCGCACCCTCCCACAGCGCTACGGCAAGCGCACCTTGATCGCGCTCGCCCTGATCGCCGCGCTCGGCCTCGTCGTCCGCGCCTACGTGGTCGTCAACCCGGTCTCCGACCCGGCCGATGACTCGCACGCCTACTACGCGATCTCGAAGGCCCTTTACGAGGAAGGCAGCTTCGGCGGCCCCGAATTCCGCGATCCCAGCGACTGGTCTCCCGGCGCGCCATTCCTCTACGCCGCCTCCTTCTACGCCACCGGCGGCGCTCGGGAAGGAACCGCGCGGATCGTCGAGGCGCTGCTGGGAGTGGCGACGATCCTCGTCGTCTTCGCCCTCGGCTGGCGGCTCGGCGGCCGCGAGCTCGGCCGCTGGGTCGGCCTCTTTGCCGCCTTCGCGGTCGCGATCTACCCGCCGTTCATCCACACCACCGGCGAGCTGATGAGCGAGCCGCCGGCGATGCTGACCCTGCCGGCGGCGATCCTCGCCTTCCTCTGGGCCAGCGACCGACAATCCCCATGGGCCTGGATCGCCCCGGGCCTCCTCTTCGGCCTCACCGCGATGTTCCGCCCCGAGTACCTGCTGGTCGGGGCGGCCTTCGTCGTTCTGGCAGCCATCCGCACTTGGCGTAACTCGGAATGGCGGCTCGGCCTCGCCGGGGCCGCTGTGCTCCTCGTCGCGCTCGTCCTCCCGATCCTTCCCTGGACGATCCGCAATGTCGTCGTCCTCGACCGCGTCGTCCCGATCTCGACCGGCGGCGGCAAGGCCCTCTACGTCGGCACCTACCTGCCCGCCGACGGCGAATACCAGCGGGTGAAGGCGATCCTCGTCCAGAAATACCTCGGATCCCCCTTCCCCTACAGCGACGAAGAACTCGACGAAATCAACCCCACGCCCCTCTTCGACGAAGCCGCGAGGCAGATGCAAGAGGAACACCCCGACCTGACCCGTGACCAGGCGCTCGGCAAGCTCGGCAAGGAAAACTTCTCGAAGTACTTCGGCGAAGACCCCGGTGGTTACCTGGCGATGACCGCACGCAAGGTCGGGCGGATGTGGAGCAGCGGGGTCGGCGAAGCGATGAGCAGCACGTCCGGCCGCGTCGTCCAGATCTTCCTCGTCCTCCTCGGGCTCGCCGGCTTCGTCGCGCTGGCGCTGTGGCGGCGCTGGTGGGAGCTCGTCGTCCTGGCGACGCCGATCGCCCTCGTCACCCTGGTCGGCGCGATCTCCCTCGCGGCCCCGCGCCGCAACGAGGTGCTGATGACGCTCGTCTTTCCGCTAGCCGGTCTCGCCCTCTCATCCGCCCTTGCGGCCATATCCTCCGGTCGCCGATGGTCGTCCCAACCGCAGGCATCTTCCCCGCCGAACTGACCGCGCTGCGCGCGGTCGGCGTCGTCATCGCGCTCGCGATGGTCGCCTACGCGGTCGCCCGCCGCCGTACCCTGCGCAACGCCGACGTCCTGATCCTGATCCTCGCCGGGCTCGGGCTGCTGGTCGTCACGGGTACGGAAATCGTCAACGGGCTGCTCTCGGCCTTTTCGTTCGAGAAGGGCAACGGCGGCCGCATCCTCGGCCTTGCTGTCTTCGCGATCTTCATCCTCTTCCTGCTCACCCTGCGGGCGCTCTCGCAGTCGGCCCGCAACGCCCGCCAGCTCGCCGCCGCGCTCGAGGGCCTGGCCTGGGAGGAGTTCCGCCAGGCGGGGCTGCCCGACCGCTTCAAGGACAAGATCGCGATCCTGATCCCCGCCTACAACGAGGCCGACAACATCGCCACCGTTCTCGACCAGATCCCGCCCGCGGTCTGCGGCCTCCGCACCGAGGTCCTGGTCGTCGACGACGGCTCTCGCGACGGCACCGGCGACATCGCCGCCGAGCATGGCGCGCTGGTCGCCCGCCACGTCACCAACCGCGGCGGCGGCGCGGCCCTGCGGACCGGCTACCGGCTGATGGTCGAATCGGGGGCCGAGATCGTCGTCACCCTCGATGCCGACGGCCAGCACCGCCCCGACGAGATGGAGCGCCTGGTCAAGCCGATCCTCGACGGCGAGGTCGAGATGGCCCACGGCTCCCGCGTCCTCGGCCACGCCGACCGCAACCACTTCGCCCGCGAGCTCGGGATCGTCTTCTTCAACCGCCTCGTCTCCTTCATCACCCGCACCCACGTCAGCGACTGCTCCAACGGCTACCGCGCCGTCCGCACCACCGTCCTCCCCCAGCTGGTGCTCCGCCAGGAGCAGTTCCACACCTCCGAGTTCATGATCGAGGCGATCAAGCGCGGCATCCCCGCCAAGGAGGTACCGATCACGGTCGAACAGCGCCTCCACGGCCACTCGAAGAAGCCCGCCGCCTTCCGCTACGGCGCCGGCTTCGCCAACGCGATCGTCCGCACCTGGCTGCGCTAACGGACGCCCGGGTGGCGCACCGCAGCGGGATCCGGCAGGTACAGGTCGGTGCCGCAGCGGGGGCAGACCTGGACGTAGAGCTTCAGGGGCTTGTGGCAGTTGGGGCACTGGCGTTCAGGTTCGTCTTTGTCGACGCGGTAGAGGATCACGGCGATCAGGCCGAGGGGCGGGATCACCATCCCGATCACGAACCAGATGAAGAACGAGCTGCCCTTGGCGCGGCCGATGATTCCGGTGGCGAGGCCAAAGAAGAAGGCGATGACGAGGTATTCCACGTAGCCATTCTTGCGCGTCGGCCCTAGGCCTAACGTCCAGCGGGGTCGCGGCGCCTCAAGCGGGGGCGCCAGGAGGTCGAACTAGCAGGGAGGCCCCGTAGGGGCCTATTCGCACATGGCGATTCCGAGACACTCACCAGTCAAGGCAGTCGACGAGAAGCGGAAGCCGGAGCATCGTGGGCACCGCAGGCGCCGCCGTGTCTGGAAGGACAAGCACTTCCGCTGGGTCCCCGACGGCCAGGGCGATTGGCGGGTCAAGAGCTACATCTTCACCCATCACCACAAGCCAAAGAAGGGCCACTTCCGCGGCCCCGGCAAGAAGCCGCCGCGCCGAGCTCTGCCGGCGGCGAGCGCGCCTGCTGTGGCGTCCGTTCCCGCGCCGACCGTCTCCGACCCGCGCCCGCCCGGGGCCTACCAGGGTCCCTTCGGCGTCCCGCAGGCCACGCGCCTGCTGAACCGAGCCGGCTTCGGCGCCGTCCCCGGCCAGGCCGAGGCGCTGGTCTCGCTGGGTCTCGTCGGCGCGGTCCAGTCGCTGACCCGCCCCAGCGGCACCGCCGTCCTCAGCGGTCCCGCCCCGACCGACGACGAGGGCAACCCGCTCGCCCCCGCCGACGCCTGGGGCCATGACCACCTCTGGTGGCTCGACCGCATGGTCCGCACCGACCAGCCGCTGGTCGAGCGGATGGCGCTGATCTTCCACGACTGGTTCGCGACCTCGCTGGCGAACGTCTCCCGCCAGCAGCAGATGATCGACCAGTCGAACCTCTTCCGCAGCCACTGCTTCGGCTCGTTCCTCGACCTCTTCCGGGCAGTGACGATCGACCCGGCGATGCTGCAGTGGCTGAACGGCAACGAAAACTACAAGTGGGCGCCAAACGAGAACTACGCCCGCGAGATGATGGAGCTGTTCAGCCTCGGCGCCGACCGCGACGCCTACAGCGAGGACGACATCCGCGAACAGGCGCGGGCGCTGACCGGGTGGCGGAACGACTGGGGCGACACCGGCGCCTACAACTTCCGCTTCGACCCGAAATGGCACGACACCGAGACGAAGACCGTCTTCGGCCGCAGCGGCAACTGGGGTTGGGAAGACGCCTGTCGGCTCTGCGTCGAGCACCCGCTCCACCCCTCGTTCTTCGCCGCCAAGCTCTGGAGCTACTTCGTCCCGCAGCCGCTCTCGAGCGGGCGCCAGGACGAACTGATTTCCCTCTACACCGGCTCCGGCTGGCAGATCCGCCCGGTCCTGGAGGCGATCCTGATGAGCCCGGAGTTCTACGAAAGCCCGCCGATGGTGAAGCCGCCGGTCGTGCAGCTGGCCGGGACGCTGCGGACCCTCCATCGCTTCGTCGACACCGAGGCCTGGACCTGGCTCTGCGAAGAGGCGGGGCAGCGGCTGTTCATGCCGCCCAACGTCTCCGGCTGGGACGACAACCGCTGGCTCGACACCTCGCGGATGCGGGCGCGCTGGAACCTCGTCACCTACGCCCTCGAGGGGACCTCGGTCGACGTCTGGGGCGACGACTACAGCACCACCGAGACCGCCGAAGAAGCGCTGGCACGGGCGCTCGCCTCCTGGGGCAACCCGGTCCTGCGTGAAGAGCACCGCGCCGAGCTGCTCGACCTCGCCCGCCGCAGCGAGAGCCTGATCGTCGCCAACTGGCAGAAGGGGCCCTACCGGGCGATGCGCCAGAACGCCCTCCTGCAGCTGATCGGCGTCAGCCCCGACTGGATCCTGCAATGAGCGCCCGCAAGCACGCCTGCTGCGATGGCTTCACCCGCTCCCAGCTACTGCGGAGCGCGGCCGCGGAGGCGGGCAAGGGCCTGCCGGCAATCGAGCCGGGGATGCCGGATCCCGCCGGCACCGGGCTCTCGCGGCGCAAGTTCCTCTCCCGCAGCGCCGGGATGGCGCTGGCCGTCTACGGCGCCTCGAAGATCCCGCTCTCGGCCTTCGAGACCGGGATCGCGCAGGCGGCTCCGACCGACAAGATCCTCGTCTCGGTCTTCTTCGACGGCGGCATCGACGCGCTCAGCGTCCTGGCGCCGGTCGGCGACCCGAAGTACTCGCAGCTGCGCCCGAATCTCGCCTTCGCGCCCGGCGCCGGGCCGAGCTTCACGGAGGACACACGCCTGCAGTGGCATCCGGCGGCCGAATCGCTCTCCACCCTGCACGGTGAGGGCAAGGTCAGCGCCTTCCCGGCGATCGGCTACGACCACCCCGACCAGTCGCACTTCACCTCCCGCCACTACTACGAGATCGGCGAGCTGCAGGTCGGCTACCGGACCGGCTGGCTCGGCCGCTACCTCGATGCGGTCGGCGATGACGAAAACCCGCTGCAGGGGCTTTCGCTCGACGGCGACCTCTCGCCGATGATCGCGACGGCGGAAAAGCCGGTGGCGTCGATCGACAGCGTCGACGGCTACGACCTCTGGTCGCGGGTTGAAGATCCGGTCGAAAGGGAGATGTTCCGCAGCTTCGCCAAGTTCGGCACCCTGCCCTCCGACTCGCCGGGGATGGCGCAGGTGCGGCGGGCGACCTACCAGACCGACAAGCTGCGCCAAGACCTTGAAGGCGTCGGCGACTTCACCAGCCCGGTGCCCTATCCGGACACCTGGTTCGCCCACAAGCTCGCCGGGCTCGCCGCCTACGTCAACTTCGGGCTGCCGATGCGAGTGGTGACGATCCGCGCCGCCGGCGGCTACGACACCCACGCCGACCAAGCCGCCGATCTCGAAGGGAACCTGCGCGAGACCTGCGACGCGATCCTTGCCTTCCAGCGCGACCTCGAGAAACGCGGGCTCGCCGACCGGGTCCTGATCGAGCTCTGGAGCGAGTTCGGGCGGCGGCCGGAGGAGAACGGCTCTCTCGGCACCGACCACGGCGCCGCCGGCTGCGCCTTCTTGATCGGCTCGAAAGCAAAAGGCGAAATGGTCGGCGAGTTCCCCGGGCTCGGGAACCTCGACGAAGACGACAACCTGAAAGTGACCAGCGACTTCCGGGCGATGTACTGCTCACTGCTCGAGCAGTGGCTCGGCCACGACGCCGAACCGATCATCCCTGGCGCCAGCGGCTTCGCCAGGCCGGTGCTGGTGAAGCCATGAGCAAGGCGACGGCTGCGCTGCTCGGAGCGCTACTGCTGTTGCTGCTGAGCGCCGTCGGCGCTCCGAGCACGGCGGCGGCTGAATGCAGCTGGCAGCGCCACTCGAAGCGGGTCGTCAAGCACGTGCGGCGGCACGGGCGCCTGCGCAAGGTGGTGCGGTACAAGCGCTGGTGGAGCTGCGAACCGGTCTCCGCTACTGCACCAGCTCCCTCAGCGGATCCGCTGCCGGCGCCGACGCTGCCTCCAAGCGAGCCGTTGGCGCCCGGGCCCGACCCGGAACCCGAAGCCAACCGGCTCGCGGTCAAATCGCTCGAGTACTACTTCGTGCTCTCCCGTGCGCAGGTGAAAGCCGGAGCGCTGACGGTGGAACTGAACAACCAAGGCGAAGACCCACACAACCTCAACCTCCAGCGCGAGGGCGACGCTGGCGAACCGCTGGAGATTGCCGAAACCGACTCGCTGCAGCGAAACGTCGCGACCTTCGACCTACCGGCAGGCACCTACCGCCTCTGGTGCTCCCTCCCCGAACACGAGGAACGCGGGATGCACACGACGCTCGTCGTCGAGTAGAACCGCGAGTCTGTTTTAGACCCCGATATAGAGGGGCAACGACAGACTCGCGGTTCAGACCAGCGGTTTCGGTTTGCCGATCGTCCCGACCTCGGCGATGTCGCGGCGGAACGGCAGGCCGGCGGTCCAGTCGAGAACGGCGCGGAACTTGCGGGCGGCGCCCGGGATCTGGCTCATGTGGTAGGTCCGGGCCATCCACCAGGCGGGGAAGCCGCGGAAGGTGCGGTCGCCGATCCGGCCAACGGCCTTATAGCGGCCAAGGTTGACGAAGCTCGCTTCGCTGCGGTAGTCGAAGGGCTTGGGCGAGCCGATCCCGAGCTCGGCGGCGATGTTGCGCGCGGCGACCGGCCCCTGCCGGACCGCGTGTTGGGCGGTCGGTGGGCAGGTGCCGCCGCGGGGGTCGGGGGCGGCTGCGCAGTCGCCGATCGCCCAGACCGAGTCCATGCCCCGAACTCGCAGGTAGGAGTCGACGGGGACGCGACCGCGCTCGTCGAGCGGCACGTTCAGCTCGGCGAGGATCGGCTGCGCCTTCACCCCGGCGGTCCAGACCACCGTGCGGGTCGGCAGCACCTCGCCGGTTGAAAGCCGAGCGGTGGCGGCGGTGACCTCCTCCAACGTCGTCTGCAGGCGGATGTCGATGCCGCGCCCGCGCAGCTCCCGCAGCGCGTACTCAGCCAGCTCGCGGTCGATCTCCGGCAGCACCCGGTCGCTCGCCTCGACCAGGACCCAGCGCATCCCGTGCAGGCGAGCTCGCGGGTAGCAGTCCATCGCGTCGGCGGCGAAGTCCTGGAGCTCGGCCAGCGCCTCGAGGCCGGCGTAGCCACCGCCGACGAAGACGAAGGTCAGCAGTTCTTCGCGGCGCTGCGGATCCTCGGTCGCGTTCGCTTCCTCCAGCGCCTCGACCACGTGGTTGCGCAGGTAGATCGCGTCGGCGAGGCTCTTGAACCCGACCGCGTGCTGGGCTAGCCCCGGCACCGGCAAAACCCGCGAGGTCGAGCCCAGCGCCAACAGCAGCTGGTCGTAGGGCATCGTCTCGGTTTCGCCGTATTTCGCCCGCAGCGTCACCGTCTTCGCCTCAGGGTCATGCCCGACGATCGCCCCGATCCGCAAGTAGGTCCGTTTCAGCATCTCCCGCAGCGGCGTCACCACATGCCGCGGCTCCAAGGTCCCGGCAGCCGCCTCAGGCAGAAACGGCGTGTAGAGCGCAAAGTTCGTTTCGTTGACCAGCGCCAGCCGAGCCGACTGCTTCGGCATCACCCGCTCGAGCTCATGCGCAGCAGCCGCGCCGCCAAAGCCACCGCCCGCGATCACGACGTTCCAAGCCATGACCTCAACCTAGCACGCTTGTAACACGTTGTTACAAAGTGCCATGCCGCACTTGTACTAGACACTGATGCTCTATTATTTAGGCGTCAGATCAACCCTAAATAAAAGAGCGTGAGAAAATGTCGATCGAGCTCAAGCCCGGAGAATCAATCAAACGCGTCGAGCTGCATGGCCGCTACGGGGGCCGGCGCCAGGGAGGCATCAGCCCCTCCAAACAGTCGGACAACGTCTTCCTCTTCACCGATCAGAAGCAGGGAGCACTGCACGGCTACATCTACGACGGCTACCACGACGACGACCGCTACTACCACTACACCGGCGAGGGCCAATACGGCGACCAGCAGATGGTGCAGGGCAACCGGGCGATCCGCGACCACCGAGAAGAAGGACGCGAGCTCCACCTCTTCGACTCCAGCAGCGGCACGGCGACTTACCTGGGCCAGTTCGAGTACGTCGACCACTACCCCGGCGATGCGCCGGAGACCGACGAAGGACCGGAACGGAAGGTCATCGTGTTCCGCCTACAGCGCCTAAGCGGGGACCCCGCCCTCGCCCCTTCCCGAGTGAACCAGTTCGGACCTGAGTCGGTGAAGGAGGTGCCGGTCGAGGCTCACAACACCGAGCGGATGATGATCTACCCCAATCGCGAGCCCTATGAAGCGGAGCGACGGGAGCAGAAACTGGTGCGGGAGCTCGAGGCCTCCTGGCGCGTGCAAGGGGACGACGTCTGCCGCCTGCAACTGCGTCCAGAGGGCGAGCGCGCTCCCCTCTTTTGCGACCTCTTCAACCGCACCTCAAACACCTTGGTCGAGGCGAAGGGAACGGTCGCCCGCGGCGCCTTCCGGATGGCGATCGGGCAGCTTGCTGACTATGCGCGCCTGGTCAAGCCGGCTCCGCAAAAGCTGATCCTGGTGCCGGAGAAACCACGACCTGACCTCTTGAAACTCGCGGAGAGCCAGAAGATCGGCGTCACCTGGCCCGACGGCGCGGGCGGCTTCGCCGTCGCCGACTAGAGCTTCTCGCGAATAATTCGGTTGACCTCGCCGCCGTCGGCGCGGCCTTTGGTCTCTCGCATCACGGCGCCTACGATCGCGCCGATAGCCTTGCCGTTGCCTTCGCGGATCTTCTCTACGGCGTCGGGGTTGTCAACCATCGCTTTCTCGACTATGGCCTCGAGCTCGCCGGAGTCGGACATCTGGGCCAGGCCCTCGCGCTCAACGATCTCGGCGGGGTCGCCGCCGTCGGTGACCATCGCAGTCAGGACGGTCTTGGCGCTGCCGTGGGAGATCTTCTTCTCCTGGACCATGCTGACGAGGGTCGCGAGCGCCGGAGGCGAGACGCGGGAGTCGGCGGCGCCGCCCTCCACCTCGGCCTGGCGCAGCGCCGCGGCGAGCTCACCGGTCACCCAGTTGGCGAGGACGCGGGGCTCGACGCCGTCCGCGGCCTCGACGGTGCTCTCGAAGTAGCCGGCAGTCCTGGGGTCGGTGGCCAGGGTCTGGGAGACGTCCTGGGACAGCCCGAGCTCGCTCTCGTAGCGCTTGATCCGGGCCGCCGGCAGCTCCGGCAGCGCCTCGCGGGCTTCGCGAAGCATCTCCTCGGTCGGCGCCAGCGGCACCAGGTCGGGCTCGGGGAAGTAGCGGTAGTCGTGGGCTTCCTCCTTGGAACGCAAGGAGGTAAGGCTGCCGCTCGCCGGGTCGAAGTGGAGCGTCTCCTGTTCCACCTCTCCCCCGCTCTCGATCAACGCCCGCTGGCGGGCCAGCTCGGCCTCGATCCCCCGCTGCAGGAAGCGGAAGCTGTTCATGTTCTTCAGCTCGGTCTTCGTCCCCAGCTCGCTGCTGCCAGCCGGGCGCACGGAGACGTTGGCGTCGACCCGCAGGCTCCCCTCCTCCATGTTGACGTCGGAGACGCCGAGCTGGCGCACGGTCTCGCGCAGCAGACGCGCCCACTCGGCGGCTTCGGCAGCGTCGCGCAGGTCCGGCTCGGTGACGATCTCGACCAGCGGCGTGCCACCGCGGTTGAAGTCAACCAGCGAGGCGGCGGAGCCGTGGATGCGGCCCGATTCTCCGACGTGGATCGTCTTCGCCGCATCCTCCTCGAGGTGGGCGCGGTGGATGCGGACGTCCCCGAGCCGTCCGGCGCCGCAGATCGGAATGTCGTACTGGCTGATCTGGTAGGCCTTCGGGCTGTCGGGATAGAAGTAGTTCTTGCGGTGGAAGATCGACCAGGGCGCGATCTCGCACTCGAGCGCGAGGCCGATCTGCAGCGCGTAGCGGATCGCCTGCTCGTTGGGGACCGGCAGGACGCCCGGGTGGGCGAGGCAGATCGGGCAGGTGTGGACATTCGGCTCGTCGCCGAAGGAGAGTTCGCAGCCGCAGAACATCTTCGTCTTGGTCGCCAGCTGGACGTGGATCTCCAGCCCGATCACCGCCTCGAGCTCAGCCATCGGCGCCTCCCACGCCCTCAGGGCGCGCATCGAAGCCGATCCCCTGCTCGAGCGCGTAGGCGGCGTCGAGCAATTTCTGCTCGGCAAAGGCCGGGGCGGCGATCTGGAAGCCGACCGGTAGCTGCGGGCCGCCGCCTTCGGGCTCGGCCAGGCCGGCTGGGATCGAGATCGCCGGGATCCCCGCGAGGCTCATCGGCACGGTGAAGAAATCGTTCAGGTACATCGCCAGCGGGTCGTCGGTCTTCTCCCCCAGCTTGAACGGGACCGAGGGCGCGGTCGGGGTGACGACGAAGTCGACCGCCGAGAAGGCGCCCTTGAAGTCCTCGGCGATCCGGGTACGCACCTTCTGCGCCTGACCGTAGTAGGCCTCGTAGTAGCCGGAGGAGAGCGCGTAGGTGCCGAGCATGATTCGCCGCTTCACCTCAGCGCCGAAGCCCTCCGAGCGGGTCTTTTCGTACATCTCGGTGAGGTCACCGTCGCCGCCGGCTCGCATCCCGTAGCGGACGCCGTCGTAGCGGGCGAGGTTGGAGGAGGCCTCGGCGGGGGCGATCACGTAGTAGGCGGAGATCCCGTGCTCGGCGTTCGGCAGCGAGACCTCGACGACCTCGCCGCCCAGGGCCTCGATCTTCTCCAGGGTCCGTTCGAAGACCTCGCGGACGCTGGCGTCGACCGCGTCGCGGGCCAGCTCGGCCGGGACGCCGAAACGCAACCCAGCCAGGTTCTCGCGGTCGGGCAGCGAGACGCCGCCCTCGATCCCGACCGAGGTGGAGTCGAGCGGGTCGCGACCCTGAAGCATCGCCAGCAGCAGAGCGGCGTCGCTGACGGTGCGGGTCAGCGGCCCGCACTGGTCAAGCGAGGAGGCGAAGGCGATCATCCCGTAGCGGGAGATCGCCCCGTAGGTCGGCTTCAGACCGACGATGCCGCAGAAGGCGGCGGGCTGGCGGATCGAGCCGCCGGTGTCGGTGCCGATCGCCCAGGGCGCGAGACCGCCGGCGACGACCGCCGCCGAGCCGCCGGAGGAGCCGCCGGGGACGCGCTCGCGGTCCCACGGGTTCAGCACCGGGCCGTAGGCGGAGTTCTCGTTCGAGGAGCCCATCGCGAACTCGTCCATGTTGGTCTTGCCGAGGATCGGCAGGCCGGCCTCGATCAGCTTGGCGACCGCGGTTGCCGTGTAGGGCGGGCGGTAGCCCTCGAGGATCCGCGAGGCGGCCGTGGTCGGCACTCCCTCGGTGGTGAAGATGTCCTTGACCGCGATCGGCGCGTTCCAGTCCTGCTGCACCTCGATCGCCGCGGCCTCGGCCCCGCGGTCATTGCGCCAGAGGTAGGCGTTCAGGTCGTCGCCGGCGGCTGCCTCGAACCATGCCTCCGAGTGCTCCTGGGCCGAGAGCTCGCCGGCCATTTTGGCGTTGTGGGCCTCAAGGACCGTGAGGTCAGTGATGTCCGCCATCTATTCGGCCTGCGGCGAGGGAACGCGGAAGGCGCCCTCGGACGGTTCCGGCGCCGAGGCCAGGGCGACGTCGCGCGGCAGGCTCTGCCACGGCTCATCGGCGCGCAACACGTTCTCCAGCGCGACCACGTGCGAGGTCGGCTCGACCTCCTCCAAATCCAGGTTCCCAATCCGGTCGACGTGCTCGAGGACCCCCGAGAGCTCCCCCACCATCCTCTCCACTTCCTCCTCGGAAAGACGAAGACGCGACAGCTTCGCCACGTGGAGGACCTGGTCGCGATCGATCATGGCGGCCGATTCTAAGTAGTCGGCCGCAAACGGTCCTCGCGGTGGGTGGCGCCGATTTGGGGGACCATCTCTGCGTAGTTGCAGAGATGGTGGGACCAAATCGGTGACAGGACCCGCCGCGCCACCAGCCTGGCTGGCCAGCCAGTAGTCTCCCGTGCCGATGCAGGGACCGCGAGCCGAGAGATTCGTCGTCTTCAACCTGCGCCTGCTCGCGGTCACCTTCGCCGTCGTCGGCGTCCTCTTCATCGCCGTCCCGAGCGGCGTGCTCAACGTCATCTCCGACGTTGGCGAATGGTTCGGCAACCACAACCGAGCCCCCCACACCCAGGAGGACCTCTGGCTGGCGCTGGCCTTCGCCTACATGGTCGTGATCACTGGCATCTGCCTGGTCGCCCAAGCCGACGTCGTCCGCTACCGGCCGCTGCTGCTCGTCCTCGCCGCCGGCAAGACCGCTTCCTCACTCGGCTCGCTCGCCTTCTTCTTGATCGACGAACAGGTCTTCATCTACCTGCTGAACTTCCTCGTCGACGGCTTCCTCGCCCTGCTCTCGCTCTGGCTCTGGGTGCTGGCGGGACGGGTCGGCCGCCCGGCCGCGCCCGACTGAAGGCGCGCGCCAGGGCTCTCAGCCGCTGAGCAGCGCACCCTGAGCGCGATCTGCGCGGCGATGGCGCCGGGGCTCGACGGCCTGCCCGCGGCCGAGCGCGACGTCGACGTCTCTGGCCCGGTGGCGAAGTTCCTACGCTCGGTCTCACCGCCGGTGCTGCTGCGCCTGCGCCTCGGCCTGCGCGCCTTCGAGTGGCTGCCGTTCCCCTGGCGCTTCAGCCGGCTCGACCCCGAGGGCGCGGCCGACTTTCTCCACCGCCTGGAGCGCTCGCGGTTCCCCCTCCACCACGAGCTGCTGATGATGGCGAAGATCCTCTCGGTCCTCGGCTACGCGGCGGTGCCGGAGGTCGAGCTGCGGATTGGGACCGAGATCGGCTGCGACCTCGCTGACGGCTCGCTGCCGGAGCCGGCGGGGAGCCTCGGCGACCTCGAGCCGCGAGGTGAAGGCGAGGAATGCGACGTCGCGATCGTCGGCTCAGGCGCCGGTGGCGCGGTTGCGGCGGCGATGCTCGCCGAAGCCGGGCTCGACGTCCTCGTGCTCGAGGCCGGCGCCCACTACAACCGCGAGAACTACCCCGTCGACCGGCTCGATGCGATCACCGAGCTCTACCGCGACGCCGGCTTGACGATCGCTTCGGGGAAACCGCCGATCCCGATCCCGGTCGCGAAGGCGATCGGCGGCACCACCGTGATCAACTCCGGCACCTGCTTCCGCGCCCCCGAGCCGGTGCTGGAGAACTGGCGCGATGAGCACGGTGTCGCCTGGGCCGGCGATCTCGACGAGGACTACGCCGAGGCGGAGGGGTTCCTCCACGTCACCCAACTCGACCCCGAGCGGATGGGCCGTAACGGCCAGCTCGCGATGGAGGGAGCGGCTGCGCTCGGCGCCGGCGGCGCCCCGATCTTCCGCAACGCCGGCAACTGCGTCCAGTGCAGCTCCTGCCCCTACGGCTGCGCGATCGACGCCAAGCGCGGGATGCACGTCTCCTACCTGCCGCGTGCGGTCGCCGCGGGGGCGCGGGTGCGGGCCGGGGTCGAAGCACAACGGGTCCTGGTTGAGAACGGTCGCGCCGTTGGCCTCGCCTGCGCCACCCGCGGCGCGAGCGGCCGCCCGCGCGCCTACGAGGTCCGCGCCCGCCGCGCCGTGATCGCCGCCGGCGGCGCCTTCGGGACCCCGGAGCTGCTGCTGCGCTCGGGCCTCGGCGGCAGCCAGGTCGGCCGCAACTTCCACATCCACCCCGCCTGCTGGGTCGGCGCCCGCTACGAGGAGGAGGTGCGCGGCTGGGAGGGCGTGATGCAGAGCTTCTACGTCGATGAGTGGGAGCCGCAGGGCGTCTTGCTCGAGGCGACCTTCACCCCGCTCGCCTTCGGCGGTGCCTGGCTGGCCGGGACCGGCGCCGACCACCAGCGCTCGCTGCTCGAATTCGGCCACGTCGGCTCGATCGGCGTCCACCTCTCCGACCGCTCCCAGGGGACGGTCGGCCTCGGCAACGACGGCTCGATCCGCGCCGCCTACAAGCTGACCCGCGAAGACGCCGACCGCGTCCACTTCGGGATCTCTCGGGCCGCCGAAGTCCACTTCGCCGCCGGCGCCACCGAGGTCTACCCGAACATTCCTCGCTTCGGGGCCCTGAAACGCGGTGACCTCGCGGCCTTCGAAGCGGCGCGGCTGAAGACCTCGGAGCTGCGGCTGGAGGCCTTCCACCCAATGGGCACGGCGCGGATCAGCGTCGACCCCCGCCAGGGGGTCTGCGCCGCCGACGGCTCGGTCAGGGGCACCGAGAACCTCTACGTCGCCGACGCCTCGCTCTTCCCGACCTCGGTCGGCGTCAACCCGATGATGACGATCATCGCCTCCGCCAAGCAGGTCTCGCGCGCGGTCGCCGGCGACCCGGCTCCGGCCCTACTTCGCGCTTAGCCGCTCGGAGATCTCGGCGAACGAGGAGCCCTCTTCTTCCATCGCCCGGTAACCGCCGTAGGCGACCAGCGCGGAGAGGATCAGGCCGAGAAAGACGCCCCATTCGCGTTCGCTGCCACCGGGCGGGTCGATGATCCGGTAGAGGACGAGCAGCACGCAGAGGCCGCCGAGGATCGCCACCACCGGGTTGAACGGAAAGTCGATCAGCGCGTCGGAGGCCTTGGCGACGACCGAGCCGACGGTGACCACCACGGTGAGGAAGAGGATCAGGTCGATGAAGTCGAATGATTCCCAGGCGTTGAAGGTGAATTTGCCACCGATCCCCAGCGCCTCGCCCGGGTTGTCGAAGCCGAACCAGGCGAACCACATCGAGATCAGGAGGGCGATCGCCGCGCCACCCGCGATCTTCTCCCCCGTAGTCAGCTTGTTGAATTCCATCGCTTCCTCCTCCTAGGTGGTCCGCAGCCTTGCCGCCTGCAGCGTGTTCGAGAGCAGCATTGCGATCGTCATCGGGCCGACGCCACCGGGGACCGGGGTGATTGCCGAGGCGACCTCGGCGGCGGCCTCGTAGTCGACGTCGCCGGCGAGCCCGTCCTCGAGCCGGTTCATGCCGACGTCGATGACCACGGCGCCCGGCTTGACCGCCTCGGCCCCGAGCAGGCGCGGCACCCCGACCGCGGCGACGAGGATGTCGGCGCGGCGGCAGGTGGCGTCGAGGTCGCGGGTGCGCGAGTGGCAGATCGTCACCGTGGCGTTCGCCCCCAGGAGCAATCGCGCGACCGGCACCCCGACCAGCTTCGAGCGCCCGACCACGACCGCCTCGGCCCCTTCCAGCTCGACGCCCTCGTGGGCGAGCAGTTCCATCACTCCGGCAGGGGTGCACGGCACCAGCCCAGGCGTACCGTGGGCGAGCAGCCCGGCGTTGACCGGCGTCAGGCCGTCGACGTCCTTCTGCGGGTTCAGCGCCTGGACGATCGCGTCAGAGTCGATGTGCGCCGGCAGCGGCAGCTGGACGAGGATCCCGTCGACCTCGTCGTCCTCTCCCAGCTCACGCACTAGGTCCAGCAGCTCCTCCTCGCGGATCGAGGCCTCCGGCCCGTGGTGGATCGACCGCATCCCGACCTCCTCGGTCGTGCGGCGCTTGTTGGCGACGTAGATCTCCGAGGCGGGGTCGTCGCCGACCAGCACCGTCGCCAGCCCGGGCATGCGACCAGTCTCCGCCTTGTAGGCCTCGACGTCGACCTTGACCCGCTGACGCACCGCCGCGGCAACCGCTTTGCCGTCGATCACCCGCGCAGCCATTGCTACCGCCTGCGGATCGGGGCGTAGTCGGCCATCAGCTTGCGCTCGGTGCCGTCTCCGGAGAAGCGGACGATGATCACACCGCCCGGCTCGACCCCGGTGACCACGCCGTCGCCGAAGCTGGCGTGGACGACGTCATCGCCGGTCTGCAGCTCCAGCGCCGGCCCCGGGTCGAGCGGCTGCACCGGTTCCACCGTGTCGGTCGTCGGCGTCCCCCAGCTGGTGCTGAGGCTCTGGGAGGCGGTCGAGTGGCGCTCGGTCAGTTCGACCGGGATCTCGTCGACAAAGCGCGAGGGCAGGTTGCGCTCGGAGCGTCCGAACAGGCTCCGCTCCCGCGCCCAGGTCATGTAGAGGCGGCGGCGGGCGCGGGTGATGCCGACGTAACAGAGGCGCCGCTCCTCCTCTTCGCCGCCCTCTTCCAGGGCGCGCAGGTGCGGGAAGGCGCCGTCCTCGCAGCCGACGATGAAGACCGTGTCGTACTCGAGCCCCTTGGCGTTGTGGAGGGTCATCAGCGTCACCAGCTCCTGCTCCTCCTTCAAGGAGTCCTGGTCGCTGTAGAGCGAGATCTGTTGCAGGTACTCCTCCAGCGGGGAGACCTCGCTGTCGCCCTCGCGTTCGCGCTCGATGTCGAACTCGGCGGCACCGGCGATCAGCGCTTCCAAGTTCTCGCCCCGGCCTTCGGCCTCAACCGTGCGCTCGGCGGCTAGCGCTTCCAGGTAACCGCTCTCGTTCAGCACCGTCTCCAGCAGCGTCGCCACCGGCCCTTGCTCGTCGGCGCGTTCGCGCAGCGTCGCCATGATCTCGTAGAAGCGCCCGACCGACTTGATCGCCGCGCCGCTCAAGCCGGGCACCTCCTCGATTCGCTCGATCACCTCCCAGATCGGTAACCCGGTGGTGTTCGCGTGCGAGGCGAGCCGGCCCTGGGTGGTGTTGCCGATCCCGCGGCGCGGCGAGTTAACGATCCGGGTGAAGGAGACTAGGTCGGCCGGATTGACCAGCAGGCTGAGGTAGGCAACCGCGTCCTTGATCTCGGCCCGCTCGTAGAACTTGGTCCCGCCGATCACCTGGTAGGGGACGTCAAAGCGATTGAGCGTGTCCTCCAGAACCCGGCTCATCGCGTTGGTCCGGTAGAAGACGGCGACGTCGGAGCGGGCGAACCCGTGCTCCTCCCCCAGCCGCTCGATCTCCGCCGCGACCCAGCGCGCCTCCTCGTGCTCGTCGCCGAGCTCGGAGAGCTGGACCGGCTCGCCGCCCTTCTCTTCGGTCCAGAGCTCCTTCTTGAGACCTTCGCGGTTGCGTTCGATCAGCGCGTTCGCAGCCGAGAGGACCACCTGAGTCGAACGGTAGTTCTGCTCGAGCTTGACGACCTCGGCTTCGGGAAAGTCCTTCTCGAAGTCGAGGATGTTGCGAACGTCCGCGTGACGGAACCCGTAGATCGACTGCGCGTCGTCTCCAACCACCATCAGGTTCCGATGCTCGCCGGCCAGCAGCTGCAGCAGCCGGTACTGGGCGTGGTTGGTGTCCTGGTACTCGTCGACGAGGACGTGGCGGAAGGTGCGGCGCCAGCGCTCGCGCACCTCCTCGAACAGCTCCATCGCGTTGACCGTGCGGACCAGCAGGTCGTCGAAGTCCATCGCGTTCGCTTCCAGCATCCGCTTCTCGTAGAGCGGAAAGGCTTCGGCGACGACCTCCTCGAAGACACTGCCCTGCATTTCGGCGTAGGCGGAGGCGTCGATTAGCTGGTTCTTGGCGCCGGAGATCTTCGAGTGGACGGCCCGCGGCGGGAACCTTTTCGGGTCCACCCCGAGCTCTGAGAGGCAGCGTTTGAGCATCCGCAGCGAGTCGGCCTGGTCGTAGATCGTGAAGCCCTTCGAGTAGCCGAGCCGCTCGGCATCGACCCGCAGCATCCGCGCGCAGGCCGAGTGGAAGGTCGTCACCCACATCGCCCGCACCGAGCGGCCGACCAGCTGGCCGACCCGCTCGCGCATCTCCGCCGCCGCCTTGTTGGTGAAGGTGATCGCGAGGATCTCCCCCGGCCGCGCTTCCCCGGTCGCCAGCAGGTAAGCGATCCGGTGGGTGAGGACGCGGGTCTTGCCCGAGCCGGCGCCGGCGAGGACCAGCAGCGGCCCGCCGCTGTGTTCGGTCGCCTCGCGTTGGGGACCGTTGAGGCCCGCGAGCAGCCGCTCGATCCGGTCGGCCCCGGCCTCGGTCGGCGCCGCAGGCGGCTGCGAATGCGCCTCAGAAGAGGTGTCGAAGTGCTCCTGCAGGCTCACCCGCCGAGCATAGCCAGGGACCCGGCGGGCTCAGCCGCCAGCCGAGGAGCGGCCGGTTCGGGGCTCGATCTTCGCCACCTCAGCCGAAGGACCGTTGCCACCGTCGAGGCGGGCGAGGCGCTGCTCGACCTCGGCGATCCGCTCCGAGAGAGCCTTGATCGCCTCGGCGATCGGGTCCGGAAGGTGGATCCAGTCGGCGTCGGGGCCTTCGACCCTTTTGCCTTCGAGTTTGACCGGGTGGCCGGGGTTGCCGACCACGGTCGCGCCCGGCGGCACGTCCTCGACTACGACCGTGTTGGCGCCGATCTTCGCCCCGTCTCCGACCGCGATCGGGCCCAGCAGCTTCGCCCCGGAGCCGACGGTGACGTTGTTGCCGAGGGTCGGGTGGCGCTTGCCGCGCTGAAAGCCGGTGCCGCCGAGCGTGACCCCCTGGTAAAGCGTCACGCAGCTGCCGATCGCGGCGGTCTCGCCAATCACGACTCCAGAACCGTGGTCGATGAAGAACTCGTTGCCGATTTGGGCGGCGGGATGGATCTCGATCCCGGTGATCGCGCGGGTCAGGTAGGCGATAGTCCGCGGCAGCAGCGGCACCCCGGCTTCCATCAGCGCGTGGGCGGCGCGGTGGGCGAGCAGCGCCTGGACCCCGGCCCAGCTGGAGAGGATCTCGAAGGTGGAGACGCCCTGCGCCGCCGGGTCGCGCTCGCGCGCGGCGCGGACGTCCGCGCGAACCTCCTTGAGCAGCCGTTTCCAGCGGTTCATGGTGAGAAGAAGGGTAGGGACATGTAGCGCTCCCCCGAGTCGCAGACGATCGTCACCACCCGCTTCCCCGCCATCTCCGGGCGGCCCGCGACCTCAAGTGCCGCCCAGATGTTGGCGCCGGCGGAGATGCCCGAGAGGATCCCCTCCTCCTTCGCCACCCGACGCGCCGTCTCCAGCGCGTCCTCATCGCCGACCGACAGCACCTCGTCGACGACGCTGCGATCGAGGACCTCGGGGACGAAGCCGGCACCGATGCCCTGGATTTTGTGCGGTCCGGGTTTGCCGCCGGAGAGGACCGGTGAGCTCGCCGGCTCTACCGCCGCCACCAGCGCTTCCGGCGCCCGCTCCTTCAGCATCCGGCCGACTCCGGTGATCGTGCCGCCGGTGCCGACCCCGGCGACGAAAGCGCCGATCTCGCCGTCGCTATCGCGCCAGATCTCCTCGGCGGTGGTGCGGCGATGGACCTCGGCATTCGCGGGGTTCGAGAACTGCATCGGCATGAAGCCTTTGCGCTGGTCCCGAATCTCCTCCGCGAGAGCGACCGCCTCGTTCATGCCGCCGAGCGACGGCGTCTCCCGTACCTCAGCGCCGTAAGCGCGCAGCAGCTTCGCCCGCTCCCGGCTCATCCCCTCCGGCAAGGTGAGGATCAGCTCATAGCCCCGAGCCGCGCAGACCATCGCCAGCGCAATTCCCGTATTCCCGCTCGTCGGCTCCACCACCACCGCCCGCCCCGGCCGAAGCAACCCCTCTTCTTCAGCCGCATCGATCATCGCCACCCCGATCCGGTCCTTCACCGACCCGCCAGGATTGAAGTACTCCAGCTTCACGCAAACCTGCCCTCCCAGCCCCTCACCAAGCCGGTCGAGCTGCACCATCGGCGTGTTGCCGACAACAGCAGAAGCCTCAGCCCCGATCTTCATCAGATGAAGTACATCCCCGAGCCGGCCTCTTCGGCCTCGCGGCGGGCTACTTCGGCGATCGTGGTTTGGCCGAAGACTTTGCGGAGGGCGGCTACGCCCTCGGCCCAGATGCCGCCGGCCTCGTCGGCCTCGTCGCCAACTTTGCCGTCGAGGGCCTGGACGACATCGAGGACGGTGATCTCTTCGGCCGGGCGCGAGAGGGTGTAGCCGCCGCGCATGCCGCGGTGGCTGGTCAGCAGACCGGCGCGACGGAGGGTCGAGAAGAGCTGCTCGAGGAACTGCTCGGGGATGTCGCGGCGCTCGGCCAGCTCTTTAATCGGGACCGGCCGCTCGCCCGCCCGCGCCAGCTCGGCGAGCGCAACTACCGCGTATCTGGACTTCGAGGTAATGGAGATCACCCGGACTTTCTACCGCACCCTGGCGGGGCTGGGTTAGGATCGCCGCAGGGCTGCCCCCTGGCGCCCACTCAGTCCATCGGGAGATTGGAAGTCCTCTGAGCCAGCGCCACCACTGTCTTGTCATCGACGGCCAACCGCTCGTCCGCCTGGGAATCCGGGAGGCGATCGAGGACGGCTTCGTCGTCCACGAGGTCCCGACCCGCCACGAGGCCGTCGACCTGGTCCGCGACGTCGGCGACTTCGACGTCGCCGTCGTCGACATGCGCTGGCGGGGGAACGGCGACGGCAGCTCGATCAGCGGCACGGAAGCGATCCGGATGCTGCACCGCTCGGCCTCCGGGCTCGGGATCGTGGCCTACGGCGAGGTGCCCGAACGCCATCTGGCCAGCGCCGCCCTGCAGGCCGGCGCCACCGCCTACGTCTCGCGCACGGCCGGGCCGAAAGAGCTGCGCAGCGCCGTCGACGCCGCAGTCGCGCAGGAGCGCTTCGTCGATCCCGCCGTCCCCCCGAAAGGGAGCCGCGGCAAGCTGACCCGCCGCCAGCGGGAGATCCTGCAGCTCCTGGCCAACGGCGAGTCGACTACCTTCGCCGCCCGCGAGCTCGACCTCAGCGAGGAGACGGTAAAGACCCACATGAAGTACACCCTCGCCCGCCTCGGCGCCAAAAACCGCACCCATGCGGTGGCGATCGCCGTGCGTGAGTGCCTGATCGACTAGTTCAGGCTTTGCGCGAAACCTGATCGCTCGTCGCCCAGCTCGGGCGACGGACGCGAACCAGCGAGCGGCGGCGCCACTGAGGGGCGGGCTGCTTCTGCTGGGCGGCTGGAGTTGCCGCGGCGACGGGCGTCTTCGGCATGACTAGATCCAGCCCCGATCGCGGGCGGTCAAGACAGCCTGGGCCCGGTCAACGGCGCCGATCTTGCCGTAGACGTTGTGGAGGTGGGTGCGGATCGTCGAGACGGAGAGGTGCATTTCGCTGGCGATCTGCTTGTAGACCATCCCCTCGGAGAGGTGGCGGAGGACGTCGAGCTCGCGAGCGGACAGCGGGCAGGGCTCGCTGATCCGGGTCGCGTCCTGGGTCGGCAGCGGCAGCTCGTAGAGGAGGTCGCGCAGGCCGGACTCGCTGAGGCCGGAGCGTTCGGCGGCGGCGCGCAGGCGCTCCGGAGCGATCGCCTCGCCTTGGCAGTAGTGGGCGACCATGTCGGCGAGGGCGACCATCGCCGCCAAGCCTTCGGCCTCCTCGGCGTGGTGGCGCTCGATCGCGATCGCCAGCCGCTGCGGCAGGTTCCAGCGCCGGGCGAGGACGCCGCCGACCAGGGCGTGGTCGATCCCAAGCTGCTCACGTTCCTCGCGCAGGCGCTGCTCGGGGGTGCGCGAGACGGCGTCGAAGTAGACCTTGTAGCCGGGGTGCAAGCGAGAGATGACGAGGCGGCCGATGTCGTGCAGCAGCGCCGCCACCGCGAGCTCGTCGCGTTCGACCCAGCCGACGACGCGGCCGATCCGGTCGGCGGCGCGCTGGGTGGCGAGGGCGTGGACGCGGAAGCGCTCGGGCTTCAGCTCCCAACTGCCGTTCGGCTCGAAGAAGTCGAAGCTCGGGGCGGTACCGGCGATCGCGAGCACGCCGGCGGGCTTCAGCAGTTCAACCGCGGCCGGGATGCTGGCGACGCCGCCGGAGTGGAGGCCGGCGCGGTTGGCCTGGCGCAGGACCGAGACCGCGAGGGCGACGTCGCTCTCGACGGCTTCGATGATTTCACCAGTGCGAGCGGTCTCAGCCGTGGCGGCGGTGATCACCCGATCGCGCGCCTCGACGAGGACGGGATAGCGCTCTACGGTCTCGAAGGCCTCCGCCAGGCGGCTGCCGGGCGCCGGGGCGGCGCGGCCGGCTTTGGGGCCTTCGTGCAGGGGAACTTTGCCGTTGCTCTGGGGAGCAGTGACACTCATTGGACAACCCATCGGCAGGTATTGCGCCTGGGTTTAGCCCAACCTCCCTTTCCAATCCACAAAATTGGGTGCGAGATGCGGGGGCTCAGGTAGCTGCGAGGCGGCCGGCGGCGGCGCGAATGCGCTCAAGGGAACGCTCGCGTCCGAGTGCGGCAAGGGACTCGAAGATCCCAGGCGAGACCGAAGTTCCGGTAATCGCGACCCGGATTGGCTGGTAGAGCCGGCCCGGCTTGAGGTCGAAGCGCTCCAGCAGCGGCGCCAGCGCCGTCTCGATCGGCTCCGGCTCGAAGGGCTCGACAGCCTCGAGAGCATCCGCCACCGCCTGCAGCACCTCCCCGGTCCCCTCTTTCATCACCTTCGCCCATGCCTTCTCGTCATTGACTAGCGGCTCGAAGAGGAAGCGGATCAGCGGCCAGACCTCCTCCAGCGTTTGCGCTTTCTCCTGGGCGATCGCACAGGCGGCCCGCAGCTGCTCATCGGGCTCCCGGCGGAGGTGACGGGCGACCGCCACCGTGTACTCGTCAAGCGGCATCTCGCGCATGAAGCGGCCGTTCAACCACCGCAGCTTCTTCTCGTCGAAGATCGCCGCGGATTTGCCGACGTCCTCGACCCGGAAGCGCCGCACCAGCTCTTCCGTCGACATGATCGTCGTGTCGTCGTCGGCCCCCCAGCCGAGCAGCGCCAGGTAGTTGCGGACAGCCGCCGGCAAGTAGCCGACGTCGCGCAGCTCCTGCACCGAGGCGGCGCCGTGGCGCTTGGAGAGCTTCTTGCCGTCGGGACCGTGGAGCAGCGGCAGGTGGGCGTAGAGCGGAGCTTCGAAGCCGAGCGCCTCCAGCACCAGCAGCTGCTTCGGCGTGTTCGAGAGGTGGTCGTCGCCGCGGACCACCTCGGTCACGCCCATTTCGGCGTCGTCGACGGCGACCGCGAAGTTGTAGAGGACCGAGCCGTCGCCGCGGGCAATCACGAAATCGTCGTAGCTGGCGTTGGGGAAGGCGACCTCGCCCCGGATCAGATCGTGGACGACGGTCGTCCCCTCGTCCGGCACCCGCAGGCGGATCGCCGCGGTCTCGTCGTCCGTAGGCGTGCCGCGATAGCCGCGCCCGACCCCGTGCTCGGCCTTCCACGCCTCAACCTCCTTGGCGGTCGCGTGGTCGCGGTAGGCGTGGCCGGAGTCGAGCAACCGCCGCAGCGCCTCCTCGTGACGCTCGGCCCGCCCCGCCTGCGAGATCGGCCCCTCGTCCCAGTCGAGCTCGAGCCATTCCATCGCGTCGATGATCTGGTCCCAGTTCTCCTGAGTAGAGCGCTCGCGATCGGTGTCCTCGATCCGCAAGATCAGCGCCCCGCCGTCGTGGCGGGCGGCAAGCCAGTTGTAGAGTGCCGTCCTCGCTCCGCCGATGTGCAGCGCGCCGGTCGGCGAGGGGGCAAACCTGAGACGGGAGTTATCTGGAGTGTTCATCGGAGCGCATGTATCGACCGGGGGCGGCCTCGCCAACGCAATCGAGCGCGGCAAGGAACGCGGCTGCGAATCTATCCAGATCTTTCACCAGAGCCCGCGCATGTGGCGGCCGACGAACCACACCCCCGCGGATTTCGCCGCCTTCCGCGAGGCGATGGACGGCTCCAAAGTGGAAGCGGTGATCATCCACGCGGTCTACCTGATCAACTGCGCGACCAAAGACAAAGAGCTGCGGAAGAAATCGCTGACCTCCCTCACCCACGCGCTGCGGGTCGGCGACGGGATCGGCGCCAGGGGCGTCGTTCTCCACCCCGGCTCGCAGAAAACCGACCCCCTAAATCCGTCACTGAAAAGAGCCTCGAAAGTGATCGCCGAGGCGCTGAAGGAGAGCGACTCCTGCCCGCTGCTGATCGAGCAGACCGCCGGTCACAAAGGCCTCCTCGCGCGCGATTTCGCCCAGATCGCCGCCCTGATCGACGGCGCCGGTGACGACAAGCGCCTCGGCCTCTGCCTCGACTCCTGCCACATGTTCGCCCAGGGCTACGACATCACCGACGAGATCCACCTCGACGCGGTCCTCGATGAAGCCGACGCCAGGATCGGAATCGATCGCCTCGGCGCCGTCCACGTCAACGACGCCGCCGTCCCCCTGGGCGCCCACCTCGACCGCCACGCCAACATCGGCAAAGGCGAGATGGGCAAGAGAGGCCTCTCCGCCTTCCTCTCCGAGCCCCGCTTCGAGGGCCTCCCCGCCACCCTCGAGACCCCGGGCCCAGAAAAGAAGGGCAGCTCCAAAGCCGAAGTCACCTACGCAAAGCGTCTGAGGCGCGAAGGCCTGAAACGCCGAGCTGCATAGCCGCACTCGTAAGGAGGGGTGGGGGTCCCTCTCGAGACCTGGGTTGCCGGCCTCTAAGCAGCCGGCCTCGCCAAGTGATCTGTGCCGGCAACAGGACGCCGGCCCCGAGAGGGACCCCCACCCCTCCGAGCAACACGTCCTGACAGACGCTTTTCGCGAGTCCGTGAAAAAGGGTGCTGTACGCCCCTTTTCACAGACTCGCGGGCAGATCGTCTCGAAGAGCGTGTCGGGGAGGGGTCCGGTCGTCCTCCGATCGAATGTCGCGAAGCCGCGATATGCAATCTGATCCCTGCTCTCCATAGGAGAGCAGCATGTTCGGGAGCTGGCCCGACATAGGGCCGCGACAAATTCGAGCGGAGGATGACCGGACCCCTCTACAGGGGCGGCTGGTCCTGGAGATAGCCGCATCCGACTTTTGCCACACCTGGCTGTGTCGAAAGTCGGATGCGCTCTCCGATTCCCGGCAGGCGACAAGGACCGGCTCCCCCAGCCGGTCCTTGCTCTCCCGCCGTAAGTTTTGGTTATTTGATGTGGAGGCCGGAGATGGCGCGGGAGATCACTAGCTGTTGGATCTCTGAGGTGCCCTCGAAGATCGTGTAGATCTTCGAGTCGCGGTGCATGCGCTCGACCGGGAACTCGCGGGTGTAGCCGTTCCCGCCGAGGATCTGGATCGCCCGCTCGGTCACCCAGACGGCGACCTCGCCGGCCTTGAGCTTCGACATCGAGCCCTCGGCGTTTTCAAATTTGTGGCCGTTGCGGCCCATCCAGGCGGCGCGCCAGACGAGCAGCCGGGCGGCGTCGATCTCGAGCTTCATGTTGGCCAGATCGAAGGCGATCGACTGGTTCTCGATGATCTTCTTGCCGAACTGTTCGCGCTCTTTCGCGTAGTCGAGCGCGTACTCGTAGGCGGCGCGGGCAATCCCGAGCGCCTGCGCGCCGACGGTCGGCCTGCTGGCCTCGAAGGTCTGCATCGCCGCCTGCGATTTGGCCTTTTTGCCCTCGCGGACGCGGGCGAGCCGTTCATCGAGCTTGTCTTTGCCGCCCAGCAGGCAGGAGCCCGGGACGCGGCAGTCGTCGAGGTGGACGTCGGCAGTGTGGGAAGCGCGGAGGCCGTGCTTCTTTACCTTGGCGCCCTGCTCGCAGCCCGGCGTGTCGGGCGGAATCACGAAGGCGGCGTGGCCGCGCGAGCCGAGCTCGCGGTCGACCGAGGCGATCACGACATGGATGTTGGCGATGCCGCCGTTGGTCGCCCAGGCCTTCTGGCCGTTGATGACCCACTCGTCTTTGGCCTCGTCGTACTTGGCGGTGGTGCGGATGCCGGAGACGTCGGAACCGGCGTCCGGCTCGGAGGCGCAGAAGGCGGCGAGCTTGACGTCATCCGCATCGCCGAAGCACTGCGGAATCCACTCGCCCATCTGCTCCGGGGTTCCCTGCCCGAAGATCGCCGCGACCGCGAGCGTCGTGCCCATGATCGCCATGCCGATGCCGGCGTCTCCCCAGAACAGCTCCTCGTTGGAGATCGGCAGCGTCAGCCCGGTCGGATCGGCCCAGAACTGGCCCATCGCTTCGAAGCTGTAGAGGCCGATCTTGGCGGCCTCCTGAATGATCGGCCAAGGCGTTTCCTCGCGCTCGTCCCACTCCGCCGCGGCCGGCCGGACGACGCCCTCGGCGAAGCCGTGCACCCACTCGCGGATGTCCTTCTGGTCTTGGTTGAGCTCGAGCGTGAACTGCGGCTCGCCCTGAGCCTCGGACGTGGAGTTGGCCTCGTCGAGCAGCGCGTTGGCGTCGACGTCGGCGACGGAGGAATCAGCCATGGACGCGAAGTCTACACGGAACGGTGTCGTACTAAACGTCGCGCAGATCGAACGCCCGCAGCCCCTCGCTGCCCCCGTCGGTGCAGTCGAAGAAGCGGCGGTTGACGCAGCCGTAGCTCTCGCCTTCGCCCTCGTAGGCGCGCTCGACCGAGAACTGGCAGTGCGGCAGCGGCTCCCCGGTCATCTTCACGCCGCCGGGGAGACCACCTGGCTCCAGCACCGCCCGCAGGTCGATCTCGGCCCCGAAAACCTCCTGCATGCAGCCGACGTACTGCTCGCCGGTCAACCGGTCGACGTAGCTGTAGAGGAACTTGCAGCCGAGCTCGATGCAGCCCCGCGGCTCGACCATCTTGTCGCAGAAAGAGCGGCACTGCCGGCACTCCCCGACCTGCGTGCGCGTTGCACTCATGCAGGAAGCTTAGGGAGGCGGGATCGCGGAACCAAGCGGTTCAAGCGGCCAATGCGTCGGGGCCCAACAATTGGTTCAGTTCGTAGCGAAGGTGCGGGGAGACCTGGACGCGGAAATCTTCGCCGGTCTTCAGCTTTCGCGGGCCGTCTTTGGTCTGGACGACGAAGTGGACGCCGGCTTCGCCCTTGTGGTCCTCGAAGAGGGATTTCAGCTCGTCCATCACCTTTGGGTCCCGCAGCCGGTCGAGATCGATCGAGACCTGCAGCGGTCCGGTCGGCAGCGGCGTCGGCATCTTCTTCGCAGCGCTGGCGATCTCGGCCTCATCGGGTTCGAAGCGCTGCGCCTCCTGGACCACCAGCTTGGTCTCGCCGCGGTCCTTGTGGTCGAGGCGGCCGCGGACGAGGACGATCGCGTCGGGCTCGATCACCGCCGCGCTCTCAGACTCGTCGGCCTTGAAGACCAGCATCTCGACCTGGCCTTCGACGTCATCGAGGGTCGCGAACATCATCTGGTTGCCGCTCTTGGTGCGGATCTTCTTGCACTCGACGACGATCCCGCCAACGGTCACCCAGGCGCCGTCGGGTTTGCCGCCGAGCTGGGCGATGCTGCAGTCGACCCGGGCCCGCAGCGCCGGCCCGACTTCGGCCAGTGGGTGCGAAGAGAGATAGGTGCCGAGCACCTCCTTCTCCATCGCCAGCATCTCGGCGCGGTCGAACTCGGCGGCGGGGATCGGCGGCCGCTGGTGGACGGGGGATTGGGTCTCCCCGCCGCCGCTGTCGCCGAAGTCGAAGATCGAGCCCTGGCCCATCTGGGCGTCCTCCTGGGCCTTCTGTCCTGCCGACTGGGCCGCCGGCAGCGCCTCCAGCATCCCTTTGCGGCTGGCGCCGGTGGAGTCGAGGGCTCCGCACTTGATCAGGCATTCGATCGCCCGTTTGTTCACCGCCCGCGAGTCGACCCGCTCGCAGAAGTCGTAGATCGAGTCGATTGGCTTGTCCTCCCGAGCCCGCAGGATCGCCTCGACCGCCGAGTGGCCGACGTTCTTGACCGCGTCGAGCCCGAAGCGGATTGCGTTCTCGGAGACGACGAAGGAGTGGTCGGAGGAGTTGACGTCGGGCGGCAGCACGTCGATCCCCATCTCCGCGCAGCGGTTGACGAAGAACGGCACCTTGTCTTTGGTGTTCATCACCGAGGAGATCACCGCGGCCATGTACTCGGCCGGGAAGTTGGCCTTGAGGTAGGCCGTGCGGTAGGAGATCAGCGCGTAGCAAGCGGCGTGGGACTTGTTGAAGGAGTAGTCGGCGGCCGCTTCGTTCAGCTTCCAGAGATCCTGGGCCACTTTCGGATCGGTGTTCGACTTCGCCAGGCCTTCGATGAATTTGTCCTTCATCGTCGCCATCAGGTCGCGCTTCTTCTTGCCAACCGCCTTGCGCAGGTCGTCCGCCTCGGCACCGGTGAACCCGGCCATCTCGCGGGCGATCGCCATCAGCTGCTCCTGGTAGACGACGCAACCGTAGGTCTCGGCGGTGATCTCCTGCAGCCGCGGGTCCGGGTAGCGAACGCTCGCCGGGTTGCGCTTGCCTTTGGCGTAGGTAGGGATGTAGGCCATCGCGCCCGGGCGGTAGAGGGCGCCGAGTGCGACCAGGTCGGCGAACTCGGTCGGCTTCACCTTGCGCAGGGCGTCGCGCATCCCCTCGGACTCGAACTGGAAGACGCCGGTCGAGTCGCCCTCGGCGAGCATCGCGTAGGTCTTGGCGTCGTCGAGCGGGATCGCGGCGATGTCGATCCGCTCGCCACGCGAGCGCTCGATGATGTCGATCGCGTCCTCGATCACGTCGAGGTTGCGGAGGCCGAGGAAGTCCATCTTCAGCAGCCCGATCTCCTCGATCGGGTTCATCGAGTACTGGGTAACGATCTTGTACTGGCGCTCCGGCTTGCCTTTCTCATTGGTCGTGGCGGGCGCGCTCTTGTCCTCGGCCAGCTGCAGCGGGACGACCTCATGCAGCGGCCGATCGGCGATCACCACGGCGGCGGCGTGAATCGAGTTGTTGCGGACGATCCCCTCGAGACCGCGGGCGACGTCGATGACTTTCTTCGCGTCCGCGTCGGCGTCGTAGGTTTTTTTCAGCTCTTCGCCGGGCTTAAGGCATTCCGCAAACGAGGGGCTGCGGCCCATGATCGGCTCCGGGATCTGCTTCGCGAGCCGGTCGCCGGTGGCGTAGTCGAAGCCGAGTACGCGGGCGGCGTCGCGGGTGGCGGCGCGCGGCGCCATCTTGCCGAAGGTGATGATCTGGGCGACCGACTCGCGGCCGTATTTCTCGGCGACGTAGCGGATCATCCGCTCGCGGCCGCGAACCGAGAAGTCGATGTCGATATCCGGCATCGATTTGCGACCCGGGTTGAGGAAGCGCTCGAAAATCAGGCCCTCGGCGAGCGGGTCGAGGTCGGTGATGTTGAGGCAGTAGGAGACAATCGAGCCGGCGGCCGAGCCACGACCGGGGCCGACCGCGATCCCGTTCTGCTTCGCGTAAGAGACGAAGTCCCAGACGATCAGGAAGTAGGAGGAGAAGCCCATCTCCTCGATCACCCCGAGCTCGAACTCGAGCCGCTCGACCGCTTCGGCCGGCGGCGGGTCTCCGTAGCGAGCACGAAGGCCGTCCATCGCGATTCGCCGCAGCATCGCCTCTGGCTCCTCGCCGTCGGGGGCCGGGTAGCGCGGCAGCAGCAGCTTGCCGAGCTCGATCTCGATGTTGCAACGCTCGGCGATCTCGAGGGTGGTCGGCACCGCCTCCGGCCACTCGGCGAAGGAGTCCGCCATTTCGGCGTTGTCCTTGATGTAGAACTCGTTCGTGTCGAAGCTCATCTTCGGCATCTGCAGGGTCGACTTCGTCTGCACGCAGAGCAGCGCCGCGTGGTTGTCGAAGTCCTCGCGGCGCAGATAGTGGACGTCGGCGGTCCCGACCAGCGGCCGGTTCAGCTGGCGAGCGAAGCGGACAATCCCCTCGTTGGCCTTGTCCTGCTCTTCGATCCCGTTCTTCTGCACCTCGAAATAGACCTGCTCGGGCCCAAAGGCCTGGATCAGGTCGTCGAGGTGGGCGCGGGCGTCGTCCTCGCGCTCTTCCACCAGGCGGCGGCAGAAGCGCGACTGCAGGCAGCCGGTGAGGACGATCACGCCCTTCGAGTTCTGCGCCAGCAACTCCATGTCGACGTTGGCCTTGCCGCGGTGGAAGCCCTCGAGGAAACCGGCGGAGGTCAGCTTGACGAGGTTGGAGAAACCCTCGTTGGTCTCTGCCAGGAGGGTGAGGTGGTTACGCTCGTAGCGCGTCTGCTCCTTGATCGCCCGGCGGTCGTCGACCAGGTAGGCCTCGAGGCCAGCGATCGGTTTGACTCCGTGCTTCTGGCAGGCCTTGTAAAGCTCGACGGCGCCGTTCATGACGCCGTGGTCGGTCAGCCCCAGCGCCGGCTGGTCGAGCTCCGCCGCCCGTGCCGCCATCGCGTCGATCTTGCAGGCACCGTCAAGCAGCGAGTACTCGCTGTGGGCGTGAAGATGTACGGCAGAGGCAGAGCTCACGGGTTCGTCGATCATGCCAACCAGGGCAGATGGACCCGACCGCCTTTCGGCACACTTTTGCGCGATTTCCGCGCTACTTCAGCGCGAATGAATCACGGACTACGCAAGGAAGCCGCGCGGCTTAACCACAGACCCAGGCGCTGGAGCCGGAGTCGGCCCAGATTTCGGCCGCGATCCGGTCCTGTTCGGCCTTCGGGGCGTTCTGCGGTTCGCCCTGGCCGCCGTAGAGTTCCCAGGTGCTGGGGAGGATCTGGTAGGCGCCGCCGGCGCCGCTGGAGGGGTTGAGGGCGCTGTAGTTGCCGCCGGACTCACACATCACGATGTAGGTCGGGATCGAGTACGGCCCGCCGAGCCAACGGCCGACTTCTTCTTCGGCTTCGGCTTCCGATTCGGCCAGGCGGGCTTCCTGGATCTCATCGACCCAGTCGGCGATGTCGCCTTTTAGGATCGCCAGCGAGTCTTCGCGGCTGGCGCGCAGCGACTCGAGCCGGGCCGCCGAGGCCTCAGCGGCTTCGCGGACCGAGGCGATTTCGGCGCGAGCGGCTTCGAGCCGTTCGTCGTAGGCGACGGCTTCGTCCTCGAGATCGCCCACCCGCAGCACCTCGCGATGGACCGCGACGCGGACTTCGGCGACCCGCTCGGCGAGGGCGCTGTCGGCTTCGTTGATCGCTCGCAGGTAGTCGTTGCGGGCGACCAGGTCCTGGTAGTCGTCGGCTTCGAGGACGAGCGTGGCTGCATCGGGGGTGCCGCTCTCGTAGATCGCCACCAACCGGTCGGCCAGGACTTCGCGCGAGCGTTGGAGCCGCGCCTTCTCAACCGCGAGGCGGTGCTTGGTCTCTTCCAGCTTCTGGGCGAGCTCGGCGGCCCGTTCACGGCCCTCGGTCAGCAGCGTGTTCAGCTTTTCCTCGCGAGCCTGGGCCTTGGCCGCTTCGGCTTCGGCGCCCGAGAGTTCGGCCGTCGTCGACTGCAGCTCGCTGGAGAGCGAGCTTGCCTCGTCGCGGGCGTTCGCCAGCTTCGCTTCCAGCGCCTCGGCCTTGCCGGCGCTGGCGGTGCCGACAGCGACGATCAGCGTCGCGAGCAGCGCGCAGAGCGACGCCGCGGCGCTGATCTCAAGGAGATGCTTTCTAGATTCGAGCGGCCGCACGAAGGCGGCTGAGGCTAGCGAGCGGAGGTCGAAATCCCTGCAAGTTGCCGATAAACCGCAAGAGAAGTTGCGCTCTAGGCGGCTGAGGCGGGGCTCAGCCTTCCGGAACGTCGCGGCGCAGCCACCAGGCAACGGCCCCCGCGGCGGCCACGGTCAACCCCGCGGCAGCGATCCCCGCCTCGCGACGGTAACGGCGCCGCAGGTAGTGGAAGGCGAACTTCAGCGCTGCTTTGCCGAGCCGGTCGTAAATCACTCGCCCCCGTCCTCCTGGTTGCGCAGCCGGTGGGCCATCCGCGACTGCAGCGACCAGAGCTCGATGAAGCCCGGGGAAGCGGTCTGTTTGAAGAGGCCGCCGCTCTCGGCGAAAGTCGCCAGCTCGCTGTCGTAGACGGCGTTGGGCGAGGAGCGGGTGACGACGCGAACGCTGCCTTTGTAGAGGCGCAGCCCGATCTCTCCCGTCACCTGCTCGTTGACAGCCTCCATGTAGGCGTCGAGGTCGCTGCGCAGCGGCTCCCACCAGAGGCCGGCGTAGACGAGGTAGCCCCACTTCTGGTCGAGGGCGGTCTTGAACTGGTTCTGGTGGATCGTCCCGACCAGTCGCTCCAGCTCCTCGTGGGCGGTGAGGATGATCGCCGCCGCCGGCACCTCGTAGATGTCGCGGACCTTGAGGCCGACGATCCGGTCCTCGATGTGATCGACGATGCCGACGCCATGACGGCAACCGATCGCCGCGGCGCGTTCGAGCAGATCGACCAGCTCCAAGCGCTCGCCGTTCAACGAGACCGGCACGCCCTGCTCAAAGCCGACCGTCACCGTCTCCGCCTCGTCCGGTGCCTCCTCGGGCCGGGTCACGAGCTGGAAGACGTCGTCCTCGGGAGCGCGCGAGAGGTCCTCGATCCAGCGGCCCTCCGATGACCGCCCCCAAAGGTTGTCGTCAATGGAATAGGGCGCGACCTCGGTTCCACCCTTGACCGGGATCCCGTTTTCGCGCGCGTAGGCGATCTCCTCGTCGCGGCCCATCGCCCAGGTGCGGACCGGGGCGATCGTCTTCAGCTCCGGCGCCAGGGTCGCCACCGTGGCCTCGATCCGGACCTGGTCGTTGCCCTTGCCGGTGCAACCGTGGGCGATCGTGTCGCACTTGCTCTGGCGCGCGTATTCGACCGCGAGCTGGGCGATCAGAGGCCGGCCGAGCGCGGTGAAGAGCGGGTAACCGTTGCCATAGATGGCGTTGGCCTTGATCGCCGGGGCGACGAACTCGGCGGCGAAGCGCTCACGGGCGTCGACCACGTGGCATTCGACCGCGCCAAGCTGCAGCGCCTTCTGTTCGATCACCGCGTAGTCCTCGCCGGGCTGGCCGAGGTTGACGGTGAGGCAGACGACTTCGGCCTCGTAGCGGTCCTGGATCCACTTCAGCATCACGCTGGTGTCGAGGCCGCCCGAGTAGAGCAGGAGGACGCGGTCGACCGTCGAGGGATCTGCCTCGTAGGTCGCGGTCGGCTGGGAGTGAAGTTGTTCAGCGCTCACGAGGAGCGCAAGTCTGCCAACTAGGGGGCTTCGATGCCGCCCGAGCCGCCTTCTTCGCCCGGTTTTTCGATTTCCGGTTCTTCCGGTTCGGGTTCCGGTTCTTCTTCTTCGGGCGGTTCTTTTTCGGTGGTTTCGGTCGTCGTTTCCGTCGATTCCGTGGTCGTGGTCGTCGAGCTTTCGGTCGTCGTCGGCGCCGTCGAAGTCGTGGTGGTGGCCGAGCTGGTCGAGTCGCCGCCGCTGTCGTTGCCGGCGATCACGATCACCGCGATCAGCAGGCCAACAATCACCGCGATCAGGCCGGCGATCAGCCAGCGGGTGTTGTTGCCGCGGTCCGCGGGCGGGCGGCCGCCGGGACCGCGGTCTTCAGGTCCCATCATTCGCGTTGGGTCCTCGTGCATGGCTCTAGTCCTCCGGGCCGAGAATCGCGTCAAGGATCGGGCTCGTGTCCTCGATCTCGAACCGGTTTCGCAGGCGCTCGGCGATCTCCTCCCTGCTGCTACCGGAGACGGCCATCTGGGTAGCGAGCAGGCGGGCGCCGGCAGCGTCGAGCCGCGGCTCGGACGGAAGCTCCGGCTCCTCGGCCTCCCCTACGGCGCGCAGCCGCGGTGCCTCCTGCGGGGCGGGATCTTCGAGCCGCACCGACGACTCCGGCGCCTCGGCCGGCTGCTCGGGGTCGATCCTCGACCTCGCATCTTCAAGCGTCGCCTGCAGCCGCTCCGCCTCCCGGCGCAGCGAGATCGCCTGGCCGAGCAGCGTGTCGACCAGGTTGGAAAGCTCGGCGACGCGGCCCTCGGCGGCCCGGTCGGCCTCCGCCCGCGCCTGGGCGAGGTACCGGCGGGCCTGCGCTTCGGCGTCGTCGATCACGCTCGCGGCGGCGCGCTCGGCCGCCTCGACAATCGCCTCCAGGCGCTCGGCCGTGGTGGCGCGCAGCTCCTTCTGCTTCTTCGGCAGGTCCTCGCGGCGGCTGGTGCCCATCAGGCCGAACAGGCTAGAAGCGATTCGCCGATCAGGCCGACCGCCAGGTCGACGTGGTCGGAATCGATCACCAGCGGCGGCAGCAGGCGCAGGGTGTCGGGGCGCGGGACGTTGACGACGAGCCCGCGCCCCAGCAGGTCGGCGCCGACCGCAGCAGCATCGATCCCCTCCTCCAAGCCGACTCCGACCATCAGCCCGCGGCCGCGCGTCTCGTGCACGCCGTCGAGCGCGTCGAGCTTCTCGCAGAGGTAGGCGCCGAGCTCGCGCACCTGCCGCAGCAGCACTGGGTCGTCGACCAGGTCGAGCACCGCCAGCGCAGCGGCGGTGGCGACGGGGCCGCCGGCGAAGGTCGAGCCGTGGTCGCCTGGCTCGAGCACGTCGGCGCAGCTCGGGGCAGTGACGCAGGCACCGATCGGCACACCGCCGCCGAGCGCCTTGGCAGAGGTGAGGACGTCTGGCCGGACCGGGGTCTGCTCGTAGGCCCACAGGGAGCCGGTGCGGCCGACGCCGGTCTGGATCTCATCAAGGATCAGCAGCGCCCCGACCTCGTTGCAGGCCTGGCGGGCGGCGAGCAGTGCCTCTTCGCTGGTCGGGATGACCCCGGCCTCGCCCTGGATCGGCTCGATCAGAACCGCCGCGGTGCTCTCACCGACCGCCTCACGCAGCGCCGCCGCGTCGTTGTGGGGGACCGAGCGGAAACCGGCCAGCATCGGCTGCAGCGACTCGTTCTTCGCCAGGCCCGGGGTCGCCGCTAGGGCGCCGAAGCTGCGGCCGTGGAAGTCGCCCTCGAAGGAGACGATCTCCGGGTTGGAGATGCCGCGGGCGTGGGCGTGCTTGCGGGCGACCTTGATCGCGCACTCGATCGCCTCGGTGCCGGAGTTGGAGAAGAAGACGCGCCCGCCGAGGCTCGACTCGGAGAGCCGCTCGGCCAGCTGGGCCATCGGCTCGGTGTAGAAGAGGTTGGAGACGTGCATCAGCCGGTCGGTCTGGTCGCGGACCGCCTGCACCACCTCGGGATGGCAGTGGCCGAGGGAGCAGACCGAGATCCCGGTGAGGAAGTCGAGGTAGCGCTTGCCGTCCGCGTCCCAGAGCAGCGGGCCCTCGCCTTTGACGAAGTCGACCGGCGCCCGCTTGTAGGTGCGCATCAGGTAGCGCTCCTCCAGCGAGCGGGTCTCTTCGAGGCCGATCCCCTCGGCGACGTCGGTCACGGGGTCACCATCGTTCCTATCCCGGCGTCGGTGAAAAGCTCGAGCAGGAGGCTGTGGGGGCGGCGGCCGTCGATGATCGCCGCCGAGCCGGTGCCGCCGCGGATCGCGTCGACGCAGGCCTGCAGCTTCGGCCGCATCCCACCCTCCAGGCTCTCCAGCCGGGCGTCGACCTCGTCGACGGTGCAGCTGGAGATCAGCGAGCCCTCGTCGGCAGCGTCCTCTAGCCACCCCTTGACGTCGGTGAGGAAGATCGCCTTGTGCGCCCCGAGCGCGGCCGCGACCTTGCCGGCCGCCTCGTCGGCGTTGACGTTGTAGGACTGGCCGTTGCGGTCGGAGGCCGAGGAGGCGATCACCGGGATGTAGTCGGCAGCGATGTGCTCGAGGACGTCGGTGTCGACGCGGTCGATCGAGCCGACGAAGCCGACGTCGTCGGCGTTGGCGACCGGCGAGACCTCGAACAGCGTCCCGTCCTCCCCGGAGAGGCCGACCGCGGCCTGACCCTTGCGGTTCAGCCGCTGGACGATTTCCGAGTTGAGCTTGCCGACCAGGACCATCTTCGCGACCTCGACGGTCTCGGCATCGGAGACCCGCAGGCCCTCGTGGAAGCGGACCTCCAAGTCGAGCTTCTCCATGTAGCGAGTGATCTCGGGGCCGCCGCCGTGGACGATGATCGGGTTAAGGCCGACGTACTTGAGCAGGACGACATCGGTGGCAAAGTTTTCGCGCAAGTTCTCGTCGAGCATCGCCGCGCCGCCGTACTTGATCACCACGGTGCGGCCGTGGAACTCGCGGATATAGGGGAGCGCCTCGAGGAGGGTGGCGACGCTGCTGTCGTAGGAGCCCTGCGGGGTGTTGATGTGATTCATGTTGGTGGGATTCGTGTTGATGCCCTGGGTCACGTCGTGTATTCCGCGTTGAGCTTGACGTAGTCGTAGCCGAGGTCGGAGAACCAGACGTGGGCGCTGTGATCGCCGCGGCCGAGGCGCAGGCCGATCTCGGCCTCTGGCACATCGGCGCCAAGCTCGGCCGCGTCGATGTTCTCGGCCCCGAGCTCCTCGAGATCCTCGCCGGCGAGGGCGGCGCCGGCCGCCTGGGCGATCCGGCCCCAGTTGGGGTCGCGGCCGAACAGCGCCGTCTTGACCAGGGGCGAGTTGGCGATCGCCCGGGCGACCCGCTCGGCCTCGGCCTGGCTCGCGGCTCCGGTTACCTCGATCCGGCCGGTGCGGACGGCGCCCTCGCCGTCGCGGACGATCTCGATCGCCAGCTGCATCAGCACCGCCTCCAGCAGGCCCTCGGGCAACGGCCGCCCGGACGCGCCGAGGCCTGCAGCAGCACCGTGTCGTTGGTGCTCATCTGGCCGTCGACGGTGATCCGGTTGAAGGAGGCGTCGACGGCGGCGCGCAGCAGCGCGTCGGCATCCTCGACGACGGCGTCGGTCTGGACGAAACAGAGCATCGTCGCCATGTTCGGCTCGATCATCCCCGCCCCCTTCGCCTGGGCGGAAAGGGTCACGCCGCCGGCCCGCAGCGTGCAGCGCTTCGGCCAGCGGTCGGTGGTGAGGATCGCGTCGGAGAAGGCGCCGCCGCCCTGCTCGGAAAGCCCGGAAGCGGCATCGGCGATGCCTGCGAGGACGGCGTCGACCGGCAGCGGCACCCCGATCGTTCCGGTCTCGGCGACGGCGACCTGATTTGCGTCCAGGCCCAGCTCAGCTGCGGTCCGTTCGCACATCGCCCGCGCGTCGGCCAGCCCCTGCTCGCCGGTCTCGGCGTTGGCATTGCCGCTGTTGACGACCGCAGCGCGGACGCCGGCCCGATCGACCTCGTCGCGGCAGATCCTGATCGGAGCGGCGGCCGAGGCGTTGCGGGTGAGGACCATCGTCGAGGCGACCTCCTCGGCATCACAGACGACGAGGCCGACGTCGGTGCGACCGCCGCCCTTGAGCCCGCAGTGGGCACCACCGGCGCGAAAGCCCGGCGCCAGCTGGTTCGGGTCGAGTTCCGCGACGCCATCCGGAGCGTCAACCCAACGCGAGCGAAAGAAGGAGGTCGCCATCAGTTGTTCCTTTTGGTCGTAGGGCAGCCAAAAGGAACAGGTGAATGGCCTGGGAGGCTCATATCAGCCCCTCCGTCTCGTCCAGCCCCAGCATCAGGTTGAGGTTCTGCACGCCCTGGCTGGAGGCGCCCTTCCAGATGTTGTCGATGGCGGAGAAGGCCATCACCCTCCCCCGCTCCTCGACGGTGACGTAGAGGTGGCACTCGTTGGTGTCCCGGATCGCCCGCAGGTTCGGCGGACCGTCGAGGACGTGGACGAAGGGCTCGTCGCCGTAGCGGCGGTCGTAAAGGTCCCGGATCGCCTCTTTCGAGACCTGCTCCTTCAGCGAGGCGAAGCAGGTCGCAAGCTCGCCCTGGTCGAGTGGCAGCAGGTGCGGGACGAAGGTGACCGGCGCCGGACTGCCGAGCGCCGCCAGCTCCTGCTCGATCTCCGGCCGGTGCCGGTGCCCCTCGGTCTTGTAAGGGAAAGCGTTCTCGGTCATGTTCGAGAAGTGGACGAGGTCGTCGCTGGCGCGGCCATAGCCGGAGGTCCCCTGCATCGCGCTGATGAAGACCTCTGAAAGGAGCCCCTGTTCGGCGATGGGAGCCAGCGCCAGCACGCTCGCGGTCGGGTAGCAGCCGGGGGTGGCGCAGAGCTTCGCCTCGCGCAGCTCCTCGCGGTAGAGCTCAGTCAGCCCATAAACGCCGGTCCCGAAGAGGTCAGGTGCCCCGTGCTCGCCGTACCAGCGCTCGTAGGTCTCGCGGTCGCGGAGGCGGAAGTCGGCGGAGAGGTCGACGACGAGGATGCCCTGCGCCCGCAGGGCAGCGTCGGTCGGCGCGGCGGCACCGTGCGGGTAGGCGACGATCGCCGCGTCGACCTCGGGCAGGTTGTCCAAGTCGAGCTCGGCCAGCTCGATCGGCACCCGGTAGCGCGGGTAGATCGCGTCGAGCCGCTTGCCGGCGTCGCTGCGCGAGGTCGCGGCGACTAACTCCAGTCTTGGATGGTGCCAAATGATGTCTGCCGCGAGGGCGCCGGTGAAGCCGGAGGCGCCGGCGACCAGCACCCGCGCCGCGGGCATCCCGTCGAGTGGTTGGGCAGTGGAGTCAGCCACGCAGCGACCCTCCGATCTCGTCGAGCTTGGCCTCGATCGCGGCGCGACGCTCAGCGACCTCCTCGTCGGTGAGGGTGCGGTCGTCGGCGCGGAACTCGAGGTTGAGCGCGAGGCTCTTGCGGCCCTCGCCGAGCTGCTCTCCTTCGAAGAGGTCAAAGACCTCGGTCGCGCGCAGCAGCTCTCCACCGCCCGCCATCACCGCGGCGCGGACCTCAGCGGCCGGGGTGTCGGCGGGCAGCACAACCGCCAGGTCCTGGTAGACGGCGGGGAAGGTGGTGACATCCTGGTAGCGCTCCTCGCCCACGGTCGCGGCGCCCAGCAGCGGCGCCAGATCGAGTTCGAAGGCGACGGCGGCATCGAGGTCCCAGGTCCGGCAGACAAGCGGGTGGACCTCGCCGAGCCAGCCGGCGGCCTCGCCGCTGACCGAGACAACGGCCGCGCGTCCGGGATGCAGGAACGGCTCCTCGGCCGGCGCGAACCCGAGCTCGACGCCCAGCTGCGCCGCCAACCCTTCCAGCACGCCCTTGAGCGCGAAGAAGTCCGCAGTCTCGCCCCCGCCCCGCCAGGAGCGCGGCGCCAGCGGCCCGACGGCGATCCCGGCAAGCCGGTGCGGCTCGGTGAACGGCGCCGGTTGATCGCCGGCGAACTTGCCGGCCAGCGGGTCGATCTCAGTCTGGGCGCTTGAAGTGCCTTGCAGGTACACACGAGCGGATTCGAAGAGCGCTAGCGCTCCGGCGCCGCGGGCGGTGTTCCTGGCGGCGATGTCGAGGAGCGACCCGAGCAGCAGGGTGCGCATCGCCGACTGGTCCTCGCTGAGCGGGTTGGCGAGCAACACCGGCTTCGCCCGGGGGTCGTCCTCGGGGATCCGCAGCCGGCCGGGCTCGCCGGGGTCGGTGAAGCTCCAGCCGACGACCTGGTCGAAGCCGAGGTCGCGCAGCCCGTCCTCGGCCCGCCGCCGCAGGCGCTGCTCGCGGCTGAGGCCGCCGACGGCGCCGCCGACCGCGGGCAGGGTGGTCGGCAGGTACTCGTCGATGCCGTGGACCCGCGCCACCTCCTCGATCAGGTCGACCTCGCGGGTGACGTCGTAGTGGCGATCGGGGGGGACGACGACCTCGAGGTCGTCGCCGGCCTCCTGGGCCTCGAACCCGAGCCGCTCCAAGTAGGTCTTCTGGTCGGCCTGGGAGATGGACATCCCCAGCAGCCCCTCGACCCGCTCCGCCCGCAGGATCAGCCGCCGCGGCGCCGGGATCTCGGCGGCAACGTCGATCGTCCCCGGCACCAGCTTGGCGCCGCCGAGCTCGACCATCAGCCGGGAGGCGACCCTCTGTGCCCGCATCGTCAGCTCCGGATGCAGCTGCTTCTCGAACCGCGAGGAGGCCTCCGAGCGCAGGCCGAGCAGGCGCGAGGTCCGCAGGATGTTGGTCCCGTTCCAGTTCGCCACCTCGAGCAAGACCCGGGTCGTCTGCTCGGAGACCTCGGAGACCTGGCCGCCCATGATCCCGGCGATGCCGGTGGGTCCGTTTTTGTCGCAGACGAGAACGGTCTCGGCATCGAAGGTCCGCTCGACGTCGTCGAGCGTCGTCATCTTCTCGCCGTCCTCCGCGGTGCGGACGAAGAGGGCGCCGTCGGGGACCTTGTCGAGGTCGAAGGCGTGTAAGGGCTGGGCGGTCAGCAGCATCACGTAGTTGGTGATGTCGACGACGTTGTTGATCGGGCGCTGGCCGGCAGCGGCGAGGCGCGCCTGCAGCCAGAGCGGCGAGGGGCCGATCGTGGCGTCGGTGAAGACACGGGCGGTGAAGCGCGGGCAGAGCTCGGGGACCTCGACCGTGACCGAGGCGTAGTCCGAGGCCTCCCCCTCCCCCTCGGCCGGCGCGTCCTCGGCCCAGGGGTCGGCCGCCAGCGCGGCGCCGGTGATCGCGTGGACCTCGCGGGCGACACCGTGGACGCCAAAGCAGTCGCTGCGATTCGGGGTCACCTCGATCTCCAGCACCGGCTCGCCCAGCGGCAGCACCTCGGCGAGCGGCGTCCCGGCGGCGAGGCTCTCGTCGAGGACCAGGATCCCCTCATGGTCGTCGCCGATCTCGAGCTCGTCGGCGGCGAGGATCATCCCTTCGGAGGGGATCCCCCGCAGCTTCGCCTTGCGCAGCTTCTCGCCGTTCGGCATCCGCGCCCCGGGCAGCGCCACCGCAACCGTCTGCCCGGCGGCCACGTTCGGGGCGCCGCACACGATCGGCCGCTCGCCGTCGCCGGTGTCGACCATGCAGGCGCTGAGCCGGTCGGCTTTCGGATGCTTCTCGCATTTGACGACCTTGCCGACCACAAAGCCGTCGGCTGACGGTGGCCCGATGCGGTCGAGCCGCTCGACCTCGGTCCCGGTCATCACCAGGCGGTCAGCCAGCGCCGCCGGCTCCATGCCGGGGTCGCAGTACTCGCGCAGCCAGCTGTACGGGACTCTCATCCGAACTGCTCCAGCATCCGCACGTCGTTGTCGAAGAAGCGCCGCAGGTCGGGGATCCCGTGGCGCAGCATCGCCACCCGCTCGACCCCGATCCCGAAGGCGAAGCCCTGCACCCGCTCGGCGTCGTAGCCGTAGCTCTCGACGAAGCCGAGCACGTTGGGATCGACCATGCCGGCGCCGAGGATCTCGATCCAGCCCTGGCCCTTGCAGAGGTTGCAGCGCTCGCCGCCGGCCAGCTCGCCGGTCCCGCCGCACTGGAAGCAAGAGACATCGACCTCGACACTCGGCTCGGTGAAGGGGAAGAAGTGCGGCCGCAGGCGCACCTCGCGGTCGGGCCCGAAGATCGCCCGGCACATCGCCAAGAGCGTCCCCTGCAGGTCGGCGAGGGTGATCCCCTCGGCGATCGCCAGGCCCTCCATCTGGTGGAACATCGGGCTGTGGGTAGCGTCGGAGTCGCGCCGGTAGACCTTGCCGGGGACGATCACGAAGATCGGCGGCGGCTGCGTCTCCATCGAGCGCACCTGCATCGGCGAGGTGTGGGTGCGCAGCAGCACGTCGGGGTGCGACTGCACGTAGAAGGTGTCCTGGAGCATCCGCGCCGGGTGGCCGGGCGGGTGGTTCAAGGCGGTGAAGTTGTAGTAGTCGTGCTCGATCTCCGGGCCTTCGGCGACGTGGTAGCCGAGCCCGATCATCGTGTCCTCGATCAGCCGGGTGGTGCGGGCGATCAGGTGGGCGTGGCCGACCGGCCGCGGTGGCGCCCCGGGCAGCGTGACGTCGACCCGGTCGGTGACCAGCCGCGCCTCCAGCTCGGAGGCGTCGAGCCGCTCGGCGCTCGCCTCCAGCAGCGCTTCCAGCTCCTTGCGGGCGCGGTTGGCGGCGCCGCCGACGGCGCCCCGTTCCTCCGGCGGCAGCTCGGCGATCCCGCGTAGGATCGAAGTCAGCTCGGCTTTGCGGCCGAGGTAGCCGACCCGCAGCTCCTCGAGCTCGGCAGTCGAACCGGCGCCCTCTATCGCTGCGGCAGCCTCGGCCCTGATCTCCTCGATCCGCTCAACCATCGCTCTGGGCCTCCCGCATGGCAAGCGAAGATATCCGCTGCGCGGCAATCGCAGCCGCGGCGGCGACGTTGAGGGACTCGGCGCCGCCCTCGCGAAGGGGGATCGTGACCTGGGCGTCACAGGCGGTAAGGACCTCGTCGGGCAGCCCCTCACGCTCTGCACCTAGGCAAACCGTGGCGGCCCCGTCGAGCGTGTCGAGTTTTTGACCCCCGTGGGCAACTAAAGCGACACGGGGCTCTCGCGTCGTCTCGAAGCCCGCTTGCACGGGCGGGGAAGAGAAGATCGACCCCATGGAGGCTCGTACCGCCTTGGGCGAGTAGGGATCGGCGCAATTGGGGCCGAGGACCACAGGGCCATCGAGGAACGCATCGACGGTCCGCACGATCGTCCCGACGTTGCCGGGATCCCCGACGCCATGCAGGTAGAGGCAAGGGCGTGTCGCTTTGCTCTCGGATAGCGAGAGGAAGTCGACACCGTCGGGCCGGCGCAGCGGCCACACGGCGATCACCCTCGTTCCGGAGCCGAGGGACGAGACGTCGGCAAGTAGCTCAGGCGCAACCTCCTCGCCCGTGAGGCCCGAACCCGCCGCGACCAGCACGAACCTCGGCTGCGCTCCAGCCGCCAGCCCCGCCGCCAGCAAATCCTCGCCCTCGGTTGCAAACAGGCCCTCGCGCTCGCGGTGCTTGCGGTCGCGCAGCTTGCGGACCAGCTTCAGCTTCTCGTTCTGGGGACTCTCGATCATCGGATAGTTCTGTTAGGCGATTCTGTTGTCGGTTTTCTGTTGATGATGTGGGCTTCTCCTGGAACGAAAAAGCGGGCCGATAAACGGCCCGCCCGGGAGAGAGAAAGTGTGGGTTCGCCCTCAGGCGGCCGCACCCTCCCGGGCTAGCTCCACAAATCGGCGGAAGGCGTCGCGGTCGGAGACGGCGATCTCGGCCAGCATCTTCCGGTTGACCTCGACTTCGGCTTTGCTGAGGCCGTGCATCAGTTCCGAGTAGCTCATGCCCTCGAGCCGCGCGGCGGCGTTGATGCGGGTGATCCAGAGACGGCGGAAAGTCCGCTTTTTGTTGCGCCGGTCGCGGTAGGCGTACATTCCAGACCGCTGCACTTGCTCTTTGGCGAAGCGGTAGGAGGAATGCTTGCGGCCGAAGTAGCCCTTCGCTTCCTTCAGCACCTTGCGGCGCTTCTTGCGCGCGTGGACGCTGCGCTTGACGCGGCTCACTTGCCGCCTCCGAGCAGGGTCCGAACTTTCTTCTGGTCGCTCGGCGCGATGTCGACCGGCTTTGCCATCTTGCGCTTCCGCTTCGGCGACTTTTTCTCCAGGATGTGGCTGGAGAAGGCGCGACGGCCACGGAGTTTGCCCTTGGCGGTCTTCTTGAAGCGCTTCTTGGCGCCCGAATGGGTTTTCATCTTCGGCATCGGGTCCGCTATTGAAGCAGACAGAGGCGTGCGGGCGCAGGCGGCGCCTATCGCGGGGATACGCTGGCGCTCGAATGCGGATTCTCTACGTCGTTGGGACGCGCCCTAACTTTGTCAAGACCGCCCCGGTGATCGGGGCGTTGCGCGAGCGCCATCCCGAGGGGCGGCACGTGATCGTCCACACCGGGCAGCACTACGACCGCCTGATGTCAGAGGTCTTCCTCGAGGAGCTGGGGGTGCCAGCGCCCGACTACATGCTCGAGGTTGGGTCGGGCACCCACGCAGCCCAGACGGCGCGGACGATGGAGCGGTTGGAGCCAGTCCTCGCCGACGAGCGGCCGGACCTGGTGATGGTCCCCGGCGACGTCAACTCGACCCTGGCGGCGGCGCTGACCGCGGTGAAGATGGGGATCTCGGTCGCACATATCGAGTCGGGCCTGCGCAGCTTCGACATGACGATGCCCGAGGAGAGCAACCGGATCGTCGCCGACCGCTTTGCCGAGTGGCTCTTCCTCCACAGCCCCGAGGCGGTGACGAACCTGCGCCATGAAGGCATCCCCGACGAGCGCATGTACATGGTCGGCAACACGATGATCGACAGCCTGGTGGCGCTGGAAGCGCGCTTTCGGGCGGCGGGCTCGGCGGCGCGCCTCGGCCTCGCGCCGGGCTCCTACGTCCTCGTCACCCTCCACCGCCCCGCCCTCGTCGACGGCCCGCTGCTCGGCGAGACCGTCGCCCACCTGGCCGCCCTGGCGCAGCAGATGCCGGTCGTTTTCCCGGTCCACCCGCGCACCCGCAAGATGATGGAAGGCCTCGAGCCCGGCGCGCCCGACCTGCACCTGGTCGACCCGCTCGGCTACGTCGACTTCCTCTCCCTGGTCGCCGAGGCCCGCGCCGTCCTCACCGATTCCGGCGGGATCCAGGAGGAGACGACCTACCTCGGCGTCCCCTGCTTCACCCTCCGCGACAACACCGAGCGGCCGGTGACGCTGACCTCCGGCACCAACACCCTGCTCGGCCTCGAGCCGAGCGCGATCGCCCGCATCCCCGGCCTGCTTGCCGAGCGCACCGGACCTCCTCCGCCGCCTCCGCCGCTCTGGGACGGTCAGGCCGCACAGCGGATCGCCGAGGCGATCCTCGGCTAGGACTCGTCGGCTGCGGGCGCCTCGGCCGACGCGGTCTCGTTGGCCGCAGGGGCGTCGGCGGCGGCAGGCGCGTCGCCTGCCGGGGAATCGTCGTCGCCCTCGGCAGCGCCGACGAGCTTGTCGACCTCTTTCGAGGGGCCGAGCAGCATGCTCATGTTGCGGCCTTCCTGCAGCGGCGCTGATTCGATCACCGCGAGGCCGTCGAGATCCTCGAAGAGCTTCTGCAGCAGGTCCCGGCCGCGCTCGGGGTGGGCCTGCTCGCGGCCGCGGAACATGATCGTCACCTTGACCTTGTCGCGGTGCTTGAGGAAGCGTTCGACGTGGCCCTTCTTGGTCTCGTAGTCGTGCGTCGCGATCTTCGGCCGCAGCTTGATTTCGCGCACGTTGACCTGCTGCTGGTGCTTGCGGGCCGCCTTCTGCTTCTGCTCCTGTTCGTATTTGTACTTCGAGTAGTCGAGCAGGCGGGTGACCGGCGGCTTCGAGTTCGGCGCCACCTCGACCAGGTCGAGGTTCGCGTCCTGGGCTTTGCGCAGGGCGTCGTTGGTATCGAGGATCCCGAGCTGCTCGCCGTCGGCGCCGATCAGGCGCACCTGGGGCACGCGGATCCGCTCGTTGATCCGAGTCGTGTCGCGCTCTGGGGGGCGCCGGTCGAACCTACGAGGTACCGGCACTATCGCGAAAGGAGGTGAGACTTCAAGAGGACGAAACCGGGGTCGGGCACGGGGCGCTCAGCGGCGGCGGTTTTTGTTCGTGCCTGCGATCAAGTTCGCCGCAGTATAGAGACAGAACGGCTGCGCGCAAATCCAGCCTCAACGAGCGTCCGTCTCGGTGCGGACGCGAGCGGCGAACTCGGCCAGCGGCATCGCCCCGAGATCGCCCTCGGCGTGGGAGCGGACCGCGACCGCGCCGTCCTCCTCCTCGCGGTCGCCGACCACCAGCATGTAGGGATAGCGACCGATCGCCGAGGCGTCGCGAATCTTCTTGCCGATCGACTCCGAGCGGTCGTCGACGGCGACGCGGACCCCTTCTTCGCGCAGCTGCTCGAAGGCGCGGCGGCCGTAGTCGTTGTGGCGGTCGGAGATCGGCAGGACGATCGCCTGCACCGGCGCCAGCCAGACCGGGAAGCGGCCGGCGTAGTGCTCGATCAGGATCCCGGCGAAGCGCTCCATCGAGCCGAGCAGGGCGCGGTGGATCATCACCGGCCGGTGGGCGGAGTCGTCGGCGCCGGTGTAGTAGAGCTCGAAGCGCTCGGGCATCTGGAAGTCGAGCTGGCAGGTGCCGCACTGCCAGGAGCGGCCGAGCGCATCGGTGATGTGGAAGTCGATCTTCGGTCCGTAGAAAGCGCCGTCGCCCGGGTTCAGCGTGTACTCGCGACCCTGGCTGTCGAGCGCTTCGGCCAGCGCCGCCTCGGCCTTCGCCCACTGCTCCTCGGTTCCCATCGACTTCTGCGGCCGGGTCGAGAGCTCGACGTGGACGTCCTCGAAGCCGAAGCGCGCGTAGAGCTCGTCGATCGCCTCGCAGATCGAGGCGACCTCGTCGCCGATCTGCTCCTCGGTGCAGTAGACGTGGGCATCGTCCTGGGTGAAGGCGCGGACGCGGAGAAGGCCGTGGAGGACGCCCTCGCGCTCGTTGCGGGAGACGCGGCCGAACTCGGCCAGACGCAGCGGCAGCTCGCGGTAGGAGTGGCGATCGGCGGAGTAGACGAGGCAGGCGCCGGGACAGTTCATCGGCCGCAGCGCGTAGCCGCGGTCGTCGTCCTCCATGAAGTACATGTCGTCCTTGTAGTTGTCCCAGTGGCCGGAGCGGTGCCAGAGGTCGACGTCCATCACCTGCGGGGTGGCGATCTCCTGGTAGCCGCGCTTGCGCAGCTGGTCGCGGACCTCTGTCTCGATCGTCCGCAGCAAGGTCGTCCCGTTCGGCAGCCAGAAGGGCATCCCCGGCGCCTCCTTGCGCAGCATGAAGAGGTCGAGCTCAGGACCGAGGCGGCGGTGGTCGCGTTCTTTGGCCTGCTCGAGGCGCTCGAGGTGCTCCTCGAGGTCCTTCTTCGAGAAGAAGGCGGTGCCGTAGATGCGGGTGAGGCTCTCGCGGTTCTCGTCGCCGCGCCAGTAGGCGCCGGCAACCGAGCTGAGCTTGATCGCCTTGATCCGTCCGGTCGAGGGGCCGTGGGGGCCGCGGCAGAGGTCCTCGAAGGGGCCGTTGCGGTAGAGCGAGACGGTCTCGACGCCTTCGTCGCGGACGAGATCCTCGATCAGCTCGACCTTGAAGCCCTGGTCTTGGGATCTGAAGATCTCGATCGCCTCTGCAACGGGCACGTCGCGGCGAGAAAACTCCTCATCGGCCTTGATGTGGCGCCGCATCGCCTCCTCGATCTTCGGCAGGTCCTCGTCGGTGATCCGGGTGCCGGGCGGGAACTCGAAGTCGTAGTAGAAGCCGGACTCGATCGGCGGGCCGATCGTGACTTTGGTGCCGGGATAGAGGTCCATTACCGCCTCGGCCATCACGTGGGCGGCGTCGTGGCGGACCAGCTCCAGCGCTTCGGGGTCGCGATCGGTGAGGATCGCCACCTCTCCCCCGCCGTCAGGCAGCGGCGCCGCCAGATCACGCAGCTCGCCGTCAACCTTGATCGCCAGCGCCGCCTTGGCAAGGCCGGGCCCGATCGCCGCGGCCGCGTCGGCGCCGGTGGCGCCCGCCGGAAGCTCCAGCGGTTTCCCGTCGGGAAGGGTGTAGGTCGTCTTCTCGGTCGCTGCCTCCATGCGTGGCAGCCATGGTAAGGGCAGCGCTCAGCAACCAGATGCCCGATCACCGAGCGGGGCCCTGCCGCGCCTGCCGTTCGGCAATCAGCGGGCAGGGCGTCTTGCCGGGCGGCGGATGCGCCACCTTCGTCAGCGTCCAGTCCTCGCCTTCGCGGATCACGAAGCGCACGCCGGCGGGCAGCTCCGCACCCGCTTCCTCAGTCGACTGGATGCAGACCCGCCCGCCGCGCAGTTCCCAGGAGAGGAACGGTGACCCGTGCTGTTCGCTGAGCATCTGCGGCGAGGCGACCACCAGCGTTGGTCCTTCACCGACCTGCTTGCGGTACTCGCTGAGCTTCGAGGAGAAGGAGGTTGGGCCGACCGGGGCGTTGGCGAGGGCAAGTAGGGAGCAAACACCGGCCGCGGCGGCGAAAGGGACAGCCGCTACGGGCAGAACCCGTTGCGGTGCGCCTTTTGCTCCCATAGCGGGCATAAAGCGCACCATTGCCTCGCCGAGCGGCATGAGGATCGCCAAAGCGACGAGCGGCGAGGCAATCTCGATTGCCTTGGCGGCGGTGTAAGGCGTACCGCCGATGCGGGCGGCGGCATAGGCGAGTGCGGCCGCGGCGATCCCGGCGAGGATCGCGGTCTCTCTGCGCCGCCACAGCTGCACGATCCCGTAGAGGAAGAGGACAAGCGCAAAGGCAATTCCCACGTAGTAGGCGGCCGCCGGCACCGCCCCGTCCCCAGGCGCCAGCCGGAAGTCCCCAGACGGCCAGATCCCAAGAGCCTCGAACGGCGAGATCTGGCCGAAGAGGTTGCCGAGGCCCGGACCGTTCGGGTCAAAGGTCTCGAACGAGTGGAAGTCGATCATCCGCCCTACCTCGGGAGCGACGAGGACGAAGAAGGCGAGCAGCGCCAACCCAAGCGCCCGCAGCGGTGGCCGCGTCGCCAGCACCCAGAGCACCGCCGCCCCACCCAGCCAGATCAACCCCGGGAAGCTGTAGGTGTAGACGGAGCCGACCGCGATCAGGGCTGCCGGGACATAGCGCAGCGGCAGATCCGCCCAGCTCCGATCGGCCTCCCGCAGCGCCAAGACGAAGCCGAGGAGGAAGAGCGCCTGCATCGTCTCCTTGAAGGCGCCCTGGGCGAAGTAAGAGGCGACGACATAAGCAAGGCCGACCAGCAGAGCCCCGGCGGTCCGGGGCAGGAACGGCAGGTCCGCGAAAGCCGCGAGTGCCGTCAGGCAGGCGAGGATCGCGACGGCAACCGTCAACCCGCTGAAGCCCTGAACCAGCCCCACCCCCAGGCCCTTGCTCAAGGCGACGACGATCGAGTGCGGACCGAGCGGATAGCCCTGGTTCAGCAGCTGCGACGGGTGGCCTTCGGCCAGCCGGTCGGCCGCCAGCAGGTGCTGGGACATGTCCGGGTTGAAGCTGGTCCCGAGGATCCCGAAGTGCCCTTCCACCGCAAACGGCAGCGAGGCCGCAAGCAAAGCAACGAGCGCCACCGGCCACCCCACCGCCAAGGCCTCCCCCGCCCCCCCGACCCGCCCCCACGAGTAAGCGACAGCCGCCACCGTCAACCCCAGCACCACCACCGCCGAGATCACCCCGTCCCCCGGCAGCCGCACCGTCCCCCAACACAACGCGCAAAGCAGCGCCAACCCCACCACCGGCGCCAGCCAAGACCACCGCCGCCCCCCACAAAGACAGATCGCTGCCTGCCCAAGCGGCAGCGCCGAGACGCAGACCGCCACCACCGCTGCATAGGTCCCGATCACGAGGCCGCGAGCCTATGCGGTGCGGTTGACGATGAGCGGCTAGAAGCACACGAGGAGACCTCAGCGGCGGCGGGCCGCAAGCCTAGACTGAGGTCGATGGCGTTCGTCCCTCCCGCCCGCCACCTCCTCCGCGCCAAGGACCTGGCCGACGCGCGCTACTTCGAACCGCTGGAGGTGGATGACCTGGCGCGGGCGGCGGGGCTCTCGAAGGCTCACTTCAGCCGCGAGTTCCGGCGTGTCTTCGGTGAGTCGCCCTACGTCTACCTGATGACCCGCCGTCTTGAGCGGGCCGCGGCGCTGCTGCGGACGACCGACCACTCGGTCGCCGAGATCTGCCTCGAGGTCGGCCTGCAGGGGGTCGGCTCCTTCACCACGAGCTTCAAACGCATGTACGGGATGACGCCGACCGCCTACCGGGCCGCTAATCCGCCAGCCTCCGCGCACGCCCAGCTGCCTGCCTGCGTTGTCCGCGCCTATGCCCGCCCGCGACACCGCACGTTTCGAGAAGACAGCGAGTCCGCCCGCTCCTAGCATCGATTGAAAGCCGAACCGACCAAGGAGGACACGATGAAGATCGCGACCACGCAGGTGTGGGTGCATGACCAGGAGGAGGCGCTCGCCTTCTACACCGAGAAGCTGGGGATGGAGATCCGCTCCGACGTGACCCTGCCCGAGATGGGCGACTTCCGCTGGCTGACGGTGAGCCCTCCCGGCCAAGAGGACGTGGCGATCGTGCTGATGGCGATCCCGGGCCCGCCGATGATGGACGAGGAGACGATCCGCCAGGTCGAGGAGCTGATGGCCAAGGGCTTCGCCGGCACTGTCTTCCTCACCACCGACGACTGCCGCGGCGACTACGAGCAGCTGAAGGCCCGCGGCGTCGAGTTCACCGAGACCCCCGACGAGCGCCCCTACGGCATCGACTGCGGCTTCCGCGACCCCTCCGGCAACAGCATCCGCCTAACCCAGGTGAAACTGCCGGCCAGCGTCTGAGTGGCCTGGCGTCCTGGGCCGAGTGGGCGTTACTGGGCTCGAACCAGTGACCTCCAGCTTGTCGAGCTGGCGCTCTCCCAACTGAGCTAAACGCCCGGGACGCCTGAATCTAGCAGCGAGATAGAGGGAGCGGCGGCCTCGGGCGACGGGGGTTAAAGGATCTGTTGCAATTGTCGATGCAACGGGTGCAACTTTCTCCAGGCCCTGGTGTTTATGGGCTTGAACTTCAAAAGCTCGAGGACCGACGAGCCAGGGAAATGATCGTCTTTGGTGGTACGTCCTCTCGGAAAACAGGGCCCCGGCAGGGGCCCTTTTCCGTTTCCCCTCGGCATCTATGCTCTCGACCCGATGACCAAGCCTCCGAAGATTCGGTCCCTGACGGCGCTGCTGGCACTGACGCTGCTCCTCCTTCCCGCCGGCAAGGCGGCCGCCGACGACGTCTACGAAGCCGGCTGGAATGGCGGACACCTCACGGCAACTGCAAACACCGACTTCACCGACGCGACGATCGAGAGCGTCACGGCGAGCTTCGACCAGTGCGGGACGGCGGCGGGAGAGGCGAGCTGCACCTGGGAGGCCATCGCCACCCTCCATTCGGGTGACGATCGCTGCAACCCCACGACTCCGGAAGATCAGGTCGTCTGGGACAGCGGATTGCAGACGGGCAACGGCAGCGTCAGCGACGGGCCGGTGACGTTCGCGCTCGAAGGCTGCCGTGGCCAGGCGCTCTCGATGCGGCTCGAATCCCACAAGACTTACGAACCCGGCGGGCTGATCACGGAAAGCGGCGGCGCCTCAATCGTCGGTCTCTTCACCTTCGGCTACCACCCGATCGAAGAAGCTGAACAGCGGATCATCAACGCGAGCCCGCCGGCAACCACTCCGCCGCCGCCCTCCCCACACCTGGTCACGATCGCCGGCGACTGCCGCTCGCTGACGATCGACAACGTCAGCTACGTCTTCTCCTTCCGTCGTCTCGGCTGCCACAAAGCCTCAGACCTGATGAAGATGCGGCATCTCTCCGGCACCGCTCCGAGCGGCTACCACTGCCGGGACGTAGAGGCGAACGGCGGCGTGATCTGCTGGCGAATCGGCCACCGCGAGAAGCGACTCGAATGGCGGTTGCCGGGCACGAAGCCGGCGCGCCTCGCCGCACCTCGCAGACCTCAGACGTGATCGCTCGGTAGGTGCCAGCGGCGGGGCGCGATCAGCTGGTCGCTCTCCCGCGGCCCCCAGGAGCCGGGTTCGTAGGGGATCGCCCGCAGCGGCGACTCCAGCAGCGGCTCTGAGACCTCCCAGAGGCGCTCAACCGCCTCGGAGCTGCTGAAAAGCGTCCGGTCGCCGACCATGACGTCGTGGATCAAGCGCTCGTAGGGGTCGAGCGCGTGATCGGTCCCGCCGAAGGTATCGGCGTAGCTGAAGCGCATGTGGGCCTCGCCGAGCTCGATCCGCGGTCCCGGCACCTTGGCGAGGAAGGAGGCGGAGATGCTGCCGGGGTCGCCAAGCTCGAAGGTGAGGTGGTCGTGGCCGAAGGACTCGGCGATCTGGTCGCAGTCGAGCGGGAACATCCGCCGCGGCGGCTGCTTGAAGGCAACCGTCAGCAGATGCCGGCTCTCGGCCAGCCGCTTGCCCGAGCGCAGGTAGAACGGGACTCCCTCCCAGCGCCAGTTATCGACGAAGACCTTGACGGCGACGAAGGTCTCGGTGTCGGAATCCTCGGCGACGCCGTCCTCGTCGCGGTAGCCCTCATACTGGCCGCGGACCGTGTCCTCGGGGCGCAGCGGGGGCATCGACTCGAAAACCTTCTCCCGCTCCACTGCCAGTGCTTTCGCCTCCAGGGAGACCGGCGGCTCCATCGCGACGAAGCCGAGGACCTGGAACAAGTGGGTCACGATCATGTCGCGGAAGGCGCCCGTCCCCTCGTAAAAGGAGCCGCGCATCTCGATCGAGAGCGTCTCCGGGATGTCGATCTGGACGTGGTCGATGTGGTTGCGGTTCCAGACCGGCTCGAACATGCCGTTGGCGAAGCGCAACGCCAGCAGGTTCTGAACTGCCTCCCGGCCGAGGTAGTGGTCGATACGGAAGATGCAGTGCTCGGCGAAGACCGAGTGCAGCCGCTCGTTCAGCTTCCGGGCCGAGGCGAGGTCGGTCCCGAACGGCTTCTCGGTGATCACCCGGGCGCCCTTGCCGAGCCCGAGCTTGCCGACCTCCTCGACCGTCGCTTCCATCGCCTTCGGCGGCAGCGAAAGGTAGATCAGGGTCTCGGCGTCCTCGCTCAGCTCCTCGCGGGCCGCCGCAACCGCGTTTCCGAGCTGCTCGTAGTCGTCGCCGACGCTGGCGAAACGCAGGGATTCGGCGAAGCGCTCCCAGGCATCATGGTCGCCGGCCTTGCGGCCGGATCCGCGGATCGATTCCCGCGCCAGCTCGCGGAACTCCTCCTCGGTCAGATCCTTGCGGGCGGCCCCGATGATCCGAAAGCGCTCCGGCATCAGGCCGCTGCGCATCAAGTGGTACATCCCCGGCAGCAGCTTGCGCTTGGCGAGGTCGCCGGTGGCGCCGAAGAGGACGATCACCTGGTCCTTCGGCGTCGGCATCGCCTGTTGCTGGGGAGAGGTCATCGGCTGGAGCCTATGCTGCTCCCCGATGGCGCCTCAGACCAACCGCGGAACCGCCTACGACCAGGCCGCGCTCGATCGCGTCGAGCGCCGCTTCTGGCGCGACATCTGGAAGTCGATGCCGCACGAGGTGACCTCCGAGCACGGGATCGAGCTGCGCGAGTTCGGGGCGCTGCAGGTGACGCTGACGCGCGACCTCCCACAGGTCCCGATCCTCAACTTGGTGCTCGGGGCAGCCGAGGCGAGCGAGACAGACCTCGAGTACGCGCTCGCCTGGGCCGAGGAGCACGGGGTCTCCCCCTGCGTTCCCCTTACTCCCGGCCTGCCGGGATCGGACCGAGCCGAAGCTTGGCTGCAGGCGAGGAGCTTCGAGCCCGGCTACGCCTGGATGAAGTTCGTCCGCGACCCGTACCCGCCGCGCTTCCCGGCGCCGGATGACATCGAGGTGGTGGAGCTGACGAGCGCCGACGAGGAGCCGTTCGGGACGATCGCCGCGGTCGGCTTCGGGATGCCGGCCTGGGCCGGCGACTTCTTCGCCCACCTGCCCGGCCGGGACGGCTGGCGCTGCTACGTCGCCCGCGTCGAGGGCAAAGCGCAGGCTTGCGGGGCGATGGTGATCGAGGACGGGATTGCCGAGTTCGGGATCGGGGCAACGCTGGAGGATGCCCGTGGTCGTGGCTGTCAGACCGCGCTGCTGCATCGGCGAATCACCGATGCCGCCGCGGCCGGCTGCCGCACGCTCTTCGTCGAGACGGGAGAGCGGGTACCAGACCGGCCCTCGGGCAGCTATCGCAACATCCTCAAGGCCGGCTTCGAGGAGGCCTACCTGCGGCCGAACTGGCGACGCCGGGCCTAACCGCTGCACTTGGATTGAACCTCCGTCGACCGGGGTGCGTAGGTCGGGCAACCAGGGATTCACCGACGAAAGGCAGGCTTCATGTTTACCCGACGCACCGCATCGGTACTAGTCATCGCAGCCTTGGCGCTCGCAGCCGTGGCGCTTCCAGCGCAGGCCGCGGTCCGGCACATCGACGGCACCGTTGGCTCCAAGAACGGCGACAAAAACAGCTTCCGGGTCAATACCCAAAACGGCAACATTATCCGCATCAAGGTCACCTCCAGCACGCGCTTCGAGCGGCTCGCCGGTTTCGGCGCCCTCCACCAGGGCCTCGCGGTCGAGGTCGACGCCAAAAGCACCTCCAACGGCCTGGTCGCAACCCAGGTCGAGCCGCGCGGCGGCAGCAGCGGTGGCGGCGGGGCCGACGACGCCGGTGGCGACGACCACGGCGGCGGTGGCGGCGGGGCCGACGACGGCCCCAACCACACCTGAGTCCTAGGGCAGGGGCACCTTCTCTGCCAGCAGCTCCAGGTTCTCGACCGCGGTCCCCTCGTCCAGGCGGGGGGACCCGGCGCCCTGGCCGCCGATCAGAATCGGCAGCTGCGGGAACCCGGCCCGTACGGCCTCGACGGCCTCTGCGAGCTGCGGTCTCGACTCCGGGATCGTCGCCGAGAGGCCGAGGAGGTTTGGCGAGAGCGCCTCGACTGCCTGGAGCAGCGCCGCGGTCGGGACGTCGGCCCCGAGGTAGGCGATCTCGTAGCCGCAGTCCTCGAGCAGGTCTGCCGCCATCCGCAGCCCCAGCGCGTGTTGCTCGCCCTGCACCGCCGCCAGCATCGCCCGAAGTCTCCCCGGTCGTCGCTCCAGCCCCTGTTCGAGCAACTCCGGCGGCCGCAGCGCCGCCAGCACGCGGTGGGTAACTGCGGTCGCCAGGTGCTCGTCGGCCGTCGTGACCGCCCCCTTCTCCCAGAGGCGACCGATTTCGTGCATCGCCGGAGCGATGACTCGTTGGTAGAGACCCGCTAGCGACATCCCCTCCTCCAGCGCCTGCGAGGCAACCCGGTAGGCGCCAGCCACGTCAGCCGCCCGCAGCGCGTCGAGATAGGAGCGGGAAAGCCCCGCCTCCTCAGTTGGTCCTCGGGGTGCAGATTTATCAGCCCCCGCCGATTGCTCTGACACTCCTACAGGCTAAGCGCATGGAGGGTCAGCCTCAAACGGCCGGGGTGACTCGTTCCGCGAGGCGGTAGGAGTTCTAGAAGACGCGCCTGAACAGGTAGATCGCAAGCAGAACGAGAATGATGATGATCAGGATCGTGATGATGCTCAAAGTGGCCCTCCAATCGGTTGATGAAGATCGCCTCTTCCTCCCCGCTCTGCCGACGGCCAAACCGCGACAACGGCTCGAAGAGCCTTGGCCATGGGTAGAGGCGCCTACCGGAATCGAACCGGTGTAAACGGCTTTGCAGGCCGGTACATATGCGATTCTCCCGCTTTCTAAAGCAGTTTTGCCCGGTCGTGAGCCAGTAAATGGCCAGCTTTGCCGGGTGCGTGGCAGTCCGAGTCACCCGCTTGCTTCGGACGCCGTAGGCCACCCTAGGATCAGGGTCGTGTCTGATCTCGTTCCGATTCTCGTCGGAGGCATCTTGACGCTCGTCGGAGGCGCGAGTTCTGAGTGGCTCCGCGATGGACGCGCCAGAGCGCGGGACGAAGCTTCCCGCCGGGCCGCACGACAAGAACAGCGCGACGATTTCCAACGAACGACGCTCATCGAACTTCAGGATTCACTTCAGCGTTTCATCCGAGGGATCGGCCCCGGGCGCTGAATCACAAGGTCAGATGGCGACAGAGATGGGAGCGATTGCACAGCACGCCCAGGAACAAATGGGCTCCCAGATTCGGAACCTTTAGAGGCCCGATGCTAAACGCAGAGACTGCATTGACTCAAATCCGCTGGACCCGCTCAGAACCCCCTGGCAAAGCAGCGAACGACGAGGGTCGCCGTGCTTTGTATTGCGCATCACTCCAGCAATTTGAGGAGCTTCTTACGGCAGCGGAGGCCGCTGGCCACGCATCGCGTCCCTTGCCTCTTTTCTACGCCTTGAGCCAAGCGGGACGGGCGATAGTCGCGGCATACGGGGATGCCCCCGTCTGCGCAGGGCACGGACTTGGCGAGGTGCGACCCAGCAACGGAGAGACGGCTTTGCTGCATCGTCGGATTGAGCGACGCGCTACGCAGCGAGACACCTTTGGAGCGGTAGCTAGGGCTACGCAAAGTGGAGACTTTCAATGGAGAGATAGAACTGGGTGCGGCCTGGGTTGCCAATCCGCATGGCCCCCGACTTCCCCTTCAGCATTGGAAATCGGATTGGAGACTTGCCTTGATGGTCGCCGAGGAGGATTTCCCCGCCCCAGACGGGATCGACCTCCATAAGAAGGCCAAGATTCTTCGCGTTCTGCCGTTCTCAGACCCGATGGAGGCCACTGCTGACCATGGCGTGGATTTCGGTCCGGATCGTTATCCGACGATCGATGATGAGGCTGGCGCACGGGCAATTGACCGAGATGTCCTTGGAACCCGAACGTGGTCCGGGCTCGTGGTTTGGCGGACCGACCTATCGTCCATCGACCAGATCGCACCTAAGGCGGTGTTTGGTGACCAGCGCTATCTAGTGCCTCGTCTCCCCCAGCAGTCAAAGATGCTCTCACCGTTTCAGCTTTGGTGGGTGCTCCTGTATGGCTTCTCGATCTACGCCAGGTATGAGCCCGAGCTGTGGGTCCGAACGCTTGACGTGGACCAATCATCTGCTGCGGTCGGAATTGAGCACATCATGACCTCGGCATTGACCTGGATCCCGAGGTTGGTCTACGAAATGCTGCTGGGAAAGTTTTACCCCGTGCCGGAGTCCCTGCGTATTTGACGCCGGGAGGGCAGCATCCGAGAATCGTCACCCTGCGGCTCGCGCTCTCACGCCTGCCACCTGCGCGTCGCTGCTGAGATAGGCGTCGAGTAGCGCCGCTGCCTCTGCCTCCGTGCCCGGCATCAGGTGTCCATAGAGATCGAACGTGACCTTGATCGAGGAATGACTCATGAAGGACGACAACGCCTTGGCGTTGACTCCGGCCGCGATCATGAATGCGGCGTAGGTATGGCGGGCTTGGTGCAGCCGAGCCGACCTATTTGCCTGGGCCTCCCAGACTCGATCCGCTCGCCGATAGATTGTCGCGGCCTGAAACGGCTTGCCGTTGTCATCGCCGAAAACAAGGGTGTCGACGGCAGGCTCCCCCGCTCCGATCCGATGCTCCATCAGGTAGTCGCAGAGGAGACCAGACAGCGGCGTCCGGATCACTCCGGCGCAAGGTCAGCCGCCGACCGCCCCTACCGACTGCCCTTCTTCAGCATGGTTCAGCCTCAAATCAGCAGCCGAGCGGCTAAGCGGAGTGGGGATCGAAGTGTCGGTTAAGGAGGTGAAGGAAGCCTAGAGCGCTAGGTTCGACTCTCCAGCCATCTGATGATTTCGTTGGGCCTCGCATCCCCGGCCGCAATCTTCTCCACCATCGGAACGTCCGTATCCGCATCTTCCCCAGCGAAGGGGCGGCCGTTGGCTTCAAGAAACAGCCAAACGGAGAGGAAGGCGGCTCGCTTGTTGCCATCCGGCAGTGGGTGGTTGCGGGCCAGATGCTCAACCAAGACCGCCGCTTTCTCTATGAGCGTGGGATACGCGTCCTCATCGCCGGAGCCTGCCTGAGGGGTGGAGAGGGCGGAATCCGCAAGGGCAATCCTCGGCAGGCGGGCGACCTGCTCGGGAGTCGTGCCGAGCAGCTCAGCGGCGATTTCGCAGTAATCGCCAAGCTCCAGGTAGATCGTCAAGGGTTACTTGGCGAGGCGGCGCAGGGTCTCGCGATTCGCCTGGATCGCAGACTTGATCCGACCCTTGCGCTCGGCGCTGCTTCCGGGCAAGCCAAAGCGCAGCTTGGCGCGCTCGGTCCTCGGAGTGCTGGGGGCTTGAGACTTCATCGCAGACACATTGTTGCACTGGTTTCCACGGACCAGAGGCGCCTACCAGAATCGAACTGGTGTAAACGGCTTTGCAGGCCGCTGCGTAGCCACTCCGCCAAGGCGCCGTGTGTCGAGTTTGTTCGGATAGGCCGAACAAAAGCGACATGCGGGTTGAAGGGTACCGGCGCTAAAGAGGATTCGTTCGGCGCTACTGCTCGTAGGTCTCGACGGTGCCGCCGTCGCGCATGCTGGCGTCGTCGGGGTCCTGGCCCGAGTGGCGGAGGGCGCGGCGTTGGCGGAGGTAGTCGTAGGCCTTGTCGAGCTGGACGCGGAGCTCGTCGAGGCGGGCGTGCTCGTCGTCGTCGAGGCCCTCGCCCTCGTGGCGGTGGAGGAGCGCCTCCTCCTCCTGGACCAGTTGATCGATGCGGTTTAGTACCTGCTGGTCATCCATGGCGATGAGGCTACCCGCTCTCCTTGACCTGGAATCGGATCCCGGCTTTCTGGATGCGCTCGAGGAGGGCGTCGCCCATCGCCGCTGCCGTGGTCACCTGGCCGGAGCGCTGCGGCAGCTCGTCGAAGGCGAGGCAGAGACCCGACTCGGCGAGCATCTTCGAGGTCTCGCCGTAGCCGGGGTCGCCGCCGCTGACCTCGGTGACGACGCGCTTGCCGCCGCCCTCGCCGACGAAGACGACCTTGAACCAGCTGCGCTCGCGCTCGGACTCGCTCGGCCCCTCCCCCGGGGATTTCAGCTTCAGCAGCAGCTTCCGGGTCGGCGGCAGCTGGGCCAGAGTGAAGGCGGTGCCGACGCCGCCGGCGATCGCTCCGACCGTGGCCAGGTGCTTGGCGACCATGTTGTGGCCGTAGGTGAAGTCAGGCCCGTAACGATCGAGAGCGGCCGCCGAGCGGCGGATGATCGCCCCGTCGATCGTCGGCAGTGGCACGGTCCAGCCGCCCAGGCTCCCGTCGTGGTGGACCCGGGCCGGCGCGGCGTGGATCTGCCGGCCCTCCGCCCGCGGCTCGCGCCGCCGACGCTCTTTCGCCGCGTTCAGGGTCTGACGGGCTCGACCGAACCCGTTGACGGCGGAGTGGAAGGTGCCGCCGGAGAAGCTGGCGTTGCTCTTGACGTAGCCGTTGACCGTCAGCGGCACCCCTTCGGGCAGCTGCTGGACGGTGAAGTAGGCGCCGAGGTCATGGGGGATCGAGTCGAAGCCGCAGCAGTGGACGAGGCGGGCGCCGGTCCGCTCGGCCTCGGCGTGGTGCTCGAGCCAGACCCGGTCGACGAACTCGGGCTCGCCGGTGAGATCGCAGTAGTCGGTGCCTGCGGCGGCGCAGGCGGCGACCAACGGCCCGCCGTAGAGGGCGTAGGGGCCAATCGTGGTGATGACGACGCGGGTCGACTCGGCAACCTCCCGCAGCGCCGCCCCGTCAGCGGCGTCGGCAACGATCACGTCCGGCTTCGGCGCCTTGGGCGCCGCGGCGGCCAAGCGCGCGGCGACGGCATCGAGCTTCGAGCGGTTGCGCCCGGCAAGCGCCCAGCGCATCTCCGCCGGCGCGTTCTTGGCCAGGTAATCGGCGGTGAGTCCACCGGTGAAACCGGTGGCACCAAAAAGAACTACGTCGTACTGACGAGCGCCCTTCATCTACGTCATTCTCTCAGGGTCGGCGGGCGCTTGTGGGCCGCAGGTGAAACGGGCGCCGCAGACGACCAGTCAGCGACCACGACGCCCGTTGCACGTGCAGGCCTTTAACGAGCGTCCTTGACAAATGTCAGGCCCAAGTCAAAGCAGTGAATAACGGTTGTCGCGCCACTTTGACCGCAAATTCCGCAGAAACTGAACTAGAGAGCTTTATCCGAATCGCCGAAGCCCGCCTGGGGACCCGGTTTTCGGACCCGCAGACGCTCCATACTTTCTCGGCTGAGCGCTTTCGCGACTTCTGGCGACTCTTCCTCGAGTGGGCCGACCCGGTGCGGGATGGGGACCCCGAGCCGGTCTGCACCGACGACCGCTGCGAACACGCCATCTTCTTCCCGAACCTGCGGCTGAGCTACGCCGAGAACCTGCTGACCGCGGGCTCTCCCGAGCAGGATGACGAGGTGGCGCTGGTCGGCCGGAGCGGGGACGGCTCGCGGCAGGAGCTGACCCGGCGCGAGCTGCGCGAGCGGGTCCGGCGGGTGGCGGCCCACCTGCGGGCGCTCGGCGTCGGTCGCGACGACCGGGTGGTCGCGATCGCCGCCAACACCCCCGAGGTAGCCGTCGGCGGCCTCGCCGCCGCGACCCTCGGCGCCACCTTCTCCAGCGCCGCTCCGGACATGGGCGCCGCCGCCGTTCTCAGCCGCTTCGAACAGCTCTCGCCGAAGCTGCTGCTCGCCAATCTCGACAATGGCAACGTCCCCGAGGTTGCCGCCTCCCTCCCCACGGTGAGGGCGGTCGTGGCACTGGACGACGCGCCGGCTCCCCAGGGAATCGAGGTCCCGGTCCACCGCCTCTCGGACCTCCTGGCCACGCCCCCTCCCGAGCCCCTCGCTGACGGCTGGGAGCGCTTCCCTTTCAACCACCCGCTCTTCATCCTCTTCACCTCCGGCACTACCGGCGCCCCCAAGTGCATCGTCCATGGGGCCGGCGGCACCCTGCTCGAGCACCTGAAGGAGCACCGCCTGCATGGCGACCTCGGCCCGGCGGACACCCTCTTCTTCCAGACCAGCGCCGCCTGGATGATGTGGAACTGGCAGCTGTCCGCCCTTGCCTGCGGCGCCCGGGTCGTCCTCTACGACGGGGCGCTGACCGATGCAGGGACCCTGTGGCGGATCGTCGCCGAGGAGCAGGTCACGGTCTTCGGCACCAGCCCGCCCTACCTGCAGCTCTGCGAGGACAGCGGCTTTTCGCCGCGGCGGGAGGCGCCGGCTCCGGCGCTGCGGTCGGTCCTCTCCACCGGCTCGGTACTGCGCGACTGGCAGTTCGACTGGGTGGCTGAGGAGGTGGGGCCGGTGAAGCTGCAATCGATCTCGGGTGGCACCGACATCATCGGCTGCTTCCTCCTCGGCCACCCCCAGCTCCCGGTCCGCCGCGGCCTACTGCAGTCTCGCAGCCTCGGCCTCGACGTCCAGGCGCTGGCGACCGAGACGACTCCGAGCAACTCGGGCGCAGGCGAGCTCGTCTGCCGCAACCCCTTCCCCTCGCGGCCGCTCGGCTTCCTCGGGGACGAGGACGGCAGCCGCTTCCACGAGGCCTACTTCGCCGCCAACGAGGGCGTCTGGACCCACGGTGACCTGATCGAGATCGAGGAGGACGGTCAGGCGCGCATCCACGGACGCTCCGACGGGGTGCTGAACATCCAAGGAGTCCGGATCGGGCCGAGCGAGATCTACCAGGCACTGCGCGAGGTTCCCGAGGTCCAAGAGGCGATGGCGGTCGAACAGCGGCGGGAGAAGGGCGCGCGGCTGGTGCTGCTGGCGGTGCTGCGGAACGGCGCCGAGCTCGACTCCGACCTGATCCTGCGGATCCGCAAGGCAATCGCCGCCCAGACCACCGCCCTGCACGTTCCCGAGCTGCTGGTAGCGGTGGACGAGCTACCGGTCACCCACAGCGGCAAGCGCTCCGAGCGCGCCGGCCGCGCTGCAGTCGAGGGGCACGAAGCGGAGAACAGCGGTGCCCTCGCGAACCCGGAGTCGCTGGCGCAGATCTACGAGGCCGTCACTGCGGCCGAAGCGGCGCAGACGGCAGCCGGGGTCAAGACGCTCCCCGAGGGCGCCTCCCTACGCGAGCAGGTGCGGGCCTTCTGGGAGACGGCCCTCGTCCTGGAGGCAGTGGGCGACGACGAGGATTTTTTCGCGCTCGGGGGCACCTCGCTGCAAGCGGCCGAGGTCTTCACCCTGATCCGCGACCGCCTCGGCGTCGAGCTGCCCCTCTCGACCCTGATCGAGGCACCGACGGTGGCCGAGCTGACCGCGGCGGTCGAACACCCCGACCGTCACTTCAAGCCGCTGGTCCAGATGCGAGCCGGGGGCAGCCTGCCTGTCTACCTGCTCCACTCGATCTGGGGCGACGTGCTCGGGATGCTGCAAATGGTCACCGAGATGAAGAGCGATGCCGCCGTCTACGGAATCCGCGCCCGTGGGCTAAACCCGGGCGAAGACCCGCAGGGAAGCGTCGAGGAGATGGCGGCGGACTACGTGGAGCTGATCCGCGACATGCAGCCGACGGGGCCGTATCGCTTCATGGGTCACTCCTTCGGCGGCCTGCTCGCCTTCGAGATGGCTCGGCTCCTGGTCGAGCAGGGAGAGGAGATCGACTGGCTGGGGGTGATCGACGCCGAGCTCGACGATGGTGCTCACGCGCCGCTCCGGCGCTGGGCCCACCGCGCGGCCCTGCCCTTCCACTACACCCGCGCGGCGATCCGCGACCCCCTGCCCTCGCTGCGGCGGCTGGTCGGCGATTTGATCCCCAACCTGATCCGCCGCGGCCTCTCGCACCTACAGCGCGACGCCGCCCTTGCCGAATCCGAAGCCTCTTGGATGGAGGGGACCTCGGAGGCTCAGCAGTGCCTTGCGCGCCACTCCCTCGATTTGGCGGCCAGTTATCGGCCGCAGCCCTACGGCGGCTCGATGACCTACTTCCTCCCCACCGTCCGCCGCTTCCACCTTTTCGCCGACCCACTGCCCGTCTGGCGCCGGGTCACCGCCGGCGCGATCGAGATCGAGCGCGTGCCGGGCCCGCACGTGGGGATGGTTGCGGGCGAGGCCGGCCGGGTCGTCGCCGCCGGGATCGACCGGCACCTGCGCGACTGAGTCAGGCCACGGTCGGGGCGGCCTCAGTGGCGCCGCTCTGCACCGGGTGACCGCCCGCTCGCCACACACCGACGCCTTTGCCGACGTGGACGACCTCGAAGCCGGCGCGCTGGAGAATCGAGGCGGCGAGACCGCTGCGTTTGCCGCCGCGGCAGATCGTCGCGATCGCGCGATCGCGCGGCAGCTCGTCGAGGCGGCCGGCGAGGTCCCCGTAGGGGATGTGGAGCGAGCCCGGGATGTGCTCCCCCGCGTACTCGGATTTGTTGCGGACGTCGAGGACAGCCGGGCCGCCGTCGCCGTCGACGCGTCGCGCCAGCTCGTCGGGATCGATCAGCTCGATCCGGTGCACCGGCCTTTCCTCCGTGCGCCAAGCGGTCATCCCGCCCTCGAGGAAGCCGCGGACCGGCAGGCCGACCGAGGCGAGCAACTGGGCGGCGTCCCGCTCGTCGCCGCTGGAGGCGGCGACGACGACGATGTCCGAGCCCGCCGGCGCGACCCGCGAGACCTTGGTCGCGAAGCCAGTGTCATAGGAGGAGGCGCTGAGGGCGCCCTCGATATGGGCCTCGTCGAACTGCTCGTTGGTGCGGCCGTCGATCACTACCGCCCCTTCCTCGACCAGCTCTTCGACCTCATGCGGGCTGAGTGGCGCCGGCGTCCCGAAATCCTCGACCAGTGGGCCTTTGTTGAAGCCGACGATGCGCTCGACATTCGGCGGTTTGTCACCGAGCGAGCCGACCTGGTCCTCGATGAACTGGGCCTCATCCGTGATCGCGAGGGCGCGGTTGTGGGCCCGCTCGAAGCCGATCGTCGAGGAGGTCTTGAGGTCGAGCCCGGAGCCGCCGCAGAGCGAGCCGCCGAGGTGCCCCGGCCAAACCTCGACCTCGTCTGGCAGGGTCAGCAGCCGGTCGTGCAGCGAGCGGTACATGTCGGCCGCGCCCTCGCGCGGTTCCACGGCCAGATCAGGCCGGGCGACGTCGCCGATGAACAGCGAGTCGCCGGTCAAAAGCGCCCAGGGCGCGCCGCCGCGGCTGGCGTCGCTGAGCAGGAAGCAAGTGTGCTCGGGTCGGTGGCCGGGCGTGTGGATCGCCGCGATCGTCAGGTCGCCGAGCTGCAGCTTCCAGCCGTCCCCGAAAGGCTCGTGCGAGTACTCGGCTTCGGCCAGTTCGTTGACGTGGATCGTCGCCCCAGTACTGCGGCAGAGGCGACCGTGACCGGAGACGTGGTCGGCGTGGTTGTGGGTCTCGAGCACGTGCCCGATCCGCACCCCGTGCAGCCGCGCCAGGTGCTTGTAGGGATCGATGTCCCACTGCGGATCGACCACCGCGGCGACGCCGTGTTCGCGATCGGCGACCAGATAGGAGGCGCAGCCGAGGTCCTCGTGAATGATCTGACGGAAGAGCATCTTCTTGGCCTGACTCAGGCTAGCGTGGGCGCACAGTCAGCGGAGAGCGCCGACGCGCAGCGCCACGACCTTGGTTTCTTCGCCGTAGACCGTGAACGTCCCGCTCTGCGCCTCGCAGGTCAGCACGACCTGCGCGGGCGCGGACAAGGCGATCGGGTCAATCAGAACCAGCGCTGCCTGCTTGCCCGCCTGGAGACGGGTCCGGGAGGTGCGTCCGATCGAGCCGTCGATCGACGGGTAGCAGACCGCGGACGGTTCGCCGGTGGTCCCTTCCGGGCTGAGGCTGGCGAAGAGAACCCATTGTCCGGCTGCCAGGGTCATCGAGGTGATCTGAGTCGAGCCGGTACCCGAGACGAGGGTTTCTTCGGATGCCTGGGCGGTCACCGCTTCGCTCGGCCCTGGAACGCCCTGCGGTCCCACATCCCCCTTCGGCCCGGGATCGCCTTTAGGTCCCATTGGTCCGATCAGCGCAGCCTGCGCGTCGGCTCCCAGCTTCGCCTTCGTCACCGCACCCTTGGCGATTTTCGGAGCCGTGACCGCGTTCTTCCGCAGCTGCTTCGGACCGACGCTGTTCTTTGGCAGCTGGGTGGCGGCGTAGGCGGCTCCGCCGAGGGCGACGAAGAGCGCGAGCGTCGCGACGACGTTCGCGTAGGTCAGCTTGTCGAGGATCCTGTTCATGGACGAGACGGGATGCGGTGCTCACTATCTCAGCGAGCAGCTGGATGCACAAGGTGGCGGTCGAGCAAAGACTCCGAGCCTCGGTAAACTGCCTTCAGTGCGGCTGTAGCTCAGCTGGCTAGAGCGTCTGCTTGCCATGCAGAAGGTCGAGGGTTCGAATCCCTTCAGCCGCTTCGCGCCTAATCGAAAAGCTCGCCAAGGAAGCCTCGGCCCGTTTTATCCGGGGCTGGATCAGGAACGCCGCCCAAGTAGGAGCTCTCGGCGGTGATTAGGCGCTCGAGCTCGCCGCGGTCGAGGAAGATGCCGTGGCAGGTGGTGCACTGGTCGATCGTGATGCCGTTGCGGGCGTAGGTGCGCATGGTGCCGGTGCACTTGGGGCAGGTCAGCTTGGTCGTGTCGGTCACGGCTTCTCCATTGTGGCGAGACTGCCTCGGCGGCTTCTAAAGACCGAGTCCGCCGACGCCGCCCTCGTCCCAGCCGAGATGGTGGGCGAGCTCATGGCGGAGGGTGCGGTCGATCTCGCGGGCGAGGACGTCGGGGTCGTGGCCGAAGTCCCTTTCGAGGGTGTCGCGGTAGATCACGATCCGGTCCTCGTACATATCGCGGGCGACGCCGTCGCCGAAGTACTGACCGTAGGCGTTCGCCTCGGTCCCCAGCTCGGAGACGATGACGGGGACCTTCTCCAGAACGGTTTGGAATTCCTCAGGGAGCCGGTCGATGGCGTCGGCGACCATCGCCTCGAACTCGTCCGCCGGTCCGTCGTCGGGCACAGGCAAACGATAGGCGCTCGACTTCAGTGCCACAGCTCGCGGCGGAGAACCTCGTTGCCGCGTTCCAGCTGCTCGATGGTCGCGTTGGCGACGGAGCGGACGCGGGTAGCGCGGTTGATGCGGGCCTGGACCTCTCGATGCGACTTCTTGGTGCGGCGGGCGACCTTGGCGACCAGACTGCTGCGCTCGGCCCGCAGGCGCTCCCGGGCCTCGTAGGCCGTCTCGCGTACGGGCTCTGAGTCTTGCGCCGCCGCCGCGGGCACGGGCGCCTTCTTCGGCCGCGGCGGATCGTCGGTCGGGAAGAGCTGGAGCGCCGTCTCGCTCATGATCGCCTCGTCGAGCTCGGCGTCCCCGGAGGCCAGGGCGGCGAAGCCACCGCCCGGCTCGCCGCGCTCGGGCTCGGGCTGGTTCAGCTCGACGTCCTCCTGCTCCTCCAGGGGCGTCAGGTCGAGGGCATGCCGCCGCTCGAGCTCGATCTCGTGGGCCAATGCCTTCAGTCGCGGGTCGGCCGGCATCAGCAGGTAGCTCATCTGGCGTCGTGGTTGCGGGGTGGCCCGGATGAAGCGGCCAACCACCTGGCGGAAGAAGAGCTCGGTCCGGGCCGCCGTCGCGTAGATGCCGACCCGCAGGCGAGGAATGTCGACGCCCTCGGAGACCATCAGGACCGAGACCAGCCAGCGCCTGTCGGAGGCAGCGAACTCGGCGATTCGCTGGCTGGCGCCGGGCTCGTCGCTCATCACCAGCTCGGGCTTTTCGCCGGAAATCGAGCCGAGCCGGCCCGCGATCGCCCGCGCGTGATCCTGATCAGAGGCGATCACGAGCCCGCCCGCATCCGGGTGCCCTTCGGCCCGCACCTCGCCCAGCCTCGCGTCGCCGTCGCGCAGCACCTCCCCCATCCACTCGCCCTCCGGGCTGAGCGCGGTCCGCAGGCGCCGGGCCGCCTCGGCCGCCGGCAGGACGAGGTCGAAATCGGCGCTGCGCAGGCGGCCGTCGGAGACCCATTCCATCTCGCCGTCGTAGGGGAGGAAGGTGATCGGCCGACAGACCCGGTCACGCAGCGCCTGCGGGTAGCCGTAGGCATAGTCGGCGCGGCTGACACCGTCCTCGTCGTAGGCGACCCAGGGGATCGCCGAGTTATCCGAGCGAAAGGGCGTACCCGAGAGGAGCAGGCGGAAGCGGGCGCCGTCGAAGGCCTTGCGAGCCTGCAGCCCCCAGGCGGCCTGGTCGCCCATGTGGTGCGGCTCGTCCGCGATCAGCAGGGTCGTCTGGCGGCTCGCGGCCAGCCGGTGCGTCTCCGGCCCGGCGGCGATCGTCTGGTAGGTGACGGCGACGCCGTGGAAGTCGCCCGACTCCGGGCCGTCCGAGTTCGGCCGGTTCGGCTCGAGGTCGATCCCGTAGCGACCGGCGTCGGCGGCCCACTGGCGGCAGATGTGAGTGGTCGGGCCGACGACGACGACCCGGGAGACGAAGCCGGCGCTCAGCATCCGGTGGGCGATGTGGAGACCGAAGGTGGTCTTGCCGGCCGCCGGCGTCGCCGACGCGAGGAAACTGGTGCCCGAGTGCGCCCGCACCGCCTCGGTCGCCTCCACCTGCCAGGCGCGTAGAGCCCGGCTGACCGGCCAATCCGGAAGCGTCTGGGGCCGGGTCCCGCCGCCGGCCGAATGCTGGGAGGAGTCGTACAAGGGCCGGCCACAATACGGTCGCCCGCGGTCGGGCCGCGCAATCCCAACCAGGCTGCCCTTCGCTAACGTCGCGCCCATGGCGATCGAACGGATGGACCACGTCGGCGTCAACGTCCATGATCTCGCGGAGGCAGTCGAGTTCTTCACCGCTCTCGGCCTTGAGCCGGGGGACAAGGGTTCGGTCGCCGGGCGCGAGGTGGACCGGATCGTCGGGCTCGACGGAGTTCGCTCGGATCTGACGTTCATGCGGACGCCCGACGGCCATTCCCAAATCGAGCTTGTGAAGTTCAACTCGCCGGAGTCGCCGCCCGGAGACCCGAAGGCCCCGTCTAACGCGCCTGGCCTTCGCCACCTCTGCTTCGCCGTCGACGACCTCGATGGCACCTTGGCCGCTGTCCAGGCCAAGGGCGGGGAGCTAGTCGGCGAGGTCGTGTCCTACGGGAACAGCTACCGGCTCTGCTACCTACGCGGGCCTGAGGGGATCATTATCGAGTTGGCCGAGAAGATCGAATAGGAGCCCGGTTCATGGCCCTGATTCGGCTTGGGAAGTAGGTCGCTCCGAGTGACATTTTCCGCACGTGGTTTTACGGATTTAGTTTTGCCTTACTGAATTATGGGTATGCTGCCGGTGTTCCCACATTGATTCATCCCCCGACGCGGCGCAGAGGAAGAGCCCTTTCCCCGTTTCGGCACCGTCGTTTTCCCTGGCCACGGTTGCCCTGACGGCTCCTCCTTCGCGCCGCGTCTTTTCTGCGGTCTGCGCTCAGTCGCGCAGTTCGGAGATCAGGTCGTCGAGGTCGAGCGGGAGCGTGCCCATCTGCACGCCTCCATCCGGGGTCATCGGCCACTGCTCCCGGGGGCGATCCCAGTAGAGCTCGACCCCGTTGCGATCGGGGTCGGCAACGTAGAGCGCCTCGCTGACGCCGTGGTCGGAGGCGCCTTCGAGCGGCCAGCGGGCCTCGCTGAGGCGACGCAGGGCGTCGGCGAGAGCGCGCCGGGTCGGGTAGCGGATGGCAGTGTGGAAGAGACCGGTGGTCCCGGGTGGTGGCGGCGAGCCGCCTTTCGAGGACCAGGAGTTGAGGCCGATGTGATGGTGGTAGCCGCCGGCGGAGATGAAGGCAGCGTCGGCACCCCAGCGCTGCATCAGCTCGAATCCGAGGATGCCACAGTAGAACTCGAGTGCCCGGTCGACGTCGGCGACCTTGAGGTGGACATGGCCGATGTCGACGCCGGGATCGATCGGCTCGAAGTTGGCGCCGGACCCCTCCTCAGCCATCGAGCACCCCGTCGAGGGCTTCGTTGACGAGCCGGTCGGCGTCGGCGTTCTGCTCGCGGCGGACATGGCTGATCGACCAGGAGTCGACTTCCCGCAGCGCCTTCATCACCTCTTGGTAGAGCGGTTTCATGCCGGCGTTTTTGACTTTGTAGCGCCCTTCCACCTGGCGCACAACCAGCTCAGAGTCGCCGCGCAGCTCCAGCTCGGTGGCGCCGAGCGTGCGCGCCAGCTCGATCCCCCGCAGCAGCGCCTTGTACTCGGCGACGTTGTTGGTCGCCTCACCGATCTTCTCCCCCGCTTCCTCAAGCACCTGGTTGCCGTCGCGGACGACGACGCCGATCGCTGCCGGGCCAGGGTTGCCGCGGGCGCCCCCGTCGACGTTGACGGTGAGGCGTCTCATCGCCGCGCGGCCCGCTCGGCCAAGACCAGACGGCCGTCCTCGCCGACCGAGGCGTTCCACTGCCGCGCCGGGGAATCGAGCTCGTCGATTTCGCGGCCTTTGCCGATCTGGAAGATGGGACGCAGGTCATCGCCGATGTCCACCCCCCACTGGTACCAGGAGAGCTCCCAGGCAATCGTGATCCGCACCTCGCCGGGCCGTCCAGCGGCGGCGCCAACCGAAGCGTGCGGTTTGCCGAGCGTGCGGGTCAGCCCGGCCGCGGTGCGCCCCGCGTCGGAAGAGTTGAAACGGGTGACGGCGCGCTCGAACGGGCTCGGCCCGTCGATCTCGAGCGGGGGCGCCACCGGCTCAACCCTGCTGCAGATGCGATTTCAGCCGCATTACGGCCTTCGTGTGCAGCTGGGAGACTCGGGACTCGGTGACGCCGAGGACCTCGCCGATCTCCCGCAGGGTGAGGTTCTCGTAGTAGTAGAGGGCGACGACCAGTTGCTCGCGCTCGGGCAGCGAGCCGATCGCCTCGGTGAGGCGATCCTTGACCTCGGTGCTCGCTAGCGCCTCCTGGGGGTCGGCGGCGCCGTCGTCGGCGATCGTGTCGAGCAGCGAGACCTGATCGCCGGAGGAGTCGGAGACGGTCCAGAGCTCGTCGAGCGCGTAGACCGAGGAGTTGGCGATCTCCAGCAGCGCGCTCTGCAGTTCTTCCTCGGTCATATTGAGCTTGGCGGCGAGCTCGGCCTCGGTCGGGGCCCGCTGCAGCTCGTGCTCGAGCTTCGCCTGCACCGTCTCGATTTCGCGGGCCCGCGAGCGGACCGAGCGCGGCACCCAGTCGAGCGAGCGCAGTTCGTCGATGATCGCGCCACGGATCCGGGTCATCGCGAAGGTCTCGAATTTGATCCCCCGCTCGGGCTCAAAGCGCTGGATCGCACCGATCAGGCCGACCAGGCCGTAGGAGATCAGGTCGGCGTCTTCGACGTGCGAGGGCAGCCCGGCGCCGAGCCGGCCGGCGACGAATTTGACCATCGGCGAATAGGCGACGACCAGCCGCTCGCGGGCGCTGTCGTCCCCCTGGTCCTTGTAGCGGCGCCACAGGTCGCGCAGCTCCACCTCTTTGACGCCCGTGTCCATCAGGGCATCCTACGTTCGGCTGCGGAGGTTTGGCTCATGCGCGGGGGTGGCTGGCGGCGTAGGTGTCGCGGAGTCTGGCGGCGTCAACCCGGGTGTAGACCTGGGTGGTCGAGATCGAGGCGTGACCCAACAACTCCTGAATCGTACGCAGATCTGCGCCCCCCTCGAGCAAATGCGTTGCAAAGGAATGTCTAAGTGAATGTGGGGAGACGCCGGCGGCAAGGGCGGCCTCGCGGGTCCAAAGGCCGAGCCGGCGGGTGACGTCGGAGTTGGAGAGACGGCGACCGCTCTTGGAGAGGAAGAGCGCGTTCTCGCGGCGGTCGTCGGCGAGGGCGTGGCGCCCTTTGTCGAGATAGCGGCGCAGGGCGTGCTGGGCCGGCTCGCCGACCGGGAGCAGCCGCTCCTTCGAGCCCTTGCCGAGGACCCGCAGCTGCTCGGTCTCGAAGTCGAGCGCCCCAAGGTCGAGGTTGACGATCTCCTCGCAGCGCAGGCCGCAGGAGTAGGCGAGCTCGAGCATCGCCCGGTCGCGAAGCTCCAGCGGCGTCCGCGCCGGGATCCGCTCCAGCAGCGAGCGCATCTGCTCGGTGGTGAGGACGTTCGGCAGCTTCTCCCCCCGCTTCGGGCTGGAGACGAGCTCGGCGGGATTCGAGCCGGCGCGACCGGTGCGGACGAGGAAGCCGAAGAGGCCGCGAATCGCGGCAAGCTTGCGGGCGACGGTCGCCGGCGCCGCGCCGGCGCTGGAGAGCCCGGCGCCGTAGCGGCGGACGTCACGATGGCGAACGTCGGCCGGGCCCACGCCCTGCTCCCCGGACCACTCGGCAAAACCGCCGAGATCGACGCCATACGCCCTGCGCGTCCGCTCAGCCGACCCCCGCGCCCGCAGGTCGCGGTCATAGAGAGAAAGAGCCTCTTCCCAGTTCACGGGACGTTGATTCGTCCCCGCCGCCCGTCGTCCTGCGCGCGACTAATTTCCGATGAAAATAGGCGTGCCGACTTCTACGAGATCGTAGAGTTCTTCGACGTCTGGAATCGCCATCCGGACGCAGCCGTGGGAGGCGGCGTGACCGAGGGAGTAGGTCTCTTCGGTGCCGTGGATTCCGGCACCTTCGAAGATCGCCATCCAGCGGGCCTTGATCGGGTTCGAGGGGCCCGGCGGGATCGTCTGCCCGGCGAGGCTGCCGGCCCAGTCGGAGTTCGGCACGTGCCAGACCGGGTTTTCTTCCTTTTCCTGGATTTCGTAGAGGCCTTCGGGCGTTTCCAGACCTTCCATGCCAACCGCGACGGTGTATTCCTTCGCCAGCTTCAGGTGCTGCCAGAGCCGCAGGGTGAAGGTGGCGCGATCGAGGGTGAGGTAGGACGGGTACTCGGCCGCGACCTCGCTCTTCGTCACTTCCGGCTTGGTCGCGTGGACCGCGGCAACGATCTTGTGGGGCGCGTTGGCGTTCAGGACCGCGGCCTTCAGCTTCTTCTCCAGCAGGTTGTCGCGCAGCTTGCGCCCGTCTTTCCCGGCTACAACTTCGAGCGAGTCCGGCGTTGCTTCGACGTCGGCGTTCTGCGGTTCCCGGTTGACTTCCTCGGCGACGTGGCGGACGAAGCGGTTGATCGCCGGCTGCGAATAGGCAACCTGCGGCGTGATCTGTTCGTCGACTTCGCCGCCGGAGACGTAGCGGACCAGGCGGCTGGGGAAACCGCCCTCCTGGCTGTCTTCGACCGCTTCTTCGACTGCCGAGTCGACATCGGCGCGGATCTTCAGCTTCTTGCCGGAGAGCTTCCAGGTCTGGCCGTCGAAGTTGACGACGAGGGAGGTGCGCAGCGGCGCCAGCAGCTTGCGGCGGACAGCGGCGGCGGCTTCCTCTTCGTTCATGCCGCCGACATCGACCCCGCCAACCGTGACACCGTCGGCGATCTTGTCCTTCTGGGAGCTGTCGTAGGCGTAGGCAGCGCCAACCACGACCACCAGCAGAGCGGCAGCAATGATCACGACTATCAAGGTTCTCTTACGCATCTACCGGACGAGTTCCCACCAATTGCGGACTAGGAAACAAAAAGTCTAAGCACTACCTCGGTCTTATCGGCAGCCCTGGTGGATATCTTTCGCTCCGATGCGAACCAAGGACGAGGTCCGCGCGGAGGTTTGGGCGGCGATGGAAAGAGAGGGGGTCTCCCGCTTCCCAGGGGCGGAGGGCCGCATCCCGAACTTCGCCGGCGCCAAACTCGCGGCCGAGAAGCTGGCCGGCCACCGGCTCTGGAAGCGAGCGCGGGTGATCAAGGCCAACCCCGACTCGCCGCAGACGCACGCCCGGCGGATCGCCCTGGAAGAGGGCAAGACGATGATCATGGCGGTGCCGCGGCTGCGCGACCCGCACCCCTTCCGGGTACTCGATCCGAAGAAGCTCTCGAAAGCGGCGATGAAAGAGGCGGCGACGATTAAGGGGGCGCTGAAGCACGGCCGGGTCGTCGCCCTCGACGATCTGCCGGAGATCGACTTCGTCCTCAGCGGCTCGGTCGCGGTCAACCTCAGCGGCGCCAGGGTCGGCAAGGGCGGCGGCTACCACGACCTCGAGTACGGGATCCTCAGCGCCGCCGGCAAGATCGACGAACACACGACGGTTGCCACCACCGTCCACCCGATCCAGATCCTCCGCCAGCACCTGATGGTCACCGACCACGACCTTCCCTGCGACCTGATCGCGACGCCGCGCGCGGTGATCGAGATCGATCGCCAGCACCCGCGCCCGCGCGGCATCCTCTGGGACCACTTGCAACCGCCGCAGATCCGCGAGATCCCGGTGCTGGAACGGATGGGCTATGCATGACCTCGGGCGCGTAAAGAACCGAAACGTTTTTGCTTCATCTCTAGTGCAGCATTAGGTTGGATTCGCTCCACCCAGCGAATCCCAAGTGGTTGTCAAAAAACCCACTGATAAGGCGCGAGACGGTCAAGCCGATACCTGGCTGGGCTGGCTGCGGGAAATCGGCAAAGCCGTTATTCCGGCGCTGCTCACGGCCGGGGGTTTGCTCGGCTTCGTCGCCTTCGCCGGCAGCGTCATCGTCTGGACGCGGTTCTCGGCCGCACAGGTGCCGCCCGACCAAGTCGTCGCCGCCTATCCGCGCGGCGAGCTGGTCGCGATCGCCTCGGCGCTGCTGCTCCTCTTCGGCTTTGTCGGCCTCCTTGCCGTCGTCGCCTTCTTCCTGATCAACCCCCAGTCGGGCAGCGGCAACGGCTACATGCGCGGGCTTCTGGTGTTGCTTGGAGTTGAGGGGATGGTCGCGATCTTCCTCTGCGAAGCGCCGTCGACGATGGACCACGTCCTCGCCTCCGAGCTTTTCCTTCTCCCCGCCATCATCGCCTTCTGGTCCACCTTTGTCTTTGAGCGACCAGGGGTCAGCGGCGAGGAGGAAAAACGGGAAGAGGAGGACCGAGAGCACAAAGAGAAGCGCGAGGAGGAGAAGCGGGGCGAGGCCGAGGACGACGATTTCAGCCTCTCTGACCTCGGTGACACGCTCGAACGCTATCTGCTCAAAATGAGGTTCGTCAGCCTCGCCCTTGGCGTCGCCATCGGCGTCTCCCTGCTGGCGCTCGTGCTCGTGTTCGTGCCTCGAATCTTTGGAGGGGACGGCTTACCTGGGCGCGAGGTCGCGATCGTCGGGCTAGGGATCATCGCCCTCATCCCCTCGATCTACCTGCTCTACATCCTGATCAAGGAGGACACGGGGAAAAAGCACGAGCTCGAGGACGGCGAAATCCCCTTCTCTCCGCTCGGCCAGGCGCTGATTCTGATCCTCCTTGCTGTGGCCGCCATCGGACCGTCGGTTGTGCTCGGCAGCGGTTGGCTGCCCTTCTCGCTCGCCACCGCAGCCGCGCTCGTGGCGGGGCTTTGGCGGATCGCAGTGATGACCAAGACAAAATTCTTCTGGTACGGGCTGGCGGTGTTCATCTCTGTGCCGCTGTTCGGGACCCTGACCGGGATGTTCCGCAACATCGCCGACCCGCAGGTGCAGCCGATGGCGCTGATCCGCAAGGCCGACGGCGCCGACGAAGCCATCCAGGGGCTGTACGTGACCGAAACCGATGACCGCATTTACTTCGCAACGGTGGCAACCGAAGGCTGCACCGATGACCTTGTGCCCAACAGCGGCCGGCTTCTATGGGTGCCAAAATCCGAAGTCGTCGCCCTCTCGATCGGCCCCCTGCAGAGCGTCAAGAACGCCGCTAAAACCGCGCTGGAGATGTCCTACGCGCTGACGCCCGCCGTCGAGACGCCGGCCGGCGATCACGTCAGCCTCACCGTTGCTGAGAAGCGGCAAGCCGCCGGACCGGAAGCGGCTGAACCCAGCCAGGAACGACGTCTGGAAAGCGTTGGCAATGCAGTGCAGCCGAACTTCGGCGCCGGTCTCCGGCTGATCCCCGAAAGCGCCTCCCCCGGGGACGTAGTCACCCTGCAGATGAGCGCTCCGAACCACAGCGAGGAAGTCGAAGGCTTCGGGCCGCGGCGCGAAGGCCGGACCCTGCGCCTCGGAGGGGTCCCTGTGGACATCGTCAAGGAAGAAGCACGTGGCCCGTTCGACGTCGAATTCGCCGAAGGTGAGAACGGCGAGGCGCTCAGCCTCGACAAGGGAGCCATCTTCACCGAACAGGACGGCGCCTACGTCGAACTCGACTCCGATGCTGAGCTGCTCGCCGGCGAAGAACTGTTCGTCCGGGTCAACGATCCGACCGTTGCTGAAGTCAACGACAAAGGTCTGGCCGAGGACGGTTACCTTCGGCTCGCAGACGGATCGCCCTTTCCGCCCCACCTCGCCTACAGTCACGAACGCCCGCCTGAAGTCGTGCTGGAGGACGGGACCGAACTGCAGCTCAACCGGCTCCTGCTGAAGCAGGACTGGCACGAAGACCACATCAGGTTCCGAGTTCCCGCCCGCGGCACTACCGGTCCGGTGACGGTGGAGTGCAGGCAGCTGGCTGGGCAGCCGCTGCTGCGAGTAGCGCGACCGCCAGTCGCGAAGGTGTCGGTACGGATCGAACCCGGCTCGAACGAGGTCGTCTTCGACAGCAGCAGGTCAGTCGACAAGAACGGCAGCATTGCCTCCCGGCGGTGGTCGGTAGAGGGCGTGGACCGAGGAGACTCCCCGCGGATCGAAGAGGCGCTCCCCCCGAGCACCCAGAGCTACACCGTGCGGCTGAAGGTGACCGACCGGGAAGGGCAGACGGGCACCGCCGAACTGCACCTGCTGCGCCTGCCAATCCGCTGGATGGACCCGAAGCGACTGCGGCAGCCCCAACCGGCGGCAGCGCTGCGGCGCGTCAAAGCAGCGCTGCGGCATTCGACCGCCGAGGAGCCGGCGACGGCGATCCAGTTCGAGCTGCGCCCCGGCGAACCCGCTCAACCGCCCACCCCCGAAGAAACGATCAGCAAGGCCAGGCGCGCCCAGCGCCTCCTGCTCCAACCGGCGCAAGCGCAGAGCTCAAACCCGGCCGCCAATCCCGATGGGGTCACGGTCCGGACGATGGCCTTCGACGCCAGCTGTCCCGCCGACCATCGAGAAGACGGCGGTCGCCTCGACGTTCTCGTGCTCGGCGAAGGCGTGAAGGCCGTTCCGCCCCCAGCCTGCACGGTGGTCGGCCAGCGGACGGCGCACCGCCTGCTCCTGCCGCCATAATCCCGCCCGTGTTGCAGCATCCCCCTGAGGAGAAGGGTCCGGCTTTTCCCGGCACCGACTACGGCAACCCGGATCCGGAATGGCTGAAGATCGACTGGCGGGAGCACTTGCACCAGGTGGACCTGCCCGGGGCCGATGCGGTCAACTACGTCGAGATCGGCGAGGGCGAGCCGATCATCTTCATCCACGGGATCGCCGGCTGCTGGCGTAACTGGCTCGAAAACCTGCCTTACTTCGGCCGCACGCACCGGGCGATCGCGCTCGACCTCCCCGGGTTCGGCGACAGCCCCCTGCCCTCGTGGGACATTTCGATGGCCAACTACGGCCGGCTGATCCACGACTTCTGCGAGCGGCTGGGGATCGACCAGGTGGCGGCGCTGGTCGGCAACTCGATGGGCGGCTTCATCGGCACCGAGGCGGTGATCGAGGAGCCCGAGCGCTTCGACCGCCTCGTCCTCATCTCCGCTGCCGGGATCAGCTTCGCCGAGTGGGAGGGCCGGACGTTCGACGCCACCGCCCGTATCGTCAGGGCAGCGATCCCCTTCCTCAGCGGCGACCGGCGGGTCTACTGGACGACGCCGCGCGGGCGGATGCTGGCCTTCGGCCGGCTCTTCCGCAACCCCAACAAGCTGCGGCCCGAGCTGCTCGCCGAGCAGGTGCGGCCGGGTCTGCAGGCGCCTGCCTTCAACGAGGCCCTGACGAAGATCTGGGGCTACGACACTCGCGAGCGGCTACCGGAAATCGAGATCCCGACGATGGTCGTCTGGGGCCTCAACGACAACATCGTCCCAGTAGAGGGCGCCCTCGGCTACCACCGCCTGATTCCCCACTCCCGCCTCGAGCTCTTCGAGCGGACCGGTCACCTGCCGATGCTCGAGCGCCCACTGCGCTTCAACCCGCTGCTCGACGAATTCATCGAGTCCTCGCAGCCGCTGCGCGCAGCGTCCGATACGGCAGTTGGCTGACGATTGGTGAACTTTTCCACCGTCGAGGGTGGAAAAGTCACCAAGCGCTACGAAGTGATCGCGCCTTCGGAGGCCGACGAGACGGTCGCCGCGTACTTGGCCATGATGCCTCGGTCGTAGAGCGGCGCGGGCTGCTCGTACTCGGCGATCCGCTTCTCGATCTCCTCGTCGGAGAGGGCGACGTCGAGGCGGCGGTTGTCGATGTCGACGGTGATCTCGTCGCCCTCGCGAATCGCTGCGATCGGCCCGCCCTTGGCGGCCTCGGGGGCGACGTGGCCGATCATCAGACCGCGGGTGGCGCCGGAGAAGCGGCCGTCGGTGACCATCGCCACGCTCTCCCCCAGCCCCTCGCCGACGATCGCCGCCGTCACCTGCAGCATCTCGCGCATTCCAGGGCCTCCGACCGGCCCCTCGTTGCGGATGACGACGATGTCGCCGGGGTTGATCTGCTGGTCCTTGACCGCGCGGAAGCAGTCCTCTTCGCACTCGAAGACCCGCGCCGGGCCGGTCTGCTGGCGCCGCTCGGTGCCGGCGACCTTGACCACCGAGCCTTCGGGAGCCAGATTGCCGCGCATGATCGCCAGCCCGCCTTCGGACTTCAGCGGGTTCTCGACCGCCCGCACCACTTCCTGGTCGGGGGCCTCGGTCGCCGCCGCGGCTTCCTCGCCGATCGTGCGGCCGGTGACGGTGATCGCCCCGCTGTGGAGGATCCCGGCTTTGGCCAGCCGCTTGAGGATCACCGGCACGCCGCCGGCCGCATAGAGGTCGGTGGCGACGAAGCGCCCGCCCGGCTTGAGGTCGGCGAACAGCGGCGTCTGTCGCGAGATCCGCTCGAAGTCATCCATCGTTAGCTCGATCCCGAGCTCGTGGGCGAGGGCGATCAGATGGAGAACGCCGTTAGTCGAGCCACCGGAGGCGCAGACGCAGGCGATCGCGTTTTCCAGCGCCTCTCGGGTGATGATCTTGCTGGGACGGATGTCCTCGGCGAGCACGTTGATCACCAGCTCGCCGATTTTCTCGGCGACCGTGTCCTTGTCGTCGTCTTCGGCGGGGACCATCGCCGAGCCGCCGGCGCTGATCCCGAGCGCCTCGAAGGCGCAGGCCATCGTGTTGGCGGTGAACTGCCCGCCGCAGGCACCGGCGCCGGGGCTGGCGACGCCCTCGAGCTCGTGCAGTTCCTCGTCGGACATGTCGCCGGCGTTGTGGGCACCGATCGCCTCGAAAATGTCGAGGATGGTGACGTCGCGACCGTGCCAATGGCCGGGCGCGATCGAGCCGCCGTAAAGCAGCACCGAGGGCACATCGAGCCGGGCCAGCGCCATCGCGCAGCCGGGGATCGTCTTGTCGCAGGCGCAGAGGGCGACGATCGCATCGAACTGGTAGCCGCGCGCCATCAGCTCGATCGAGTCGGCAATCACCTCGCGGCTGATCAGCGAGGCCTTCATCCCCTGAGTTCCCATCGTCACGCCGTCGGAGACAGCGACGGTGTTGAACTCCATCGGCGTGCCGCCGGCCGCCCGCACGCCCTCTTTGACGTGCTCGGCCAGTGCCCGCAGATGGAAGTTGCAGGGCATCGCCTCGGTCCAGGTGTTGGCGATCCCGACCGTCGGCCTGCTCAGCGCGTCGTCGTCGAACCCAATCCCCTTCATGTAAGCGCGCGAGTGGGCGCGGTCGGGGCCGTCGAAGACGACCGAAGAACGCGGGCGGGGAAGCTTGGTGGTCTGGCCGTTGCTGCTCATGGGCGTCGAAATCTACTGAGCGCGCCTGGGCGACGTTTGGTGAGTTAAACCGCCCATCACCGGCTCAACTCACCAGTAGCGAGACCGAAGACGTCAACCGGCCCGGCTCCCGCCCCGATGCCGCGCAACCCGTCGCGCACCGCTTCGGAGGTGAGCTCGCGTGCGCCCACCGCCGCGGCCAGAGGCGACCAGCCGAGGGCGAGGTAGGCGGCGAGCGAAGAGGAGTGCGTACAACCAGAGCCGTGAGCAGACCCATCCGGATGCCGCTCGCCGGGGATCTCGACGATCTCCTGGCCGTCATAAAAGACATCGACCACCTCGTCGCTGTGACCACCGGTGACGACCGCCGCGTCCGCACCCAGACCGACCAGCGCACGCGCCAGCTCCGCCTGTGGGGCCTCCTCCCCCAGGCCGGTCAGCACCCGGGCCTCGGGGATGTTCGGCGTCACCACGCTCGCCAGCGGCAGCAGCCGGCCAGCCAGCGCCTCGCGCGCGTCGGGATCCAACAGCACGGAGCCGCTCTCGGAGACCATCACCGGATCGATCACCACCGGCGGGTCGTTACTGAGGATCGTGGTCAGGGCAGCCGCGACGCTCTCGATCGCTTCCGCGTTGCCGACCATCCCGATCTTCACCGCGTCGACCCCGATGTCAGCGGCGACAGCGGCGATCTGCGCGTAGATCATCTCCCCCGAGACGGGCTCCACCGCATCGACCCCGACCGTGTTCTGTGCCGTGATCGCGGTGATCGCCGTCATCCCATGCACGCCCACCCGCGCAAACGCCTTCAGGTCGGCCTGGATCCCAGCTCCACCACCGGAGTCAGAGCCGGCGATCGAGAGAACAGTGGGAATGCGCTCGTCGGTCATGGGTCCAAGCCTAAAGAGAGGAGCCTCTGGATGAAGGCGCCAAAGTGCGCAGGTAGGTACCCAAGTTGGAGCAAGTCAGGTAGCCCAGCAGCTCCAGCCGCGACAGCGCGGTGGCCGCGGCGGGGCCGGAGAGGCCGGTGGCGGAGGCGACGGCATCGCAGGTGATGTGGCCGGCCTCGACGGCGGCGAGGGCGGCTTCGAGATCGGGCTCCAGCTCCGGTCGGACTTGCTCGAGCTTCTTGCAGCCTGGGCCGAGCAGGGCGTCGAGGACGTCCTGAGCGTCACGGATGACGTGCGCGCCGGAGGCGAGCAGGGCGTTGGGGCCGGCGGAAGCGCGGGAGGTGACGGGGCCAGGCACGGCACCGAGGTCGCGGCCGAGATCCGCCGCCAGGTCGGTGGTGATCAGTGATCCCGAGCGGGTGGCGGCCTCGACTACCACGGTCATCCCGGCGAGGGCGGCCATGATCCGGTTGCGGGCGGGGAAGGTCCAGCGCCACGGGGTTGCCCCCGGCGGGAACTCGGAGATCACCAGTCCCCGTTCGCAGATGCGGCGCCAGAGCGAGCGGTGGCTGGCGGGGTAGGCGACGTCGGGGCCGCAGCCGAGGACCGCGATCGTTCGCCCGGCCTCGACCGCGCCGCGGTGGGCGCAGGCATCGATGCCGAAGGCGAGGCCGCTGACCACGACCATCCCGGCGCTCGCCAGCTCCCTTCCGAGCTCCCGGGCGATCTCGCGGCCGTAGGAGGTGGCCCGGCGGGCGCCGACGATCGTCACCGTCCCGAATGGCTCCAGACCTTCCAACATCCGTGGATCGCCACGGCCAATCAGTGCCCAGGGAGCGTCGGGGGCGTCCCGCAGCGAGTCCGGGTAGTGCTCGCCGTGGCGGCAGCAGGCCCAGCACTCAGCCAGCAGCAGCTCCTCCAGTAGCCGCTCCTCCGACAACGCTTCCACCCGACTCAGCATCTGCACCGTCACCTTGGGTGCGGCAACCTCGACAAGGTCCTGGTTCGAGAGGCGCAACAGTTCCGGCGAACGTTTCCCGACCTCGCCGGTCGCGACCTTCTCGATGTACGGGCCAAGGGCGGCGAGCAACCAGGAACGGCGCAAGCACTCGAGACAGGCGACAGGCTCAGACATGATCGCGCCTCCGCATTTGCAGTGCCTGCGCCATCTGCTCCTCGCCGATCGCTTCGACGCCTTCGAGGTCGGCGATCGTCTGCGCCAGGCGCAGCGCCCTGTCGTGGGCGCGCCCGCTGAGGCGCTGTTGCGCGTAGAGGTCGGCGAGCAGGGTGGCCGCCCCCTGGTCCAAAGCACAAGCGCGCGCCTCGCCCGGAGTCATCTCCGCATTGCATCGCCCTGGTCCGAGTCGACGCTCCTGCCGCTCGCGAGCCGCCCAGACCCGGTCTCGCACTACTGCCGAAGACTCGCCGGGCGCCCCGCCGATCTCCGTCGCGCTTGGCTGACGAACGGCCGCGAGAATGTCGATCCGATCGGCAAGCGCCCCGCTCAGCTTGCCCTGGTAGCGCTGCACCTCGTATGGCGCACATGAGCAGTCAGGGTCGGCCTCACCACGGCCGCAGGGACAGGGGTTGGCGGCCGCCACCAACATGAACCTGCACGGGAGACAGCGCTGCCCACCAACGCGGGAAATCAGGACCTCGCCGCTCTCCAGCGGCGCCCGCAAGGCCTCCAATGCGTCGCGCCGAAACTCGCAGAGCTCGTCCAAAAATAGGACTCCGCGATGAGCAAGAGTCACCTCGCCGGCCCGAGGTGGCGCTCCGCCGCCAACTAAGCCGGGCGCGCTCACCGTGTGATGAGGAGCCCGGAAGGGCCGGCCACCCGGCAGGCCCGAGCCGAGCCGCCCGCAGGCGCTGGCGACCCGCGCCACCTCGAGCGCCTCCCCGACTGAGAGCGGCGGCAGGATCGAGGGCAGACGGCTCGCGGCCAACGACTTGCCCGCCCCAGGTGGACCGATCATCAGGATCGAGTGACCACCAGCGGCCGCCACCTCCAGCGCGTGGCGAAGGTGCGGCTGACCCCGCAGGTCGGAGAGGTCCGGCGCCCCCGGCGGAGGATCGAGCTGGAGCGGCAGCGGACGCGGGCGCGGCGGGTCCCACTCACCGGTCACCAACGCCGGAAGCTGCCCCAGCGCCTCCACCGGCACGACGTCAATGCCCTCGGCCAACGCTGCCTCCGCTCCGTTCTCGGCCGGCAGCACGATCGCCTCCGCCCCGCTCTCGCGTGCCGCCTCGGCCATCGCCAGCGCCCCCTGAACCGGCCGCGTCGAACCATCCAGCGCCAGCTCGCCCGCCAGCGCCACCCGCGCCAAGCCCTCCCAATCCAGCTGCTCGGATGCGCTCAGCAGCGCTGCCGCAATCGCCAGATCCATCCCCGGTCCCGCCTTGCGCAGGCTCGCTGGCGCCAGGTTGACGACGATCCGCCGCAACGGGAACTCGAAACCGCAGTTGACCAGCGCCGCCCGCACCCGCTCGCGCGCCTCTCGCACCGCCGCGTCGGGCAGACCGACGATCGTGAAGTTGGGCAGGCCACGATGGACGTCGACCTCGACCCGCACGGGGCGGGCGGAGATGCCGTCGAGGGTGAAGGTGCGGGCAGTGGCGAGCACGGAGGCGACGCTACGGAGGCAGGTCGCACGAGTGGCGCGCACACTTCAACAATTCACGCGCGACTGTCATGCGAATGTGTGACGCTGCGGCTGATCCATCTCAAGGGGGGGCGAATCTCTCGCCCCGAGCCCTTAGAGCGGCATGACCAATAACCGTCGCCGCACCGGCCAGATCGCCGAGGACCTAGTCACCCAGCTCTTGATCGACCAGAACTGGGAGATCGTCGACCGCAACGCCCGCACCCGTTACGGCGAGCTCGACATCATCGCCCTCGACGGGCCGATCCTCGTCTTCCTCGAGGTTAAGGGTGCCCGCGCCGGCACCAGCTTCGGCCCCGAGAAGCCGATCCTCGCGATCGACTTCACCAAGCAGCGTCAGGTCCGACGGCTCGGCACCGCCTGGATGGCCGACAACCGCGAGTTCCCGACCTTCGAGGACATCCGCTTCGACGCTGTCGGCGTCACCCTCGACCGCGCGGGCCGCGCGCTCGAGATCGAGCACATCAAAGGCGCGTTCTAGCTAGCCGAGCTCGAGCTGGCTGTACGCCACGCTCTGGAACGACCGCCGGTGCAACGGGGAGATGCCGATTTCCTCGATCGCCTGGCGGTGCTCGGGGGTCGAGTAGCCGACGTGTTCGTCGAAGCCCCAGCCGGGGTGGCGCGGGGCGACGTCGCGCATGTAGCGGTCGCGGGTGACCTTGGCGATGACCGAGGCGGCGGCGATCGCGGCGCTGGTCGCATCGCCCTTGACCACCCGCCGGTGCGGGACCTGGCAGGCATGGAGGCGGAAGCCGTCGACCAGACAGATCGCCTCCTCCTCGGGTGGCGACAGCCGCTCCAGCGCCAGCGAGAGCGCTTCGACGTTGGTCACATGCAAGCCGCGGCGGTCGATTCCGGCGGCGCAGCGGACGACGACGCTGACCCGGGCCGCCGCGCGCAGCACACAGGGGTACATCTCCAGCCGCTTTTCCTCGGTCATCTGCTTGGAGTCGTGCAGACCGCTGAGGGCGCGGCGGTCGGAGTTCGAGAGGCCCTCGTAGTCGAGCAGCACCGCGGCGGCGACCAGCGGGCCCGCCAGGCAGCCGCGGCCGGCCTCGTCGGCGCCGGCTACGTAGCGGCTGCCGAGGCCGCGATCGAAGGCGAAGAGGCGCCGGCTGCGGGCGAGCCGCCGGCGGTGGAACTTCCCTTTCGGGGCCTTAGAGGCCGCCGATTCGGTCTGGGGGCCAATAGGTGGCAAAGGCCTCGCCGATGATCCAGTCGCGGGGGACGGGGCCCCAGAAACGGCTGTCGTCGCTGGCTCCACGGTTGTCCCCCATCATGAAGTACATGTCGGGTGGAATCGTGATCGGCTTCGACAGGTTGCACTGCGAGCCGCTGCCGCAGGGGTTGGTGTAGGGCTCGTCGGTCTTCTCGACGCCGTTGACGACCGGGTGGCCGTCTTTGACCGCGAGCGTGTCGCCCGGACCGGCGACGATCCGCTTGATGAAGTTCTGGTCCGACTCGCCCGGGGTCGGTTTCGGGCAGGCTTCGTTTGGCCCGGGATGGACCCCGCATTCGGTGCCATTGTCAGCGCCGGAGGGCGGATGGAAGACGACGACATCGCCGATCTTCGGGTCGTTGAAGTGGTAGATGAATCGGTTGACGAGGACGCGCTGGCCGACGTCGAGGGTCGGCTCCATCGATTCGGAAGGTATCTGGTACGGCTTCACGATCCAGGCCTGAATCGCCAGCGCCAGCCCCAGGGCCAGCGCAACGATGACGGCCAACTCGATGAGCCCGCCGCCTTTGGATTCCGGCTTCGGGATCAGGCGTTTCAGGCTGCCGAGTCCTCGTCGGAGGCGTCGGCTTTCGCCGGCTCCTCGTCCTCGGCTTGCTCAGACGCTGAAGTGTCCTCGGTCTCCCCGGCCTCGGGCGCCTCCGCGTCCGCCTCTGCCGCCGTCTCCTGCTCAGTCTCCGCCTCGGCCTCGGGAGCGGCCTCCTCGGCCTTGTCCTCCGGTGCTGCCTCCACAGGCACGACCTCCTCCTGGCTCACGCCCTCGGCATCTAACGCAGTGCTCTCATCTGGAGCCGCCGCGGGCGCCGCGACGATGTCGTCGTCAATACCCCAGCGCCGCTCGGCGACGCGGGCGGCCTTGCCGATGCGGCCGCGCAGGTAGTAGAGCTTGGCCCGTCGCACGTCCCCGCGCGCCGCCACCTCGAGTTTCTCGATCTTCGGCGAGTGCAGGGGGAACGTCCGCTCGACCCCGACACCGAAGGACTGTTTGCGCACCGTGAAGGTCTCGCGCACGCCGGAACCCTGGCGACGCAGGACGATGCCCTCGAAGACCTGGATCCGTTTGCGATTGCCCTCGACCACCTGGAAGTGGACGCGGACACGGTCCCCCGGGTCGAATTTGGGGAGGCCCTGCTTCAGCTGGGCGCGCTCGATGCTGTCGATTACGGAGCTCATTAGGAAGTCTTTCTGACGAGAAAAAACCGCCGGACCCAGGTGCGGGCACCGCGCGGTCGCGGAATGGTAGCCCAAAGGGGCTAAGCGAGACCTGAAGAGCCCCGCCGCTCGTACTCCTCCGCGCGCTGCCGGCTCTGCTCCAGGCGCCACTGCCGAACCTTCTCGTGGTCGCCGGAGAGCAGGACGTCGGGCACCTCCCAGCCGCGGTAGTTCGGCGGGCGGGTGAAGTGCGGGTACTCCGGCATCCCCTCCAGGGCGTGGCTGAACGACTCCTCGACGGCCGAGTCCTCGTGGCCGAGCGCTCCCGGCAGCTTGCGCATCAGCACGTCGGCGACGACCATCGCCGGCAGCTCGCCGCCGGCGAGGACGTAGCGGCCGATCGAGAGCTCGTCGTCGGCGAGGTGCTGGTGGACGCGGTCATCGAAGCCCTCGTAGCGGCCGCAGAGCAGGGCGACGTGCGGCTCGGCGACCAGTTCGTCGGCGATTGGATCGTCGAGGACCGGCCCGGTCGGCGAGAGCAGGACGATCCGCGGCCGCGGCCCCTCGCCGTAGGCCGCCTGTAGTGCCGCATCGACGACATCGACCCGGAGGACCATCCCGGCGCCGCCGCCGTAAGGGGAGTCGTCGACCTGGCCGGCGTTCAGCGGGGTGGAGTCGCGGTAGTTGAAGAACTCGAGGTCGTTGCCTTCGCGCAGCGCGTTCTGGACCGAGCGCTGGGACCGGAACCACTCGAAGGCCTCGGGGAAGAGGGTGAAGACGTCGAGCCGCACGCGGCGACTCTAGATGGTCGCCAGCGGCGTCGGCCAGAGCCTCTTAGTCGAGGATGTCGACGATGACCCGGCGGTCGATCCGCACCGCGGCGGCCTTGGCGATCGTCCGGATCGCGTTGGCGATGCGGCCACCTTTGCCGATCACGCGGCCGAGGTCACCCTCGGCAACGCTGATCTCGTAGACGAGGTCGCCGTCCTCTTCGAGCTCCTCGACCACGACCGCCTCCGGCTCCTCAACGAGGGCCTTGACCAGGAACTCCAGCAGCTCGGTCATCGCGCAGGCCCGGCTAGCTGCCGGAGGCTTTGATGCCCTTGGTGCGCAGCAGGGTCGCCACAGTCTCGGAGGGCTGGGCGCCGTGCTCGAGCCAGTGCTTGGCGCGCTCCTCGTCGATGTTGATCGTCGAGGGCTCGGTCTGCGGGTTGTACTGGCCGATCGTCTCGATCGTGCGCCCGTCACGCGGCGAGCGTTTGTCGGCGACGACGATGCGCCAGATCGGGTTCTTCTTCGAACCCACGCGTCTAAGTCTGATTCGGACTGCCATAGGGCCGAGCAGATTACAGGTTTCCACCCGGCATGCCCGGACGCGAAGCGGAGGACATGCCGGCGGTTCTAGCGTCTTCTTATCTTGGGGCGCGGTGCGCGCTGGTCGCCGCCCGCCAGCTTGGCCATCTGCTGCGGCGTCGGCATCCGCCCGTTGGCCATCGCTTTCATCATCACTTTCATCTGGTCGAACTGCTTGACCAGGTTGTTCACCTGGGTGACCTTGGTGCCCGAGCCGGCGGCGATCCGTTTACGCCGCGAGCCGTTGATCATCCCCGGGTTGGCCCGCTCGCGGGGGGTCATCGAGAGGATGATCGCCTCGACCCGGTCGAGCTCGCGCTCGTCGACGTCGGCGTTCTTAAGCTGCTTCATCGCCCCCATGCCGGGGAGCATCCCGATGATCCCGCTCAGCGGCCCCATTTTGCGGACCTGCTTCATCTGCTTGAGGAAGTCCTCGAGCGTGAACTGGTCGCGCTTCATTTTCTCCTGCAGCGCCTCGGCTTCGTCCTCGTCGACCTGCTGCTCGGCCCGCTCGATCAGGCTCAAGACGTCGCCCATGCCGAGGATCCGCTGGGCCATCCGGTCGGGGTGGAACTTGTCGAAGTCCTCGATCTTCTCGCCGGTCGAGGCGAAGAGGATCGGCTTGCCGGTTACCGCTTTGACCGAGAGCGCGGCGCCGCCGCGGGCGTCGCCGTCGAGCTTGGTCATCACGACGCCGTCGAACTCGGCCACCTCGGCGAAAGATTCGGCGACGCCGACGGCGTCCTGGCCGGTCATCGCGTCGACGACGAGGAGGACGTCGTGCGGGCGCGTGTTTTTCCTGATCTCGGCCAGCTCGGCCATCAGGTCCTGGTCGATGTGGAGGCGGCCGGCGGTGTCGATGACGAGCACGTCGCGGCGCTCGGAGCGGGCTTCGTCGAGCGCCCAGGTGGCGATGTCGACCGGGTCGGCGTCCGTGCCCCGCTCGTAGACGTGGGCGCCGGCGCGCTTGCCCATCGTCACCAGCTGCTCGACCGCGGCCGGGCGGTAGACGTCGCAGGCGGCGAGGGCGACGTCTTTGCCCTGCTTCTTGAAGTACTGGGCGAGCTTGGCGCAGGCGGTCGTCTTACCGGAGCCCTGCAGGCCGGCCATCAGGATCACCGTCGGTCCACTGGAGGCCATCGCCAGCTCCGACCCGGTCCCCCCCATCAGCCCCGCCAGCTCCTCGTTGACGATTTTCACCACCTGCTGGCCCGGGTCGAGGCTCGACATCACGTCCTCGCCGAGGCAACGCTCTTTCAGCGTCTTCGTGAAGCCTTTGACGACTTTGAAGTTGACGTCGGCCTCGAGCAGCGCCAGCCGGATCTCCCGCATCGCCGAATCGACGTCGGACTCGCTGAGTTTCCCCCGCGAGCGGACCTCGGAGAGGGTCGACTGCAGGCGTTCGGAGAGCTGGTCGAACATGTCCGAGCAGCTTAGAGACTCGTCGCCTGTGCTTTATGGCCCTATAGCGACCAAAAAGAACAACTCCTACTCGGCCAGCAGCGCTTTGGCGTAGTCGCCGGGGTCGAACGGGCGGAGGTCCTCGAGGGTCTCCCCTACTCCGATCAGCTTCACCGGGATGCCGAGGTCGGAGGCGATCGCGAGGGCGATGCCGCCGCGGGCGGTGCCGTCGAGCTTGGTGAGGACGACGCCGTCGACGTCGACGGACTCGGAGAAGACTTTGGCCTGGCGGAGGCCGTTCTGGCCGGTGGTGGCGTCGATCGAGATCAGGGTCTCGTGCGGGGCCTCGGGGATCTGCTTCTGGATCACCCGGCGGACCTTCGCCAGCTCGTCCATCAGGTTGTTCTGGGTGTGGAGGCGGCCGGCGGTGTCGACGATGACGACGTCGGCGCCGCGGGTGCGGGCGGCATTGATCGCGTCGTAGGCGACGGCGCCGGGGTCGGAGTCCGCCTCGCCGCGGACCAGCTCGGCGCCGGCGCGCTCGGCCCAGGTTTCCAGCTGCTCGGCGGCGGCGGCGCGATAGGTGTCGGCGGCGGCGAGGATGACGCTGAGGCCCATCTCCTTGCTCAGGTGCCAGGCAATCTTGCCGATCGTCGTCGTCTTGCCGGTGCCGTTGACCCCGACCATCATCAGGATCGCCGGCTCGGCTGAAAGGTCGATCGGGGCGCGGCCGGTCGAGGCGACCTCGGCGAGGATCTCGATCAGGCGGTCGCGGACGGCGATCCCGTCCATCGGCACGGCGCCGGACTCGACCTCCTGCTCCAGCCGCTCGACCACCGCCGCCGTGGTCGGCGCCCCGACATCAGCGAGGATCAGCGCCTCCTCCAGCAGCTCCCAGGTCTCATCGTCGATTTTGTCGAAGACGCTGGCGCTGATCTCCTCCTGCAGCGCCTGGCGGCTTTTCGAGAGGCTCTCGCGCAGCCGCTTGAAGACGCCCCGCCGCTGCTCGGGCGCTTCCTCCTCGGCGGTCGCGACAGCGCCTGGGCTGCGCGTACCCAGATCAACGATCTCCTGCCAGCTCGTAGCCACCCGGTAAGGCTAGGCGACTGCGGAGAGGCCGGGGGCTTCGCCCTCGCCCTCGGCGTCTTCGGCTACTTCGCGCGGCAGGCGCTTGGAAAGGACCTTGGTAACTCCGTCCCCGCCCATGCTGACGCCGTAGAGGACGTCGGCGGCGTCCATCGTCCGTTTCTGGTGGGTGACGATGACGAACTGGGCGCGGTCGGAGAAGCGGCGGATCAGCTGCAGGAAGCGGTCGATGTTGGCATCGTCGAGGGCGGCCTCGACCTCGTCGAGGATGTAGAAGGGGCACGGCCGAGCAAGGAAGACGGCAAAGACGAAGGCCAGGGCGACCAGTGACTTCTCGCCGCCGGAGAGCAGCGAGAGTTTCCGCGTCGACTTGCCGGCCGGAGTGACCTCGATCTCGACCCCGAGCTCGTCGCGCTGTTCGTCCTCCTCCTCAGGCTCGGGCTCGGGTTCGGCGTCGGTCGGCGCCTCCTGCTCGCCCGCCGGGCGCTCCTCGTCGCGGACCGGTCGCAGGCTGACCCGGCGCAACCGCCCGCGCCCGCCCGGGAAGAGGTGCTCGACCATCTCCTCGAAGTTTTTGGCCGTCGCCGCGAAGGTCTCCTCGAAGGCCCGCTCGATCTCCTCGTCGATGTCGCGGATCAGTGACTCCAGCTCCCGCATCGAGCGCTCGATGTCCTCGCGCTGCGCCTGCAGTGCCTCAACGTGCTCGCGGGCTTCGTCGTACTCCTGCTCGGCCAGCGGGTTGACCGGGCCGATCTGGGCCCGCCGGCGCTCCAGCCGTTCGAGCTTGCGGTCGATCTCGGCCCGCGCCTCGTCAGTCAGCGCCTCCTCGGCCGGCGGAATCTCTTCGCCGAGGCGCTCGGCGATCGACGTCAGCTCGCGCTCGGCCTCGGCGCGGCGGTCGCCGAGGTGCGCGGCCTCGACCTCAGCCCGGGTCAGCTCGTCGGAGGTCTTCTTCATCTCTGCCTGCAGCTCAAACTCCTGCTGCGAGCACTTCTTCAGCTCCGCGGCGATCTCGTCGCCGTCGTCCTGGCCGCCGACCACCTTCTGCTCGATCCGCTCGACCCGGCCGCGGATCGCCGCGCCGGCGGCTTCGGCAGCCTTCAGGGCGCTGCGGACATCGTCGAGCAGAGCCTCGCCTGCTGCCAGCCGCGCCCGCATCGCCTCGCGGTGGCGCTCGCCGAGCAGGCCCTCGGCCCGTTTGGCGTGGCGGGATGCCCGCTCGGCGCCGGCGCGGACGTCGCCCAGGGCGGCCTCGCGCGCCGCCTCGGCTGCGTCGGAAGAGCGGGCGACGCCCAGTCCCTCGCCAGCGGTCCGCAGCCCAGCGTCGATCTCCCCCAACTCCTCTTCCAGCTTCCGCGCCCGCTCGCCCGGTGCGCTCCCCGGGCCGACGTCAAGCGTCAGCGGCCCGAGCTCGGCCCGCAGTCTCTCGAGACCGGCCTCGACCTCGGCCTCGCGGCTTGAGAGGTTGGCGACCCGGACTGCGACCCGCTCCTGGTCGCCGCGCAGCTTCGTCAGGAGGCCCCAGGCCTGGGTCCGCTCGCGGTCGCGGGCGGCGAAACGCTCCTCGGCGGCCGAGCGCCGCTGGGAGACCTCGCTCAGCTGCGTCTCGAGCTGCTCACGGATCCCCCGTGCTTTCTTTGCCGCCTCTTCGGCCGCGGCGGCGCGGTCGGCGCCGAAGCGCAGCTCCTCGGAGACCAGCTGCGCCCGCAGCCCCAGCTCCTCGCGCTCGATCCGTGCCCCCAGCTCGGCCGCCTGCGCCTGGCGCTTCAGCGGCCGCAGCCGCGCCCGCGCCTCGCGCTCGACGTCAAGCGCCCGGTCGAGGTTGTCGCGGGCGCTGCGCAGCTTCAGCTCCGCCCGGCGCCGGCGTTTACGGTGCTTGCCGAGCCCGGCGGCCTCCTCGATCAGCAGCCGCCGCTCCCGCGGTTTCGAGTGGATGATCGTCTCCACCCGTCCCTGGCTGATCACCGAGTGCATCTCGCGGCCGAGGTTGGTGTCGGAGAGGACGTCGGTGACGTCGGCGAGGCGGCAGCGGGCGCCGTTCAGCCGGTAGCCGCTGTCGCCGGAGCGGTCGAGCCGGCGCTCGACCGCAATCTCGGAGAACTCGCTGGCGGCGCGCCCGTCGGAGTTGTCGATCGTCACCTCGACCTCGGCGGCGCGGCGCTGGCCGATCCCTTTGCCGCCGGCGGAGATCACGTCCTGCATCGAGGCGCCGCGGATCGCCCCCGGGCTCTGCTCGCCGAGCGCCCAGAGCACGGCGTCGGTGATGTTGCTCTTGCCGGAGCCGTTGGGGCCGACGATGACGCTGACGCCGGGTGAGAACTCCAGGGTCGTCCGCTCCGGGAAGGACTTGAACCCCTTCATCGAGATCGATCTCAGATACATCCACGCGCTCCTTGCATCCCCGGAATGCTCCCGTCCGGCTCGGACGCAACGGCGGGGCGATTAACCCCCAAGATGCGCCAAAGCCTCCTCGGCCGCAACCTGCTCGGCCGCCTTCTTGCTCCGACCCTTCCCCGTCCCGACCTGCTCCTCCTCGACGATCGCGGCCACCTCGAAGGTTCGCCGGTGCGGGGGCCCAGTCGCCGCGACCACCTCGTAGGTTACGCGCGCCCCTCGCCGCGCGAGCAGCTCCTGCAGCGCCGACTTGAAGTCCATCCGGGTCTCGGAGGCGAGCTCGATCCGCGGCTCGAAGGCCTCGGCGACCGCCGCGGCGGTCCGCTCGAAGCCGAAAGCGACGTAACAGGCGCCGATCAGCGCCTCGGTCGCCTCCGGCAGCGGCCGCCCGCCTTCGAGCAGGATCTCGGCCGGAATCGCGCCGACGAAATCCTCCGGCTCATTTGCCCGCAGCATCTCCGGCACGCCCAGCTGCAGGCCGATGTCGGCGCAGGAGACCCCGCTTACCGCCTGGTTGTGGACCTTGGTCAGCCCGCCCGCTGCCAGCTTCTCGAAGCCCTCGTAGACGTGGGTGGCGACGGCGAGGCCGAGGACGCTGTCGCCGAGGAAGGCGAGCCGCTCGAAGGAGTCGACCCGGCGCTCGGTCCAGGAGGAGTGGGTCAGCGCCTGGCAGCGGAGGTCTTCGGGAAGCTCGGCGATCAGGGCCGAGAGGGCGGCAACCGTAGAGTCCTGCTCCGTCGCCAAGGGCTCAGGCGGGGGCGTGCTCGACGACGAAGCCGACGGCATCGCCGACCGTCTTGATGTGGGTCGCCTGCTCCTCGCTGACGCTGACCCCGTAGCGGTCCTCGAGCTCCATCACCAGCTCGTAGAGGTCGAGCGAGTCGGCGTCGAGGTCCTCCTTGAAGCGGGTCCCCTCGTCGATCCGCCCAACGTCGACTTCGAGCTCCTCGGCGAGGTGCTCGCGCACCAGGGTGAGGACTTCGTCGTGGTTCATCTAGGTGAATTGTCTATCACGAGCGCTCCGCGTCACCCTCGGCTGCGAGCGCGGCGCGCCCAGCCCCGCCCTCGGCGAGCAGGGCGGCGGTGCGCCCGACGGCGTCGACCTCGGCGCAGCGGGCGGCGAGACGGACGGCATTGGCGATCCCCTCAGGGCCGGAGCTGCCGTGGCCGACGATGGCGATCCCCCGCAGTCCGAGCAGGATCGCGCCGCCGGTGCTGTCCGGGTGGAGCTCGCGCCGCAGCCCATTCAGCGCCGGTTTCAGCAGCAGGCCCCCGACCGCGGCCATCGGGTTGGAGCGGGCGGCGTCGCCGACCGCCCCGCCGACGACTTTCGCGGTCCCCTCGAGCAGCTTCAGCGAGACGTTGCCGGTGAAGCCGTCGGTGACGACGACATCGACGGTGGCGGCGGGGAGATCGCGGCCCTCGACGTTGCCGGCGAAGCGGATCCCCGGTGCCTGGCTCAGCAGGCGATGCGCCTCGACAACCTCCTCGCGCCCCTTCCCCGCCTCCTCGCCAACCGTCAGCAGCCCGACCGAGGGGTTGCGGACGTCGAGGACGGCGGCGCTGAAGGCGGCGCCGAGGAAGGCGAACTGGACCAGGTGCTGGGCGCGGACCTCAACGTTGGCGCCGACGTCGAGGAAGAGGACTGGTTTGCCGGGGACCGGGACCTGGACCGCCAGCGCAGGCCGCTGCACGCCCTTGAGCCGGCGCAGGCCGAAGGTGGCGGCGGCCATCGTCGCCCCGGTCGAGCCGCAGCTGACCAGAGCGGCCGAGTTGCCCGCGGCGATGTCGGCGGCGGCGCGGACGACCGAGGCCTCCTTCTTCGCCCGCACCGCGGGAACCGGGTCCTCGTCGTTGGCGATCGCCTCGGTGGAATCGACGACCTCGATCCCCGCGGTGCCGCCCAGCCCGAGCGCCCGCTGCGGCCCGAAGACTCGGATGCCGATCCCGTCGGCCGCGGCCAGGCGCGCGCCCTCCGCGAGCACCTCGAATCCCTGCTCCGCCCCGAAGCCATCGAGGGCGACGGTTACCGCGCGCCCGGGCGCCACGATCTACTCGTGGGTGTGGGGCGCCGTCGGATCGGCGATCCGCTGCGCGACGACCTCGCGGCCGGCGTAGGTGCCGCAGGTCGGGCAGACGCGATGCGGCAGGCGCGGGCTGTGGCAGCGCGGGCAGCGGTTGAGATTCGGCTGTCCGGCTTTGTGCTGAGCGCGGCGCTTGTCGCGGCGGGCGCTGGAAGTTCTCTTCTTCGGTACGGCCATCGGTCGCGGGATGGTACAGGGCTCGGGCCTCAGTAGACCGCCCGCACCACCGCCAGGTCGTCGGCCTGCCAGGCGATCTCGCCCCCGGACCACTCGGCGAGGTCGGCCGCGGCCTCGGGAAAGTCGTACCCCTCGTCGATCGGCGCCACCTGCGCCTCGGCCTTGACGATGTCGCCGATCACGAAGGAGCGGGCCTGGGCGCGGACCTGGCGGAAGAGGTTTTGCTTCTGCTCGGCGCGCAAGTGGTGGATCGAGAGGACGCCGATCACCAGGTCCCAGGGCCCCTCCGGCAGTGGGTCCTCCATCCGCGCCAGCTGCACGTCGTCGTAGTTCTCGCGCGCCCGGAAAACCATGTCGGCGCTGGCGTCGAGGCCGATCACCCAGGCGTCGGGATAGGCCTCGATCAGGCGCCGGGTCGTCTCCCCCGTCCCCATCCCCAGCTCCAGCACCCGCTCGGGCGCGAACGGGATCGCCGCAATCGCCTGCTCCTGCAGCTCGTCGTAGCGCGGAACCTCGGAGCGGACCTGCTCCAGGTAGTTGTCCGGTTTCCAGTGGGTTTGGCCCATTTCGTAACCTCGGTGGGAGCATGTCACAGGCGCCGACCACGATCCTCGACCTCTCCCGCCTCTCGCTGGCCCACGGCGAGGGGAAACGGCTCGAAGTGCCCGTGGCACTAGAGCCGTTCGAGCTCGGCGGCCAGATCTACAAGGCAAATCCGCCCGCCCCGATGGCGCGGTTGGAGGTCTCCCGACCCAGCAACGGCTTCGCCTTCCGGCTCAACTTCCCGGTCCACCTGGAGGGTCCGTGTATGCGCTGCCTCGAGCCCGGTCAGCTCGACCTCGAGGTCGAGTCCCGAGAGGTCGACCAGGCGAGCACCGAAGATCCCGAACTGCGTAGCCCCTACGTCTCCGACGACGAACTGGACATCGGCCGCTGGGCCCACGACGCCGCCGTCCTTGCCCTCCCCACCCAGATCCTCTGCCGCCCCGACTGCGCCGGCCTCTGTCCCGTCTGCGGCGAGAGCCTCAACGACAACCCCCACGAGCACGAGGCGGCCGTCGACCCACGCTGGTCGGCCTTGAAAGACCTGAAACTCGAGTGATGTGATTTAGCTACCGCGCTCCCGCGTAGCCGCTCCCGGTACTCGCATACTTTCCACGGCGCCATCAGGAGAGATGAAGCGCAGCTCAAATCCATCCTCACGCGGATCCGCAAGCTGAGCTCGCAAAGTTGCCAAAGCTGCCATGAAGTTCTCTCGGGCCTCTTGGTCCATGTGCCCGGCCAGCTTGCTGCTGATCATCGGCAATAGCTGGTTGCCAGTCATTCGCTCCCCCGTAAGAAGGATCATCGGAACCAACCCATCGTGACCAGCGCGCCAAAGCTTGATGAAAGCGAGCGCCCAAGCCTCGACATCCCAAGGCCCGCAAAGGCTCGTGAATAGAAAGGAGAACCCAGCCATCTCCTCTACGAGCAGCTCGTCTAGAGCGGCACCGAAGTTCCACCACGCATCGTGGTTAAGCGCGTCAAGGTTCAATGCCGCTTTGAGCTTCGAACTCAGGGCCACGGGGTCAAGATCAGGATTTTCGTCCCCGATGAGCTGCCCCACAAGAGCCGTTGCCGCGGCTGGATCTCTTTCTTGAACGGTAATCCCCAGATGCTCAGCTATCCATTTCAAGAAGGCATCCTTGAGCAGGTACTCGCTGCTGCTTTCGAAGCTTCGCCCTAATTTCTCTGCCTGGCAAAAGATCTGTCGAGCTTCGTCAAATCTTCCAGCGAACATCAGAGCATCAGCGCGGAGAAGCTCCGTAAACGAATCGGCTCCAAGCCGCACCGCCCGCCCGTAGGCGTCCGCGGACTCCTTGAATCGATCTGCAAAGAAAAGGGTTCCCCCGAGTTCCCGCCAGTAGTGCTCGCGCTCTAGGTAGCCAGGATCGTATTTCGCGGCTCGTTCGAACAGCTCAACTGCGTTCCCTGGGTTTCCTTGAGTTCGGAAGAGATTCGCGAGAGAGACAAGCTCACGCGACGCTTGAACAAGATCACCTGATTCCTCGCGGCGGCCGATCCTCCTCAGTAGGACCTGCTGGTATTCGGAGATGTCCAGGGGGGTCAGTGATCCGCCATGTCGTCGCGGGCCTAGCGTGAAGATGATGCTGGTATTCGAAGCGTCTTCGGGTGGATACGCAAGATCGATTTCTTCGGAGATCTGGAGGCACTCGCGAAGGCGACGAGCGACCACCATCGCGGAAGCGAATGCCATTGCAGCCTCCACATTCGAATGCAAAGTGGAACGCGAAAAGAAGGTGCTTGCGATCCGGGCCGCCAGATCGGCTTGTTGCCATCGAGCGAATGCCAGGCCCACCAAGGCAATGACATCCACCGCGATTTGCTCTCCGGGATTTTCGGCATCGAGAAGAGGATCAGCACTCACTGCCGTCGCGCCGAACATATCTACTGAGAGAAGGTCCTCCTGGACCCGGATCACCACCTGGGAATTACTCGACTCAATTTCTAGGACGTCAGATCTCTGCGCTACCTGACGCGCAATAGCAAGGGCAAGATCCGCTTTCGTGAGATTTCCAGGAGCAGCCTGGATATCAACCGAGACGGGCACAGGAAGCGGGAGGGCCGCAGAGCGAAGCTCAAGGAAGTGCTTTG
>Ga0247768_1000027_pt1 | contig 124019 bp, 127 predicted proteins | sample UWRJL016104C6_FD_179944 | JGI IMG/M metagenome (GOLD analysis project Ga0247768, IMG submission 179944) | Plant litter microbial communities from Arlington Agricultural Research Station in Wisconsin, United States - UWRJ-L016-104C-6 | ecosystem: Environmental > Terrestrial > Plant litter >... | reverse complement strand
GCCGTGACGATCGCGAGGCTGTCGCGGTCGTCGGGCAGCCCGACGACGAAGGACCGGTCGATCTTGATGGCCTTGATCGGGTAGCCCTTGAGGACCGCCAGCGACGAGTAGCCGGTGCCGAAGTCGTCGAGCGCGATGCGGAAGCCCATCGCGTCGAGGGCCCGGACGTTCTGCATGGTGACCTCGTCGCAGGCCAGCAGCGCCGTCTCGGTGATCTCCACGAACAGGCGCTCGACCGCGACGCCCTGGGCCGCGGCCGCGCCGGCGAGCCGCGCGGGCAGGTCGGGATCGCGCAGCTGCTGCGCGGAGACGTTGAGGCACAGCTGCAGCTCGACGCCGTACTCGGCCGAGAGCGGCGTCAGCGCGGCGCACGCGGCGTCGGCGATCCACCCGCCGATCTCGCCGATCTGCCCGGTCTGCTCCGCGATCGGGATGAACTCGGCGGGTCCGACGACGCCGAGCTCGGCGTGCGTCCAGCGGACGAGCGCCTCGACGGCGAAGGTCCGGCGGTCGCCGAAGCGCTGCAGCGGCTGGAACACGAGGCTCAGCTCCTCGCGCTCGAGCGCGTGGCGCAGCGCGTTCTCGATCAGCAGCCGCCGGGGAGCGGCGTGGTCGGAGCAGGCCGACGTCGCGTGCTGGTTGCCGCCGCGGGACTTGGCCACCGCCATCGCGGCGTCCGCCCGCGCGACCGCGCCGCGCGCGTCGCGGTCGCGGGGACCGACCATCGCGATCCCGGCGCTGCCGGTCACCGCGACGTCGTGGCCGGGCGGCAACCCGGTCAGCGGCATCCGCAGCGTCGCGACGATCCGGTCCGCGAGGGCGACGGCCTGGTCGTGGTCGCCGCCCGAGACGACGACGAACTCCTCGCCGCCGAGCCGCGCGACGAGGTCGCCCGGCGCCGCGCAGTCCGACAGGCGGCCCGCGGCCTGGCGGATGACGTGGTCTCCCGCCTCGTGGCCGAGGGTGTCGTTGATGGTGCGCAACCGGTCGAGGTCGACGACGACCAGCGCCACCGGACCGCGGGTCTCGGGGTCGCGCGCCAGGATCTCGTCGAGATGGTCGAGCGCGGTCGACCGGTTGGCCAGGCCCGTCAGGGCGTCGTGCGCCGCCGCGAAGACGAGCTGGTCGCGCGAGCGACGCCAGTCGATCGCGATGCCGGCCAGCCGCGCCGCGTCGCGGAGCTCCCGGAGGCTGGCGCCGGTCGGGCTCCGTGGGCGGCTGCCGTAGGCGCTGAAGCGCCCGAGCACCGAGCCGGTGCGACTCATGATCGGGAACGTCCAGCAGTGACGCATCCACAGCGCGTCCACGCCGTCGCGGGCGTCGTCCCAGCGCGCGTCGCGGCCGATGTCGTCGCTGAGGAGCTCCTCGTCCCACGGCCCCCAGCTCGGTCCCGTCGAGACGCCCGCCACGAGGCCGCCGTCGAGCGTGGTGATCGACGCCTGGAGCTCCTCGTCGTGGTCTTCGACGCTGGCGACGATCGCCCCGAGGATCGGGACCAGCGGCTCGTCCTCGGCGATCAGCCGATGGATCCTGTTGTGCGCCTCGACCAGCCGCGCGCTGTCGGCGAGCTCGGCCGCGGTCACGCGCAGCTGCAGCTCGTACGCCACGCCCTTGGCCAGCTTGTTGAGCAGGCGCAGCTCCGACGCGGCCCAGGTCCGCGGCGCCGTCTGCGTGACGCACAGCGCGCCCAGCGTCTGGCCGGCGACCACGATCGGCGCGCCCGCGTAGGCGACGATCCCCCGCTCGCGGACCATGGCGTTCCCGGACAGGGCGTCGTCCTCCCGCGCGTCGTCGATCGCCACGTGCCGGCCCGAGGCGACGACGTGCTGGCAGAACGAGTGCGACAGCGGCGCGCCCCGCTCGACGGCGGCCGGCCCCGTCAACCCGAAGCTGCTCTTGAAGAACTGCCGCCGGGCGTCGACGAGCGAGAGCAGCGCGACCGGCGCGTGGAGCGCTTCGGCGGCCACCTGCGTCCAGCGGTCCAGGTGCTCCTCGCGTGGGGAGTCCATCAGGCCCGTGGCGGCCAGGACGCGCAGGCGCTCGGGATCGCCGAGGACATCGAGCACGTGCGACGCGGAGGAGAGGCTTGGCATGCACATCCGATCCCGTGGCCCGGATCGCGGGCCGTGTGGAGAAGCAGGGTGCGGGGGCCGATCTCGTCCCGGGCCGGATCTTCGAGGAGATCGGCGCTCGCTGCGGCGTCCTTACGCGCGTGGAGGCGTGCGACGCGACTTCCGCCGGCGCGAACCCGGTCGCGGCGGCGTCTGCACGGAAAGTGTAGCGCTGCTGATCAATCCGCGTTCTGGTACAACGTCGTGCCGGTAGCCCGGCGGCGACGGCGGCGACGGAGCGCCGCGGCGGCGGCGAGGAGCATGAGCAGGAGGAGCAGCCCGAGGCCGACGACGACGACGACGAGCCGATGGTCGGCGGGCGTCTCGCCGCCGGGGAACGAGATCGTCGCGTGCGCCCTGCGCTCGAGCACCCCGCTGCGCATGGTCACCCGCGCGACCCAGGGCCCGGAGGGCATCTTCCGGTCGAGCACCGTGGTCACGCGCTCGGTGTCGCCGATCGCCAGGGTCGTGCCGAGACGGGCGGGGAACGGCCCGGCCGACAGGCCGCCCGGCCCGCGGGCGAGCCGCACGGTGCCGTTCATGTCGAGCGCCCGCCCGCCGGTGTTGCGCACGGTCGCGACGACCATGGGCAGCCCGTCCGCCGACCGCGCGGCGCGCACCGCCTCGATCGCGAAGTCCGCCGCGGGCGCCGCCCCCGGCCCGACCGAGATGTAGAGGCGGATGCCGACGCGGCTCACCTGCGTGATGCGCCCGTCACCGACGGCCGCGTCGCGGACCTCGGCCCAGGCGATGCCGTAGCGCTCGCCCGGCGCGGCGTCGTCGGGAACGCGGACGGTCACAGTGGCCGTCGCGCCGCCGCCCGCCCGCAGCCGGGAGACGGCGGGCACGATCCCCGCCCAGGACGACGGCTCGCCGCGTCCGCGGCCGGCGGCACCGAGGAACGCGCCGTGCCGGATCGCCGCGTCGCCGGCGTACATGGCGACGCGGACCGTGGAGGCGGTCGTGTTGGTCAGCCGCACGCGGCGCCGGATGGTCGTGCCCGGCGCCACGTGGTCGACGACGTAGAGCTGCGCCCGCGGGTCGCCGCGCCCGGCCGCGGGAGCGTCGAGGAGCTGCAGCCCGATGCTCCCCGGCGGGACCGCGGAGGCCGACGGCGCGACGACGGCGACGGCGCCGGCCGCGGCGATCCCCGCCGCGACCGCGACCGCCACGCGGCGGCGCCGCCGGCCCCGCGCCGGACCGGCGCGCCCGCGCACCGGCTACGCGACGGAGTGGGTGATCGTGGCCGAGTACACGCCCGCGGCCTTGCCGCCGGCGACCCGCACGTGGATCGTCGGCGTCCACGTGGCCGAGTTGTCGCCGGTGATCCCCGTCGCCGTCACGGCGGCGACGTCGCCGGTGAGGTCGGGCGGGTCGTTGGCGGTGAAGGTCGCGGTGCCGATCTTGGTGATCGGCCCGGCCGTGTAGCCGACGGCCGCGGCGCCGATCGTCGGGCCGGCGGACGGCGTGAAGGCGGTCGAGATGACGCTCGCCACCCAGCCCGATCCGGCCGCCGCGCCGCGCGCGTCCTCGACCTGCACCTGGCCGAGCGGACCGCTTATGGTGCCCGCCAGCACCGTGTTGGCCCGGGACCCGAGGTTGCCCGCGCTGGTCGGCGCGCTGATCGACAGCGCCCCGCCCATGATCGTCACGGTGGCGGAGGTGCCCACCGCCGACGCGGGCGCCGCGAAGGCGACGGTGAGGATGCCCGCTGCGGCGACCGTGAGCAGGCCGCGCGTCCTGTGGATCCACATGGTGTTTCCGATCTCCGCTCGAGAGCGGGAGGAACGTGGCCCGAGGTGAGCGCCGCGAGGGATCGCGGAGCCTCGTGCCGGGGTCGGGAGCCGGGTCCGCGAACGCCGTGCCGGCGTGCGGCGCTGCTCCCACGGTACCCGTATCGGCGCTTCGCTGAACGATCGTTAGCGTTCAGTGGAACTGGTGCGCTTGCGTGCCGCTTGGGACCTGGACGCCCCGTTTGCGGTCGCCGCCCGCAGCCCGGCCCGGCACAGCGCCGGCTCGTCGGAGTAGTCGATGAAGATCGGCGCCATGACGCTGCCCGGCGTGCTGTCGTGCGCGTGGCCCAGCAGGTGGCCCATCTCGTGGACCATCGTCATGCAGAGCATGTCCCAGTCGTCGCGCAGGCTCGCCGTCGTCGGCCACCGGGCGCGCCCGAGCGCGATCGTGCAGTTGGTGTAGGTGTCGGGCGCGGCGGCGAGGTCGTCGGCGCCGAGCGGCGAGCCGAACGTCACCCACGCGTCGGTGCCGGGCTCCGCCCCGCCGACGAGCGGGCGGAAGGCGACGATCGCGAGGTGGCCCCCGCACGGGACGGCGCCCCAGTAGCGCTGCGCGACGCTCGCGGCGGCGGCGATCGGGGCGGGGAGCGTGGCCGGGGTCGCGGCGGCGGTCGCGGCCGCCGGCAGCACGAGGGCGGCGAGGACGGCGGCGACGGCGAGGTGGCGGACACGTGGCACCCCTCGAGCCTGACAGCGTCAGGGTCGCGTTCCCTCATCTCGGGAGGGGGACCCCGGGGTGAGGCTTCGGGTGGGCTGCGGGTGATGCCCGGCTCACCCTTTCGCCGCGGTGCGCCGACGGATGGACCACGGGCGTGCATCCGCGCCCGCCCTGCCGATGCCCGCACGCCCGACCATCACCGTCGCGATCGCCCGCTTCGAGGACCTCCTCACGCGCGGGCTGCTGGCCGTGCTCGGCGACGACCCCGCGATCTCGATCGTCGCGCTGGACCTCGCCTACCCGCGGATCCCCGCGACGCTGCGCGCGCACCGTCCCGCGGTGCTGATCGCGAACACCGGCGCGCTGCCCGACCTCGCCGCGGTCCGCACGCTGAGCATCGAGCACCCGACGACGCGGCTGGTGCTGCTCGGCGACGTCGCCTCGGCCGCCGAGTCGGCCCAGCTGCTGGCCTTCGGCGCCAGCGCCTGCCTCACGCGGGCATCCGAGGCGCGCGACGTCCGCAGCGCCGTCCACCTCGCGTCGCGCGGCCTGCAGCTCATGCCGGTCGGCGGGTCCGAGGGCGGCGGGCAGGTCCTCGATCCGCGGCTCACCCGCCGCGAGGGCGACGTGCTCGTGCTGCTGCGCGAGGGGCGCGCCAACAAGGAGATCGCGCTCGCGCTGCACATCGGCGTCGAGACCGTCCGCTCGCACGCCCGCAGCATCTACCGCAAGCTGGGCGTCGCGTCGCGGCGTGAGCTCATCGGCCTGCCGGCGCGACCCCGGCCCCTGTCCCCGGCCGCCGCGCCCGGCCCGCCGGCACGCGCCCGGGCGGCCCGCGCCGGACGGCGCCGTCCGCTGCACACGTAGCCTGGGCGATCGCCCTCAAGATCGCGGCCGGGAGACCCGATACCCGTCGCACACCAGAGCATGGTCCACGATACGGGCACCCCCGTCGCGAGGCGGGTCCGCAAAGCCACGGAGCTCCGCCGGAGCGCGCCGGGCTACCACAGGAGCGCCCCACGCCTGCCCCTCCGGGACGGCCGGGCGAGCCGGGAACGTCGGAGGGCACTGCTCGACCCGTCAGGGAGGACGCCCATGTCCCGCCCCATCGACCTCCGACGCGCTCGACGCGCCGGCCTCACCCTCGCCGCCGCGCTCGCGCTCGCCGCCGTCCCCGCCGCGGCGCAGGCCGCGCCCGTCCTGCTCGGGACCGCCGCGCCGTTCGCGGTGCTCGCGGGCTCGACGGCGACGAACACCGGACCCTCGGTGCTCAACGGCGACCTCGGGCTCTCCCCCGGCTCGTCCATCACCGGCTTCGGCCTGCCGGCCGTCGTCAACGGCACGACCCACAACACCGACGCCGTGGCCGCGCAGGCCCAGGCGGACCTCACCACCGCCTACAACACGGCGGCCGCGCAGCTGAACCCCGTCGACCTCACCGGCCAGGACCTCGGCGGGCTCACCCTGACGGCCGGCGCCTACGCCTTCAGCACCTCGGCGCAGCTCACCGGCGCGCTGACCCTCGACGCGCAGGGCGACCCGAACGCGCAGTTCGTCTTCGAGGTCGGCTCGACCCTGACCACCGCCTCGGCCAGCTCCGTCGTGATGATCAACGGCGCGTCGCCGTGCAACGTGTACTGGCAGGTGGGCAGCTCGGCGACGCTCGGCAGCGCCACCGCGTTCCAGGGCACGATCATGGCGCAGACCTCCGTCACCATGAACAACGCCGCATCGGTGATCGGGCGCGCGCTGGCGATGAACGCCGCCGTCACGCTCGACGACAACCTCATCGACCCCTCGGGATGCATCACGGGCTCGGCCCCGCCGCCGCCCGCGCCGACCCCGACCGGCACCGACGCGACCAACCCGGCCAGCGGCGGCACGACCGCGGGCGGCACGCCGGCCAGCGGCACGCCGGCCAGCGGGACCCCGGGCACCGGCGCGCCCGCGAGCGCGGCGCCCGGCACGTCGCCGGCCAACCAGCCGCTCGCCAGCCGCACCACGGTCGCGACCCGGAAGGGGACGGCGCGGATCGCCCGCGCGACCTCGGGCCCCGGCTCGCCGGCGGCCGGGTGCACGACCGGCTTCCGCGCGTCGGTCACGGGCGCCCAGATCAAGCGCGTCGTCTTCAGCCTGGACGGCAAGCGCATCGCCAGCCGCAGCGGCTCGCCGTTCCGCGTCCTGGTGCCGGCCCTCACCGGCCACCACGACGTCACCGCTCGCGTCACGTTCAAGGACGCCACCCGCGCCAAGACCCTGAAGCTCGGCTACCGCGCGTGCGCGGCCGCCGTCCTCCACCCGCGCAACGGCCCGTCGAAGTTCACCGGATGAGCCACGGCCTCCGGCGACTCCCCGGCCCGGGCCGGGGAGTCGCGACGGCTCCTCGAGCGCGGCGGTCGACCCGTCGACGGGGTGAGCCGTGCCCCGGTCGCGCCCGCTGCTCGACGCGGTGAAGCCGGTCGTCCGCTCCGCGGGCGGCCGCCGTCGCCTGCGGTTCGGGGCGCGCCTGCTGCTCGCGGTGGTGCTCACGCTGACGTCGATCGGCGTCGCCGGCTACGAGCTCATGGCCGGCCAGATGCGCCAGGCCCAGACCGACGCCTACGCCCGCGTGCAGGACGCCGACGTCCGCAGCCTCGAGGCCGTCGGCCGGGAGGACGACCCGACGGCGGGCCGGCCGGCCACCGACGAGCTGATCGCCGCGATCGCCCGCCGCGACGGCGTGCTGGAGGCGCGGCTCATCGACCCGCGCTCCGTGGTCGTCGCCTCCGGCATCACCGGGTTCGGGATCGGGTGGCGGGACACCGATCAGCGCATCGACCGCACCCTCCGCAAGGGTGAGAGCTACGCCGGCCCGGAGGCCGACCCGCGGCGCGACGGGCGCGACTTCGAGCTCATCGGACCGGTGCACCTGCCCGACGGCCGCTATGCCCTCGAGGTCAGCTACGACCACGCCGTCCTCGACGCCGACCTTCGCGACGTCCGCCAAGTCCTGCTGCTCGTCGGGCTGCTCACGCTGTTCGGCGGGACGGGCGTGTTCTACCTGGTCGGCGGCCGGGTGCTGCTGCGCAGCCACCGCGTCGCGCTGGAGCGCGCCACGCGCGACGGCCTGACCGACCTGCTCAACCACCGCGCCTTCCAGAGCGAGTTCCGCCGGGCCGTGTCCGCCGCCCGGCGCTTCGAGGAGCCGCTGGCGCTCGTCGTGCTGGACCTCGACGACTTCAAGTTCATCAACAACAAGCACGGCCACCCGCACGGCGACGCCATCCTCGCGCGCGTGGCCGCCGTCCTGCGCGCGGGCCGCCCCGAGGATCGGGCCTTCCGCATCGGCGGCGACGAGTTCGCGGTGCTGCTGCCGCGCACCGACGGCGCGGGCGCCCACACGATCGTGACGCGGCTGGACCGCGCCTTCACCGCCGCCGAGGTGGCGGTGAGCATGGGCGTCAGCGAGCTGCGCGCGGGCGAGTCGGGGGAGGACCTCCGCGCCGAGGCCGACGCCGCCCTCTACGAGGCCAAGCGCCGTGGCGTCGACATGGTGCACTTCGACGAGATCCGCGATCAGGTCGTGCTCGCCACCGCGGACCGCACCCGCCAGCTCCGGCGCCTGATCGACGAGGCGCGGGTGAGCTTCGCCTACCAGCCGATCTGGGATCTGGGCTCCCAGCGCCTGCTCGGCCTCGAGGCGCTCATGCGCCCGCACCCCGACGACGGGCTCTCCGGACCCACGGAGGCCTTCGACCTCGCCGAGAAGATCGGCCGCGTCCACGAGCTGGACGTCCTGTGCGTGACGCGCGCGCTGGCCGACCGTCCCGACCTTCCCGCCGAGGCGCTGCTGTTCCTCAACCTCGCGCCGCAGTCCCTCGACCTCGACGCGGGCGACGGCGACTGGCTCCTCGCCCTCGTCCGGGACGCGGGCCTGACGCCCGAGCGGGTCGTCGTCGAGGTCACCGAGCGCTTCACCTCGCGCACCGAGGACGTGGTCGCGTGCCTGCGGCACCTCCGCGCCCAGGGCTTCCGGATCGGCCTCGACGACGTCGGCACCGGCACCTCCGGCCTCGAGCTGCTCCAGCAGGTGCAGGCCGACTACGTCAAGATCGACCGCGGCATCGTCCGCTCCGCGACCACCGAGCGCGACGCCCGCGCGGTCCTCCTGGCCATGGCCACCTACGCCCACCAGACCGGCGCCTACGTCATCGCCGCGGGCGTCGAGAGCGACGAGACCCTGGACTTCCTCGCCACCCTCGAAGGCCACCACCGCCCCGGCGAGCGCCTGGTCCGAGGCGGCCAGGGCTTCGTCCTCGGCCGCGAGAGCGCCGGCGAGCGCGGCGGTCTCGTCGCTCCGGGCGCGCGGCGCGCGCCGACCGGCTCGCCCTAGTCCCGGAGGCTTCCGCCGTAGGCCGCGGGCACGAGGTCGAGCTGCGGCGCGCCGGTGCGGACGAGCTCGAGGATCGCGTCGGCCACCCGCTCGGGCCGGTGCGGCTCGGCGCCCGCGGTCATCCGCTCGGCGGCCTGCCGGCCCGCGCGGATCGACGTCAGGAACTCGGTGTCGGTCAGGAAGGGGATGACGGTGGACACGGCGATGCCGTCGGCGGCGAGCTCCTCGCGGGCGATCGCCGACAGCCGCTCCAGGCCGACCTTCGACGCGACGTAGGCGCCGGTGCCGGGCGCGGTGCCGAACGTCGTGCCCGAGCTGACGTTGACGATGCTGCCCGCGCCCTGGCGGCGCATCGCGGGGATGACGGCCTGCATGGTCAGCAGCGGCGCGACGACGTTGAGGTCGAGCACGGCGCGGAAGTCCTCCGGGTCGATCGCCTCGACCGTGGCCTGGAGGCCCTGGCCGGCGTTGTTGACCAGGACGTCGACGCGGCCGTAGGCGTCGAGCGCCAGCCGCACCGCGGCGGCGACCTGCGCCGGGTCGGTGACGTCGCAGCGGACGGCCCGCGCGTCGCCGAGCTCGGCGGCCAGCGCCCGGAGGCGGTCCTCGCGCCGGGCGACCAGCACGAGGCGGGCGCCGGCCCTCGCCGCCGCCCGGGCGGTCGCCTCCCCGATGCCGGACGACGCGCCCGTCACCAGCACCACTGCGTCTTCGAGCTCCATGCGATCTGCCTCCGCCTTCCTGAACGTCTATCGATACTCATGAGTTTCGGTACTCGCCAGGACTGTAGCGGCTAGGCTCCGCGTCATGACGAGCCCGACCAGCGGCGCCGCGCGCGGCGGCCGCAAGCGCGACCCCTCGCGCGACCCGGTGATCCTCCGCGCCGCCCTGGAGGAGCTCGTCGAGGTCGGCTACGACGGCATGACCCTCGACGCGGTCGCCGCGCGCGCCAAGGCCAGCAAGGCGACCGTCTACCGGCGGTGGGCGACCAAGGAGGACCTCGCGCTCGCGGCCCTCGCCGGCATCGGCCGCCCGTTCGACGCCGGCGGCCCGCCCGACACGGGCTCCCTGCGCTCCGACCTGCGGGCGGTCGTCGACTCCGACTGGCTCGGCGGACCCGACCGGCGCATGCGCCTCTTCGCCGGGCTGACCGCGCTCACGACCGCCTCACCGCGCCTCGCCGGCGCCATCGCCGCCCAGATCACCGAGCCCTACGTCGACGCCTACACCATGATCCTGCGACGCGCCGGGGACCGCGGCGAGCTGGCGCCGGGGGCCGACGTCGCGCTGCTCGCGCAGATCATCCCCGCGCTCACGACCTACCGCCTCCTCTCCACCGGGCAGCAGGCCGACCAGCGCTTCTTCGACGCCGCCGTCGACCACGTCGTCGCGGCGGCCTCGACGCCGCGGCCGGACGCAACCTGAGGGAGGCCGGCGCCGCTCCCCTACCCCCGCGGCTTGCCCGCGTCCGGGCCGGTCCCCAGGCGCAGCAGCCCGTCGACGCCGCGGGAGAAGGTGTCGGCCGCCTGCCGGGGGCCGTCGAGGTCGGCGTCGACCATCGCGCCGTCGCGGAGCATGACGAAGTGGCGGGCCGGGTTGGTGGCGTTCGGGTTGCCGGCGTCGACGAAGGTGGCGCGCACCACCTTCGCGAACCACTTCCGGTGCGCGGCGACGGCCTGCCGGACGGGATCGTGCGGGTCCTCGAACTCCGAGGCCACGTTGATGAACGCGCAGCCGCGGAACCCGGGCGACCTGATCTGATCGACGATGTCGTCGCCGATCGCGCGCAGCCGCTCCCTGGGGTCCTCGATCGCCAGCGCCGCCGACATGCGGTCGACGATGGTGTCGTGCGCCGCCTGCAGGTAGGCGAGGACGAGCTGGCCCTTGCTCGGGAAGTGCCGGTAGAAGGTGGCGCGGGTCACGTTCGCCTCGGAGACGATCCGATCGACCCCGACGTTGTTGACGCCCTCGCGGTAGAAGAGCCCCGAGGCCGTCTCCAGGAGCCGGCTCCGGGCCTCGGAGACCTTGCCGGGCGGGAGGTCGGTGATGGTGGGCATGCGTGTCGCGCATCCTAGCGGAAAGAACGATCGGTCTTGACCGCCGCCTCGCCGCGTGCTTAGCTGCGTCGAGAGAAGCAGAACGAGCGTTCTTTCCACCACCCTTTCCCCACCGGAGATCCCCATGTCCAGCCATCCCGCCGCCGCCCACCTCGAGGCCGCCTCCCGTCCGCGACGCGTCGCCGTCCTGCGCGCCGCCGCCGCCCTGGTGTGGGCGGTCGCCGTCGCCGCCGGCGACGCCGGCGCCGACCTGTCCACCGGGCTCGCGCTGCTCGTGGCCGCCTACCCCGCCATCGACGTCGCCTCCTCGCTCGCCGAGGCCGCCCAAGGCGGCGAGGCCGCGGGCCGGCTGCGCGTCAACGCCGCGCTGAGCGGCGTCGCCGTCGCCGGCCTCGCCGTCGCGGCCCTCGGCTCGGACGCCGGCGCGGTCCTCGCCGTCTTCGGCGCGTGGGCCGTCATCTCGGGCCTGCTCCAGCTCTTCAACGCGACCCAGCGCCGCCGGCGCGGCTCCCGCGAGCTGCCGATGCTCGTCAGCGGCGGCCTCTCGGCGATCGCCGGCGCGGCGATCCTCGCCTCCTCCGGCGCGGAGGACCCGAGCCTCGGCCGCCTCGCGGGCTACGCCGCCCTCGGCGCCGTCCTGTTCGTCGTCTGGGCGCTCCGCGGCGGCACGTCCTCCTGACCGACGGGCCGCGCGGCGCGCCGGTGCGGTCGTCGGCCGTCCGCGGCCCGGACCGCGGCTAGGCTTCGCCGCATGAGCGACTTCCTGGTCCGCCGCGACGACCTGCGGACCTGCCGCGTCGAGGACTCCCCCACGCCGGAGCTCGAGGAGGGCCAGGCGCTGCTGCGGGTCGCGCGGTTCGGCCTGACCGCCAACAACATCACCTACGCGGTGTTCGGCGACGGCATGCGGTACTGGGACTTCTTCCCCGCGCCGGAGGGCTGGGGCCGCGTGCCGACGTGGGGCTTCGCGGAGGTCGCGGCGAGCCGCGCCGAGGGGGTCGAGGTGGGCACCCGCCTCTACGGCTACCTGCCGCCCTCGACGCACCTGGTCGTGACCCCGGCGCGCGCCGACGCGCACGGCTTCGTGGACGCCGCGCCGCATCGCCAGCCGCTGCCGTCGGCCTACCAGCGCTACCTGAGCACCGCCACCGATCCCTTCTCCGCGCAGGACACCGAGGCGCTCCAGATGCTGCTGCGCCCGCTGTTCTCCACCGCGTTCCTGATCGACGACGCGCTGGAGGACGACGGCCGCACCGAGGCCGGCCCGATCCTCATCTCCAGCGCGTCGAGCAAGACCTCGGTCGCCGCGGCGTTCCTGCTCTCCCAGCGGCCCGGCGTGGAGGTCGTCGGGCTGACGTCGGGCCGCAGCCGCGCGTTCGTCGAGGGCCTCGGGATCTACGCCCACGTCGTGACCTACGACGAGGTCGACGGGCTCGACGCCGGCCCCGCGACGTTCGTCGACGTCGCCGGCGACGCCGCGGTCCGCCTCGCCGTCCACACCCACTTCGGCGACCGGCTCGCCGCGAGCCTCGTCGTCGGCGCGACGCACTGGGAGGAGCTGACGCCCGGCGCGGCCGGCCTCCCCGGCCCGGCGCCGCAGCTCTTCTTCGCACCCGACCGCATCGTCAAGCGCGGCGCGGACTGGGGCCCGGCCGCCCTCGACGAGCGCGTCGCCGCGGCCTGGCACCCGTTCCGCGACTGGGTCGCCGGCTGGCTCGAGCCGATCGAGGGCGAGGGCTTCGACGCCGTGCGGAGCGCCTACCTCGCCGTCCTCGCCGGCGACGTCGACCCCGCCACCGCCCACGTGCTCACCGTCTGAGGACGGTCAGGCCGCGGTCTCGCGGTGGGGCAGCTTCCAGCCCGGCCGCGGGAAGTGGCAGGTGTAGCCGTCGGGGATCTTCTGGAGGTAGTCCTGGTGCTCGGGCTCGGCCTCCCAGAAGGGGACGGCGTCGCTGACCACGGTGACGACCTTGCCGGGCCACAGGCCCGAGGCGTCGACGTCGGCGATCGTGTCGACGGCGACCTGGCGCTGCTCGTCGCTCAGGGTGAAGATCTCCGAGCGGTAGCTCGACCCGATGTCGTTGCCCTGGCGGTCCTTGGTCGTCGGGTCGTGGATCTGGAAGAAGAACTCCAGGATGTCGCGGTAGGAGATCCGCTCCGGGTCGAAGACGATCTCGACGGCCTCGGCGTGGCCGGGGTGGTTGGGGTAGGTCGGGTGCTCGTTGCGCCCGCCGGTGTAGCCGACCCTCGTGGAGATGACCCCGTCACGCGCGCGCAGGAGCTCCTGGACGCCCCAGAAGCAGCCGCCCGCGAGGATCGCGGTCTCGGTGTTGTCGCTCATGCCGGGAGTCTGACGCATGGGCGGCTACATCCGGAAGACGCCGTACCCCACGTCCTCCAGCGGCGCGCCACCGCACGCCGCGAGCGCGCGCGCCAGGACCGCGCGCGTCTCGCGCGGGTCGATGACGCCGTCGTCCCAGATCCGCGCGGTGGAGTACACGGGCAGGCCCTGGCGCTCGTACTGCTCCTTCAGCGCCGCGCCGACCTCGGGCTGGCCGACCTCGGTCATCACCGTCGCGGCCTGCTCCCCGCCCATGACGCTGATGCGCGCGTTCGGCCACATGAACAAGAAGCGCGGCGAGTACGCGCGCCCGCACATGCCGTAGTTGCCGGCGCCGAACGAGCCGCCGACGACCACCGTCAGCTTCGGGACGCGCGCCGTCGCCACCGCGGTGACGAGCTTCGCGCCGTCCTTGGCGATCCCGCCCGCCTCGTAGTCCTTGCCCACCATGAACCCCGAGATGTTCTGGAGGAACACCAGCGGGATCGCGCGGCGGTCGCAGAGCTCGATGAAGTGCGCGGCCTTCAGCGAGGACTCGCTGAAGAGGATCCCGTTGTTGGCGACGATCCCGACGGGATGGCCGTCGAGGTGCGCGAAGGCCGTCACGACCGTCGTGCCGTAGAGCTCCTTGAACTCCTGGAAGTCGCCGCCGTCGACCAGCAGCGCGATGAGGTCGCGCGCGTCGTACGGGGTGCGCGAGTCGGTCGGGACGAGGTCGAGGATCGCCTCGGCGTCCTGCGCCGGCGGCCGCGCGGCGACGCGCGCCCACGGCGGCGCCGCGTCGGCGGGCAGCGTCGCGACGATGCCGCGGACGATCTCGAGCGCGTGGTCGTCGTCCTCGGCGAGGTGGTCGGCGACGCCGGAGGTGCGGGCGTGGACGTCGCCGCCGCCGAGCTCCTCGGCGGTGACGACCTCGCCGGTCGCCGCCTTCACGAGCGGCGGGCCGCCGAGGAAGATCGTGCCCTGCTCGCGGACGATCACCGTCTCGTCGCTCATCGCGGGCACGTACGCGCCGCCCGCCGTGCAGGAGCCCATCACGCAGGCGATCTGCGCGATCCCGGCCTTCGAGAGGTTCGCCTGGTTGTAGAAGATCCGGCCGAAGTGCTCGCGGTCGGGGAAGACCTCGTCCTGCATCGGCAGGAACGCGCCGCCCGAGTCCACCAGGTAGACGCACGGCAGCCGGTTCTGCAACGCGATCTCCTGCGCGCGCAGGTGCTTCTTGACCGTCATGGGGTAGTAGGTCCCGCCCTTGACGGTCGCGTCGTTGGCCACGACCACGACGCGCCGGCCGCAGACGATCCCGACGCCGGTGACGATCCCGGCGCCGGGCGCGGCGCCGTCGTAGAGCTCCTCGGCCGCGAGCGCGCTGAGCTCCAGGAACGGCGCGCCCGGGTCGCAGAGGCGCTCGACGCGATCGCGCGGCAGCAGCTTGTCGCGGTCGAGATGCCGCCGGCGGGCCTTCTCGCCGCCGCCCGCGCGCACGCGCGCCAGCCGCGCCTCGAGGTCGGCGATCAGCGCGAGATGGCCGTCGCGATGGCTCATGCGGGCTCCTCCTGGACGACCGCGACGAGCGGTTGCTTGAGCGCGACGCGGTCGCCGACCGCGAGCTCGAGGCCCGCGACCGTCCCCGCGTGCGGCGCCGTGATCGAGAGCTCCATCTTCATCGACTCCAGGACGATCAGCACGTCGCCCTCCGCGACCGTGTCGCCGTTGGCGACGTTGACCAGCCAGATCGTCCCCGGCATCGGCGCCTCCAGCGAGCCCGCCAGCGCGCCCGCGCCGGAGCGGACCTTGCGCTCGGCGAGGACCGCGAGGTGGTGGCCGTCGCGGAAGATGTAGGTGTCGTCGCCGTCGCGGGCGACCGCGTAGCGGCGCCAGAGGCCGTCGAGGGCGATGTGCGACTCGCCGCCGGCGCCGGCGCGCGGCCCCGCCGCCGCCCACGCGCGCTCGCCGACGATGACCGTCCCGTCCTCCACGCGCGCGAGGCCGTGGCCGGCGAGCGCGCGCCACCACGGGCCGGCCGGGGTCGCGGTGCCCGCGGCGGCGACCATCGCCGCCGCCACGAGGTCCTCCGGCGGCGCGGCCGCGGGCTCGGCCAGCACGCGCTCCAGCAGGCCGGTGTCCTGCTCCCCCGCGCGCACGTCCGCGCGCGCGAGCAGCGCGCGGGTGAACGCCGCGTTCGTCGTGACGCCCGCCAGCGCGAAGGTCGCGAGCGCGCGCTCGAGGCGGTCGAGCGCCGTCGCGCGGTCCGGGCCGTAGGCGATGACCTTGGCCAACATGGGGTCGTACGCGGTGCCGACGACGCTGCCCGCCCGGATGCCGGAGTCCACCCGGACGCCCTCGCCCGCGGGCTCGCGGTAGGCGCGCACCGTGCCGGTCGAGGGCAGGAACCCCGCCGCGGGGTCCTCGGCGTAGAGCCGCGCCTCGACCGCGTGGCCGAGCGGCGCGAGCAGGTCCTGCTCCAGCCGCAGCGGCTCGCCCGCCGCGACGCGCAGCTGCTCTTCGACGAGGTCGACCCCGTAGACCAGCTCGGTCACCGGGTGCTCGACCTGCAACCTGGTGTTCATCTCCAGGAAGTAGTAGGTGCTCGCGTCGCCGGTGGTGATGAACTCGACCGTCCCGGCGCCGACGTACCCGCACGCGCGCGCGAGGCCCACCGCGGCCTCCCCCATCGCCGCCCGCAGCTCCGGCGAGACCGCCGGCGAGGGCGCCTCCTCGACGACCTTCTGGTGGCGGCGCTGCAGCGAGCACTCGCGCTCGCCGAGGTGCACGACCGCGCCGTGCGCGTCGGCCAGCACCTGGATCTCGATGTGCCGCGGGCGCTCGAGGTAGCGCTCGACGATGACGCGGTCGTCGCCGAAGGCGGCGAGCGCCTCGCGTCGCGCGGCGGCCGTCGCCTCCTCCAGCTCGCCCGCCGCGCGCACGACGCGCATGCCCTTGCCGCCGCCGCCCGCGACCGCCTTGACCACGACCGGGAAGCCGCCGTCCTCGCCCGCGGGCACGACCGGCACGCCCGCGGCCGCCGCCGCGTCCTTGGCCGCGCCCTTGTCGCCCATCAGCTCGATGGCCTCCGGCGGCGGGCCGATCCACGTCAGGCCCGCGTCGACCACGGCCCGCGCGAACGCCGCGTTCTCGCTGAGGAAGCCGTAGCCGGGATGGACCGAGCGCGCGCCGGAGACCGCCGCCGCGCGCAGGATCTCCTCGCCGTCGAGGTAGGAGCCGACCGCCACGGCCACGTCGGGCGCGTCGGCGTGCGCGGCGCCGGCGTCGGCCGCCGTGACCACGCCGACCGTCGCCAGGCCGAGCGCGTGCGCGGTCCGCGCCACGCGGACCGCGATCTCGCCGCGGTTGGCGATCAGGATCGGGGCGAGGTCGTGGAGGCTGCGCGCCTGCGACATGGTGGCCTACGCGCCGAGGGCGCGGGCGATGACCATCTGCTGGACCTCGTCGGTGCCCTCGCCGATCGTGAGGATCTTCGCGTCGCGGTAGAAGCGGCAGACCGGGTACTCCTCGATGAAGCCGTAGCCGCCGTGGATCTGCACGGCCTCCTCGCTGCAGCGCACCGCGAGCCGGCCGGTCTTCAACTTGGCCTGCGCGGCGGTCAGCGTGAAGTTGCGCCCCTGGTCCTTGAGCCACGCCGCCTTGTAGGTCAGCAGGCGCGCCGCCTCGATCTCCGTGGCCATGTCGGACAACTTGCCCTGGATGGCCTGGAACTTGCTGATCGACTGCCCGAACGCCTTGCGCTCCTTGGCGTACTTCAGCGCCTCGTCCAGCGCGCCCTGCGCCAGGCCGACGCCCATCGCCGCGACGCCGATCCGCCCGATGTCGAGGATGTGCAGGAACTGCTTGAAGCCCGCGCCGCGCGGGCCGAGCAGGTTGTCCTCGGGGACCACGCAGCCGTCGAAGCTCAGCGGCCGCGTGTCCGACGCGTTCCACCCCATCTTGCGGTACGGCGTGCCCTGCTCGTAGCCGGGCGTGCCGTTCTCGACGATGAGGTTGGAGATCTCGTTCTCGCCCGTGCGCGCCGTGATCGCGACGTGGCCGGAGATCTCGGTGCCCGCGTTGGTGATGAACTGCTTCGCGCCGTCGATCGTCCAGCCGTCGTCGCCCAGGGCGGCGCGCGTCTTGACGTTGCCCGCGTCGGAGCCCGCCTCGGGCTCGGTGAGCCCGAAGGCGCCGAGCTTGCGGCCCGCGCAGAGGTCGGGCAGCAGCCGCTCCTTCTGCTCGTCGGAGCCGAAGAGGTGGATCGGCTGGGTGCCCAGCGAGGTGTGCGCGCACATGGTGATCGCGACCGAGCTGTCGATCCGCGTCAGCTCCTCCACCGCGATCGCGTACTGCAGCGCCGTGCCGCCCGCGCCGCCGACCTCCTCGGGGAACGGGATGCCCATCCAGCCCAAGGCCCCCATCTTGGAGACCAGCTCGTAGGGGAACGCCTTCGTCCGATCGAGCTCCTCGGCGACCGGCGCGACCTCGCTCAGGGCGAAGTCGCGGACGGTGCGCTGGAGCAGCTGGGTGTCGTCGTCGAGATCGAACAGCATCGCCGCAGCATACCCGAACGTCGCTTCGGACTTCGAATGCTCGTTCAACATTGCTAGCGTGGACGGCCATGGCGACCAGACCGCAGCGACCGGCGCTGGGCGCGCGCTACGACCAGCGCCGCCAGGAGGTCGTCGACGGCGCCGCGCGCGAGTTCGCCCGCCGCGGCTACGACCAGACCTCCGTCCAGCAGCTCGCCGACGCGCTTGGCATCGCCGCGGGCGGCATCTACCACTACTTCACGGGCAAGGAGCAGCTGCTGATCGCGATCTGCGACGAGCTCACCGACCCGCTGCTCGACGCTGCCCGCGCGCTGCTCGCCGACGGTGCGGACGAGCCCGAGGAGCAGCTCCGCGCGCTCGTCCGCCTCTGGGTCGCGCAGGTCATCGCCCGCCGCCACCACGCGCTCGTCTTCCAGCAGGAGCGCCACCTCGTCGACCACGGCGACCAGTGGAAGGGCGTGCGCGCCTCGCGCAAGGCCTTCGAGCGCCTCGTGGAGGAGACGCTCGCCCGCTGCGCCCTCGCCGTCGACGACCGCCGCCTCGCCCTCAGCGCCCTGCTCGGCATGGTCAACCACACCGCCCAGTGGTACCGGCCGCGCGGCCGCCTCGACGCGGCGCGCATCGCCGACGGCTACGTCGACCTGATGCTCAGCCGGGGTGGCCGACCGCGTACTTGAGGCTGAAGCCGTCGTGCCCGGCGCAGCCGCCGAGGTCGGCCGAGATCTTGTAGGACAACGTGCCGGTGGCCTTGTGGGCGACCGGGACGGTCGTGGAGAACGAGAGCGTGCCGATGCCGCCCGGGACCTTGGCGTCGGTGACCTTCACCCTGCCGCCCCTGGGCACCTTGTGCGCCTGCAGCGCGTAGTCGTGCTTGGTGCCCGAGGGGTCGGTGCACGCGACCTGCACGGTGAAGTACGCCGCCTTGCCCGCGACCTGGACGATGTCGACCCCCAGCTTGTGCTCCTTGGTCTTCCCCGACCAGGAGTGGATGGTGGGGGTGGCCGCGACGGCGGCGGTGGGGAGCGAGACGGCGAGGGCGAGGAGGCCGATGGCCGCGCTCGCGCGGTGGGGACGAGGCATGGCGGGCACGCTACGGCGCGCCCGCGCCGCCGTCTCGGACGACGGCGCACGACGTCTAGGACGAGCGCGCACCGGCGCCCGCGCCGCGCCTAGTGGCGGACCTTCAGGTCCAGGTCCGCCCCGACGTAGCGCAGGGCGGAGGCCTTGGCGGTCATCTTCGAGCCGTGGCCGGTGACGGTCAGCTCGGCGATGCCCTTGCTGTTGGTGGCGGCGGACTCGCCGCCGAGCTTCACGGCGGCCTTGGCGAGCGGCTCGCCCGCGTCGGTGACCTCGAAGCGCAGCGTGCGCTCCCGGCCGTCGGCCAGGCTGCCGGAGACCCGGGCGAGGCTCAGGCCGGGGAGCACGTGCGTCACGTAGGTGGCCGTGGACGGCCCCGCGGCGATCGTGAAGGAGCCGAAGAGGTTCAGCTCGCCGTTCTCGACCGGCGTGGCGTCGAGCGCGTAGGCCGAGCTCGCCTGCTTGGGCGCGCCGGTCGCGACCGTCGCGCCCCACTGCGTGCGCTGGAGGTTCGACCGGCGGGCGAACGTCCGCGCCGCCCCGTCGACCACGTCGGTCCACGACACCCACAGCCGCCCGTTGGCGGTGCTCGTGATCGTCGCGTAGCTGTTGGTGGAGGAGCGGCCGACCACGGTCGAGAGGCCCGGCCGCCCCTTGCCCGGCACGCGCCACACGCGGATCCGGTCCAGGCGGCTCGTCCCCGTCGGGTAGGCCAGCCACTTCTCGCCGTTCTCGAGCGCCACGATCGGCGTCCGCGCGCTCATGCCGAAGGTCATGCCCGCGGTGCCGGGCATCAGCGTCGGCGCCGAGGACTCGGAGCCGTCGAGCGCGGTGTCCATCTCGTAGACGCCGGGCGCCGCCGCGTTGTTGGAGTACCACGCGAGGTTGAGACCGCCGTCGGTGGCCATGCCGACGTCGTACGGGCTGGGGGCCGAGGGGTGCGGCAGGGTCGGGGTCGCGGGCGAGACGTCGGCGTGGGTGAAGAGGCCGAGCGTCGCCGCCCACGCCTGCTTGAACCCGCCCGCCGCCGTGTAGACCGCGGCCACCGGGCTCCCGTAGGCCTGGTCGCCCGGCCCGACGATCGACGCGGGCTCGACGGCCCAGCTCGCCCCGCCGTCCATGGAGACCGCGTCGTTGAGCTCGTTGTTCGGGTCCGCGGTGTCGGTCGTGTGGAGGCCACCGAAGAACACCCGGCTGCCGACGCCCGCCGGCCCCGCCGCGAGCGCCGGGTTGGCGAGCGTCGCCCAGTCCTGCGCCACGGTCGCCGTCGCGCCGACCTTCCCGCTGGAGCTGACCTTCGTGACGAACAGGCTCTGGGTGGACGGCGACGTCCGCGCGTTCCACGCGACGCTGGTCGAGGTGTCGGGGTTGGCGAGCACCGCGACCTGGTCCGCCGGGGTCATCCCGTCGCTCGTCACCTTCGCCCACGGCGCGGCACCGGCCGGCGCGGCGAGCGCCAGCCCGCTCAGGAGGACGGCCGACCCCACAAGAAGCTTGCGCATCGGGCAGACGCTAGTTCGGCCTCGGGCCCGGCGCAAGCGGCAACCGCCGGGCGACGGCGCCGGCCGGCGCCGTCGCGACCGGGAGCGTTCGCCTACAGGATCGACCGCAGGATGCCGCCCTCGGCGCGCACGGCGTCGCCGTTGGTCACGCTGGCCAGTGGGCTGGCGAGGTACACGAGCAGGTTGGCGACCTCCTCCGGCGCGGCGAGGCGCTGCAGCAGCGACGACGGCAGGTTGTCCTCGAACAGGCCCTGCTCCAGCTGCTCGTGGTCGAGGCCGGTCTGCTCGGAGAGCCCGTCGAGCACGCCCGTGATCCCCTCCGTGCGAGTCGGCCCCGGCAACACGGAGTTGACCGTCACCCGCGTGCCCTTGGTCATCTCCGCGAGCCCGCGCGCCAGCGCCAGCACGGCGGTCTTGGTGACCGTGTAGTGCAACATGTCGACCTGCGCCTGCACCGCGGCCTCGCTGCCGAGGAACAGGATGCGGCCACGATCGCGCTCGAGCATGCCCTGGAGGTGGTGGCGCGAGAGCCGCACCCCGCTCATCACGTTGGTCTCGAAGAAGCGGATCCACTCCGCGTCGGGGATGTCGGCGAACGCCTGCGGGCCGAACGTCGCGGCGTTGTTGACGAGGATGTCCACGGCGGGCGCCGCGGCGATCACGGCCTCGGCGCCGTCGACAGTCGCCACGTCGGCGACGACCGTCGCGACCGAGGCGCCGGGAACGGCCGCCTCGATCCTGGCCTTCGCGTCCGCCAGGCGGTCGCCGTCACGTCCGTTGAGGACGACGGCGGCGCCCTCCCGGGCGAGCGCGGCGGCGGTGGCGAACCCGATGCCGGCCGACGAGCCGGTGACGAGCGCGGTCTTGTCCTGCAGCTGGAGATCCATGTTATCGCTCTAGTCCTTGTGCTGGTGGTTGGAGGTTCGAAGGGGGTTCGTCGAGGCGGACCTCGCCGCGGCGGGGGCCGAAGGCGAGGAGCACGAAGGCGGCGAGGGCCAGCACGCCCGTGCCCACCCACAGCGCGGACTGCAGGCCGGTCACGACCGCGTCCTGCGCGCTCGCCGCGAGCGACGCGCCGCGCGCGCCGAGGCCGTCGACGATGCCGAGGGCGCCGGCGATCGAGTCGCGCGCCGCCCTGGCCTGCGCGGGGTCGAGCCCCGAGACGTCGACGTTGCCGGAGTAGCCGCTGTTGAGCAGCGCGCCCATCGCGGCGATGCCGATCGCGCCGCCGACCTCCTTGGAGGCGTTGTTGATGCCCGACGCGCTGCCCTGCGCGTGCGCCGGCGCGCCGGACAGGGCCGACGTCGTCGCGGCGGCGCTCGAGAGGCCGATGCCGGCGCCGGCGATCAGCAGGCCGGGGAGCAGGTCCCAGTAGCTGCTGTCGGCGTCGACGAGCACCGCGAGCAGCGCGAACCCGCCGGCGATCAGGCCCAGGCCGACGGCCCCGGTCAGCCCCAGGCCGAGCTTGCGGCCGACGCCGTCGGCCAGGCCGGCGGCGACGATGATCGCCGCGCCCTGCGGGACGATCGCCAGGCCCGACTCCAGCGTGGAGTAGCCCAGCGCGTACTGCAGGTACTGGAAGATGATGACGAACAGGCCGAAGGCCGTCGCGTACTGCAGCGCCACCGAGAGGTTGCCGGTCCCGAACGCGCGGTTGCCGAACAGCCGCGGGTCGAGCATCGGCCGCTCGCGGCGCAGCTCGACGAGGACGAACGCCAGCAGCGCGACCGCGCCGCCGAGCAGGCCGATCAGCACCCCGGCGTCGCTCCACCCCTTCTGCGGCTGCTCGATGACGCCGTAGACGATCCCGCCGAGCGCCGCGACCGCCAGCGCGGTGCCCGGGACGTCCAGCGGCGCGGCGTGCTCGTCCTTGGACTCGGGGACGACCGCGGCGGTCGCCGCCAGCGCGAGGACGGCGAGCCCGGCCGAGAGCCAGAAGATGCTGGTCCAGCCGAACGGGTCGAGCAGCACGCCGGCGATGACGAGGCCGAGCGTGCCCGCCGCGCCGGAGACCCCGGCCCAGACGCCGACCGCCCTGCCGCGCTGGTCGGCGGGGAACGTCGCGGTGATGATCGTCAGCGAGATCGGCATCACCAGCGCGCCGCCCACGCCGGCCAGGCCGCGCAGGACGATGAGCAGGGTCGGGTCGCGCACGAGCGCGCCGGCGACGCCCGCGCCCGCGAAGACCGCGAGCCCGGTGAGGAACGCGCGACGACGGCCGACGAGCTCCCCGATCGCGCTGGCGGGCAGCAGGAGCGCGGCGAAGACCAAGGAGTAGGCGTTGACGACCCAGAGGGCCTGGGTCTGCGTGGCGCCGACGTCGCGGGCGAGGTCGGGCAGGCCGACGTTGAGCATCGCCTGCGCGGAGACGACCGCGGCGAGCCCGAGCGAGAGGACCGCGAGCTCGCGCCCGAAGGCGGCGGGCGCGGAGGGTGAGGCGGTGGCGGTGGCGGTGGTCATGGCGTGGTCGCGTCCTCGGTGTGGCGAAGGAAGTAAGTCCAACGCTTGATTGACAATCTGACGACCAGCCTAGCGAAGTTCAAACACGTGCTTCAATGGATGGGTGCCCGGCGACCTCGACCAGCCCCAGCCCGACGGACGGCGCGCCGCCGGCGCCGAGACGCGGCGCCGTCTGGTCGCCGCCGCGGCCGGCCTGCTCGCCGAGCGCGGCGAGCACGGCGTGACCCTGCGGGGCGTCAGCAGGGTCGCGGGCGCGAACGTCGCCGCCGTCCAGTACCACTTCGGCTCCCGCGAGGCCCTCATCGCGGAGGTCGTCGGCGAGGCCACGCGCCACGTCATCACCGCGCAGATGGCGGCGCTCGACGCGCTGGGGGCGCGCCGACGGCGACCCACCGCCGCCGAGTGGGTCGAGGCGTGGGCGACCCCGCTCATCCGCGTCGCCGCCGGCCGCACGCCGGAGGAGCGGCGCCTCGGACGCATCGTCGGCCAGACCCTCGCGGCGCCGTTCGAAGGGCTCGACGTGCGGCTGCGCGAGCTCTCCAGCGTGCCGACCGAGCGGTTGATCGACGGGCTGGACGGCGCGCTGCCCTCGGTCGGGCGACCGGAGCTGGTGCTGCGCGTGACGCTGATGGCGAGCGCCCTCGCCGGCCTCGCCTCGGGCGCCTTCGAGCCCTGGCTGGCCCGCGCCGAGCCCGAGCGCGACGTCGAGCGACGGCTGCTCGCCCGCCTCACCCGCCTCGCGAGCGGCTAGGACGCGCCGGCGCTCAGGGCCCGCGACCCTCCGGCCGATACCCCGGACATGCCCCCGCCCCGCATCCCCCCGTTGAAGCTGCGCCGCGACGCCGCGGGCGCGATCCGGATCGCCGCCGCGCCCGACCGCGCGCCGGTCCTCGAGCGCGCCGCCGCCGCGCTCGCCGAGGTGAACCGCCTGGCGAGCGCGCCCGCGGCGCGGCCGGTCGACGTGCAGCTCGTCGTGCAGGTCAGCGACGCCGCGGGCTACCGCCGCTGGCGCGCGGACCGCGAGGCGATCTGGCGCGCCCACGGCGGCCGCCACACGACGGCCGGATGGCCGGCCGAGCTCCCGTCCGGCACCCTCGCCGCGGTCCTGCTCCCGCTGCCCCACGGCGCCGCGAGCGCGGGCCGCGGGCGCACCGCCCCGCGGGTCGTGGCCGAGCCGCTGTTCACCACCCGCTCGCGCGCCGACGGCTCCGAGGCCGAGGACGTCGCGGTCGGCCTCGTCGCGGAGTGGCTGCACCAGGCGACCGCGGGCCGGCCGCTGCGCCTCGCCCCGCCGCTCCTCGAGGTCGGGACCGACCGCCGCGTGCTCGACCTCGGCCTTCCCTGGCCGCTCGCCGCGCCGCGCTGATGCGCGCCGTGGTCTACGACGCCTTCGGCGCGCCGCCGCGCGTGGAGTCCGTGGCCGATCCCGAGGCGCCGAGCGGCGGCGTCGTCGTGCGGGTCGCGGCGACCGGGCTGTGCCGCAGCGACTGGCACGGCTGGCAGGGGCACGACGACGACATCGTCGCGCTGCCGCACGTCCCCGGGCACGAGCTCGCCGGGACGATCGCCGCGGTCGGCGCCGGCGTGCGGGGATGGCGCGTCGGCGACCGGGTGACCACGCCGTTCGTGTGCGCGTGCGGCACGTGCCCGACCTGCCGGCGGGGCGACCAGCAGATCTGCGACCGCCAGCGCCAGCCGGGCTTCACGCACTGGGGCTCGTTCGCCGAGCTGGTCGCCCTGGACTGGGCGGCGGTCAACCTCGTGGCGCTCCCCGACGACGTGTCCTTCGAGACCGCCGCGGGCCTCGGCTGCCGCTTCGCGACCGCCTACCGCGCCGTCGTGCAGGTGGGACGCGTCGCCGCGGGCGAGTGGGTCGCGGTCCACGGCTGCGGCGGCGTCGGCCTGTCCGCGCTGCTGATCGCCCGCGCCGCGGGCGCGCGCGTCGTCGCCGTCGACCCCTCCCCCGCCGCGCGGGCCTTCGCCCTGGAGCTCGGCGCCGAGCTCGCCCTGCCCGCCGGCGCGGACCTCCGTGACGCCACGGGCGGCGGCGTCCACCTCAGCCTCGAGGCGATCGGCCATCCCGACGCCTGCGCCGCCTCCATCGGCGGCCTGCGCAAGCGCGGCCGCCACGTGCAGGTCGGGCTGCTGCCCGAGCCGCCGCGCGTGCCGATGGGCGACGTCGTCGCCCGCGAGCTCGAGCTCCTCGGCTCCCACGGCCTGGCCGCGCGCCACTACCCCGAGCTGCTGCGCCTCATCGCCGACCGCCACCTCGACCCGGCGCGGCTGATCACCGACCGCATCGGCCTCGCCGGCGCGCCGGCCGCGCTCGCGGGCATGGACGACGAGGCGCGCGTGGGCGTGACGATGATCGCCCCGCAGCAGCAGACGTAGCGGCCCCGGCGGCGATGAGTCTCGCTGCTCGCTCCGGTCCTTGCTCACACACCCCCGACCGAGGAGCGCAGCATGACCGCGACCTACACCTTCGACGTCTTCTCCAGCCTCGACGGCTTCGGCTCCGTCGACGGCGGTGACTGGGGCGGCTACTGGGGCAAGCAGGGGCCGGAGCTGCTCGGCCACCGGCTCGCCGCCTTCGAGGCCGAGCAGCGGATGGTCTTCGGCGCCGGCACCTTCCGGCAGTTCGTGCGGATGCTGGCCGACAGCACCGAGGAGTCCGACGTGCGCGACCCGTGGGTCACGCGGATGCGGAACCTGCCCGCGACGGTGGTCTCCTCCACGCTGGAGGGCCCGCTCGACTGGCCGGACGCGACGCTCGCCGGCGGCGACGCGGTCGACGTCGTCGCCCGCCTCAAGGAGGAGTCCCCCGTGCCGCTGCGCTCGCACGGCAGCCTGGCGCTGAACCGGGCGCTCATGGCCGCGGGCCTCGTCGACCGCGTCCAGGTGACGCTCTTCCCCGTGATCACGGGGAAGACCGGCGCGAGCCCGATCTTCGCCGGCGCCGCCGACTTCGACCTCGAGCTGCTCGAGCGGCGGACCCTCGACCGCGACATCCAGGAGCTCGTCTACCGGCCCACCCTGCACGGCTGAGCCGCCGCGGCCGCCCGCCGCTACGGACAGCGCCGCCGGTCCTCGGCGACCCGTCGCGCGACGCCCGCGAGGCGGCGCGCGCGGACCGGCAGGAAGAGGTCGGGCTGACCGCCGGGCATCCGCCGGTGGGCGCGGAACGTGATCGCGGGATCCTGGCTGGAGGACCATGCCGGCGGACAGCCCCGGAGCGCGGAGACCCGCGCGTCGACCTCGCGCCGGGTGAGCGCGACGCCCCACGCGGGCGGCGAGAGCGGCCGCAGGAACACCACGCCGCCGCGGCGCGGTCCGGCCAGCAGCGAGGCCGACTGGGCGAGCAGCAGGGCCGCGAGCGCCGCGGCGACCGCCACCCGGCGGGGCGTCGCGCGCTCGAGCCACGCGACGGCTCCGGCCATCGCCGGCGGCAGCAGCAGCGTCTCGACCGGCGGCATCACCGAGAGCGAGGTCCCGACCTTCGTGATCGAGGCGAGCGTCAGCGCGGTCCCCGCGCCGAGCGCCGCGGCGACCCGCGCCTGCGGCGGATCGCAGCCGCGCCGGCCGCCGCGCCAGGCCAGGGCGGCGGCGAGGACCCCGAACGCGAGGGGCAGCAGGTTCCAGGCCGCCTGCGCCGCGACGCCCGCGAGCGGGCGCAGGGCGTGCCGCCCGACCTCGAGCTGCGCGAGGACGACGTCGTCGAGCACGCCGCCGCCGAAGACCGCGAACGAGGCGGCGCCGAGCACGGCGAGCGTCGCGGCGCAGCCCGCCGCGGCGGCGCGGCGGTCCGCGGCCGCCCACACGCCGCAGAGCGCCGGGATCGCCATCGGCAGCTTGACGGCGACCGCGACCGCCAGGAGCGCGCCCGCCCAGGACGATCCGCCGCGCCGCGGCGCCAGGACGAGCGCCGCGGCCAGGCACGGGAGCGCGAGCGCCTCGGGCTGGAAGCTGCCCTGCTGGTGGACCGACCACGGGAGCAGCACCCCGAGCGGCGGGGTCAGGGCGGTCGCCCACCGCGACCCCGTCATCCGCCACACCGCGACGGCCAGGAGCGCGAGCGCGACGAGCTGCAGCGCCACCATCGCCGCCCGCAGCGCCTCGAGCGAGTCGCCGACCGCCAGGATCCCGGCGCCGGCGACGAAGAGCCCGGGCGGCTGGGCGACGACGACGTCGCCGTAGAGGTCCCCACCGTTCAGCAGGCTCCGCGCGGTCAGGGCGTAGGTGCCCTCGGAGTCGCCCCAGTCCTGGTGCCAGCGCAGCGCCATCACCAGCGCGCTGAGCCCGGCCGCCACGGCGAGCCCGGCCACGAGCGCGCGCCGCCCGGACAGCACTGAGCCTCTCCGATAACTGAGCACCGACATGCGAAGACCTCCCCGGATCCACGGGACTGGGCAGAGACATGACGCTGCAGTCCGGTGGGCGTGGAGGCCGACCCGCGTCGGCTATGTCAACGGGCGGCGGGCACGAAGGTCGCGAACAAGGTGACGGCACGGCCGCGCGGCGCCCTCGGGCGCCGCGCTCACGTGCCGCTCAGGACTGGATGAACGCCAGCAGGTCGGCGTTGATCGTCGGCGCCTCGGTCGTCGGCATGCCGTGCGGGAAGCCCGCGTAGGTCTTCAGGGTCCCGTTCTGGACCAGCTCGGCCGAGAGCGGGCCGGCGTCGGCGTAGGGGACGATCTGGTCGTCGTCGCCGTGCATGACCAGCACGGGCACCGAGATCTTCTTGAGGTCCTCGGTGAAGTCGGTCTGCGAGAACGCCACGATGCCGTCGTAGTGCGCCTTCGCGCCGCCCATCATCCCCTGGCGCCACCAGTTCTCGATGATCGCCTCGGACGGCTCGGCGCCGTCGCGGTTGTACCCGTAGAACGGGCCGGACGGGAGCGCGCGGTAGAACTCGGAGCGGTTGGCGGCGAGCTGCGCCTGGAGGTCGTCGAACACGCTCTTGGGCAGGCCGCCGGGGTTGGCCTCGGTCTGGACCATGATCGGCGGGACCGCGCTGATCAGGACGGCCTTGGCGACGCGGCTCTCGCCGTGGCGCGCGATGTAGTGGGCGACCTCGCCGCCGCCGGTCGAGTGGCCGACGTGGACCGCGTCCTTCAGGTCGAGGTGCTCGACGACGGCCAGGAGGTCGTCGGCGTAGTGGTCCATGTCGTGGCCGTCGCTGACCTGCGTCGAGCGCCCGTGCCCGCGCCGGTCGGCCGCCACGACGCGGTAGCCGTGCTGGAGGAAGAACAGCATCTGGGTGTCCCAGTCGTCGGCCGAGAGCGGCCAGCCGTGGCTGAAGACGATCGGTTGCCCGCTGCCCCAGTCCTTGTAGTAGATCTCGACGCCGTCGCTGGTGGTGATCGTGGGCATGCGGTCAACGTAGCTCGGCCGTCGTGGACGTTCTAGAGGCGATCGACTGAGCGCGCGCCCCGCTCCGGCCTACGTGGTTCCGCGTACGCGCCGCTCGGCGGTCGCGTCGTCCGCGCGAGCGGGACGTAGAGTCGCGCCGATGCGCCGCCCCGTCCTCGTCCTGCTGCTCGGCCTCGCCGTGTCCGCGGGCGCGGTGGCGGCGGCCGACGGCGCGTCCTCGGACGCGGGCCGCTACGCCGGCCAGGCGACCAAAGGCACGACCACGCCCGCGAAGGGCAGGAAGCTGGCGTTCGCGATCAAGATGGTGGCGAGCTGCCCGATGCGCGACGGCACGTTCAAGCGGGCGCTGTGCCTGACGTGGACGCCGGGCATCTCGATGCCGGTCACCTGCTCGTACTGGAACGACGCGGACCCGGTGCACCGGCCCGCCGACGAGCGCCGCCCGGTGCCCGCCGCGGCCGCAGTCTCGGCGAGCGGCAAGGTCGACCAGAAGGCGACGTCCTCGGGGACGGGCTACAGCGACGCGACGCGGCTGAAGGTCTCCCTCCACGACGGCAAGGCGACCGGCACCGTGACCTACACCGCCAAGGGGCGGTCGTCGATCGCGAGCAAGGACTGCTCGGGCCGGCTGGAGTTCAAGGCGCAGCGCCGCTGACGGCGCCGCGCGTCCCCTCTCGGAAGGCATGTGACGTGAAGGTCCTGAAGCTCTGCGCCGCGCTGCTGCTCACCGCGTGCGCCATCGTGGCCGCCGCCGCGCCCGCGCCCGCGGGCGCGAAGACGCCGGCGTACTGCGCGAAGTTCATCAAGGGCACCAAGGTGGACGGGCACCACTACGTGCAGGAGCACGTGAGCGGCGGCGTCCGGTTCTACCGTGACAAGAAGTTCAAGAACGAGCTCCTGACCTGCAGCGACAAGACGCACGCCACCGCCGAGGGCGAGGGCCTGGGCAACGACGCGCACTTCACGGTCGAGAAGTTCGCCGGGACCCGCGGCCGCTGCGCGATCGCCGTCCTCGAGAGCACGATCCCGCGCACCTACCAGGGCGCCCCGGTCAAGAACACCATCATCGCCGCGTTCCGCCTCTACTCCGCGAACGGCATCGGGTTCGCCATCACCGCGACGCCCGGCTCCGGCTCGTTCGCCGTGCCCGTCGTCAAGTTCACCAGCACGTGCTACGCGGGCTGGGTCGAGCAGGAGCCGGCGCCCGGCTCGGACGCCGTCCTGACGGTGCTCGACATCGGGAACGCCAAGCGCTTCGAGGACGTGAGCAGCAGCGCCTTCTCCTTCTTCACCGACGGGCTGGCCGACCTGAGCGCGTGGACGCTGGCGCCGGCGGGCAAGGGCGCGACGCTGTCGTGGACCGATGCCCAGGGCGCGAACGTCAAGCAGATCCCGGCGCCGTGACGCCGGTCGCCGCTACCGCGGGTGCTGCCCTCGCTCCCGTCGCGCGGCGGGCACCATGAACACGAGGACCACGACGCCCACGAAGACGACCAGGCCGGCGGCCACCCCGTCTCCGAGCGCGGCGAGGACGACCGCCAGCACGACCAGGGCCGCCAGGGCGCCGATGAGCGTTGGAGACGTCGAGCGCATGCGATCGGCGTTCCCCGCGCGTGCGCGGCGCAATCATCCGGACGCCTGATCGGTCAGCAGCACGCGCACGCCTCGCCGCGCCACGCCTCGCGTCCCTCCTTCACGGCGACGAAGGCGATGAGCAGGCCGATGAGCGGGTCCAGCCACCACGCGCCGACCGCGGCGTTGGCGGCCAGGCCGGCCAGGACCGCCGCCGCCTGGACGCCGCACAGCACGTTCTGCGTGCCCTCCCCCGCGGTCGCGCCGGAGCCGAGGCGCCGCGCGAGCCGGTGCTTGGCGCGGCCCAGGAGCGGCATGAGGACGACGCTGGTGGCGGTCAGCGCCATGCCGATCGCGGTCACCTCGGCGTGGCCGCCGTCGGCCAGCGTGCGCGCGCTCTCGACGGCGACGTAGGGCGCCAGGACGAAGAACTGCAGCGCGACGAGGCGCTGGGCGCGGTGCTCGGCGGTCGCCGACAGCCGCCGCTCACCGGTGAAGCGCCAGACCACGACCACCGACGCGAGCCCCTCGACGAACGACGCGAGCCCCCAGCCGGTCAACGCGACCGACCCGGCGGCCAGCCCCTGCCAGATGCCCACGCCGCCCTCGACCGCCATGGAGGCGAGGCTGATCCAGGACAGGAGCACGGCCACGCGCGCCGCGCGCTCCCAGCTTGCGTCGCGCGCGGGCGCGGCGGGCGCGACGGGCGCGGGCGCGCCGCGCGGGGGCGCCTGCACCACCGGCAGCGAGAAGCCGCCCTCCGGGCTCACGCCGCGACCCCGGCACGGTCCGGGAGCACCGCGGCGAGGAGCGCGGAGCCGAGCGCGGTCAGCTCGTACATCACCATCTTGCCCTCGCGGCGCGAGCGGACCAGGCCGGCGATCCGCAGCTGGCGCACGTGGTGGGAGACGAGCTTGTCGGAGCGCTCGGTCACCCACGCGAGGTCGCACACGCAGAGCTCGCCGCCGTCGCGCAGCGCGGCGGCGACCGTCAGCCGCGTCGGGTCGCCCAGCGCCTTGGCGGCGCCCGCGGCGGCCGTGAGCGCGTCCGCGCCGGGCCGCGACCGGCGCAGCGCCTCGGCCTTGGGCAGGTCCAGGCACAGCAGGTCGCAGTGGTCGCTCATCCCGACATCCTAATGGACATTGGAACGATGTCCACCGCGCCCCGCGTGGCCCACGCGCGCCGCCGCCTCGTACCCTCGGGCGATGCCCCACGCCCAGACCCGCGCCGCCGAGCCCAATCGGTGGGCGGTCCTCGCCCTCCTCGGAGTGGCCCAGCTGATGGTCGTCCTCGACTCGACCATCGTCAACATCGCGCTGCCCTCCGCCCAGGACGACCTCGGGTTCTCGACGGGGAACCGCCAGTGGATCGTCACCGCCTACGCCCTCGCGTTCGGCAGCCTGCTGCTCGTCGGCGGCAAGATCGGCGACCTCTTCGGCCGCAAGTGGACGTTCGTCGGCGGCCTGATCGGCTTCTCGATCGCCTCCTTCCTCGGCGGCCTCGCGCCGTCCTTCGGCGTCCTCGTCGTCGCCCGCACGCTCCAGGGCGCGTTCGGCGCGCTGCTCGCCCCGTCGGCGCTCTCGCTGCTCACGGTCACCTTCGCGGACTCGCCCGAGCGCGCGAAGGCGTTCGGGATCTTCGCCGCGGTCGCGACCGCGGGCGCCTCGGTCGGCCTGCTGCTCGGCGGCATCCTCACCGACGCGCTCTCCTGGCGTTGGTGCCTCTACGTCAACCTGCTGATCGCGATCCCGGCCGCGTTCTTCGCGCTGCGGCTCGTGGTCAACGACGTGCAGCCCCAGCGGCCGCGCATCGACTTCCCCGGCGTCGCGCTGGCGTGCGCGGGCCTGTTCGCGATCGTCTTCGGCTTCTCCAAGGCCGAGACGGACTCCTGGACGTCGGGCACCACGATCGGCTCCCTCGCCGCCGGCGTCGTGCTGCTCGTCGCGTTCGTGCTCACCGAGCGCCGCGTGGCCGAGCCGCTGCTGCCGCTGCACATCGTCTGGGACCGCGCGCGCGGCGGCGCGTACGCCTCGATCGCCATCGCGGGCTCCGCCGTCTTCGCGATCTTCCTGTTCCTCACGTACTTCATGCAGCAGAACCTCGGCTACTCGCCGCTGAAGACCGGCCTCGCCTTCCTGCCGATGACGGCGCTGATCTTCCTCGTCGCGCCGACGGTGCAGACGAAGGTCCTGCCGCGCTTCGGCGTGCGGCCGATCATCCTCACGGGCATGGGGCTCGGCGTGATCGGGATGCTCGCGTTCTTCGCGCAGCTCTCGCCGGACTCGACCTACGTCGGCGGCGTCCTGCCCGGCCTGGTCATCCTCGGCGTCGGCATGCCGTGCATCTTCGCGCCGTCGTTCGCGACCGCGACGCTCGGCGTCACCCGCTACGAGGCCGGCGTCGCCTCGGCGATGGTCAACACCTGCCAGCAGGTCGGCGGCGCGATCGGCACCGCGGTGCTCTCGACGATCTTCGCCCACTCCGCGGCGAACTACGCCTCGAGCCACGAGGGCGCCCCAGGCCTCGCCTCGGCCGCCCAGGTGCACGGCTACTCGACGGCGTTCTACGTCGCGACGGCCCTGTTCGCCGTGGGGTTCCTCGTCGCGCTGCTCGTCCTGCCCGGCCGGATCCAGCCCGCGGCGCACGTGGCCGCCGAGCCCGCGGCGGAGGCCGCGTAGCCTCCGCTCACTGGTCGGCGGCGCGGGCCGCCGGCCACGGGCTCACGTGGACCTTCGGCAGGACGCCCATCGTCGCCCGCGCGCGGGCGACGAGCGCCTCGGCGCCCTCGTCCGGCCGCCGGCTCACGGCGGCGACGCGGCAGCCCGCCGCGGCCGGCACCGCCTGCAGCTCGGCGTTGAGCTCGCCCTCGAGGGCGGCGGTCGCCGCCGCGTCGAGCCCGCCAGCCAGCAGCCCGATGCACGCGCCGCCGAGCCGGCAGGCCACGGCGCCGTGGCGAACCGCGACGCGCGAGAGGGCGCGCGCGGCGAGCTGCAGCACCGCGTCGCCCGCGGCGTAGCCCGCGTCGCGGTTGACCTCGCCCAGGTCGGCGAGCTCGACCAGCGCGACGCTGAACGGGACCTCCGTCACGGCCGCGCGGTCGACGGCGATCTGCACGCTCTCGTGGAAGTAGCGGTGGGAGTAGAGCAACGTGAGGTTGTCGGTCAGGACCGCCGCCGCCGCGCCGAGCACCGGCTCGCCGGGGCCGCGCAGCGCCTCGAGGTCCGGGTCGAGCAGCGCGGTCGCGACCGGCCCGCGCGTGGCCGGGCGGTGGTGGTGGCGGACCTCGTCGACGAACAGCGCGACGATCGCCGGGTCGAACTGCGTCCCCGCGCAGCGCTCGAGCTCGTCGCAGGCCGCCTCGAGGCTCATCCGGTCGCGGTAGGGCCGCTGCTCGGTCATCGCGCTGAACGCGTCGGCCACGCAGATCACGCGCGCCTCCAGGGGGATGGCCTCACCGATGAGCCTCCCCGGGTACCCCGAGCCGTCGAAGCGCTCGTGGTGGTGGAGGATCGCCGGGGCGAGGTCCTCCATGCCCGGCACCTGCTCGACGAGCCGGAAGCCGATCCGCGGGTGCAGGTCGATGATCGCCCGCTCCTCCGGCGTCAGGCGTCCCGGCTTGAGCAGGATGCGCTCGCTGATGCCGATCTTGCCGACGTCGTGCAGCAGCGAGGCGAACGCCAGGCGCTCGCGGCGCGCCGGGTCGAGGTCCAGGCGGGCGGCGACCGCCCCGACGTACTCGGCGACCTCCTCGGAGTGGCCGCGCAGGAACGGGTCCTTGGCCTGGATGGTCTCGGCCAGCAGCCGGATCGTCGCCACGTGCGAGGCCCGCAGCTGGCCCTGCAGGCGCGCGTTGTGCAGGACGGCGCCGGCGTGGTCGCCGAGCGAGAGCAGCACCTCGTCGTCGCAGGCCTCGAAGCCGCCCTCGCGGTCGGCGCAGACCACCACGCCGGAGAAGCGGTCGCGGATCCAGATCGGGATCGCCACGAGGTTGTGGATCTCGTCGTCGGCCGAGGAGGCGCCGTCGCCCGGGCGGTCCTCGCGGACGATCGTGTCCTGCTCGATGACCTCCTCGGCGAAGCGCTGCGCCAGCTGGCTGCGCGCCGCGTCGCTCTCGAACCCGACCGCCGAGATGACGTCGAGGCGCCCGTCGCCGTCGGCGTCGGTGCGCGCCAGCAGCAGGCCGCGCTTGGCCTCGACCAGGTCGACGGCGACCTTCAGCACCAGGGTGCGGATGTCGTCCTCGCCGGCGTGGCCCGCGTGGCGCTCGTGCAGCTCCATGACCTGGCCGCGCAGCCGCCGGCTCCACTGCCGCTCGCGCTTGAGCTCGTAGGCCAGGCGGCGTCCGCGCTCCTGGTGCTCGCGGGCCGCCGTCGCCTGCCCCGCGGCCTCGGCGCGCGCGGCCTCGAGCGCGCGCCGCCCCTCCTCCGCCGCGGCGCCGGCCGCGGCCAGCCGCCGCGCGCCGAGGATCCATCCCGCGAGCGCGAGCGCGGCCACCGCCGCGCCGGCGATCGCCAGCGCGAGGTGCGCGCCGGGACGGTCGGCCACGCCGATGCTCAGGATCGCGCCGAGGACCCCGAGGACGAGGATCGCGACGAGCACCGCAAGGGCCGACGGCCCTCGATAGACCGCTTTCATGGGTCCGTCGTACCCAACCGGCCGCCGCGTGCACGCGGACACGTGGGCGGCGGCGTGGCGCTCTATGGTGACGGCGAGTGCCGCCCTCCCCCGATCCGACGCCGACGGCGGGCGCCCTCCTGCGCGACGTGGCCGCCCACGACCTCGCCGGCCGCGTCGTCGCGCTCGCGAGCGCGACGGCGGGCTGCCCCGTCGGCCTCTACGTCGTCGACATCGCGGGGAGCGAGCTGCGCCGCGTCGTGGGCCCCGAGACGCTGCCCGCGGTCTTCGCGATCCCGCGCGCGATCGGGCCCGAGATCCCGCGCGGCCAGGCCGCCGAGATCGAGGCGACGCTGCGCGAGATCGACGCGGACCTCCACGTCGTCCCGCTGTGGCTGCGCCACCGGGCGATCGCGGTGCTCGTCTGCGCCGCCGCGCCGCGGGCCGACCTGGACGCGCTCGCCCGCGAGGCCGCCGCCGCCGTGGAGCTCATCGACGGCTACACCGACCAGTTCGCCGACGCCCGCCGGCGCGAGCAGGTCAAGCCCGCGGCGCAGCTGCAGCAGGACCTCCTGCCGCCGCGGATCACGGCCGCCCGCGGCATCGACCTCGCCGCCACGATCCTGCCCGCCTACGACGTCGGCGGCGACTGGTTCGACCACGCGGCGTCCGCGAGCGGCGCCTGGCTCGCCCTCGGCGACGCCGTCGGGAAGGGGCCGCGCGCGGCGTCCCTCTCCGCGCTCGCCGTCGCGGCGCTGCGCTCGGTCCGCCAGAGCGGCGGGACGCTGGTCGAGGCCGCTCGCGCCATGCACCACGCGTTGCTGGAGAGCACGACCGACGACGTGTTCATGACCACGATCCTGGCCGAGTGGAGCGCCGCCGACCACGTGCTGAGCTGGATCAACTGCGGCCACCCGCCGCCGCTGCTGCACCGGGCCGGCGCGCCGACCCGTGCGCTGGCCGGCCCGACGAGCCTGCCGATCGGGATCGACGGCCTCGAGCCCGACCTCCGGCTCGCCCAGGCGCGCCTGGCCCCGGGCGACCAGATCCTGCTCTACAGCGACGGCGTCAGCGAGCGCCGGCGCAGCGACGGCGGGCTGTTCGGGATCGAGGGGATCAACGCGGTCCTCGACGGCGAGGCCGGCGCCCCGTCGGCGACCGGCTCGATCGTGGCGCTGCAGCGGGCCGTGGTCGACGCCGCGCCCGACGCGGTGCGCGACGACGCCACGATGCTCGCCCTCCTGGTCCTGGCCGACGACGAGCACGAGCCGTCGCCGCCGGGCGCCGCTAGCCGGCCTTCGTGACCGTCGTCGCGTTGACGTAGGCGCCCTCGCTCGCGACGAGCCGGGCGTCCTGCGCGCCGAGCTTGAGCGTCCTGGCGGGGTCCTGCGGCGCCGGGCGGACGGGACCGGTGAGGTCCACGGCGTCGCCGACGACCGCCCGGTAGTCGTGCGCGGGCTCGTCGGCGCCGACGGCGCCGCCGTACTCGACGTAGACCCGGTCGGCGGCGGAGGTGCCGACGAAGAAGCCCTCGCCCTCGACGACCGAGAGCACCTTGACGGCCTTGCCCACGGCCGGGGTGCCGACCGCCTGCGCCGGCGATCCGAGCAGCGAGCGGCCGCCGGCGGTCAGGGCGCCGGTGGCGGGCGCCGCCGCCGGGGCGGCCGCGCTCTTCTTGTCGTCCTTGCCGCCGCTGAGCAGCAGGACGAGCGCGACGACGACGGCCGCGAGCAGGAGCAGCCCGAGCAGCCACTTCCACCATGCGCCGCCCTTGCGCCGGTCGTCTCCGAGGGCGCGCGCTCCGCGCGCGCCGGGGGTCGTGGCCATGAGCTCCGCCTCCTCGCGCCCTAGGACCGCAGCCGGCGGGCGCCGGGCGCGTTGCCGTCGCGGCCGAGCTCGCCGTCGATGGGGTCTGGGCGGTCGTCGTTGACGGCGCCGGCCGTCGGGCGCCGGCGCGTCGTGGTGGGCAGCGTGCGCTCGCGGGCGAGGCGCTGGTCGCGCTCGCGGTCGTCCTCCTTGACGCCGCCGCCGACGCGCGGCAGCAGCGCGACGACGAGCAGGACGCCGGCGGCGATGGCCCAGCCGAGCTCGGTGAGGTGGTTGGCGGCGAAGATCCCGAGCGCGTCGTGGCGGTCGACCCAGGCCAGCAGCGCGGCGTCGCCGAGGACGACGGCGACGATCAGGCTGATGGTCTTGGCGCCCCAGTGCAGCGGCGCGGCGAAGACGAGGGCGGCGCCGGCGCCGGCGCAGAGCAGCGCGCTCCAGCCGTTGACCTCGAAGCCGAGCCAGCTCTTGCCGTTGACGGTGCCGTGGATCGCATGGGTGGTGAACGAGTGCGAGCCGAAGATCAGCGCGGTCACGCCGAAGGCCAGCAGGACCAGGCCGACGATGGCGGCGGGTCCCTTGGCGAGCGAGACGCCCTTGTTGGTGGACTTCTCTGACATGGTGGAGCTCCTGCGGGAAGGTGGTGTGGATGCTGCGCCGGCGCGGCCTCGGAGGCCGCGCCGGTCCTGCTCGCGTCGCGGCGCCTAGCGGGCGGGCGTGTCGCCCTCGACGTCGATGCGCTCCTTGCGGACCTCGTCGGTGACCGTCTGCTCCTCGGTGACCGTGTCCTTGTCCATGCGGACGCGCTCCTTGGCGACGACCTGCTTCTGGACGACGGGCTCCTCGGCGTGCAGCACGACCTCGTGCTCCTCCTCGGAGATCGCGGGGCCGTCGAGCGCGTCGCCGCGGTTGGCGTCGGTGATCGGCTCGCGCTCGATGCGGACCTCCTCGCGCTGGACCGGGACCGTGGTCGTGACGTTCTCGGTCACGATGTACTTGCGCAGCCGCGCGCGACCGGTCTCGCGGGAGGTCGTGCCGACCTTCAGCTCCTCCTCGGAGCGCGTCATCGCGTCGTCGGTCGTGGGGCCGCTGGTGTCGTGGCCGACCTGCGCGTCCTCGTCGGTGCCGCCGGCGGGGAGGCCGGAGTCCGAGCGGCTCTCGGAGTAGTCGTAGCCGTAGTGCGCGTACAGCGCGGCCTCCTCCTGCTGGGAGAGCTGGCCGTCGGCCTCGGCGTTCGGCGCGTCCTTGACCAGGTCCTTGTCGAACGGCACGTGGACGTGATCGTCGTGCGCGGTGGCGTCGGCCAGCGGGATGAACGTCACCTTCGTGCCGAACATGCCGGTCTTGACCGCGAGCCACTCCGGCTTGCCGGTCTCCTCGTCGAGGTAGATCTCGTCGATCGTGCCGAGCTTCTGCTCGTCGTTGCCGACGACCTTCTCGCCCTTCCAGCCTGCTACGTCCTGCGTGGTGGGCATGGAGCCCTCCTCTGCTCGTGGATGAACCTGGAACAAGGCTTCCTCGTAACGGGACACCGACAAACACAACCGAGACACGCGAGGGGAACGCCGCGAGCGACGCCGACGACCCTTCGACGGACGTCCGCCAGCGGCGCGGCGAAACACCGGAAAGGCACTGATCATGTGAGGACGCGGTACGGAGACGGCGTGTCTCGGTACAGCCGCGATCGGGCGACAAGCGTGGCGCGTCGCCGCTCGTCCGCGCGCAGACCCCGTGCGCCCCGCCAGGTCGGACACACCCCGATCCGAGACATCGTGTCTCACCAACCACCGGGTGCATGGCCCGTCGCCGTCCTCGGGTAGCCCTCGCTGCAGATGCCGCCCGGGGTCGTCGACCTGTCCCAGCAGCAGCCTCCCGCCGGCGCGGCGCGGGTCGCGCGCCTGCGCGAGGCCTTCCACCATGCGCGGCCCGGCACGATCGGCGTCGAGGAGGAGGTCGCGGTGCTGGACGCCGCGACGCTCGACCTCTCCCCCGTCGTCCCCGCGATGCTCGCCCGCCCCGGCGCCGACGCCCGGTTCAAGGCCGAGCTCCCGGCCGCGCAGCTGGAGATCGTCCTGCCGCCCGTGGCCACGCCCGCCGAGCTCGCCGCGCGGCTGCGCGACGCGCGCCGCGACGCCGCCGCGCTCGCCGCGGGCTCGGGCGCCGTCCTCGCCGGCGTCGGCGTCCACCCGTTCGCGGCCGCCGACGGCCAGCTCAACGGCGGCCCGCGCTACCGCGCGATCGCCGAGGAGTTCGCCGGCGTCGCGCGCCGCCAGCTGGTCTTCGGGCTCCACGTCCACGTGGCGCTCGACGGCCCCGACGAGGCGCTCGCCGTCTACAACGCGATCCGCGAGCACCTGCCGGCGCTCGCCGCGCTCGCCGCCAACGCGCCGTACTACGAGGGCCGCGACACCGGCCTGGCCACGACGCGCCCCAAGCTCAACGAGCTCCTGCCCCGCCAGGGCATCCCGCCGGAGCTGCCGGACTGGGCGGCCGTCGCCGGCATGCACGACTGGGGCAAGGCGACCGGCGCGGTCCCCGACGCGGGCCAGTGGTGGTGGGAGGCGCGGCTGCACCCGGTCCACGGCACGCTCGAGGTCCGCGTCTGCGACACCCAGGCGACGATCGCCGAGACGACCGCGATCGCCGCCACCGTGCAGGCGCTCGCCGCGCTGCTCGCCGCGCGCCACCGCGCGGGCGAGCTGCCGCCGCCCGCCCCCACGTGGCGGATCGCCGAGAACCGCTGGACGGCCTGCCGCCACGGCGTCGAGGGGCGCTGGTTCGGCGTCCGCGACGGCACGGTGCGCGCGACCCGCGACCACCTCCACCACCTGCTCGACGAGCTCGCGCCGTTCCTGGCCTCCGCGGGCGCCGGGGCCGAGCTCGCCACCGCGCGCGACCTCGTCGACCGCCCGCGCCCGGCGCGCTTCCGCGCGCTGGTCGAGGAGCACGGGCTCCCGGGCGCCGTGCGGCGGCTGGCCGACGCGTTCCTCGCGGCACCGGCCGCCTGAGCCGGCGGCACGACACGAAACCGCCCCCACCGGACGGCGGGGGCGGCGGCGCAGCGACGAGGCTTCCGGCGGGCCCCCAAGGGACGGGTCGGGCTCCGCGTCACTTGGGATGAAGGACGCGCCCTTCGCCCGAGGACGTAACCGCCCGGAGCGGTCGCGCAATCGCGGGTGTCGCGCACCGGTCGCCGGCCGAACGCCCGAGGACGCGTGCGCCCCGGGATTCCGGGAACCTCAGGGGCATGCCCAGCCGACGCATCGTGATCGACCACCTCACCATCGGCGTCAGCGACCTGCGCGCCAGCCGGCGCTTCTACCTCGCCGCGCTCGCGCCGCTCGGGTTCTCCGAGCTGACCGACTGGAGCGAGGACGCGCGCGACGTCGCCTTCGGCCCCGACGACCTCGACGACTTCGCGATCTCCACCAACTACCCCGTCGCCGGCGGCGGCCACGTGGCCTTCGCCGCCGACTCGCGCGAGCAGGTCGACGCCTTCTACGACGCCGCGATCGCCGCCGGGGCCACCGACAACGGCGGCCCGGGCGTGCGGACCGAGTACTCGCCCGGCTACTACGGCGCGTTCGTCCTCGACCCCGACGGCTACAACATCGAGGCGGTCTACCACCAGCCCCAGCGCCGCGGCTGACGCCGCGCCCGCATGGGGCGGGCCCCCGCGCGGGTAGCGCGCGGCGATGCCCGCCCCCTCCGCCCCGCCGCCGCGGCTCCCCGGCCGCCGCGTCCTCATCACCGGCGCCAGCTCCGGCGTCGGGCTGGAGGCCGCCCGGCGCTTCGCCGCCGAGGGCGCCCGGCTCGCGCTGCTGGCCCGCGGCGCGGACGCGCTCGCGGAGGTCGCCGCCGCCGAGGGGCTCGACGCCGTCCTCGTCCCGGTCGACCTCGCCGACCACGCCGCCGTCGACCGCGCCGTCGCGACCGCGGTCGCCGCGCTCGGCGGCCTCGACGTCGTCGTCTCCAACGCCGCCTCGGCGGTCTTCGGCCATCTCGGCGAGGTCCACCCCGACGACTTCGACCGGACGGTCGCGGTCACGTTCACCGGCGCGGTGAACGTCATCCGCGCCGCGCTGCCGCACCTGCGCGCCTCGCGCGGGACGATCGTCGCCACCGGCTCGCTGATGGCCTCGGTGCCGATGCCGACGTGGTCCTCCTACGCCGCCGCCAAGCACGCGCTGCGCGGCTTCCTCACCAGCCTGGCGATCGAGGAGCTCGAGCAGCGCAGCGGGGTCCGCGTCGCGATGATCCACCCCGGTCCGATCGACTCACCGCTCTTCGCGCAGGCCTCCAGCGCCACCGGCCGCCGGCCGCGCGTGCCGCCCGACGCCTACCGGCCCGCCGTGATCGCCCAGGCGCTGGTGGAGGTCGCGGTCCGCCCGCGCGCCGAGGTCCTGCTCGGGGGCGAGACGCGGCTCGTCGGGTTGTCCTACCGGTTGACGCCCGCCCTCGGCCGCCGGCTGCTGCTGGTGATCGACCGGTGGTACCGCAGCGGGGAGGAGCCCGCCGACCGGCCGGGCTCGCTGTGGACGGCGCCGCGCCACCCGCGCTCCAGCGGCGGGATCCCGGCGCGCGACAGCCTGCTCGCGCCGCTGCAGCTCGGCTCCCGGCTGCGCCCGCGCGCGGCCACGCCGCTGGAGCTCGCCCGCCACGTCCTGCTGTCCGCGCGCCGCGCCGTCGAGCTGCGCGGACGCCTGCTGCGGCCCGTGCCCGAGACGCCGCCGCCGCCGCACGGCCTCTCCGTGCCGCGGCCGGGCGACGTCGCCCCGCCCGCGACGGCGGGCACCGTCGACTTGTAGGGCTTGGGAGCGCCGGATGGCGCTACCCTTGGCGTGCACCAGTCGCCCGAGCGGTTCTTCTCGCTTCCTCTTCGGTTCGCGCGGCTTCAGTCCCAGAGGGACGTGAAGGCGACACCCATGGCCGGCGACGTGATCGATCCAGCCGAGAGCCGACGACGCTCGGTGACGATGCAGCTCTCCAACGAGATGGTCCGGATCTACAAGGACCTCTTCGGCCGGGGGCCGACCCACGCGCGCACGGTCTGGGCGGGGCCCGACTGCATCGTGTGCACGCTCGAGAGCTCCCTGACGCCGGCGGAGCGCAAGATGGTCCAGCTCGGCGAGCTCCAGCGCCTGCGCGACATGCGGCTCTACTTCCAGCACGCGTGCGAGGCCGACTTCCGCGAGGCCGTCGAGCGCATCACGGGGCGCGACGTCCGCGCGTTCGTGAGCGGCATGGACGTCCAGCAGGACGTGGCCGCGGAGCTCTTCTACCTCGTCCCCGCCCCCGGCGCGCCCTAGGGCGTGCCGGGCCGGCGCAGGCCGAAGCCCACGCCGTCGACGTAGCTGAGGTGCCCGCCGAGGTAGCCGCTCAGGCCCAGCAGCCCGTTGGCGGCGAGCGAGAGCGCCACGCCGCGGGCGCGCGCGTCGCGTCGGCGCGCCGCCAGCGAGGCCACCTGGAGCCCGAGCGCCGCGACGTTGAGGGCCGCGTGGGCGGCGCCGACGCGGCGCGCCCGCGGGTCGTTGGCCTCGACCTCGGCCCAGTCGCCGGCGCCGGTGAGCGCGGTCGGGATCGAGCAGAGGATCCCCGCGGTGAGCAGGCGGTCGCCGCCCGTGCCGCCGGTGAGGTCGAGCAGGAGCCCGCTCGTCCACGTGCCGATGACCGTGTCGGTCAGCAGCGGGTGCACCGCGTGGCCCATCCAGCTCCCGCGCAGCGCCTCCCTGAGCGCGCCGGTGCCGACCGCGTCGCGGACCGCCGCGCCCGCGGCGCGGGCCGGCCCGTCCAGCGACGCGGCGGACTCGAGCCTCGACATGATGGCCTCGGGACGCATCATGGACGCCTAGACGCGGCTGGGGCGGCGGCCCGCGGCGAGCAGCACGCTGCTGCGGTTCTTGTGCTCGCGCTCGTAGGCGCGCACGCGCTCGCCGCGCTCGGCGTCGCCCTCGGCCAGGACGGCCTTGACCTCGGCGGCGCTCAGCGCGTCGTAGCCGGGCCACGGCTCGGCGCCGGGCGGTGGCGGCACCGGGCGCGCGAGCCCGACCTCGGCGTCGACGACGGCGTCGGTGAGGTCGGGCAGCAGGAGCATGACGCGCTCGAGCATCGCGACCTCCTCGGCGAGGATCGCGTCCGCCAGGACGGCGGTCTGCTCGTCGCCGACGGCGCGGGCCAGCCGGCCGAGCGCGGTGTAGGTCGCGATCTCGAGCGCCTCGGTCGCGCAGGCGTCCTTGGCGTTCTTGAGGACCTTCTCGGCCCCGCTCCCGCCCCGCAGCAGGTCCAGCGGCGTCTTGCCGAGCGCGAGCGCCTGCCCGACGACGCTCTCGGCGAGGGCGACCGCCGCCCCGGCGACCCCGGAGCCCTGCTCCAGGCCGCCGAGGCGCGCGGAGAGCCGCGCCGCGTGATCGCGGGTCTCGACCAGGTGGTCCTGGAGCGCCGCGCGGTACGCGCCGTCCGGGGTCATGGCGATCTGCGACTGCAGCACGCGGACGAGCGCCTGCTCGCTCGCCCGCGCCTCGCCGAGGTGCTGCGCGATCTTCCGCTGCGGAGGGGTCATGGGACGGCTAGCCCTTCGCCGCGTCCTTGGCGTCGGCGACGACGTCCTTGAGCTTGTCCATGATGCCGTCGGGCTCGTTGGCGACCTTGCCGGTGGGCTCGTCGAAGCCGGCGGCCTTGCGGAGCTTCTGGGCGATCTCGGCGATGTCCTCCGGCGCGTAGTCCGGGGCGAAGACGTCGGTCTGCGGCGGCAGGTCGTTGGGCAACGCGCCCTCCGGCGGACCGTCGGCCACGATCAGGTCCTCCCCGGTCTCCGGATGCGGCCCGTTGAAGACCGCCGCCATCTCGTGGTAATCCGTGGTCGAGAACCGGTACAGCGTCCGGTGCAGGTCGGCCGCGATGTGCGGCTGGCACTCCGGGATCTTGTCGGTCGGGATCCGCGGCGCCGGGAACGCCTTCATCATGTCCACCCCCGTCAAGTTCTCCAGGGCGCGGGCGTAGGCGACCTGATGCACGCCACCGCGGACGAGCAGGTAGCCCGTCAACGCACGCGCGGCCGGATGCTCGACCATCTGGTAGACCTTCAACTTGCCGTTACGCGCACCGGTCTCCAAGAAGTAGTTGTGCGTCAAGTCCTCCACCAGATCCCCCGAGGAGAACACGTTCTCCCCCGTCCACGGCAGACCGCGCGAGTCCTGCGCCAACGCGCCCTTGCCCCCGGCGAGGAAGTGATGCGGGTTCCCGACGCCCTTGTACTTCGCCAACGTCGCCTCCGGCGCCTGCGCGTCGACCTGACCGGCATCGGTCAACATCGTGTTGATCGCCGCCGCGACCAGCTCGATGTGGCCGAACTCCTCCGCCGCGATGTTCGCGATCAGATCGTAGAACGGCCGCGCCGCCTGACGACCCCGGAAGTTGAACGACTGAAACGTGTAGTTCATGAACGTCGACATCTCCCCGAACTTGCCACCCATCAGCTCCTGCACAGCGGCAGCACCGGCCGGGTCGGGCTCAGAAGGCGGGGGAAGGGCGACGCCGAGGCGATCGATACGAGTGATCATGAACAACAACTCCTGGAGGGTGGGGTCAACGGGTGGGACCCAGGCTGTACGCGTTCCGCCGCCCGCGGCAAACATCGCCGACGGCGCGCGGTCCGGCGGCGCGGCGATCCCCGGATCCCAAGGGTGCGGCGGCGCCGCCGGCGGGTAGGTCCCTCCCTTGCCCTCCGTGAGCAGCAGGGCCGGCCGCCCGCGGCGGCTGCGCGACATCCACCCCACGCGCCGCGGCCTGGTCGCCGCGTGGTGGTCCTTCACCGCGACCTTCGCCGCGCTGCGGCTGCTGACCTGGATGATCCGCATCCACGTCGCGGGCCTGGGCAACGTCTCGGCCGGGAGCGTGCACCTGCACCACTACGTCTGGGGCATCCTGCTGCTCGTCGGCGTCGCGATCTTCGGCCTCGTCGACCGCTCGCCCCGCGCCCGCCTCTGGATGGGCGTCGCGCTCGGCGTCGGCGTCGCGCTGATCGTCGACGAGGCCGCCCTCCTCATCGAGCTGCGCGACGTCTACTGGAGCGGCTTCGGCGCGGTCAGCGTCGCCCTCGCGCTCATCATCATCGGCGCGGCCGGCGGCAGCCTCGCGCTGACCCGGAGCCCGCGGGACGCGGGCGACGGGGGCACGTAGCCCCCGGTCGCCGGCGCGGCCCTCAGCCCTTCGCCGCCGCCCGGCTCGCCTTCACGCGGTCGTTGGCCGTCAGCACGACCTTGCGCAGGCGGACGGCGTCCGGCGTCACCTCGACGCACTCGTCGGAGCGGATGAACTCGAGCGCCTGGTCGAGCGAGAGGCGCAGCGGCGGGACCATGTTCACCATCTCGTCGGCGTTCGCCGAGCGGATGTTGGTCTGCTTCTTCTCGCGGACCGCGTTGACGTCGAGGTCGTCGGAGCGCGCGTTGGAGCCGACGATCATGCCCTCGTAGACGTCCTCGCCGGGGCCGACGAAGAGCGCGCCGCGCTCCTGCATGCGCATGATCGCGAAGGACGCGGTCTTGCCGGTGCGGTCGGCGACCAGCGACCCGGCGGCGCGGGTCTTGATGTCGCCCTGCCACGGCTCGTAGCTCTCGAAGACCGAGTGCATGATCCCGGAGCCGCGCGTCTCGGTGAGGAACTCGGTGCGGAAGCCGATCAGGCCGCGGGCGGGCACGAGGTACTCGAGCCGGACCCAGCCGGTGCCGTGGTTGATCATCTGCTCCATCCGGCCCTTGCGCAGCGCCATCAGCTGCGTGACCGTGCCGAGGAAGTCCTCGGGGACGTCGATCGCCATGCGCTCGATCGGCTCGTGGACCTTGCCGTCGATCGTCTGGGTCACGACCTTCGGCTTGCCGACCGTGAGCTCGAAGCCCTCGCGGCGCATGGTCTCCACGAGCACGCCGAGCTGCAGCTCGCCGCGCCCCTGGACCTCCCACGTGTCCGGCCGCTCGGTCTCCAGCACGCGGATCGACACGTTGCCGACGAGCTCGGCCTGGAGCCGGTCGGAGACCTGGCGCGCGGTCAGCTTCGAGCCGACCTTGCCCGCCAGCGGGCTCGTGTTGATCCCGATCGTCATGCCGAGCGCGGGCTCGTCGACGCTCACCGGCGGCAGCGGCTGCGGGTCGGTCGCGTCGGCGATCGTGTCGCCGATCGTGATCTCCGGGAAGCCCGCGAGCGCGATGACCTCGCCGGGGCCGGCGCTGTCAGCGCTCACGCGGCTCATGCCCTCGGTGATGTAGAGCTCGGCGACCCGGACCTTCTCGACGTCGCCCGAGCCGTGCCGGCACCAGGAGACCGTCTCCCCCTTGCTGATCGTGCCGTTGTGCACGCGGCAGAGCGCGAGCCGGCCGACGTAGGCGGAGGCGTCGAGGTTCGTCACCAGCGCCTGGAGGCCGTGGCCCTCGGTGTACATCGGCGGCGGGACGGCCGTGACCAGGAGGTCGAGCAGCGGCTTGAGGTCGGTGCCGTCGACGCCCTGCTCGGTCGATGCCTGCCCGGCCCGCGCGTTGGTGTAGACGATGGGGAACTCGATCTGGGTGTCGTTGGCGTCCAGGTCGATGAACAGCTGGTAGACCTCGTCGACGACCTCGGCGATCCGGGCGTCCGGGCGGTCGACCTTGTTGATGACCAGGATGACCGGGAGGCTCGCCTCCAGCGCCTTGCGCAGCACGAAGCGCGTCTGCGGCAGCGGGCCCTCGGAGCTGTCGACGAGCAGGACGACGCCGTCGACCATCGTCAGCCCGCGCTCGACCTCGCCGCCGAAGTCGGCGTGGCCCGGGGTGTCGACGAGGTTGATCTTGACCTCGCTCCCGCCCGCCGGGGTGTAGCGGATCGCCGCGTTCTTGGCCAGGATCGTGATGCCGCGCTCGCGCTCCTGGTCCATCGAGTCCATGACGCGGTCGGCCACCTCCTCGTGCGCGGAGAAGGTCCCCGACTGCTTGAGCATGGCGTCGACGAGCGTCGTCTTGCCATGATCGACGTGGGCGATGATGGCGACGTTGCGCAGGTCTTGCCGAGCGAGCATCCCTCCACCGTAGGGCAGACCCCGCCTCCGACCGCTCCCGGGTGACCGCTACTTCACGCGCACCGTGAAGGTCCTCGTCGTGGTTCCAACCTTCACCGTGACGCGGTAGCGGCCCGCGCGCAGGGTGGACTTCCCGACCTTGCGCAGCGTGCGCGACGTCTTGCCGGCCTTGGCCTTGATGGTGACCCTGCCGAGCGCCTTGCGCGCGCCGACGCGCGTGACGGTGATCGTCACGGTCGACGCGCGGCGCAGCGTCAGCGCGACCGTGAGGCGCTTGCGGCCGCCGGTCGCGGCGGCCTTCTGGAGCGCGGCGGGCGTCGTGGCCTTGGCGGGCGGCGTGCCCGGCGGCGTCGTGCCCGGCAGCGGGGTGGGCGCGGGCGCCGCGGCGCGGTCGACGGTCTCGCAGAGCTGGAAGCCGTCCTGGGCGAGCGTGTCGACCGCGTCGACCTGCGCGCTGTCGGCGCCCGCGCCGCAGTTGAGCGAGTCGGCCTCGCCGTCGCGGGCGAAGAGCTGGTCGTTGCCGCTCGAGCACCCGTAGGCCGAGCACGCGCTGTAGTCGCCGAAGAGGCTGTCGGTGCCCGGGCCGCCGTCGACGCGGTCGTCGCCCTCGCCACCGTAGAGCGTGTCGTTGCCGCCCTCGCCGAAGAGCTGGTCGGCCTCGGTGCCGCCCGTCAGGTTGTCGTCGCCGGGCCCGCCCCGCGCCGTGTCGCTGCCGAAGCCGCCGTCGAAGACGTCGTTGCCGGCGCTCCCGACGTAGGTGTCGTTCCCGCGCGTGCCGTAGATCTTCTCGAGGTCGCTGTGGTCGTTGTCGCCCTCGCCCGGCGTGCCGTCGTTGGCGACGTCGTCGAGGCTGATCGCCGCGCCGGCCGCGTGGGGGTCGAGGTCGAGCAGGTCGAAGCCCGGGCCACCGCGCACGTCGTCGGCGCCGGCGTCGGCGTCGGAGTTGCCGAAGCTGTCGTTGCCCGCGCCGCCGTCCTCGGTGTCGTCGCCCGCGCCGCCGCGGAGCAGGTCGTCGCCGTCCTCGCCCGACAGCGTGTCGTCGCCGTCGCCGCCGAAGATCTCGGCGTCGTTGCCCGCCCCGCCGCGCAGGACGTCGTCCCCGCCGCCGCCGCGGAGGTGGTCCGGGCCGTCGCCCCCGTCGACGTGGTCGGGGCCGTCGCCGCCCACGAACCAGTCCTCGGCGCTGCCGCCGGTGACGGTCGCGACCTGGTCGGGCGGGCAGCCGGAGGCGCGCAGGAAGTCGCCGGGGCCGTCGCCGAGCGCCGCGGTGATCGACGGGACGCAGACGCCCTCGAAGTGCAGGAGGTCGGTGCCGCCGCCGAAGCTCGCGACCACGGCGCTCGTCGCGCCCGGGCAGTGGAAGTACGTCCCGAGCGGCGGGTTGGCGACCGCGACGCAGCTGCCGCCGCTGTTGTTGGCGACGCCGGTCGAGTTGCGCACGGTGACGTCGCCCGCGCTCGAGTCGAAGCCGACGTAGGTGGCGTTGTCGCCGGTGCCGGCGATCCCGATCGTCGTGCCGGTGTACGTGAGCGTGATCGACGCGGACGCCGCCGGCGCCGCGACCAGCGCGACGCAGGCGACGAGCGCCGCGAGGAGATGCCGGACCATCCGGCGAGCCTATGTCCGTGCCCAGGGCTCCCGCATCCGTGCAACCACGGACATCGGGCCCGCGCGTCAGCCCCGCCGCGTGCCCGTGATCAGCAGGTACTCGCGCGGGTGGGTGATCTCGCCGTTCGTGCGGTGGTTGGCCTCGAAGAAGTCGACGAAGGACCGCTCGAGCTCCGCGCGGCGCTCGCCGAGGCCGTCGGCCAGCGTCTTGGTCGGGCCGTAGCTGGAGGAGAACAGCTCCCAGTAGGCCTCGCCCGAGGGGAAGCGCACGGGCGAGTCGTGGCGCTCGACCTCCAGCTCGAAGGTCGCGTCGAGCAGCTCGTGCGCGATCGCCTCGTCGCCCCAGTCGAACGGGACGCTCGGCGGCGGCGCGGGCTGGAACGGCGCCATGATCTTGAAGAGGTCGGCGATGCCGCTCGTCGGCGTCCAGTTGGCCAGCGCGATCCGGCCGCCGGGACGGGTCACGCGCGCGAGCTCCGCCGCGGCGGCCTCGTGGTCGGGCGAGAACATGATCCCGAGCGTCGAGGAGACGGCGTCGAAGCTCGCGTCCGGGAGGTCGAGGCGCTCGCAGTCGCCGACGCGGTAGTCGATGTCCAGCCCGCGCTGCTGCGCGCGGCCGCGCGCCGTGTCGATCAGGACCGGCGCGAGGTCGATCGCCGTGACCGGCGCGCCCGCCGCGGCGGCCCGCTCGGCGACCGCGCCGGTGCCGCAGGCGAGGTCGAGCCAGCGGCGGTCGGGCCGCGGCGCGAGCCGCTCGACCACCAGCTCGTGGATGTCCTGGAGGGTCGCCGTGATGCGCTGGTAGGGGCCCGTCCCCCACACCTTCGCCTGGCGCTGCTTGAGCTCTTCGTAGGGCATGGGACGAAGCTACGGCCGCGCGGCGTGCCGAGCATCGGCAGGGCTGCCTATCTTTTCGCGGCGGCTACCGAGCCGGCGTCTGAAGCAGGCCGAGCTCGTTGGCGCGGCGGGCGGCGTCGGCGCGCGCCCGGCAGTCGAGCTTGCGCAGGATGTTGCGGACGTGCGCGTCGACCGTGCGCGTGCTGAGGAAGAGCTCGCCGGCGATCTCGCGGTTCGTCCGGCCGACGGCCAGCGCGCGCAGGACCTCGACCTCGCGCCGGGTCAGCCCGTGCTGCCCGAGCTGCTCGGCCTGCCCGCGGCTGAGCCGCCGCTCGGCCTGCTCGCCGAGGCCGGCGAGGGCGCGCGCGAGCCGCTCGACGGACGGCCGCGCCCGCAGCCGGCGCGCGAGGCGGTACGCGCCCGCGAGCCGCTCGACGGCCTCCTCGCGACGGCCGGTGGCCAGGAGCGCGACGGCCGCGCGGCGCTCGGTCCCGATCCGCTCGAGCGGCGCGCCCAGCCCCTGGAGCAGGTCGATGGAGCGGTCGAGCTCGATCACCGCCTGCTCGGCGTCGCCCTCGAGCAGCGCGACCTCGCCGAGCGCGTGCGCCAGGGCCGAGACCGCCTCGGGATGCCCGGCGCCCGCCGCGATCTGCGCGAGCGCGGCGGCGGAGGCGCGCGCGCCGGCCGCGTCGCCCGCCTCGGCCAGCACGGTGCTCGCCCAGCGCAGCGGCGCGATCGTGTAGTGGAGCTCCTCGCCCGTCTGCCGCCAGCGCTCGAGGATCGCGTGGGCGCGGTCGACCGCGCCCTGCGCGGCGCCCTCGGCCTCGTCGAGCAGCCCGAGGCCCCAGACCGCCAGGACCTCCACCGCCAGGAGCTCGGTCCGCCGGCCCACGGAGAAGGCCTCCAACAACAGCGCGCGCGGCTGCTCGCGCTCGCCGCGGAGCACCAGGATCGACCCGAGCGTCGCCGCCGCGGCGGCGTTGGCGTGCACGGTCGAGTCCGGCGAGGCGAGCACCTCGCGGCAGAGCGCGGCCGCGCGCTCCCAGTCGCCGGTCTGGCGCAGCACGGCGGCCAGGCAGGCGAGGCAGAGCTGCGCCGTCGGCGCCACGCCGCCGGTCGTGCAGAACGCGAACGCGTCGTCGTAGGTCGCGACCGCCGCCGCGTAGTCGCCGCCGTGCTCGAGCGAGTCGGCGAGGCGCTGGAAGATCTCGGCCGCGGCGGTCGTGAGGTCGCGGTCGAGCGCGAGCGCCAGCGCCGCGCGCACGAGCCGCAGGCCCTCCTCGCCCTCGCCCATCCGGGCCCGGACGTTGCCGGTCAGCGCCTGGATCCGGACCTCGAGGTCGACGCGGCCGGCCGCCCGCGCGTCCTCCCCGGCCAGCGCGAGCACCTGCAGCGCGGCGCGGAAGCTGCCCGCCGAGCGCAGGTGCGCGGCGGCGCCCAGGCGCTCGGCGGCGGCCTCGGCCGCGGCGCCCGCGGAGGCGAAGGCCACGGCGGCGGCCTCGCGGGTCGCGAGCGCCTCGTCCCACCGCCCCTGGAGCTCGAGCGCCCCCGCGAGCTGGCGCTGCGCCTCCCCCAGCCGCAGCGCGTGGCCCTCGCGGCGCCGGCCGTCGATCGCCTCGCGCCAGGCCCGGATCGCCTCCGCGGGCTCGCCCGCGAGCCCGGCGCAGCGCGCGAGCGCCTCGAGCGCGTCGAGGCGCTCGGCGTCGTGGTCGCCGTCGCCCCACAGCTCGAGGGCGCGCCGGGCGGTCCGGGCCGCGTCGCGGTAGGCGTGGACCGCGCGGAACGCGTCGGTGGCCGCGAGGAACGCGCGCCGCGCGCGGTCGGGCTCGCGCGCCTGCGCCCAGTGCTCGGCGACGACCCGCGCGGGCGCGCCGCCGTCCTCGAGCCGCCGCGCCACGTCGCGGTGCAGCGCGCGGCGCCGCTGCCAGGGGATCTCGTCGTAGAACGCGTCGCGCACGAGCGCGTGGCGGAACGCGAGCGGCCCGTGCGGGCCGGGCGCGAGGATCGCGTCGAGCGCGGGCTCCTCGGGCCACGCGTCCGCGCCCGCGATCGCGAGGACCGCCTCGGGCTCGAGGCTCTGGCCCGCGACCGCCGCGACGGCGAGCACCTCGCGGGCGGGGCCCGAGACGGCCGCGGCGCGCAGGAGCACCGCGTCGCGCACGCTCTCGGGCAGCGGGAGCGCGCCGCCGTCGCGCACCTCCAGGCCGTCGGGACCGGCGCCGAGGCGCTCCCCGGCGGCGAGCGCGAGCGCGAGCTCGGTCACGAAGAACGGGACGCCGTCGGTGCGGTCGACGATCGCGTCGCGCAGCGACGGCGCGGCGGGCGCGCCGAGCACGCGCTCGAGCAGCGCGCCGGTCGCCTCCGCGTCGAGCGGCGCGACCGCGATCTCGTGCAGCCGGCCGTCGCGGCGCAGCTCCGCGCGCAGCCTGCGGATCGGGTGCCCGCGCGGGACGTCGTCGCTGCGGTAGGCGAGCAGGAGCAGGACGGGCTCGGCCTGCAGGGCGCGCGCGAGCGCCGGGAGCAGCCCGAGCGTCGCGTCGTCGGCCCACTGCAGGTCCTCCAGGACGATCGCCAGCGGGCCGTCCGCGGCGGCGAGCGCGAGCACCGAGCGCAGCGCGTCGAAGAGCGTCGCGCGGTCGGTGAGCGCCGCGGCCGGGCCGAGCTCGGGCAGGAGCGAGGCGAGGTGCGACGCGGCGGCGGGGTCGAGCGCGGCGGCGTCGACGCGGGACCGCAGGACGGCCCTGATCGCTTCGACGATCGGACCGTAGGCCGGCGTGCCCTCCTGCCGCGCGACGCCGGTGAGCGGCTCGATCGCGAGGTCGTCGAGGACGGTGCGCGCGAGCAGCGACTTGCCGACGCCGGCCTCGCCCGCGAGCAGGACGACGACGCCCTCGCCCGCGCCCGGGCGCGCGGCGAGCGCCGCGAGCGCCGCCCGCTCGGCGGCGCGGCCGATGAGGGGATCGTCGCTGCCCACGGGGTGACCGTAAGCGACGGACGGCCGCGGCGGAAGGGCGGGCACCCCGCCGCGTGCCATCATCGGCCGCATGGCCGACCCGCCCGCCCGCACGACGATCGACGAGCTCCTCGCGCGCTCGCGCGCGGCCCTCACCCGCCTGGACCCGCTCGCGGCCGCCCGCGCGGTGCGGGACGACGGCGCGATCCTGGTCGACGTCCGCTCCGACCGCCAGCGCGCGCGGGACGGCGCGATCCCCGGCGCGATCTTCCACCCGCGCAACGTCCTGGAGTGGCGCGCCGACCCCACCTCGAGCCACGCCGACCCCGAGCTCTCGCGCGACCTCGACCGCACGGTCGTCGTCGTCTGCGACGAGGGCTACCAGTCGAGCCTCGCCGCCGCGACGCTGCAGGAGCTCGGCTTCGCCAACGCCACCGACCTGGTCGGCGGCTTCCAGGCCTGGCGCGCGGCGGAGCTGCCGGTCGCGCCGCTCGACGAGCGCTGAGCGTCGCTCAGCGCAGGGGGCCGGACCCGCGCACGCCGCCGTCCAGCCACGTCACGGCGTCGTCGCCGCTGAGCGCGAGCGAGGCGCCGTCGATCGCCGCGCCGGTGCCGAGCGCGTGCGTCCCGGCGGCGTCGACGCTGCGCACCGCGTAGGCGCCCGCGTAGCCCTCGACCCACGCGAAGGCGCCCGACGGGCGCAGGACGAGCCCGAGGATCGGCAGCGTCCCCGAGCAGTTGGCCGACGGCCGGTCGTCCTCGGCCGAGCTGCGCTCGCGCACGATCCGCCGCGCGCGCAGGTCGAACTCGGCGACCGAGGCGGCGAAGCACTTGTAGGAGTCGAGCTCGACGTAGGCGACGTAGGGCCCGGCGATCGTCACGTCGGCGACCTCCACCGACTGGAGGTCGTCCTCGGTGGGCTGGACGACGAACGCGGGCGTGCCGGACGGCCGCCGGCACGCGAAGACGCCGAAGCCCTCCTGCTCGAAGACGCGCGTCTGCGCGGTGCTGGCCAGCGTCGTCCCGCTGCGGCACGTCAGCTCCGGCTCGAGGTCGACCTGCCGCTCCAGCGCCGCGCCCCTCGCGGGCTGCAGGCGCACGTACCCCCACGTCTCCACGCCGTCGGACCCCGCCGCCGCCAGGCCGCCCGGCGCCAGCCTCAGCGTGACGCGGGTCGCCCGCCGCGGCACGAGCCGGACGCGCCGGCTCCGCGTCACCGGGCCGTCGTACTCGGACTCCATGGAGAGCACGCCGCGGCAGCGGGCGCGGGTGCCCGAGCAGGTCACGGTGAGGCGGACCACGCCGGACTCCGGCGCGACGGTCGCGTGCGAGACGGCCAGCGCGCCGGGCGTGGGCGCGGCGCCGGCGGTGGGCGCGAGCGCCGCCGCGAGCGCGAGCGCGAGCAGGCCGGCGAGGAGCAGGGCGCGGGACATGGACGCTCCAACGGCCGCGGGCGCGGCAAGTTGCGCGGGGCGCGCGGGCCTCAGGCGGCCTCGACCGCGTCCGCCAGCTCCGTCAGGTCCCGGCAGCGCAGCACGCCGGGCGGCGGGTCGCCCGCGAGGTCGCGGTGGACCCAGGCGACCGGCATCCCCGCCGCGAGCCCGCCGGCGACGTCGAGCGCGAGGTCGTCGCCCGCGTGGAGCACGTCGGCGGGGGCGAGGCGCAGGCGCGCGCAGGCGGCGTGGAAGATCTCCGGCGCGGGCTTGGCGACGCCGAGCTCGCCGGCCGAGACGAGCCCGGTGAACCAGCGGGCGACGCCGGTGCGCTCGAGGTCCGCGTTGCCGTTGGTCACGGCCAGGAGCGGGACGCGGGCGGCGAGGCGGTCGAGCGCCGCCGGGACCTCCGGGTAGAGGTCGACCCGCTGGCGCGTCTCGGTGGTGAGCGCCACGGCCGCGTCGGCCAGCGCGGGGTCCTCCCCGGCGGCCGTGAGCATCCGCCGCAGCGCCTCGCGGCGGATGTCGGCGATGCGGTGCGCGAGGTCCGGCCGCTCCTCGCGCACGGCGAGGAACGTCTCGCGCGCGGTCTCGGGCCCGAAGCGCGCGGCGGTGGCGGGCGCGAACTCGGCCATCCACGCGGCGAGCGCCGCCTGCACCCGCACCGCCACGGGGCCGAACGGCCAGAGCGTGTCGTCGAGGTCCAGGGTGATCGCGCGGATCGGCACCGCCGGAGTATCGCGGGCCCGACGGCCGCGCTACGCAAAGCGACGTACCGCGTGGGCGCCCCTGACCGAACGTCGCGTTGCCGCCGCGGCGGGCAGCGACCATGCTCGCCCGCGTGCCGCTCCTCCGCCCCGCCGCGCTCGCCCTCGTCCTCGCCCTCGCCGCCCCCGCGGTCGCGCGCGCCGCCGCGACGCTCCGCGGCGAGACGCTCCCCGGCGGCGTCACCACCGCCGCCGACCGCGAGGACGTGCGGACCGCCGTCATCGACGCGGCCGGCAACCTGCTCGTCGACCTCGACACCACCAACAAGGGACGCTGGGCGGTGCGCCCGGCCGGCGGGCCGCTCGGGGCGCCGCAGGGCTTCCCGCAGCCGTCGATCATCGGGGACTGGCCCGCGCCCGCGACGATGTCGCTCGACGCGGCGGGCGACGCGCTCGCCTACGCGGGCGCGTTCTGGACCTACCGGCCCGCGGGCGCGGGCACGGCGTGGGGACCGGTGACCACCGCCACCGGCAACGACCGGCTGATCGACGTCGCGATGGCGCCGACCGGCGAGGCGCTCGGCGTCTTCAAGAACGGCGCGACGCTGAAGGTCGCGTTCCGCCCGGCGGGCGCCGCCGCGCAGTTCGACCTGGCGGGCGCGACCGTCTTCACCCCCTCGCCGGGCGACACGAGCACGACGCCCGTCGGGCTGGCGATCGACCCCGACGGCGGCGCCGACCTCCTCTACCGCTCCGAGCACACCGGCAGCCGGATCTACCTCGAGTCGCGCCGCCCGGCCGGCGGCGCCTTCCAGGCGCCGGTGCAGTACGACTGGCCGCAGGCCGCGTCCTTCCGCTTCTCGCGCGCGGCCGACGGGACCGCGGCGATCTCTGGCTGGACCGGCTACGCCACGGCGTTCGCCGCGGTGCGGCCGCCCGGCGGGACGTTCGCCGCGCGGCAGACGATCGAGACCGCGCCGCCCGGCGGCGAGCTCGGCCTCTACCAGCCGGTGGTCGCCGTGAGCGGCGGCCGCGCGCTGACCGCGGTGACGCACTCCGAGCCCTCCACCATGTGCGCGGGCGGAGCGGGCGGGACCTCCGGCTGGACCCTGCATCGCTACGACCCCCAGCTCGGCTGGAGCACGGCCGGCTCCGGGCCCGACACCTGGCCGCAGATCTCGAACGTCGCCGGCATGGCCGCGGCGGGCGCCACCGTGGCCTTCGTCACCGAGGAGGACTCCGGCACCGGCAGCCGCTGCGACGGGACCTACCAGCGCGCGCTCACCCTCCACGCCGGCACGGCCGACGCCCAGCAGGCGTTCACGATCGGCGGCTCCGAGGGCGACGCGCAGCGCGTGCCGACGATGACGTTCGTCGCGGCGGGCCCGGCGGGCGCGGCGGCCGCGGGCGTCACGTTCAGCGGCGGCGCGAGCCCGGACCCGCTCGAGCACCTCGCGGTCTACGAGGACGCGAGCGCGCCGGCGCCCGGCGGTGGTGGTGGCGGCGGCGCAGGCGGCGGAGGCGGGACGCCGGGCGGTGGCGGCTCCGACACGCCGGGCGGCGGCGGGAGCGCGGGTACGGGCGGCGGCGGCGCGGGCGCGGCGACCACGCCCGGCCCGGGCGCGGCGACCACGCCGCCGGGCGTGGCGAAGCGCCCCACCGCCCCGCCGGCCGTCACGCTGACCGGCCCGATCGGGATCCGCGAGAACGTCGCGCCCGTCCCGTTCTCGTGCCCGGCCGACGCGCCCGGCACCTGCCTGCTGGCGATCACGCTCCTCGGCGTCAGGCCGCACGCCGCGGCCGCGGCCGCGGCCGCGAAGACGATCACCCTCGGCCGCGCGAGCGCCGCCGTCAAGGCCGGCGCCCGCAGGACCGTCGCCGTCAAGCTCGGCCGCGCCGGCCGGTCGTTCGTCAAGCCGCACCGCACCACGCGCGCGACGCTGCGCGTCGTCGTGACGATCGCGGGCGCGAAGACGACGATCACCCGCAGCGTGAAGCTCAAGCGCCCCTAGCGGGACCGACGCCGTCGCGGCGAGCTGTCATCGTCCCGCCCGTGGCCAGCCCCATCCTGCGCGAGACCATCAAGAAGCTGAAGGACCGGCGGGCGCTGCTCCAGAAGCAGGTCAAGGGCCCGCTCGCGGAGCTGGCGCAGATCGAGGAGGACCTGATCGCCCTCGGCGCCGGCACCGGCCGCAGGCGCAGGCCGGCCGCGGCCCCGCGCGCGCCCCGCACGCCGCCCGGCGCGACCCAGGCGACGATCCTGCGCGCGATCCGCAACGGCGCCACCGAGCCCGCCGAGATCGCCGCGAAGACCGGCCTGCCGGCCGCGACCGTGAAGACCGCGGTCACCAACGCCACCAACAAGCAGAAGCTGCTCGTCCGCGGGCCCAACGGCCTCACGCTCACGAAGGCCGGCCGCGACCGGCTCGCGGCGCTCGAGGGCTGAGGCCGGCCCCGGCGGGCGCGCGACGCGCGCCCGCCGGACCCACCGGCGCTCAGCCCGCGGGGATCGGCGCCCCGCCCGGCTGCGTGAAGCCGTTGACCTTCAGCACGTACGGCGCGTACTGCTGCACCTGCTCGGTCGGCTCGTCGTAGGAGACGATCGCCACCACCTTGTCGAACCCGACCCGCTGCGCGATCGTGCGCCAGTTGCTCGGCACCGTCTGCAGGTCGAGCGCCAGGTGGTACTTCCCGGAGTACTCGAGCTGCGCGATGGTCGGCGTCGTGCCGGCCTTGATGCCGATCAGGCGGAGGTTCCAGTTGTGGACGTCGATCGGCCGCACCTGCGTCAGCGACTTGAACGGCGCCAGCGACGACCCGTCGCTGATCGTCGTCCCGCCGACGCTGATGTCGTCGACCAGCAGGCCGCCCTCGTTGACGCCGCCGTCGCTGACGTAGCGGATCGAGATGAGCACGCTCTGGCCGGCGTAGGCCGACAGGTCGTAGGACTCGGCCTCGAAGCCGTCCGTCGTGCCGTTGAGCCCCGGGCCCAGCGGCGCGTCGACCGTGTGATCGCCCGGGATCGACGTGTAGGTCTTGCCACCGTCGGTGGAGATCTGCACGTAGCCGTAGTCGAAGCCGAACTCCGCGCCGTACTTGGCGAGGAAGCGCAGCGTCGGGTCAGCGGCCGGGACGGTCGCCGGGAAGACCGCCGAGGCGTCCGTGTTGCTGTCGTTCCCGGACCACAGGACCGGGTTGCCCGGACGGTCGGGATCGTCGTCGACGATCGTCCACGCCAGCGGCAGCGGCGGGAGCGTCTTCGCCCCGTCGAACGTCAGCGTGCGGAGCAGCTGCGGGCGGAACGGCGTGCCGTTGGCGCCCTGCAGCGTCACGTAGTCCGCCCCGTTCGGCGCGGCCCCCGGCGTCGCGTAGGCGCTCGGGTTGGCCAGGTTCACCGTCGAGCGCACGCTCGCCGAGCTGAGCTTGGCGGCGGAGCCGTTGAGGACCGTGGCGCGCTTGGCGTCCCCGATCGTCTTGTCCAGGAGGACCGACGCCTGGTAGTCGTGCAGGACGCTGTAGAGGTCCGGCGCGCCCTCGGCCTTCACCGCCGCCTCGACGCTCGGGATGCCCTGGAGCGCCCCGTCGTTGTGGAGCTTCGAGATGACGTCGGGACCGAAGTGGTCGCTGAGGTACAGCATGAACTGGTACGCGTTGCCGTAGTCGGCGAGGATCGCGTTCGGGTTGGGGTCCTCACCCCAGAGGTTCAGCGAGTTCTGCGGCCCGCCGCAGTCGCGCGGGTTGGTGTTGAACGGCGTCTGGACCGTGCCGAAGCCCTGGAAGCAGTAGAGGTGGCTGTCGCCGCCCTTGTCGAACACCGTCAGGTTGCCGTCGACGTAGCCCGTCAGCGTCTGGGCGTAGTCCGACATGCCCTCGTTGAGCCAGGTCGTCTCGAACGGGTCGGTGTAGTACTGCAGCAGGTGCTGCCACTCGTGGGCGAACGTGCCCTCGTAGAGGTTCGGGCGGCCGGGGCGGCTCGTGCAGAGGTCGCTCGTCGGCGCGTCCGGCGGGTCGTCGGTCGTGCGGTGCGTCCAGTCGAACGCGTCGATCGTCATGACGTTGCGATCGACCAGCTCGTTGAACTGCGACGAGAAGAAGCCCGCGATGTACGTGGGCGCCGCCGGGAAGGTGTAGTAGTTGTCGTCGCGGACGTTGTCGACGAGCGTGACGGTCTTGTCGCCGCCGCCCGTGTAGACGCCGCCGTTGCCGTCGTCGTCCGGACCGATCTGGGCGTTGGTGCCGTCACGGTCGGGCGGCGTGCTGAACGCCGCCGTCTCCTTCGGGTACATGTTGTTGTCGAACTCGGTGACGAGGTGCTCGGCCTGCGCGTCGGTCACCGTCGTGGAGCCCGGGATCTGCGCGCGGCAGTCGCCGGCGGGGAAGGACAGGTCGTTGGCGACCCAGACCTCGATGTGCGCGCCCACGGCGCGCAGGGTGTAGTCCTTGCGGTAGAGGATCCCGTTGAGGTCGTCGAGGGCGATCCACTGGCGGACCGTCCCGATCGGCGGCGTCTCGACGGCGGCGGGCGCGACCTGCGCCTTGCGCTGCCGCGTCGAGCGCAGCGCCCCGAGGTCGCTGGTCGAGTACCGCTTCCCCGGCGGCAGCTCGCGGATGCCGGCCACGGGCGACGTGGCCGCCTTGGACGTGGTCGCGGCGGACGCGGCCCCCGGCAGCGCCCCCAGGCATGCCGCCGCGATCGCGGCGACGACGCCGGCGGCGAGGTTCCCTCTGCTCATGTCACTCCCTTGTCGTGCACGTTCTCCCCCACGAAGAACGAGAAAGCCCTGCGGATCGGCCGAGTCCTACCGGATGCTGAGCGCTACGGCAAGCAACGCGACGCGTCCGGAGCGATCATCGAACCACCATCCGGGAAGGGGTGCATCGACCGCCGGTGGAAGACTCCCCGCGTGAGCCCCGTCACGCTGAGGCCCGCCGCCGCGGGCGACGTCGATCCCGTCCTCGCGCTGTGGCGCGTCGCCGCCGAGAACGCGAGCCGCCCGGACGACCGGCGCGCCGCCGTCGCCGCGCTCCTCGCGCGCGACCCCGAGGCGCTGATCGTCGCCGAGCGCGACGGCGCCCTCGTCGGGACGGTCGTCGCGGGCTGGGACGGGTGGCGCGCCCACCTCTACCGGCTCGCCGTCCATCCGGACCACCGCCGCCGCGGGATCGCCCGCGCGCTGCTCGAGGCGGCCGAGGCGCGCCTGCTCGCCCTCGGCGCCCCGCGCCTGGACGCGATGGTCCTCGACGGCAACGAGCTCGGGCAGCGGATCTGGGCGGCGAGCGGCTACGCGCGGCAGGAGGACTGGAGCCGCTGGGTCAAGGGCTGACCGCGCGGAGCCTCAGCCCGCCACGCCGTCCTGCCCGAACGACACCGTCCGGATCACCGGCTCGCCCGCCGCGTCGGAGGCGTCGAGGTCGACGGTCGCGACGATCGCGAAGTCGTGGTGCTCCTCGGGGTCGGCGATGATCTGGCGCACCGACCAGCGGCGGCCGGCCGCGCCCGCGGGCGCGCGGTCGATCAGCAGGAGCTGCGGCGAGCGGGCGTCGGGGCCGGTGGCCATCGACGCGTGCTCGTCCCAGTAGGCGCCGAGCGCCTCCTCCCACGCGGCCTCCCCCATCGCCACCTTGCCGGGCGGGTCGGTGAGCGCGGCGCCCGCGGCCTCGAGCGCGGCGAGGTCGCCCCAGCGGTCGCGGGCGGCGAGCTGGACCTTCTGGAACATCGCGTTGCGGATCATCACCGTGAACGTGCGCGGGTTGGCGGTGATCGGCCGCGGCGGCGGCGGGCCGTCCCCGGCGGCGATCGCGGCGGCGGCGCGCTCGACGGACTCCGGATCGGTCAGCGCCTCCCACTCGTCGAGCAGGCTCGAGTCCGTCTGGCGGACGGTCTCGCCGAGCCAGTCGATGATCTCGTCGAGCGCGTCGGTCTTGACCTGCTCGGGCACGGTCTGGCGCAGCGCGCGGTAGGCGTTGCTCAGGTACCGCAGGACGAGGCCCTCCGAGCGCGCGAGCCCGTAGTGCGCGACGAACTCGGTGAACGTGCGGCCCCACTCGTACATGTCGCGCACGACCGCCTTGGGCGAGAGGTCGGACTCGCGGACCCACGGGTGCGTCTCGCGGTAGACGCGCAGCGCGTCGAGCAGCGGCTCGGCCAGCGGCCGCGGGTAGGTGACCTCCTCGAGCAGCTCCATCCGCTCCTCGTACTCGATCCCCTCCGCCTTCATCTCGGCGACCGCCTCGCCGCGCGCCTTGTTGGCCTGGGCCATCAGGACCGGGAACGGGTCGTCGAGGATCGCCTCGACCACCGAGAGCACGTCGAGCGCGTGGTGCTCGGACTCGGGGTCGATGAGGTCGAAGGCGACGAGCGCGAAGGACGCCAGCGGCTGGTTGAGCGCGAAGTCCTCCTGGAGGTCGACGGCGAGGCGCAGCGTGCGGCCGTGCTCGTCGGGCTCGGCGAGCCACTGCAGGACGCCCGCGTCGACCAGCTCGGTGCCGAGCGCCTCGGCCTGCTCGGAGAGCCGCCGCCGGCCGCGCTCGTCCTCGTGGTTGTCCTCCATCAGCGCGCGCATCGTCTCGACCGGGTCCGCGGGCTGGTTGACGACGTTGAGGATCATGGAGTGATCCACGCGCATGCGCGAGACGAGCGCCTCGGGCTTCGCGTCCTTGAGGCGCTCGAAGGTCTCCTCGGTCCAGCTGACCGCGCCGTCCTGCGGCTTCTTGGCCTGCACCTTGCGGCGCTTCTTGGGGTCGTCGCCCGCCTTCGCGAGCGCGCGCGTGCGGTCGATGACGTGCTCGGGCGCCTGGACGACGACGTAGCCCGACGTGTCGAACCCGGCGCGCCCGGCGCGGCCCGCGATCTGGTGGAACTCGCGCGCCTTCAGGAGGCGGTGGCGGCTGCCGTCGTACTTCGCGAGGCCCGTGAAGACGACGGTGCGGATCGGGACGTTGATCCCGACGCCCAGCGTGTCGGTTCCGCAGATGACCTTCAGCAGGCCGGTCTGCGCGAGCTGCTCGACCAGGCGCCGGTAGCGCGGGAGCATCCCGGCGTGGTGGACGCCGATGCCGCCGCGCACGAGCTTGGAGAGCGTGCGGCCGAAGCCCGCGGTGAAGCGGAAGGCGCCGATCGCCTCCGCGATCGCCTCCCGCTCCTCGCGCGTGCAGAGCTTCGCCGAGAGCAGCGACTGCGCGCGCTCCATCGCCGAGGCCTGCGTGAAGTGCACCACGTAGATCGGCGCCTGGTCGATGCCGACCAGCTCCTCGAGCAGCTCGTGCAGCGGCTCGACCGACCACGAGTACGTGAGCGGCACCGGCCGCTCCGCGTTCTCGATCAACGCGGTCTCGCGACCGGTCCGGCGCGTGAGGTCCCGCGCGATCTCCTCGACGTCGCCGAGCGTCGCGGACATCAGCAGGAACTGCGCCTGCGGCAGGCACAGCAGCGGCACCTGCCACGCCCAGCCGCGCTGGCCGTCGGCGTAGTAGTGGAACTCGTCCATGACGACCTGCCCGACGTCCGCGCCCGCGCCCTCGCGCAGCGCGATGTTCGCCAGGACCTCGGCGGTGCAGCAGACGATCGGCGCGCCCGCGTTGACCGAGGCGTCGCCGGTGAGCATCCCGACGTTCTCCGCCCCGAACGTGTCGCACAGCGCGAAGAACTTCTCGGAGACGAGCGCCTTGATCGGCGCCGTGTAGAACGTCGTGCGGCCGTCGGCCAGCGCCGCGAAGTGCGCGGCGACCGCCACCAGCGACTTCCCCGAGCCCGTCGGCGTGGCGAGCACGACGTTGTTGGCGTCGAACAGCTCGATCGCCGCCTCCTCCTGGTGCGGGTAGAGGGTGATCCCCTCGCGCTCGGTCCACGCGGTGAACGCGTCGTAGAGCGCGTCGGCGCCGGGGTCGTCGGGAAGGGTGGCGAGGAGGGACATGCGTGGGGTGAGCCACGCTAGCGGGCGGACGCCGGGCAGAACGAACGAAGCCCCCGCAACCGCGGGGGCTTCGTCGTTTCCGGGACGGCGTTCGCACCGGTTGGCCGGGTCGACCCTGACCTCAGCCGCGGGTGCGCGCGGTAGCCGCCGCCACGATGTCACGGACCTCTGGACGCAGACGGGCGATCATGCGCTGGAGCTGCTCGCGTGCCGACTCGTCGAGGGCGGCGGATCGGGGGTATCCGCCGTCGGGCGCCGGGACCGTGAGTGCGCCGCACAGCCCGAGGAGCTGGCGGACGGGATCGACGAGACGCGTCTCCTCGTCGCTGCGGACCAAGGCGTAGAAGTGCTCGACGGCGCCGCGGGCGCGGCCCTCGTCCGCCAGCTCGACCACGCCGGCCTCGACGAGCGTGCGCACGTGGTAGGCCGTCGACCCGAGGGTCTCGCCGGTGATCCGCGAGACCTCCGTCGGGCTGATCGGCTTCCCGTAGCTGCGCATGACGTCGATGATCTTGTCGCGCGTCGGGTGGGGCCTCAGGGTCTCGCGCCGCCGCTTCTGTTCGCTCTTGGTCACCATTCGGACGTACGGTAGGACGAAGTCCGCGCGCAAACTAGTGCCGTCGGCAGTAGTGCCGTCGGCACTACCTCAGAACGCTGAGATCCGCGCAGCGCTCACGGCGACTGCACGCGGTCGCCGAGCCTACGCGCGGCGGACCGGGATCAGCGTCAGCCCGCGTGCGCGCCGCCGGCGCCCCGGAGCGGCAGGACCGGCGCGAGGGCGCGCGCGGGCGGCCCGTCGAGGCGCCCGTCGGCGAGCGACCAGATGCGGTCGGCACCCTGCAGCTCCGACAGCTCGGCGGCGGTCACCAGGACGGCCACGCCGAGCGCCGCGATGGAGTGCAGCAGCTCCATGATCTCGCCCCGCTGCCTGGTGCTCAGGCCGGCGACGGGATCGTCGACGACCAGCAGCCGCGGCCCGCGGACGATCGCCTGGGCGATGGCGACGAGCATCCGCTCGCCGTCGGAGAGGCTCTCCCAGCGCTCGTTGGCGATGTCGGCGACGCCGACGCGCTCGAGCGCGAGGTGCGCGCGCCGCGACGCCTCGCGCCACGAGCAGCGGTTGATGATCGTCGAGGCGATCCAGGTCTCGACCGGCAGCTCCTCGATCTCCGGCCCCCGCCGCGTCGCGAGCCCGATCTGCGGGTGCAGCACGCCCTGGTGCTCACGGCGGCAGGCGCCGCCGAGCGGCTCGCCGTCGAGCGCCACCACCCCGCCGTCGGCGGGCACGACCCCGGCGACGACCTTGGCGAGCGTGGTCTTGCCGGAGCTCCGGTCGCCCCAGACGCCGCCGAACTCGCCGGCCTCCAAGTCGAGGGAGACGTCGGTCAGCGCGTGCAGCATCCGCCGGCCGCGCCAGTAGCGCACGCCGACCGACTCGACGCTCAGCAGCGGCACGCTCATGTCGGGACCGGCGCGGGCTCGTAGTGCTGCAGCGCCTCGAGCGTCTGGCGCAGGTCGCGCAGGATCTTGGCCCGCCCCGCGGCCTCCGCCACCTCGAGCTTGCCGAGCAGGACGGCGGAGACCACCGGCCACTGCGCGCCGCGCGCGGCCAGCGACTCCGCCTCGGGCATGTGCGCGCCCTGCAGGCGATCCATGCACGCGCGCTCCGCGTCGGCGACGAACGCGATCAGCAGCGGCAGGTCCTGATGGCGGGCGGCGCCGATCCGCATGCACAGGTCCTCGTAGGTCGTCGGCGGCCGGCGCAGCCAGGCCTCGAAGCGCTGCTGGCCCTCGGGCGTGGCGCCGTAGGTCGTGCGGCCGGACCGCTCGGCCCCGGCGGCGAGATCGGCGTCCAGCGGCTGGATCAGCTGCTCGTAGCTCAGCCGGCGCAGGGCCTTGTAGATCGACGAGCCGGTGGGCACCAGCGCGGGATCCAGGGGCCAGCGACGGATCTGCTCGACGAGCGCGTAGCCGTACGTCGGCTGCCGAGCGATCAGACCCAGCACTGCGTATCGCGTTGACTCCGACATCCGCCCTCCCTTCTGAACACGTGAGTATATCTGGCTCCGACGACGTTCGCGAACGCAAGACCGTGCCGGATGCCCGCCCGGCGACGGATGCGCAGCCTCCCTCAGCGTTTCACCCGGTGTGGCGGACAGCGCACCAGATCGTCCACCGCCTCGCGGCCGCCGTCGGCGAACCGCACGATCGCGCGGAAGCGGAACCCCGACGCGGGACACGACTCCGGCAGCGGCACGCCGTCGGGGTGGTAGGCGACGTCCCGGCCGCGCACCACGCGGTGGTAGGTGATGCCGTCCCCGCCCACGGCGAGGTGCAGCGTCGACAGCGCGATCGGGGAGTCGAACAGCCCCCTGGGGATCGGCGGCACCATCATCGCCAGCCCGACGCCGAACTCCGGCGGCGGGACGTAGAGGTAGCCGGCGTAGGTCAGCTGCATCCGGACCGGGTTGTAGGTGTCGACGATGGCGACCAGCCCGGGCTTGTCGCCGACGGACGCGCCGGCGTGCAGCTCGACGAACCCCGCGCCGTAGATCGTCTCGGCGCGGTCCAGCCGCAGGCCCGCGGTGGCCGAGCCAGTGGCCATCAGCGAGTTGGCCGGGCACGGGCTGTGGTTGACCGGGCCGCGCACGCGCGTGATGTCGCGCGACGGGCGCCGGCAGGACACGAGGCCCAGGTGGCTCGAGGTCAGCGTGATCCCGCCCGCGGTGAGCAGCCGGAACTCCGTCACCGGCGCCAGCGAGGGGCTGACGTGCATCCAGATGTTCATCGACGTGTCGCCGCCGAGGCGCGCGCCCGGGCCGAACGACACGTTCAGCTGGACCGGTGCCGCCGCCGGGGCGGCCATGGGCGTCGCGAGGAGGATGGCCAGCCCGGCCAGGAGCGCGCGCGAGAGCCGCGCCGCCCGCGATCCGTCAGTCCGTGTACGCGCCGCTCGCATCGATGGTCGCCGCCCAGGTGGACCGGTTGACCACGCCGCTGAACTTGCCGGAGCCGCGCGCGTGCGCGTACCGGCCGGTCCCGCCCTCGATGGTCGCCGAGCCGTTGAACTTGGTCCGCAGCTCCAGCGACCGGGCGCGGCCGTCGATCTTCAGCCGCAGCCGGCCCTTGCTCGTCGCGATCGTCACCGTGCCGCGGATCACGACCGCGTGGGCCAGCGTGATCTTCGAGCGCACCGCGCCCGCGACGGTGCCGGAGGCCTTGCCGGCGTGCTCGAACTTCGTCGTCCCGTGCCGCTTGACCACCTTCAGCACCACGTGCTCGCGCACCTGGTGCTCGGCCCCCGCGCGCGGCGTCGCGGCCGTCGCGACGACGACCGGCGCTCCGGAAAGCAGGACGACCGTCCCGGCGAGCAACGCTCTTCGGTGGTGAACGAGAAGTGAACGCACGCCTGCTGAACGTAACAGGACCGCTGAGCCCGTGCACGAGAAACACAGCCTCGTGTCACATCCGCCTGCGCGTCAGCCCTTGACCACCAGCAGCGCGCCCGCGCCCGTCGGCGCCAGCGCCCAGGTCACGCGGGGGTCGGCCTCGACGGTCGCGCGGAAGGGCGCGACCTGGTCGGCGTGGGAGAGGACGTTGTCGACGGCGAGCAGGCCGGAGGGGCGGAGCGTGCGGACGAGGTCGGGCCAGTAGCCGACGTACGCGGGACGCTCGGCGTCGAGGAAGACGAGGTCCCACGCGGCGTCGCCCGAGGCGCGCAGCAGCTCCGCGGCGTCGCCGGTGCGCAGCTCCACGCGCTCGCGCAGGCCCGCGCGCGCGAGGTTGGCGGCGGCCTGCCGCGTGCGGTCCTCCTCGACGTCGATCGAGACGACGCGCCCGCCGGTGGCCGCGACCGCCTCGGCGAGCCACGCCGTCGAGTAGCCGTTGGAGGTCCCGAGCTCCAGCACGTCGCGCGCGCCCGTCGCCCGGATCAGCAGCGAGAGCAGCCGCGCGGTGTCGGGCTCGACGTTGCGCCGGCGCAGCAGCCGGTCCTCCAACACCGCGTCGTGCTCGCGCCCCTCGGCGTAGAGCTCCTCCAGGAAGTCCGCCACCCGCTCGTCCATGACGCGGAGTCAACCACGCGCGCGACGGCGGCCGCCGGCCGCCACTAGCGCGGCGCGACCGGCCGGTGGAGGGCCCGCCGCACCCGCGCCCACGCGGCCGCGAGCCGCGCGCGCGCCGTCGCGACCGCGACCGCGACGCCCACCACGCCGATCGGGGCGAGCCCGAGCAGCGTCTCCTCGACCGGGATCCCCGCGATGTGCGCGCCGATCATGCCGCGACCGCCTCGTGGATCGTCCCCTGCCGGTCGATCAGCCGGCCGCCCGCGCGCCCGTGGCGCAGCGCGACGATCTCGCCCATGATCGACAGCGCCGTCTCGGCCGCCGTCAGCCCGCCGAGGTCGAGCCCGATCGGCGCGGAGATCCGGGCGAGGTCGGCCTCGCCGACGCCCGCGGCCAGCAGCCGCTCGCGCCGCTTGTCCTGCGCGCGCCGGCTGCCCATCGCCCCGATGTACCCCGCCTCGGAGGCGAACGCCGCGATCAGCGACGCGTCGTCGAGCTTCGGGTCGTGCGTGAGGACGCAGATCGCGGTCGCGCGGTCGATCGGCTCCAGCTGCGCGAGCGCCTCCTGCGGCCACGCGGCGATCACGCGCTCGGCGGCCGGGAAGCGCTCCGCGGTCGCGAAGCGCGAGCGCGGGTCGATCACGAACGCGCGCCACTCGGCGAGCGCCGCGAACGCGCTGAGCTGCGCGGCGAAGTCGACCGCGCCGAAGATGATCAGCCGCGGCGGCGGCGCCGCGACGTCCACGAACAGCGTCCCCCCGCCCGGCAGCTCGCGCAGCTCGCTGAGCTCCGACCACAGCGCCTCGCGCGCGAGCGCGAGCGCCTGCGCGTCGAGCGCCGGATCCCCGAGCGTCCCCTCCGGCTCGCCATCCACCGTCACCAGGAGCTTCGCGCCCGGCCGCGGCACGCCCTCCAGCGCGGTGACGACCACGGCGCGCACGCCGGCGCGCGCACACGCGGTGAACCGCGCCTGCAGGCCGCCGGGCTCGTAGCCCTCGACCCACACGGCGATCTCGCCGCCGCACGGCAGCCCGACGTCCCACGCCTCGCCGTCGTCGATCCCGTAGCGCAGGAGCCGCGGCGCCTCGCCCGCGAGCACGCGCTCGGCGACCTCGACGACCGCGCCCTCGACGCAGCCGCCCGAGACCGCGCCGAAGACCGCGCCGCCCGCGTTCAGCGCCATCTTGGTCCCGGCGGGCTGCGGCGCCGACTTCTTGGTCTCGACCACGGTCGCCAGCGCGACGCGGTCGCCGTGCTCCGCCCATCCCGCGATCGTGTCCAGCACGGTGCTCATGCGACGCTCCTCCCGGCCAGGATCGCGCGGTAGTCGTCCCAGGTGTCGACGTCGCGCGGGACCGGCCCGTCGACGGGCACGTCGACCACCTCGGCCACGCGCCGGTCCAGCAGCTTCCAGACGCCCTTGTCGCCGTGCAGCGCGCCGAGCGCGTCGAAGGTCGAGCGCGCGAAGGCCAGCGGATGGCCGCGGCCGTCGGCGTAGCGGCAGGCCGCGAGCGGCGCGTCGCCGCGGCCGGCCAGCAGCGCGCGCACCGCGGCGGGCGCGACGCCCGGCTGGTCGCCGAGCAGCAGCACCAGCACGTCCGCGCGCGCGTCGACCGCCGTCAGCGCGGCGGCGATCGACGACGAGCAGCCGGACCCGAAGACCGGGTTCTCGACGACCTCGACCTCCGAGAGGTCCACCTCCGCCCGCACCCGCTCCGCGCCCCCGCCGAGGACGCAGAGGAGCTGGTCGAACGCGCACGCCCGCGCCACGCCGAGCACGTGGTCGAGCAGCGTCCGCTCGCCGTAGGGCAGCAGCTGCTTGGGCTCGCCGAGGCGCCGGGACCCGCCCGCGGCGAGGACGAGCCCGGTCGCGAACGGCTCAGCGCGCGGCGACATAGCTCTCCCGACACGCCTCGCGGCAGAAGTACACGCGCTCGCCGTCGCCGGCGTCGAGGTGGATCGAGGCGTCGGAGGCGACGACCTCCATGCCGCAGATCGGGTCGATGGCGACCGCGGCGACCGCCATCGGCAGGGCCGCGGCCGGCGGCGCCGCGCCGCCGCCGTTCCCGCCCGCCGCCGGCGCGCCCACCCGCTCGCTCACGATCTCGGCCAGGATCGCGATCGCCACGTCGGCGGGCGCCCGCGCGCCGATGTCCAGCCCGGCCGGCGTGTGGATCCGGTCGCGCAGCGCGTCCGGCAGCTCGAGCGAGGCGAGCACCGCGCTCCCGCGCCTGGGCGAGGCCACCAGCGCCACGTACCCGACGCCCGCCTCGACGGCCCGGACCAGCGCGCCCTCCTCGTCGTTGCCATGCGAGGCCACGATGACCGCGGCGTCGGAGGCGTGCGGCTCCACGTCCGCCGCGTCGCCGCGCACCACGTCGTAGCCCGCCGCGCCCGCGACCTCCGCCAGCGCCCGCGCGATCGGCGTGTCGCCCGCCACGACGACCCGCAGCGCCGGGAGCTGGGGGTCCAGGAAGATGTCGAGCGCGCCGCCGCTCAGGCACGGGTTGTGCGCGACGACCACGCCCTCCTCCCCACGCGCGCCCTCCTGCGGGGCGTCGCCCGGGACCAGCCGGAGCACGAGCGCCTCCCCGGCCTCCAGCGCCCGCGCGGCGTGCAGCCGCACCGAGGTCTGCGCGCACGTCCCGCCGACGAAGCCCCGGATCGTCCCGTCCCCGAGCACGAGCGCGGCGTCGCCCGGCCGCACGCTCGTCGGCTTCACCGCCCGCACGACGGTCGCGTGCACGAACGGCACCCGCCCGGCCCGCAGGCGCTCGACCTCGGCCGCCAGCTCCGGCGTGATCATCGCGTCTTCTCCCGCATCGCGTCCCACACGCGCGAGGGTGTGCAGGGCATGTCCATGTGGCGCACCCCGAACGGGGCGAGCGCGTCGCAGATCGCGTTGACGATCGTCGGCGGCGAGCCGACGGTCGCCGACTCCCCGATCCCCTTCGCGCCGATCGGGTGGTGCGGCGACGGCGTGACGGTGAAGTCCGTCTCCCAGTCGGGCACCTCGAGCGAGGTCGGGATCAGGTAGTCCATCAACGTGGCCCCGAGGCAGTTGCCCTCCTCGTCGAAGGCGATCGTCTCCATCAGCGCCATCCCGACGCCGTCGGTCAGCCCGCCGTGGACCTGCCCCTCCACGATCATGGGGTTGATCCGCGTGCCGCAGTCGTCGACCGCGACGAAGCGCCGGACCTTGACCTGCGCCGTCCCCGGGTCGACGTCCACCACGCAGATGTAGGCCCCGAACGGGAACGTCAGGTTCGGCGGGTCGTAGACCGCCTCGGCGTCGATCCCCGCCTCGAAGCCCGGCGGCAGCTCGAGCGAGCCGCGCGAGGCCTTCGCGATCTCCTGGATCGACGCGCCCTGCTCGGGGTCGCCGCGGACCGACCAGCGCGCGGTGGCCTTCGACCACTCGAGGTCGTCGGGCGAGACCTCCAACATGGCCGAGGCCACGATCCGCGCGCGCTCGCGGACCTTGCGCGCGGCCAGCGCGGTCGCGGCGCCGCTGACCGGCGTCGAGCGCGACCCGTAGGTCCCGAGCCCGTAGGGCGTGGTGTCGGTGTCGCCGTGGACGACGTCGATGTCCTCCGGCGGGATCCCGAGCTCCTCGGCGACGATCTGCGCGAACGTCGTCTCGTGGCCCTGGCCCTGCGTCTGCACGCTGATGCCGAGCTGCACCGTCCCGGTCGGCGAGACGCGCAGCACCGCGCCGTCGTTCATCGCCAGCCCCATGATGTCCATGTGCCGGCGCGGGCCCGCGCCGACGGCCTCGGTGAAGAAGCCGACGCCGATCCCCATCAACCTGCCCTGCTCGCGCCCCGCCGCCTGCTCGCGGCGCAGCGCGTCGTAGCCCGCGAGGTCCATGGCCTTGCGCAGCGTGACCGCGTAGTCGCCGGAGTCGTAGACCCAGCCGGTCTTGCTCTCGTAGGGGAACTGCTCGGGGCGCAGGAGGTTCGCGAGCCGGACCTCGACGGGGTCGGCCCGGAGCTCGAAGGCGAGGCAGTCCACGAGCCGCTCGACCAGGTACACCGCCTCGGCGATCCGGAACGAGCAGGCGTACGCGACGCCGCCCGGCGCCTTGTTGGTGTACACGCCCCGCACCGCGCAGTGCGCGGCCTCGATGTCGTAGGACCCCGTGAAGACGCTGAAGAAGCCGGCCGGGTAGCGGCTCGGCTGGGCGGCCGCGTTGAACGCGCCGTGGTCGGCGACGACCTCGACGCGGACGGCCAGGATCTTCCCCTCCCTGGTCGCCGCGATCGCGCCCTTCATCGCGTAGTCGCGCGCGAAGCCGGTCGACATGAGGTTCTCGGAGCGGTCCTCGGCCCACTTCACCGGCCTGCCGCAGGTCATCGCGCCGACGATCGCGCAGACGTAGCCCGGGTAGACGGGGACCTTGTTGCCGAAGCCGCCGCCGACGTCGGGCGAGATCACGCGGATCCTGTGCTCGGGCAGGCCCGTGATCGCGGCGTACATCGTGCGGTGCGCGTGCGGCGCCTGCGTCGTGCACCAGACCGTGAGCTTGCCGCTGACGGCGTCGAAGTCCGCGACCGCGCCGCAGGTCTCCATCGGCGCGGGGTGCGAGCGCGGGAAGACCATGTCCTGCTCGACGACGACCTCGGCGCGCGCGAAGACCGCGGCGGTCGCGGCGGCGTCGCCGGACTCCCAGTCGAAGACGTGGTTGTCCTGGCGGCCGGGCCGGTCGTCGCGGATCACCGGCGCGTCCGGCTCCAGCGCGCGGAGCGCGTCGACGAGCACCGGCAGCGGCTCGTAGTCGACGTCGATGAGCTCGAGCGCGTCGCGCGCGGAGTAGCGGTCGTCGGCGACGACGAACGCGACCTCCTGGCCCTGGAAGCGGACCTTGTCGGTCGCGAGCACGGCCTGGACGTCGTTCGACATGGTGGCCATCCACGCCATGCCGCGCGCCTCGAGGTCGGCGCCGGTCACGACCGCGTGGACCTTCGGGTGGCGCAGCGCGGCGGAGGTGTCGATGGAGCGGATCCGCGCGTGCGCGAGCGGGCTGCGCAGGACCGCGCCGTGGAGCATCCCCGGCAGCTGGACGTCGTCGACGTACAGGCCCTGGCCGCGGATGAAGCGCGCGTCCTCCTTGCGGCGCAGGCGGCCGAAGCCGATCGGGCGCTCCTCGGTGGCGCTCACGAGCCCGCCGCCTCGCGCCGCCGCCGGGCCAGCAGCCGCGGGTCGCCGGCCGGCGACTCGTCGGTGATCGCGACGTTGACCGTCCGGCAGCGCCCGCACTTCACGCGCACCTTCTTGGTCATGTACAGCGCGTCCATCCCGGAGGCGAGGACGTTGCCGCACGAGACGCAGACGTAGTCGTCGGGCCCGTTGCCGCGGAAGACCGGGCGGTCGGCGTCGTCCTGCACGGCCGTGCCGCCGCTCGGCGGCACCTCGCCGGTGCGGACCTCGCGCATCGTGATCCTGCTCATCGCCGGGCCTTCCCCTGGTGGTCGTTCGTGAGCCGGCCGCCCTCGCGCCCGCGGCGGACCGCGATCGCCTCGGCCATGATCGCCAGCGCGATCTCCTCGGCGGAGACCGCGCCGATGTCGAGCCCGATCGGCGCGCTGATCCGCCGCAGCTCGGGCTCCTCGACGCTGGCCTCGACCAGCCGCTCGCGCCGCGCCGCCTGCGCGCGCTTGGAGCCCATCGCGCCGATGTACGCCGGGTCGCCGTCGAGCGCGATCCGCAGGACCTCGTCGTCGATCTTCGGGTCGTGCGTGAGGACCGCCACGTAGGTCGCGCGGTCGAGGCCGCCGAGGTGGTCGACGGCCTCCTGCGGCCAGGCGACGACCACCTCGACCGCGTCCGGGAAGCGCGCCGCGGTGGCGAACTGCGAGCGCGGGTCGATGACGTAGGGCCGCCAGCCGGTGGCGCGCGCGAAGCGCGCGAGGTGGCTGGCGTACTCGACCGCGCCGAAGATCAGCAGCCGCGGCGGCGGGAACGTCACGTCCACGAACAGGTCGCCGTGGAGCTCGGAGCGCTCGGCCCACATGAGCGCCTCGGCGTGCGCCACCGCCTCGGCGTCGAGCGCGGGATCGCCGAGGCCGCCCTCGCGCGTCCCGTCGGCGTGCACGAGCAGCCGCCCGCCGAGGTGCGCGCCGCGGACGGCGGTCACCAGCGCGGCGCGGCCGCCCTCACGGGCGACGGTGGCGAAGGAGCCCTGGACGCTCATGGCTCGTAGCGCTCGACCCACACGTCGATCTCCCCGCCGCACGGCAGGCCGACGTCCCACGCCTGGCTGTCGGCGATCCCGTAGGACTCGAGCCGCGGCGGGCCGCCCGCGAGGACGGCGCGCGCGACCTCGACGACCGCGCCCTCGACGCACCCGCCGGAGACGGCGCCGTAGACCTCGCCCTGGTCGTTGATCGCCATCTTCGCCCCGGGCGGGCGCGGCGCCGAGCGGCGCACGCCGACCACGGTGGCCAGCGCGACCCGGTCGCCGCGGGCGACCCAGGCGTCCACCTGCTCGAGGACGTCGATCACATGGTCCCCAGCTTCGAGGTGAAGTCCTTGATCAGCGCGTCGAGCACCGTGGTGACGACGCCCTCGCCCATCGAGGCGGCCTTGCCGCTGATCTGCGCCGCGGTGTGGACCGTGCCGCCGTCGCCGTCGAGCGTGAAGATCACGTCGGCGTTCGCGAAGCCCTGGCCGCCGGCCTCCTTGGACTTGATCTTCAGCACGGCCCGGTGGGTCGCCTCGTCCTGCTCGACGACCGAGACCGTGCCGGTGAACTTCATCGACATGGCCCCCATCTTGACCTTGATCTCGGCCTTCGCGGTCGTCGGGTCCTTCATCTCGATGACGCGGCCGCCCTCGACGCAGGAGATCACGCGCTCGAGGTCGAGGATCGCGGGCCAGGTCTCGCCGGCGGGCTTGCCGGTGGTGAACGGGTGATCGAGTTCGACCATGTCATCTTCTCCATTGTTTCTTGATTGGGAACTTCAGCGAAGTCCTATAGGCTCGGTCGATGTCCATCGCGCACGGCACCTTCACCCTCGGCCCGGAGGCCGCCACGCTGACGGTGAAGACCGGCAAGACCGGGGCCGCGGCCAAGGCCGGCCACAACCTCACGATCGAGGTCACGCGGTGGGAGGCGACGCTCGAGCTGGCGCCGGCGCTCGCGGACTCCACGGTCGCGCTGACCGCCGACTCCCGCTCGCTGCGCGTGCTCGACGGCCACGGCGGCATGCAGTCGCTCGACGACGACGACAAGAAGGGCATCACGCAGACGATCGACGAGGAGGTCCTCAAGGGCACGCCGATCGCCTTCCGCTCGACCTCGGTGGCGCCCGGCGCCGACGGCGTCATGGCCGTCACCGGCGACCTCGAGCTCAGCGGGAAGACCCACCCGGTCAGCTTCGCGCTGGCCTTCGGCGAGGACGGCGCGCTCACCGGCAGCGCGACCGTCAGGCAGAGCGACTGGGGCATGAAGCCGTACTCGGCCCTGTTCGGGACGCTGAAGGTCGTCGACGAGGTCGAGGTCGTCGTCGACGCCAAGCTGCGCGCGGGCTGAGGTCCGGCGGCGGGCACTACGCGGCGTAGACGGCCTGGGCGTCGAGGCCGCCCTCGACGCCGGGCGGCAGCGCGCCGGTGCCGTGGGCGTAGATGGCGAGGTCGGCGATCGTCTGGCTGCCGTCGCCGCCGCGGACCACGAAGGCGCCGTCGACCCAGTCGAGCTGCTCCGGCGGGGTCTCCAGCGCGGCGCCCGCGAGCAGCTGCGCCTTGGCCAGGATCTTGCTCGTGGTGCTGGCGATCGCGGCGGGCACGTCGCCGCCCGGCGCCGTGTTGAAGCCGTGGCCGTCGCCGAAGCGGTCGGTGTCGGCCGGGACGACCTTCACGTCGAGCGGCGGGACCCCGAGGTCGGCGGCGACGAGCTGCGCGTACTCGTGCTCGCGGCCGTCGGGCTCGGTGGTCAGGCTCAGCACCATCTTGCCGGTGGGATGGATGCGCAGGAAGACTGCGCGGTAGGCCTCGTCAGCCATAGCTCAGGCACCTCTCATGGGTCGTTCGGGGGTGGGCGGCACCTCGCCGGCGAGCCGCCGGCGCTCCTGGTGCGCGGTGAGGGCGTTGTGGTCCTCGCGGTCGCAGAACGCGGGCTGCGGGCCGCCGAGCGCGTGCGGCGGCACGGCGGGACGCTCGCAGCCCGGGTAGATGCAGGTCCTGGTCGTCGCGTTCATGAAGTCCATCCCGGGGTCGTGTTGCCGCGGCTCGGGCCGTAGCCGCTGGGCATCGCCACCGAGCTGCCCGCCACGGGCGTGGCCGAGGCCCAGGGCTCGTCGTCGCCAACGTTCTCATCCACGGGCGGCGGGGGCGGCGGCGCGAAGGCCGCCGCGGCGGCGCTCCCGCGCGGCGCGGCGATCGCGGCGACGACCGCGTCGAGCGCGTCGAGGCTGTGGCCGCTCACGAGCGCGTCGCAGCACGGCAGCGCCGCGGCCATCCCGCCCGCCCGCGGCGAGAAGCCCTCGGCGGCCGCGCGCGGGTTGACCCAGACGATCCGGTGGGCGAGCCGCGCGAGCCGCTCCATCTCGCGGCCGACGAGCGCCGGGTCGCCGCGCTCCCAGCCGTCGGAGAGGATCACGACGACCGCGCCGCGCGCCATCCCGCGACGGCCGTGGCGGTCGTTGAAGGCCTGGAGCGCGTCGCCGATCCGCGTGCCGCTCGACCAGTCCGGCGCGGCCTGCACGGCGCGCTCCAGCGCGCGCCGCGGGGTGCCCGCCCGCAGCGGCCGGGTCAGGCGCGTGAGGCGCGTGGCGAAGACGAAGGCCTCGGCGCGCGGGCCGCTGCCCGCGGCCGCGGCGAGCAGCTGGAGGTAGGCGCGGGCGTAGGGCTCCATCGACCCCGAGATGTCCAGCAGCACGACGATCCGGCGCGGGACGGCGCGGCGCCGGCGGCGCGCGAGCCGGATCGGGTCGCCCCCCGTGCGCATCGCGCCCCGCAGCGTGCGCCGCAGGTCGATGCGCGCGCCGCGGCGGTGCGCCTCGGCGCGCCGCGTCAGCCGCGAGGGCGTCGCGAGCTCCAGGCGCGCCATCAGCCGGTGGATCTCGGCGAGCTCGCCGGGCTCCAGCGCGTCGAAGCGCTTGCGCCGCAGCAGCTCCTCGGCGCTCGAGCGCGTCGGGACCGCGACCTCGCGCTCGGGCGCCTCCTCCCGCGCGCCCGCCGCCGTGGAGGCCGCGATCGCGGGCTCGGCCGCGCTGGCGAGCGGCGGGGCGCTCGAAGACGCCGTGCGCTCCTCCGCCTCCCGCGCGTCGGGCGCCGTGATCGCGCGCTGCAGCTCGTCGTCGCCCACCGCGCCGCCGTCGGCCGCGCCGAAGACCGCGAAGAACACGCGGTCGAAGACCGGCACCTGCAGCGGGTCGGAGACGAGCGCCGCGCGCGCGGTCCAGTAGAGCCGCCGGCGGCTCTCCGGCCGCACGAGCCCGAGCGCCTCGGCGAAGCCCGCCGCCCGGTCGGCGGTGACCGGCAGGCCCGCGTCGTGCAACCGCCGGCTGAGCGCGCCGGCGAGCGCCGGGAGGTCCAGGACGACGTCGCGGACGGTGAAGGGCGCGGCGGGCACGGCTACCGGTCGACCCCCACCAGCTGGTCGAGCCCCGCGGCGCGGACCGCGTCCTGGTCCTCGCCGTACTTCAGCACCGAGCCGAGCGTGCGCTCGATCGCCGCCGCGTCGAGCTCGGCGATCCCGAGCAGCTCCAGCGCCGCGAGCCAGTCGATCGCCTCCGCGATCCCGGGCGGCTTCTGGACGTCGGCGTCGCGCATCCGCGCCACCGCCTCGGCGACCTGGACCGCGAGCGTCGCCGAGGCGCCCTTGACGCGGCGGCGGATGATCTCGACCTCGCGCTCGGCGCTCGGGTAGTCGATCCACTGGTAGAGGCAGCGTCGCTTGACCGCGTCGTGCAGGTCGCGCGTGCGGTTGGAGGTCAGGACGATCACCGGCGGGTGCGTCGCGCGGATCGTGCCGAGCTCCGGGATCGTCACCGTCGCCTCCGCGAGCAGCTCGAGCAGGAACGCCTCGAAGTCGTCGTCGGCGCGGTCGATCTCGTCGATCAGCAGCACCGCGGGCCGCGGCCCGGGATGCTCGAGCGCGCGCAGCAGCGGCCGGCGGATCAGGTAGTCGGGGCCGAAGAGGTCGTCCTCGCTGAGCCGCTCGCCGGTCGTGTCGGCGAGCCGGATCGACAGCAGCTGCCGCGGGTAGTTCCACTCGTACAGCGCCTCGGCCGCGTCGATCCCCTCGTAGCACTGCAGGCGGATCAGCGGGGTGTCGAGGACCGCGGCGAGCGCCTTGGCCGCCTCGGTCTTCCCGACCCCCGCCTCGCCCTCCAGCAGCAGCGGCTGCGGCAGCCGCAGGCTGAGGAACATGCCCGTCGCCAGGCCCTCGTCCACGAGGTAGTCGACGGCGGCCAGCCGGTTGGCCAGCATCTCCACGTCGGGTGCGAGGTGGCGTACCTCGCCTTCGGCGTCGCCGGTGGCCTCGGTCACTGCGGCGGCTCCGGGCGGCCCTGCATCGCGGCCCACACGCGGGCGGGCGAGCACGGCATGTCGACGTGCGTCACGCCGTGGCTCTCGTGCAGCGCGTCGATGACCGCGTTGACGATCGCGGGCGGCGAGCCGACGTTCGGCGACTCGCCGACGCCCTTGGCGCCGAGCGGGTGGTGCGGGCACGGCGTGACCGTCTCCCCCAGCTCGAACTCGGGGCACTCCAGCGCCGTGGGGATCTGGTAGTCCATGAACGACGAGTTGAGGCAGTTGCCCTCCTCGTCGAACGTGATGACCTCCATCAGCGCGATCCCGATGCCCTCGGCGAGCCCGCCGTGGATCTGGCCGTCCACGATCATCGGGTTGATCCGCACGCCGCAGTCGTCGACCGCGATGAACCGGCGGACCTTCACGTGCGCGGTCTCGGGGTCGACGTCGACGACGGCGATGTACGCGCCGTAGGGGTAGGTGAGGTTCGGCGGGTCGTAGATGACCTGCGCGTCGAGGCCGCCCTCGATCCCGGCGGGCAGCGCCTCGCCGGAGTACGCCCGGTGCGCGATGTCGGCGATGAGCGCGCCCTGCTCCGGGTCGCCCTTCACGTACCAGCGGCCCTTCTCCCAGGCGAGGTCCTCCGGCCGCGTCTCGAGCATCTGCGCCGCGATCAGCCGCGCGCGGTCGCGCACCTTGCGCGAGACGACCGCGACGGCGGCGCCGCTCACCGGCGTCGAGCGCGAGCCGTAGGTGCCGAGGCCGTAGGGCGAGCGGTCCGTGTCGCCGTGGCGCACCTCGACGTCCTCCGGCGGGATCCCGAGCTCCTCGGCGACGATCTGCGCGAACGTCGTCTCGTGGCCCTGGCCCTGCGTCTGCGCGCTGAGCGAGACCACCGCCTTGCCCGACGGGTGCACGCGCAGGTCGGCGCCGTCGTTCATCGACAGGCCGAGGATGTCCATGTGCTTGCGCGGCCCGGCGCCGACGCCCTCGGTGAAGAACGAGACGCCGATGCCCATCAGCTCGCCGCGGCCGCGCTTCTCGACCTGCTCGCGGCGGAGGTCCTCGTAGCCCGCGATGTCCATCGCGACCTTCATCGTCTCGGCGTAGTTGCCCGAGTCGTAGGTCCAGCCCGTGGTCGTCTCGTAGGGGAACTGCTCGGGCCCGATGAAGCTGCCCATGCGCAGGTCGATCTCGTCGACGCCCATCTCCATCGCCAGCGCGTGGACCATGCGCTCGACCAGGTACACCGCCTCGGTGATCCGGAACGAGCAGCGGTAGGCCACGCCGCCCGGCGCCTTGTTGGTGTAGACGGCCTTGACCTTGACGTGCGCGGCCTCGAGGTCGTAGGAGCCGGTGCAGATGTGGAAGAAGCCGGCCGGGAACTTCGTCGGCTGCGCCGTGGAGTCGAACGCGCCGTGGTCGGCGATCACGTCGACCTTCAGCCCCGTGATCCTGCCGTCCTTCGAGCAGATCGACGAGTGCATGATGTAGTCGCGGGCGAAGCCGGTCGAGGTCAGGTGCTCGGTGCGGTCCTCGATCCACTTGACCGGGACGCCGGCGACGATCGACGCGGCGATCGTGCAGACGTAGCCCGGGTAGACGGGGACCTTGTTGCCGAAGCCGCCGCCGATGTCGTTGCACATGATCCGGATCATGTGCTCGGGCAGGCCCGCGACGTGCGCGTAGACCGTGCGGTGCACGTGCGGCGCCTGGTTGCCGTTGTAGATGTCGAGCTGCCCCGTCTTGGGGTTGAAGTCGGCGATCATCCCGCACGTCTCCAGCGGCGACGGGTGGCAGCGCGGGTACATGATGTCCCTGGTCACCACCGTGTCGGCCTCGGCGAAGACGCGCTCGGTGGCCTCCTCGTCGCCGGCCTCCCAGGTGGGCGAGGCGAGGTTGTCGGTCTGGCCCTCCTTGTCGTCGCGGATCAGCGGCGCGTCCTCGTCGAGCGCCCGGCGGGCGTTGACGACGACGGGCAGCGGGTCGTAGTCGACGTCGATGAGCTGGAGCGCGTCGCGCGCCGAGTACTCGTCGGTGGCGATGACGAACGCGACCTCCTGGCCCTGGAAGCGGACCTTGTCGCCGGCGAGGACCGACTGCGTGTCGTAGGAGATCGTCGGCATCCAGGCGAGGCCGAGCGTCTCGAGGTCCTTGGCCGTGATGACCGCCGCGACGTTGGGGTGCGCGAGCGCCTCGGAGGTGTCGATCGAGAGGATCTTCGCGTGCGCGTACGGGCTGCGCAGGATCGCTCCGTGGAGCATGCCCGGGAGCGTGATGTCGTCCAGGTACTTGCCCTTGCCGCGGATGAAGCGCGCGTCCTCCTTGCGCTTGAGGCGGCCGAAGCCGATGGGGCGCTCCTCTTCGATGGCCGACATCTCAGGCCTCCTGACGGGTCGTGGCTTCGTGGTCGGCCGCCCAGCGCACCGCGGCGACGATGTTCTGGTAGCCCGTGCAGCGGCAGATCTGGCCGGAGATCGCGGTGCGGATCTCCAGGTCGCTCGGGTCCGGGTTCTCGTCGAGCAGCGCGCGCGAGGTCATCAACATGCCCGGCGTGCAGAACCCGCACTGCAGCGCGTGCTTCTCGTGGAAGCCCTGCTGGACGGGGTCGAGCTCGCCGTCGACCTCGAGCGCCTCGACGGTCGTGATCTCGTGGCCCTCGCACATCACGGCGAGCGTCGTGCAGGACTTCAGCGGCTTGCCGTCCATCAGCACGACGCAGGCGCCGCAGTTGGAGGTGTCGCAGCCCCAGTGCGTGCCGGTCAGGCCGGGCGTCTCGCGGATGAAGTGCACGAGCAGGAGCCGCGGCTCGACGTCGCGCGTCACGGGCTCCCCGTTGATGGTGATCGTCACGTTCATGGGATCAGGCCTCCTGGTGGAGCGCACGGGCCGTGGCACGGCGGAGGGCGCGTTTGGTCAGGGCACCGGCGAGGTGCCGCTTGTAGTCGGCGGGACCGCGGCCGTCGGACGACGGCGCGCAGTCCTCCGAGGCGATCGCCCCGGCCTGCGCGAAGAGCTCCTCGGAGGGCCGCTGCCCGCGCAGCAGCTCCTCGGCGCGGGTCAGCTCGATCGTGATCGGGCCGACGGCGCTGAGGCCGATGCCCGCGTCGGCGATCGTCCCGCCGTCGATCCAGACCGCGGCCGAGACGGCGGCGATCGCGAAGTCCCCGGCGCGGCGCTCGACCTTCTCGTGCGCGCTGCCGCCGCCCGGGCGCTTGGGGATCCGCACCTCGGTGACCATCTCGCCCTCGCCCACCGCGGTCATGTACGGCCCGACGTGGAACTCGCCCATGCTGATCGTGCGCGTGCCGCTCGAGGAGCGGATGACGACCTTCGCCTTGACCGCCGCGGCGACCGCTGAGAGGTCCTCCGCGGCGTCGGCCTGGCAGAGCGAGCCGCCCATCGTGCCGCGGTTGCGCACGACCGGGTCGGCGATGACCTCCTCGGCCTCGCGGAAGACCGGGAACCACGCGGCCAGCAGCGGCGAGTCGAGCAGCTCCACGTGGCGGGTCAGGGCGCCGATCGCGATCTCCCCGCCCTCGTCGCGGATGTAGGAGAGCTCGTGCAGGTCGTTGATGTCGATCAGGTGCTCGGGGTTGGCCAGGCGCAGCTTCATCATCGGCAGCAGCGAGTGGCCGCCCGCGATGACGCGGGCGTCGGAGCCGAGCCGCTCGAGCGACGCGATCGCGCCCTCGACGCTCGTGGCGCGCTCGTACTCGAACGGCGCTGGGGTCTGCATCAGAGGACTCCTTCGGGGTACTGCACGGGCGAGTCGGTCCCGATGACCGGCGAGCGCGGCAGCTTCTCGGGCCGCGTGTGGCGGACGTCGGGGTAGAGGTCCATCGCCGACTTCGCCGAGCGGGTCGCGTTGCGGACCGCCGGGCCGTCGGGGCTGGCGGCCGCGATCGGCGCCTCGCGGCCGAGGCGCGCGAGCGTCAGGACGCCGCGCGTGTAGACCTCGGAGATCCGCGGGGCCTTGGTCGTCGTGCTGTCGGGGAAGTCCCGGAAGCCCGCTGCCGAGGCGCCCGGGTAGACGCCCTCGACCAGGCCGAGCGCGTCGCGCATCCCGGCCTTCTTGACGAGCAGGCCCTCGAGGGCCGAGACGCCCGCGCCGAGGTGCGCGTTGATGGTCAGGACGACGTCGTTGACGGGGCCGCTCTTGGCGACGATCTCGCCGACGGCGGCGATCGTCTCGTCGAGCGCGGCGACGATCCGGCGCAGGGCCACGATCGTCAGCACGAGGTGGTAGACGAGCGCGAGCACGATCAGGACGACCGCGACGAGCAGGATGGCTCCGGGCGCGGGCATGGTCAGCTCCCCTGGGTCGCGTCGTCGAGGATCACGTCGAGCGAGCCGCCGTACGCGGCGACGTTCTCGATGGTCTTGATCGCCTGGTCCTGCGTGGTGAGCAGGAGCGGCGCGGCGTCGAGGTCGGCCGAGCCCGCGCGGGCGACCTGCGCGATGTGCTCGACGGTGGGCACGATCGCCCGCGCCTCGACCAGCACGCCGTTGAGCAGGAGGACGACGATCGGGAGGACCACCAGCAGGAGCGCGAGCGAGCCGATCCAGTAGAGGGTCATGCGGGCCTCCGCTCGGCCACGACGGCGGCCTTGGCGCCGATCCCGGGCAGCGCGCCCAGGATGACGTCGAACTGCGCGTTGATCGCCGTGACGGCGGGCTCCAGCGGCGCGAGGTGCTCGGCCTCGACGCCGGTGAGCGCGCCGTCGAGCACGGCGAGCTGGCCGCCGACGGCGTGCAGCCCGCGACGCACGAGGACCAGCGCGGTGGCGAGCACCGCGACGACGACGACGGCGAGCAGCACGCTCAGCAGGATCAGGAGATGCGTGGTGCTCATGCCGGCACCCCCGCCCCGCCGTAGCCGTCGGTCAAGGCGTTCATGTACCCGTCCTGCACCACGGCCTCCTCCACGATCAGGGCCAGCACCGGCGCGGTCGCGCCGAGCTGCGGGATGTTGGAGGTGTTGGCCCCGATGTCGCCGGCCACCTCCAGGAGCCCGCCCGCGGAGGACTCGATGTCGTCCACGGCGCGGACCAGCACGAAGAGCAGCGCCGCGACGGCGAGCGCGGCCACGAGGCCGATCACCAGCGCGAGCGTCCAGGCGTCGTTGGCGCTCATCGACCGACCGCCACCTTCCGCAGCGCGCGCGCCGCGTGCAGGATCCGCACGCCGGAGTCGTTGATCTGCGCCACGCCGCCGAGCTCGGCGGTCTGCGCGCGCACGACCTCCAGGCCCGCGACGGCCGTCCGCGCCTGCGCGGCGATCCGCCGGGCGAGCACGACGATCGCGATGACGATCGCCGCGGCGACCGCGACCACCACGACGCCCAGCACGAGCCCGACGGTCCAGCCCGTCGAGGCCCCCAACACCAGTGTCGAGACCATCAGACCCCTTCCTCCTGTTGACGGGCCCGCGCCGTCGCGCGCCGCAGCGCGCGCTCGGTGAGGACCCCGACCACATGACGCTTGTACTCCGCCGACCCGCGCTGGTCGGTGACCGGCGAGCAGCTCGCCGCCGCGACGCCGCCGACGTGGGAGAAGAGCTCCTCCGAGGGCACCTGGCCCGCGAGGGCGTCGGCGCACCGCGCGGAGGTGATGTCCGGGCCCGCGGCGGCGAGCGCGACGCGGCCGGTGCGGATCGTCCCGTCGTCCCGCAGCACGAGCGCGGCGCCCGCGGCGGCCACGGCCCAGTCGCCGACGCGGCGCTCGACCTTCTCGTAGGCGCTGCCCGCGCGGGCGTGGATCGGCACCCGGACCTCGGTCAGCATCTCGGCCGCGCCGACGGCGGTCCGGTAGGGCCCGCGGTGGAAGTCGTCCATCGTCACGACGCGCTCGCCGGTGGCGCCGCGGATGACCATCCGCGCGCCGACCGCGGCGCAGACCGCCGAGAGGTCCTCGGACGGGTCGGCCTGGCAGAGCGCGCCGCCGATCGTGCCGCGGTTGCGGACGACCGGGTCGGCGATCACGTGCTCGGCGTCGGTGAAGATCGGCACGTGGCGGGCGAGCAGCGGCGACTCCAGCAGCTCGCGGTGGCGCGTCATCGCGCCGATGCGGATCTCGCCGTCCTGCTCGCGGAGGTGGCCCAGCTCGCCGGCGAGCTGGTCGATGTCGATGACGTGCTCGGGCGTGGCCAGGCGCAGCTTCATCATCGGCAGCAGGGAGTGGCCGCCCGCGAGCAGGCGCGCGCCCGGACCGAGGCGCTCGAGGAGCGCGAGAGCGTGCTCGACGCTCGTCGCCCGCTCGTAGTCAAACGGTGCTGGAACCTGCAGGACTGCTGCTCTCCTCCATCGCGACCCTGACCCTTCGTGGCGACTGTCGCGATGTTATGGTCGGCGGGTCAACCGGACCTAAGGGATCGCTTAGGCCACATGACGCCGCCCCATGACCCTCGCGCAGCTCCAGTCGTTCGTGCTCGTCGCCCGCCACGGCTCGGTGAAGGCGGCCGCGGCCGAGCTGGAGGTCACCGAGCCCGCCGTCTCGGTCGCCGTCGCGGCGCTGCGCAAGGAGCTCGGCGACGAGCTCTTCGTCCGCCAGGGCCGCGGGATCGCGCTCACGCCGGGCGGCCGCCGGCTCGCCGCGCTGGCCGGGGAGATCCTCGGCCTGGCCGAGCAGGCGCGGCGCTCGGTGCACGACTCGCCGGGCCAGCCGCGCCGGATCCAGGTGGTCGCGACGAGCCTCGTCGCCGAGCACATCGGGCCGCTGGTCGAGGCGTTCGGCGCGCGCGACCCCGAGCTGGAGATCGCCGTCGAGGCGGTCCCCGGCGCCGGGTTCGCCGACCTGCTCGAGCACCGCCGCGCCGACGTCGCGCTCGGCCCGCCGCCGGGCGCCGACCGCGCGGCGACGATCGCCTCCGCCCCGTTCCTGCGCTGCCAGCTGATCGTCGTCGCCGCGCCCGGCCACCCGCTGGCGGGCAGGCACGCGATCGCGCCCGCCGCGCTGGCCGGCGAGCGCTGGATCGTCGGCGAGCCCGCGCTGGACCCGACGACGAGCACCGGCCTCTTCTTCACGCGCAACGGGCTCGATCCCGCGGAGATCGCGACCTACAGCAGCCAGGCCGCCGCGATCGCCGCGGCCGCGGCCGGCGAGGGGATCGTGCTCACGCTCTCGCACTCGGTGGTGGACGAGGTGCGGCGCCGCGCGCTGGTCCGGCTCGACGTGCGCTCCACGCCGGTCGTCGAGCTGTGGCACGCGAGCACGCTCGGGCTCGGCCGCGCGCTGCCCGCGGCGCTCGCGCTGCAGCGCTTCGCGACGACCTCCGACGCGACGCAGGCGATCTCCAGCGGCCGCGCGGGCGCGGTCTCCGCGCGCGTGCGCCCGAAGGCCCACGTCACGCTCTGGGCCGGGCGGTAGGACATGCAGATCACGGTCTCGGTCAACGGCACCGAGCACACGCGCGACGTCGAGCCGCGGCTGTTGCTGGTGCACTTCCTGCGCGACGAGCTGGGGCTCACCGGCACGCACTGGGGCTGCGACACCTCCAACTGCGGGTTGTGCGTGGTGTTGCTCAACGGCGAGCCGGTGAAGTCCTGCACGATCCTCGCGGCGACCGCGGCGGGCTACGAGGTCAGCACGGTCGAGGGCATGGGCCACGACGGGCAGCTCGACCCCGTCCAGCAGGGCTTCCACGTCGAGCACGGGCTGCAGTGCGGGTTCTGCACGCCGGGCATGATGCTCACCGCCCGCGCGCTGCTCGACCGCAACCCGCACCCCACCGACCTCGAGATCCGCGAGGCGATCTCCGGCCAGATCTGCCGCTGCACGGGCTACGCGACGATCGTCCGCTCGATCCGCTGGGCGGCCGACCACCCCGACGGCGAGGTCGCGACGGGCTGACCGCCGCGGGTGGGCCGGCGCGCCGGCACTCCCGGGCCGCGAGAGCGCGCTGCCGCGCAGCGCGGACGCACGAAGGGCCCGCTCCCCCGAGCGGGCCCTCCGCGCCCCTGCGTCCCCCTGCCCCGGGCCTGGTGGCTCAGCCGTCGATCGCGCGACCCAGGTCGTCCTGGATCTCGGCGCCGGTGAGCGCGTGGTCGTAGACGCGGACCTCGTCGATGCGGCCGTGGAAGGACGTCGCGGCCGAGGCTCCGCCGCCGATCCGCAGCGCGCCGGCCGCCGCGACGAGCGAGCGGCCCGCGGCGCGCGAGGAGATCCACTCGCCGTTGACGTAGATCCGCACGCGGTTGCCGTCGAACGTGAGCGCGACGTGGCTCCAGCGCCGCAGCGGCAGCTGCGACCTGCCGCGCGCCCGCGTCACGGCGCTGGCCTGCGCGCCGACCGTGCGCACGGTCCCGGCGGGCATGCGCAGGTCGCTGGCGTAGAGGCCGTAGGCCATGCCCTTGCCGCGGCCCTTGAGCAGCACGAGCTGGTTGCCGCCCGCCGAGGTCGGGCGGACCCAGGCCTCGATCGTCAGGCCGTGGGTGAGCCGCAGCTGCGCGGCGTCCGGGATCGTCACGCGGTCGTTGCGGCCGTCGAAGGAGAGCGCGCGGCCGAAGCGGCCCGCGGCGGTGCGCGCCGCGCCGACGCGGCGGCCGTCCAGGCCGTGCCCCGTGGCGTCGGTGACGACGCTGCCGGACCGCTCGTCGAAGCCGTAGGCCGCGACCAGGCCGGAGGCCGCCGCCGGGACGCCGCCGACGGAGCCGTCGCCCCCACCCGCGCCCCCGCCGCCGCCCGCGGTGAGGCTGTTGGCCGTCCCGCCGCCGCTCGTCGTCGTGGCGCCGCCCGGCGTCGCCGCGCCGGTGCCCGGCGTCGGCGTCGAGCCGCCCGGCGTGCCGGGGACCGGCTGGCCCGCGCCGGGGCCGATGCCCGCGCCGAGCTCGAACGCGCCCGCGTCGGGCGCCGCGCCGATGTAGCGGTTGCCGCCGTTGAAGTCCTGCGCCGGGAAGTTGGCCTTGTCGCCCGCGTCGATCAGCGGGCTGCCGACGGCCGGCGAGGCGTCGGCGACGAGCTTGAGCGCCGCGACCTGCTTGTCGGTGCTCCCGCACTTCTGCTGGGTCCACACGTTGCGGGAGTAGGTCGCCCGGATCGCGCCGCACGCGGTGCTCATGCCGTTGCCCGCGTTGCCGACCCACGTCTGCGACTGCCCGACGTCGGCGGAGGTGTCGACCTGGATCTTCTGCTTGCCCGGGAACGTGTTGTAGCGGACGTTCGCGCTCGCGTAGTAGACGTCGAGCGCGTAGGCGCCGCAGCCGCTGATGCCGGTCATCGTGTCGCCGAGCACGTTCTGCTCGATGAGCAGGCCGTCACGCTCGTTGGCGCGGATGTTCATGCACTCGTTGTCGTAGAACCGGTTCCTGATGATCTTGATGTTCGTCGGGACCTGGTTGGCGTTGCCGCAGTTGCAGAGCTGGATCGCGTCGGAGTGCGAGGTGGAGGTCGGCGCGCGCAGGCCGTGGATCACGTTGTTGGAGATCGTCAGGCCGGTGTTGACCTGCGGCGTGCGCGTCTGCTCGTAGATGTCGATCATGTCGCCGTTGGACCACGACGTGCCGCCCGCGGCGGGCTCGATCAGGTTGCCGTCGATCGTCGAGTTCACGCTGCCCTCGACGTAGATCATGTTGTTGACCTTGGCGCCGCGCAGGGTGACGTTCGTGGAGCGGTAGATCTCGACGGCGCCGCTGCTCGCGTTGCCGGTGATCCACCCGCCCTTGACCGTCGGGCCGGTGGCGCCCGAGAAGTTGACGTTGGCGACCTTGGCGTTGGCGTCGAGCTGGAAGGTCACGGCCTTCTGGCAGCTGATCGTCTGCGCCGCGTAGGTGCCGGCGGGGACGGTGACGACGTCCCCGGCCGCGGAGGCGGCGCAGGCGGCGTCGAACGTCCGGCCGTTGAGCGGGACGGTGGCGGCGCCGGCGGTCGCGGCGAGCGCGAGCAGCCCGGCGAGGGCGGCCGCGCAGGCGGGCACGGCGGAGCGGACGGTGGCGCGGGGACGCCTCACGGGATTCCTCCGGGGATGGACATCAGGTGATCGGCAGCGGGAGGCCGCACGTCGCGCACAGCGCGGCGACGCGAGGGTGCCCCAGCCACCTCTCTGGACGGAAGCTCGGTGCGACCGGGAGGTCTGGACCTCCTGCCCCGTGCACCGAGAACGGGGTGCTTTCTACCACACGAACCGGAAGTTCAATCGCTCCGGTCGGGAGGTTTTCCAGAGCGACGCTCCGGCTCCTTCTAGAGATCGGCCGGTCCGGCCCCGAACATGAGCGTTGTCAGGGCCACGATGCCGAGATCCTTGCTTTCCGGAGCGTCGGGGGCGAGCATGGGCCATGTCGCTCGACGTCCGGGACACCCCGCGGCCGTGGCACGCGCTGCCGACGGATCTCGGTGCGCTGGTGTGCGCCGCGATCCCCGCGATCGCCGACGAGCTGGTCGAGGTGCTCGGCCCCGCGATCCCCGTCTACCGGACGCTCGACGGCCCGTTCGGGCGCGACGTGGTCCGCGCCGTCTCCGACGCGCTGCACGACTTCGCGGGCGTCATCGAGCACCGCCCGCCGACGCTCGGCGCCGACCGCGCGCTCTACGTCGCCGTCGGCGAGCGCTGGTTCCGCTCCGGCCACGGCCTCGACGACCTGCAGTCCGGCTACCACCTCGGCGCGCGCGTGGTCTGGCGGCGGATCGCCGCGGTCGCGACGGGCGCGGGCGCCGAGGCGGCGACCGTCGCGGTCCTCGCCGACTCGCTCTTCGCCTACCTCGACGAGATCGCCGCGGTCACGGTCGAGGGCTTCGTCGCGGCCCAGGCCGCCGCCGCGGGCGCGGCCGAGCGCCGCCGCGCGCTGCTCGTCGCCGCGCTGGTCGCCGACCCGCCGCCGGACCGCGCGGTCCTGGAGCGCGCCGCCGCCGAGGCGGGCTGGCCGCTGCCGCGGACGGTCGCGGTCGTCGCGCTGGGGCCGCCGGGCAACGGCGTCCTGCGCGACCGCCGGCTCCCCGCCGACGTGCTGACCGGCGGCGCCGACGGCGCGGCGTGCCTGATCCTGCCCGACCCCGACGGCCCCGGCCGGCGCCACCAGCTTGAGCTCGCGCTCCACGGCCTCGCCGCGGCGCTCGGGCCGACGGTCGCCGTCGAGCACGGCGCGCGCAGCTGGGCGCGGGCCCGCGCGCTGTGGCGCCTGCTCGCGGGCCGCGACGGCGCGGGCCTCCACGCCGCCGACGACCACCTCCTCGAGCTGCTGCTCGCCGAGGACCCCTCGCTGGTCGAGGACCTCGCGCGGCTGCGCCTCGCGCCGCTGCTCGCGCTGACGCCGCGCTCGCGCGCGCGGCTGGAGGCGACGCTGCTCGTCTACCTGCGCCACCGCGGCAACGGGCCGCGGATGGCCGCCGAGCTGCGCGTCCACCCCCAGACCGTCCGCTACCGCCTCGCCCGCCTGCGCGAGCTGCTCGGAGCGGCGCTGGACGACCCCGAGGCCCGCTTCGAGCTCGAGGTCGTCCTGCGCGCGCGCTCGGATCAGCCGATGACCGACCGCACGAGCGGCTCGTAGCCGGACTTGTGGCCGGTGCGGTTCGGGTGGTAGCTGTCGCCGACCGGGTTGGAGAGGCCGTTCAGCCACTCCGTCGAGGAGCACACCGCGTGGCCGGTGAACGCCGGGATCGCGTCCTTGAACGTGAACCCGTAGGCCGCCGCCCGGGCCGCGATGACGTTCTTCATCATGTCGGCCGTCGCGTTGAGCTTGGTCATCTCGTCGGTGCTGAAGAACGTCCCCGCGTTGCAGTCCATGCCCATGAACAGGCGCGGGTAGCCGAGGACGACGACGCGCGCGTTCGGGGCGCGCGACCGGATCTGCGCGTACACGGCGTTCAGCGCGCCGGGCAGCGAGTTGTTGATGTAGCTCTGCGCCGTCGTGATGTTGCCGTTGCAGCTCACCAGCGGGTAGGCGCACTGCGTGATGACGCTCGAGAACCCGGCGTCGTTGCCGCCGATCGTGATCGTCACGATGTTGGTGGACGCGCTCAGCGACTGCACCTGGTTGGCGAGCACGTCGGTGGTCTTGGCCCCCGAGCACGCCACGAACGTCAGCGTCGTGTTCGGCCGGTCGGCCTTGATGAGCGCCGGGTAGGCGTAGGGGCCGCGCTGGCAGCCCGAGTTGAGGGAGTAGTCCCTCGTGCCCGTCCCCGACGAGTAGCTGTCGCCCAAGGCGACGTAGTTGTCGGCGAGCGCCGCCGCGGTGACCCCACCGCTGCACGCGCACGCGACCAAGACGGCTCCGACGAGCCGTCGCATGTTGGACCGCACCTGCTCCTCCTCCTGTCGACCGCGTTACCGCGGCCGACACTACGGCGGCCCACCACGCAGAACTTGTCACCGGGAGCACAAAACGCCCCCGGCGTTCTCAGCGCTGCGGCACGTCCTCGAACGCGACGTCGAGGCGCGGGACGTCACCCCAGAGCTGCTCGAGGCGGTAGAACTCGCGGACCTCGGGGACGAACACGTGGACGACGATGTCGAAGTAGTCCATGAGGATCCAGCGGGACTCGCTCACGCCCTCGACGCGGCGTGGGTACATCCCGTGGTCCTTCTTCAGGCCCTCGTGGATCGCGTCGTGGATCGCCTTGCTCTGGCGGTCGGTGTTGCCGGAGCAGACGACGAAGAAGTCCGTGTAGCTCGACACGCCGCGCAGGTCCAGCACGCGGATGTCGATGGCCTTCTTGTCGGCGGCGTACGACGCCGCGAGCTGCGCAAGGCGCTCGGGGCTCAGCTCTTCTGGGGTGTCCGTGTCAGGCATTGGGATGGTCTGTGTGGGCAAGGCGACGCTCCTCCGTGGGGTCTTGGCTCCGGTAGAGCCCGTGCTGCGCGATGTACTCGGCGACCGGATCGGGCACCAGGTACCGGATGGGATGCCCGGCGGCCACCCGCCGCCGGACCAGCGAGGACGAGAGGTCGATGCGCGGCAGGTCGAAGAACGCGACCCGCTCGACGGCGCCGGGGATCGTCGCCAGCCGTTCCAGGATATCGGCCCGGCGCGCGCCCTTGCGTTCCGCGACGGCGAGGCGTGCGAGAGCCGCCACCTCCGCGGGCTCGCGCCACGTCGGGAGGCTGGAGGCCATGTCGCCTCCGACGATGAACGTCAGGTCGACTCCCGGGTGCGAAGCATGCAGTGCGCGAAGCGTATCGGCCGTGTAGGACGCCCCGCCGCGGCGGACCTCGAGGTCGGACACCGCGAGGCGCTCGTCGCCGGCCGCGGCGAGCTGGCAGAGCGCGAGGCGCGTGTCCGGGCCGGGGTCGTCGGGCGCCCGCTTGTGCGGCGGCGTGGCGACCGGCATCAGCAGGACGCGGTCGAGCCCGAGCTGGTCGTAGGCCTCCTGCGCGGCCCACAGGTGCGCGAGGTGCGGCGGGTTGAACGTCCCGCCGAGGATCCCGATGCGGTCGCCGGGCGCGACCGCCGCCGGGTCAGCCGCGGACGTGCCCGGCTCCCCGCACGACGTACTTGAACGAGCACAGCTCGCGGAGGCCGATCGGCCCGCGCGCGTGGAGCTTCTGGGTCGAGTTGCCGATCTCGGCGCCGAAGCCGAACTCGCCGCCGTCGGTGAAGCGGGTGGACGCGTTGACGTAGACGCACGCGGCGTCCACGCCGAGCTCGAAGGCGCGCGTGGCGGGGTAGCTCGCGGAGACGATCGCCTCGGAGTGGCCGGAGCCGTGGCGGTTGACGTGCTCGACGGCGTCGGCGACGTCGTCCACGATCCCGACCGCGAGGGTCAGCGCGAGGAACTCGGTGTCCCAGTCGGCGTCGGTGGCGGCGGTCACGGTCGGGTCGATCGCCACGACCCGCTCGTCGCCGCGGAGCTCGACGCCCGCCTCGCGCAGCGCGGCGAGCGCCGGCGGGAGGAACGCGCGCGCGACGTCCTGGTGCACGAGCAGCGTCTCGGCCGCGTTGCAGACGCCGGGGCGCTGCGTCTTGGCGTTGAGGATGATCTCGCGCGCCATGTCGAGGTCGGCGGCGGCGTCCACGTAGACGTGGCAGTTGCCCGAGGCGGCGAAGATCATCGGGACGGTCGCGACCTCGGTCAGCGCCTTCTTGAGCCCCTCGCCCCCGCGCGGGATGATCAGGTCGACGAGCTCGTCCTGCGTGGCCAGCTCGGCGAGCTCCTCGCGGCCGCCGCCCGCGACGAGGCCGATCGCGCCCTCGGGCGCGTGCTCGGCGGCGATCGCGGCGAGGATCGCGTTGGAGTGCGCGGCCGACGAGGAGCCGCGCAGGACGATCGCGTTGCCGGACTTCAGGCAGAGCGCGGCGGCGTCGATCGTGACGTTCGGCCGCGCCTCGTAGACGACGGCGACGACGCCGAGCGGCGTGCGCAGCTTCGCGACGTCGAGCCCGTTCGGGAGCCGGAAGCCGTCGATCGCCTCGCCGACCGGATCGGGCAGCGCGGCGATGTCGCGCACCTGCGCGGCGATCGCGGCGATCCGCTCGGGGTCCAGCAGGAGGCGGTCCAGCAGCGCGTCCGAGAGCCCGGCCTCGCGCCCGGCCTCGAGATCCCGCGCGTTGGCCTCCAGGATGTCGCTCGTCCGCGCCTCCAGCGCCTCGGCGATCGCGAGCAGCGCCGCGTCCTTCTCCGCCGTCGGCAGCATCGCCAGCCGCCGCGACGCGGCGCGCGCGGCGCGGCAGATGTCGGTGACGGAGGCGACGGAGACGGCCATGGGCCAAAGGGTACCGGCGCTCTAGGCGAGCACGAAGTAGTCCCGGTGCACGGCCTCCTCGGCCGCGCGCGGGAGGACCTCGCGGACCTGCGCGGACTGCAGGCCCCGCACGCGGCGCAGCTCGCCCGCCGAGAGCGTGACGATGCCCTTGCCGAGCAGCGTGCCGCCGTCGCCGAGGATCTCGACCGCGTCGCCGGCCGCGAACGCGCCGGTGACCTCGACGACGCCGACGGGCAGCAGCGACGTGCCGCCGTCGCGCAGCGCGCGGGCGGCGCCGGCGTCGACCACGACCGTGCCCGCGGCGGGCTTGGCGTAGCGGAGCCAGAGCTTGAAGGAGGAGATCCCGAGCGCGCGGGCCGGGAAGTGCGTGCCCTCGGTCGTCTCGCCGGCGAGGACCGCGCCGAGCGCCTCGTGGCGCAGGCCGTTGACGATCGCGGCCGGGATCCCCGCGGCGGTCGCCATCTCGGCGGCGACGACCTTCGAGCGCATGCCGCCGGAGCCGAGCGCGCTCTTGGACTCGCCGATCGTCGCCTGCGCCTCGAGCGAGGCGAAGTCGGTGATCTCGCGGACGAGCGCGGCGTCCGGGTCGGTCCCGGGGTCGGCGGTGTAGACGCCGTCCACGCCGGTGAGCAGCAGCAGGCGGTCGGCCTCGACGAGGATGGCGACCTGCGCGGCGAGGAAGTCGTTGTCGCCGAAGGAGATCTCGTCGGTCGCGGTCGTGTCGTTCTCGTTGATGACCGGGACGACGCCCCAGTCGAGCAGCCGCCGCAGCGTCTGGCGCGCGTTGAGGTAGTGCGTGCGGTGGCTGAGGTCGTAGAACGTCAGCAGCACCTGCGCGGCGGTGATCCCGCGCGCGGCGAGCAGCTCGTCCCAGACGCGGAAGAGCCGCCCCTGCCCCACGGCGCTCGCGGCCTGCAGGTCCTCGATCGCGCTCGGCCGGCCCGCGATCCCCATCGTGTCGAGGCCGCGGACGATCGCGCCGCTGGAGACGACGACGACGTCGTCGCCGGCGCGACGGCGCGTCGCGACCTCGTCGCAGATCGCGGCCAGGACCTCGGCGCGCAGCGTGCCGTCGTCGCTCGCGGTGATCCCGGAGCCGAGCTTGATGACGTGGCGGGCCATGCGGCCGCGGAGCCTACGACGGATCGAGCTCGAACACGACGCCGCCGATCTCCACGTCGTCGCCCGGTTCGAATCCCGCCGCGTCGAGCGCGCGGATGACGCCCATGCGGTGCAGGCGGCGCTCGACGTGCGCGAGCGCGTCGAGGTTCTCCATGTCGTGGCGGGCGATGAGGCGGTCGACGCCCTCGCCGGCCACGCGCCAGAGCCCGTCCTCGACCTGCTCGACCTCGAAGTCCTTGCGGTTGCGGCCGGAGGACGGGCGGAAGGTGCGGTGCTCCTCGAGCCCCTCGCCGGCGTCGAGGCCGGGCGGCAGCGGCGCGTCGACCATCACCGGCACGCGGCGCAGCAGCTCGGCCTTCAGCTCGTCGAGGCCGAGGCCGGTCGCCGAGGAGGTGATGAGGACCGGCGTCGGCTCGACCGGCTCCTCCCACTCCTCGACCTCGGGCACCTCGGCGGCGAAGCGCTCGCGCCAGACCTCGGCGGCCAGCTCGGCCTCCTCGGGCGAGACGAGGTCGGCCTTCGAGAGCGCCAGGATCCGCGGGAGGCTCGCGAGCCGCTCGTCGTACTCGGCGAGCTCCTTCTCGATCGTCGCGTAGTTGTCCTCCGGGTCGCTGCCGTCGAGCGGCGCGAGGTCGAGGACGTGCACGAGCAGCCGCGTGCGCTCGACGTGCGCGAGGAACTCGTGGCCGAGGCCCGCGCCGTCGGAGGCGCCCTCGATGAGGCCCGGGATGTCGGCGACCACGAGCTGGCGGTCGTCGCCGTCGAGCGTGCCGAGCACCGGCTCCAGCGTGGTGAAGGGGTAGTTCGCGACCTTCGGCGCGGCGCGCGTCATCCGGCCCAACATGGAGGACTTGCCCGCGTTGGGGACGCCCACGAGGCCGACGTCGGCGAGCAGCTTGAGCTGGAGGTCGAGCCAGCCCTCGACGCCGTCGAGGCCGCGCTCGGCGAAGGTCGGCGACTGGTGGGTCGCGCCCGCGAACTTCTTGTTGCCGCGGCCGCCCGAGCCGCCCTTGGCGACGACGAGGCGCGTGCCGGGGACGACGAGGTCGTGGACCTCGCCGGCCTCGTCGGTGACCTGGGTGCCCGGCGGGACGCGGACGATGAGGTCCTCGCCGTCGGCGCCGTGGCGCTGGTTGCCCTCGCCGTGGCGGCCGCGGCCCGCCTTGTAGTGGGCGCGGCGCTTGAAGGACTGCAGGTCGCGGAACGAGTCGTCGCAGAGCAGGACGACCGCGCCGCCGTGGCCGCCGTCGCCGCCGTCCGGTCCGCCCTTGGGGACGTGCGCCTCCCGCCGGAAGCTCATGCAACCGTTCCCGCCACCGCCCGCCTGGACGAAGATGCGCGCCTTGTCGTACAGCATGTCTGCTTGAGAAGGTAGCTGGACATGAGCGACGACCCCGTCTTCCTGATCACCGGCGCGAGCAGCGGCATCGGCGCCGCGACCGCGCGCCAGGCCGCGGCCGCCGGGTACCGCCTGGTGCTCGGCGCGCGCTCGGCCGACAAGCTCGAGGCGCTCGCGGCGGAGCTCGGCGGCCCCGAGCGCGCGCTCGCCGTCGTGACCGACGTGACGCGGTGGGAGGACAACGCGGCGCTCGTCGCCGCGGCGGTCGACGGGTTCGGCCGCCTCGACGTGGCGTTCGCGAACGCCGGGTTCGGCGCCGCGCGCGGCTGGCTCGAGGAGTCGCCGGAGCACTGGCGCGACATGGTCCTGACCAACGTGCTCGGCGCCGCGTACACGGTGCGGGCGGCGATCCCGGCGCTGAAGGAGCGCAAGGGGCACGTGCTGATCACCGGCTCGGTCGCGGGCCGCCGCGTGATCCCCGGCTCGCTCTACTCGGTGACGAAGTGGGCGGTGACGGCGATGGGCGAGGCGGTCCGGGCGGACCTCAACGACACGGGGATCCGCACCACGCTGATCGAGCCCGGGCAGGTCGACACGCCGTTCTTCGACGACTCCGGCGAGGGCCGGCTGGAGCCCGACGACGTCGCGCGCGCCGTCATGTACGCCGTCTCGCAGCCGCCGCACGTGGACGTCAACGAGATCCTCGTGCGCCCGACGGCGCAGTCGGGCTAGCGCCCGGCGGGCTGCACGGCGGCGGCCAGCGCCTCGCGCGCGGCGGCCGCGACGGCGTCGCGGTCCTCCGGCGAGAGCGCCATCCACCGCACGCCGCGCACCGCGCCCTCGAGGGCGAGCAACGAGCAGAGGCAGTCCTGCGCGCCGACGGCGTTCAGCCGCACCCACGCCTCCGTGGCGCCGACGTCGCGCAGCTGGTCCCCGTCGGCGACCCCGACCGCTCGCAGGTCGTGCGCGAGCGCGGGTCCGATGTTGACCACGTCCTCCAGGCGGTCGGCCATGGAGGTGAATGTACGCGGGTCGGGCACACGGCGTCCAGTCGCCGCGGCGCGGCTACGCCGTGCCCTCGGCCCCCGCCCGCGCCTCGGCCGCCGCGCGGTGCCCCGCGCGCGCCAGCGTGGTGCCGCTGATCACGGCGCCGACCGCCGCGAACGCGGCGCCGACGAGGAACGCGCGCTGGAACCCGTCGGTCAGCGCCACCGCGCGCGAGACGGTCCCGGTCACGTCCTCGGTCCGCGCCGTCGCGACCGTCGCCAGCAGCGCCAGGCCGATCGACCCGCCGACCTGGCGGAACGTGTTGACCAGCCCGGACGCGAGCCCGGCCTCCGGCCCGCGGATGCCGGTCGTCGCCGCGATCGTCACGGACACGAACGCGCAGCCGAGCCCGCCCGCGGTCACGATCGACGGGAGCAGCACGTGCGAGACGTAGCTGCCGTCCGCGGTCACGCGGCTCAGCCCGAGCATCCCGAGCGCCAGCAGGACCATGCCGGTCGTCAGCACGACGCCCGCGCCCACGCGGCCCGTCAGCCGGCTCGCGACCTGCGAGGTGATGATCAGCGTGCCGGTCATCGGCAGGAACGCGAGCCCCGCCTCGATCGGGTCGAAGCCCTTGACCTGCTGCAGGTAGAGCGACATGAAGTACCACATGGCGAACGCCGAGGCACCGATGCAGAAGACCACGATGTTGGCCGCCGTCACCGGGCGGTTGCGGAAGATCCGCAGCGGCACGAGCGGCGCGCTCGCCAGCCGGCCCTCGATGAGCGTGAAGGTCGCCAGCAGCGCGAGGCCGAGCGCGATCGTGATGAGCGTGCGCGACGAGCCCCAGCCGTGGACGTCGGTCTCGACGATCCCGTAGGTCAGCACGACGAGCCCCGCCGTCACGGTCAGCGCGCCCGAGAGGTCGAACGACCGCCCCGCGCCCGCCTCGCGCCTGCCGCGCATCACGATCCGCAGCCCGAGCAGCGCCGCGACGATCCCGATCGGCACGTTGATGAGCAGGATCCAGCGCCACGAGAGCGTCTGGGTGAGGATCCCGCCGAGGAGCGCGCCGGTCGCGCCGCCGACGCCGCCCATCGCGCCCCAGAGCCCGAGCGCCTTGTTGCGCTCGCCGCCCTCGGTGAAGGTCGTGGTGAGGATCGACAGCGTCGCCGGCGCGACGACCGCGCCGCCCAGCCCCTGCAGCGAGCGCGCGGCGATCAGCTGCCCGGAGGTCTGCGCGATCCCGCCGAAGAGGGAGGCGAGCGCGAACAGCAGCAGCCCGCCCGCGAAGACCTCGCGGCGCCCGATCAGGTCCGCGGCGCGCCCGCCGAGCAGCAGGAAGCCCGCGAACGCCAAGGTGTAGGCGTTGACCACCCACTGCAGGCCCGTGGCGGAGAAGCCGAGGTCGCCGCGGATCGACGGCAGCGCCACGTTGACGATCGAGACGTCGAGGATGACCATGAACTGCGCGAGGCAGCACAGGGTCAGGATCAGCGACTTGTGGCGGGCGGCGGCGGCTTCGGCGGGACTCACAGCCGCGCATTGTTGCACACGCAACCAACGCCCGCGCGCCGCGCCGCTCCCCCGGAACGACGACGGCCGGCGCGCGGAGCGCACCGGCCGTCGGTGAAGCGGATGCCGAGGTGACGCTAGGCGGCGGCGTCGCCTTCAGGCGGCAGGATCGAGATGACGCGGCCGCGGCGGCCGGTCTTGAAGTCGAGCGTGCCCGGCGCCTTGGCGAAGAGCGTGTCGTCCTTGCCCATGCCGACGCCCGCGCCCGCCTTGAAGCGCGAGCCGCGCTGGCGCACGATGATCTCGCCGCCGTAGACGACCTCGCCCGCGAACTTCTTCACGCCCAGGAACTGGGGGTTGGAGTCGCGGCCGTTCTTCGAGGAGCCGAGGCCCTTCTTATGTGCCATGAGGTGCTCAGCTCCCCTTCGAGATCTTCGTCACGCGGATGCGCGTGAGCTCCTGGCGGTGGCCCATCTTGCGACGGTAGCCCCGCTTCGGCTTGAACTTGTTGACGCGCAGCTTTGGGCCGCGCAGGTGCTCGACGACCTCGGCCGCCACGGAGACCTTGCCCAGCTTGTCGCCGAACAGGGTGTCCTCCCCCGCGAAGAGCAGGGGCTCGAGGTCGAGCTTGGCGCCGGTCTCGCCAGGCAGCCGCTCGACGAGGAGGGTCTGGCCCTCTTCGACGCGGTACTGCTTGCCGCCGGTCTTCACGATTGCGTACATGGGTCTCTCGTTACTCCGAAGTCGCTTCGGCCTTGACAGCCGAACGGCGCCGTCCGCCTCTGCGGCCGCGGCGCCGAGGCTTGGATTCTAGCGAGTCCGGGTCATCGGCGCCTTCGGGCTCCTCGGAGTCGAGCAGCGTCGCCACGGCGGCGGTCCTCCCCGCCTCCTCGATGCGGACGAGCTTCTTGCTCCCGACGAACCGGCCGCCGTTGACGACGGAGATGATGTAGCCGTCGATCTTGGCCACCGCGTCGTCGACCTCGTACATGTGCGGCTCGACGATGTTGACCAGCACCTCGTCGCCCTCCTTGAACGGGATCGCGCGCTCCTCGATGTCCTGCGAGGCGCCCTCCTGCGTGATCGCGAAGTGGTCGAGCGGCAGGCCCTCGGAGCCCTCGAAGTGGAAGATCTTGCCGGTCTCCGCCTCGAGCGCGTGCAGGACGCGGGCGCCCTCGCCGGTGAACTTCGCGCTCACGCGCGGGTTGACCTGGACGAGGAAGGCCTCGGTGCCGCGCTTGGCGCGCGCCGCGATCTCGCGCAGCTGGCGCTCGAACTCGATCGCGATCGTGTCCTCGGACTTGATGACGCCCTCGCCGTGGCACGTCGGGCACGGCCGGGACATGATCTCCCGGACGCCCTCGGTCACGTTCTGGCGCGTCATCTCGACCAGGCCGAGCTTCGAGATCTCCGCGGTGAACGTCTTGGTGCGGTCCTCGTCGAGCGCCTTGCGCAGCGTCTTCAGCACGGCGTCGCGGTTCTTCGCGCGGGCCATGTCGATGAAGTCGATGACGATGATCCCGCCGATGTCGCGCAGGCGCAGCTGCTGGACGACCTCGTCGGCCGCCTCCAGGTTCGTGCGCGTGATCGTGTCCTCCAGGCGGGCCTGCTTGCCGCGCCCGACGAACGAGCCGGAGTTGACGTCGATGACGGTCAGCGCCTCGGCGTAGTCGATCAGCAGGTAGCCGCCGCTCGGCAGGTCGACCCGCTTGCTCATCAGGCCGTCGATGACCTTCTCGACGTCCCACGCCTCGAAGAGCGGCTTGGACTCCTGCCACAGCTCGACGCGGTCGACGAGCTCCGGGGCTGTTCGGCTGAAGAACGAGACGAGCCGGTGGAACTGCTGCTCGTCGTCGACGATCGCCTTCTCGAAGTCCGTCGAGAAGATGTCGCGCACGACGCGCACCGAGAGGTCCGCCTCCTGGAAGACCATGCCCGGCGCGGGCGTGTCGGCGACGCGCTTGTCGAGGACCTCGTGGAGCTTGAAGAGGTACTGCAGCTCGCGCTCGAAGTCCTGGCGCGTGGCGCCGTGCGCGGCGGTGCGGACGATCGCGCCGCCGCCCTTGAGGTCGAGGCCCTTGGCCTCGCGCCGCAGGCGGTCGCGCTCCTTGTCGTCGAGCCGCTTCGAGACCCCGACGCCCTCGCCGGTGGGCGTGTAGACCATGTACCGCCCGGCGATCGTCAGGTCCATCGACAGGCGCGCGCCCTTGGTCTTCAGCGGGTCCTTGACGACCTGGACCACGACCTCCTGGCCGGGCTTGAGCAGCTCGCCGATCGGCTTGCCCTTCGACCCGACGCGGCCGCGGCGCGCGACCTCGACGCCGGGGATGACGATCTCGTCGACGTGCAGGAAGCCGTTCTTGTCGAGGCCGATGTCGACGAACGCGGCCTCCAGCCCGGGCAGGACGTTGTCGACCTTGCCCTTGTAGATGTTGCCGACGATGGAGCGGTTGCCGCGGCGCTCGAGGTAGAGCTCCGCGACGCGCCAGCCGTCGTTGGGGGACTTCGCCTTGGGCGCGGCCTTGGTGGCGGTGGCGCCGCCGGCGGCGGCCGCCCCTCCGCGTCCGCGACCCCGACGTGCGGGGGCGGCGGCCGGAGCTCCGGTGGCTTCCATCAGCGCCACGCGAGTCTCCCCGCGGTCCACGCTGACGAGCACTTGCTTTCTCACGATGAGTAGGTCCTTACCGATTCAGTGGCCCATGATGCGGCCCTTCGTCGCAGCCGACGCACGTCCTTGGACGTAGATCGCCTGGAGAAGGCCGATGGCCAAGAGGGTGGACACCACCGAGGATCCGCCGTAGCTCATGAGCGGCAGGGGGATCCCGGTGATGGGCATGATCCCGAGGGTCATGCCGACGTTCACGAAGACCTGGAAGAGCAGCATCGCGACGATGCCGCCGGCGACCAGCGCGCCGAACAGGTCCTTCGCCATGGTCAAGATGCGGAGCCCGCGCCAGATGAGCAGCGCGTAGAGCGACAGCACGAGGGCGGCTCCGACGAAGCCCCAGCGTTCACCGACGACGGCGTTGATGAAGTCGGTGTGGTGCTCGGGCAGGAAGTTCAGCTTCGTCTGCGTCGCCCGGTCGCCGCGGCCGGTCTTCTGACCGGATCCGATGGCGATGAGCGACTGGTTCTGCTGGTAGCCCGCCTTGTTGGTGTCGGCGGACGGATGGAGGAACGACGTCAGTCGGTCCTCCTGGTACCCGTGCAGCACCGAGACTCCCGCGGCGGGCGCGGCGACCAGCACGAAGCTGATCGCCACCGCGCCGAGCGCGATGAGCGCGAGGAAGTGCCGTGCCGGGGTACCGGCGAAGAAGAGGATGGCCAGCGAGATCGCGCCGTAGACCAGGCTGGAGCCGAGGTCGGGCTGGACCATCACGAAGGCGGCGGGGATCAGCGCGAGCAGCATGATCCGGGCGGTCGTGTCGCGCTCCTGCAGGCGCCGGCCGCGGTCGGCGGCGAAGCCCGCCAGGACCACGACGATCAGCACCTTGCCGAGCTCGGAGGCCTGGAACTGGAACGGCCCGAGCGCGATCGAGCGCTGGGCGCCCTTGGCGACCGAGCCGACGACCTTGACCGCGATGATCGAGGCCATCAGGAACCCGTAGATCCACCAGCGCGCGGCGCGCAGCCGCGCGTAGTCGAAGCGGATCAGCGCGAGCGAGAGGATGCCGCCGACGGCGAAGAAGACCGCCTGGCGCTTGAAGTAGTAGGTCGGGTCGCCGTCGATGTCGTCGGAGGTCGACGAGCGGATCGCGATCAGCGAGCAGGCGGCGAGGCCGATGACGCCGAGCACGAGGACGAGGTCGAACGGCAGCGCCATGCCCGGCGGGCGGGAGCGCTCGCGCGGCGGCGCGTCGTCGATGTCCCGCAGCGGTGTGGAGGCGGCGCTCATGTGTCGTTCGAGCTTCCGCGGACCAGCTTGGACTCCACGCCGAACCACTTGGACATGATGAGGCGCACGGCGGGCGCGGCGGCGGCGGCGCCGAAGCCGCCGCCCTCGATCGTGCAGATCACGAGGATCGGCCGGTTCGACGGCGAGCCGTCGTAGGAGTAGCCGACGTACCAGGACTGGTCGGCGCGGTTGAGGCCGCGCTCGGCCGTGCCGGTCTTGCCGAAGATGGGGTACTTGCTCCGCGGCCAGCCCTGGTCCCAGACGGCCTTCGAGGTGCCGCCGTTCTCGTTGGCCGCGGCGCGCAGGCCCTCGAGGATCGTGGCGCGCCACGCGGGGTTGATCTGGACGGCGCGCCGCGACGGCGCGTCGAGCTTGGTGACGATGCCGCGGTCGTCGGTGACCTGGGCGCCGATGTGCGGCGTCGGGACGCGGCCGCCGTTGATGATCGTCGCGTAGGCGACGGCCATCTGCAGCGGCGTGGCCTCGAGGCCGCCCTGGCCGACGGCGAAGTTCACGTTGTCGCCCGGGTTCCACAGCGCGTTGCCGCTGCCGATCTGGCAGTTGCCGTTCGGGTGCTTGCGGACGCAGGCCTGCTGCAGCGCGTTGATGCGCCGGACCTCGGACGGGCTCGGGATCAGGCCCGTGCGCTCGCCCGGCAGGTCGATGCCGGTCTTGCGCGCGACGCCGAGCTTCGTCGCCCACTTCTGCAGGTTGAGCGTGCCCTTGTCGTAGAGCTTCTTGCCCAGGTTGTAGTAGTAGGTGTCGGAGGAGACGCGCAGCGCGTCGACCATCGTGATCGGGCCGTAGGGCGTCTTGTTGGTGTTGCACGCGACGTCGATGTCCTTGCGCGCGCCGGTCTGGAAGCAGCCGGTGTCGTTGAAGACCGAGGACGTGGTGATGACCCCGGCGTCGAGCGCCGCCAGCGACGTGATCGGCTTGAAGATCGAGCCGGTCGGATAGGCGCTCTCGTCGGCGCGGTCGATCAGCGGGAAGCTCGTGGAGGCGTTGACGAACTTCGCCTTGTAGGCGGCCGTCGTCGAGTAGCGCCCGGGCGCCGCGTCGCGCGGGTTGTAGCTCGGGCTCGAGCCCATCGCGTAGACGGCGCCGGTGTCCGGGTTGAGCGCGACGAACGCGCCCGGCTTGCCGCCCCCGGCCTGCTGGAGCGCCGACTCCCCCGCGTCCTGGATGTCCTTGCGCAGCGTGAGCTGGAGCTGCTCGCCGGCCTTCGGCTGGACCGCGGTGACCGCCTGGCTGCGCTCGCCCGCCGCGTTGACCTCGATGCGGTAGCGGCCGTCGGTCCCGCGCAGGAACTGGTCGTAGGTGTACTCCAGCCCGCTCTGGCCGACGTCGGTGCCGGCCGCGACGCCCTTGAACTTCCTGGCCTTCAGCTCGTCGCCGTTGATCTGGCCGATCGTGCCGAGGACCTGGGCGGCCATGTCGTGGTTGGGGTAGGTGCGCTCGTAGACCGAGTCCACGGTCACGCCCGGGAAGTCGGTCGCGCGCTCCTCGATGTAGTTGCGCTGCGGCGCGGGCACGTCGTTGCGGATGCGGACGTTCGCGTAGGGCACCTGGACGATCCCGTCGACCACGCGGTCGTTGATCGTCTTGGCCGACATCTGCAGGACGGTCGCGAGGCGCCGGTAGCGCGTGAGCAGGGCGCCGGTGGCCATCGGGCGCGCGGGCGCCGAGGGCAGCTTCGCGGCCTTCGCCCGCTGCTTCTTGGTGAGCTTGGCGAGCTTCGCCTCATACGCCTTCTTGCGCAGCGCCCAGCGGCCCGCGGCCTGGCCGTAGGCCGAGATCGCCTCGCGCGTCGTCGCCGGGATGCTCGCGGGGTTGATCGCCACGACCGTCGCCTTGCGGTTGTCGACCAGCGTCACCTTGTTGGCGTCGATGATCTGCCCGCGCGGCGCCGCGATGCGCTCGGTCCGCACGCGGTTCTCGCGCGCCTGGGCGAGGTACTTGTCGCCGTCGAGGACCTGCAGGTACCAGAGGCGGAAGAAGATGATCCCGAAGAGCACGAACGCGACGACGCCCGCGCCCGCGACGCGGATCGCGAGCTGCGGGGTGATCGGCGGGCGCCGGTCGTTGGCGGGGTCGAGCGGCATCAGGCGCGGGTGAGCGGCGAGAGGCCGCCGGTCGTGTAGGCGCGGCGCCGCCGGCGGCGGCGCGGGTCCTCGGGCAGGACCGGCCCGAGCCAGCGGCGCACGAGGGCGAAGACGGGCAGCGAGATGATGGCGTTGAGGATGATCGTCGCCAGGATCACGCGCAGCAGCAGGAAGCTGACCGGCGTGTCGTTGCCGAGCATGAAGCTCATGAGGCCGTAGCCGAAGGTGGAGATCGCGGTCGCGAGCGCGCCGACGATCATCGGGACCGCGACGGCCTGCGGGTCGCGCAGCTCGCGCAGGCGCCCGGCGCCGTAGCCGACGAGGATGAAGACGAAGCTCGTCAGGCCCATCGTCTGCAGCAGCGCCGCGTCGAAGAAGAGGCCGACGCCGAAGCCGAAGACCGCGCCGCTGAGCGAGCCGCAGAGCAGGCCGACGCCCGCGACCACGAGCGGCGTGAGGTCCGCGCTCGCGCCGAAGATCACGATCTGCGAGACCGCCGCGACCTGGAGCAGGACGACGCCGAGCCCGAGGAGCACGATGCGGAGCAGGAGCTTTGGCGTGACGGCGGGCATCAGCGGTTGTCGTTGACCTTCTTCGTGAGGACCTGGACGTAGTCGACGTGGCGGGTGTCGACGAAGAGCCGCAGGTGCGGCAGCTGCTCGGAGGTCCCGGCGTTGGTGACGCGCGTGACGCGGCCGATCGGCAGGTCGGGCGGGAAGAGGGAGGGCAGGTCGTTGCGGGTGGAGACGGTGCCCTGCGTGACGATGACGGCGTTGTCGGCGACGGTGTCGGTCTTGGCCACGGAGTCCATGATCAGGTCGCGCGGGTTGCCGGGGCTGGGCTTCACGACGCCCGTGGCCAGCTCGTCGGCCGTCTTGGCCGGGACCGCCACGGAGGAGTCCGTGACGAGCCGGACGACGGCCGCGTCGCCGGTCGCGCTGTCGACGATGCCGATCAGCCCGCGGTCGTCCTGGCCGCTGCCGTCGGTCGCGATGACCGGCATGTTCGCCCTGATGCCCGACGAGGTGCCCTTGGAGATCGTGATCCGGGCGTACCAGAGCGTCGGGGAGCGCACGAGCACCCGCGCGGTGACGGGCTCGTAGGGCGAGAGGTCGACCGGGCTCTTGTCGAGCTCGAGCAGCCCGCGCAGCTTCGCGTTCTCGGCGGCCGCGCTCTGGTTGTGGATCGCCTGCGTGCGCCACTGGTCGCGGTCGGTGCGGGCGTTCTTGAGGTCGCCCTTCGCGGAGACGGTGTCGCCGACCCACCCGAACAGGTCGCGCACGGGCTTCAGCGCGCGGCTGGCACCTTCCTGGATCGGCGAGACGACCTCGAGGATGCCGCGCTGCACGTTGTGCAGCGCGCCTCCGGCGGGCTCGCGGAAGTAGGCGGTGAGGAGGATCAGGGAGCTGACGACGAGCAGCCCGAGGACTGCACGTCGCCGCCGAACCGTCTTGTCGTACATGTCGTACGCGACTCCAAAGCTTGGTCTCCGGGCGCGGCGCTAACGCGGCCTGCGCCGGTTCCTCGAATTCTTGTTCGTCCGGTGGATGACCTCGAACTCCTCGAGCGATCGGCCGGACCCGACTGCCACGCAGGTCAGCGGGGACTCGGCCAGGTGGGACGGCATCTGCGTCTCCTCCCGCAGGCGCTCGTCGAGCCCCTGGAGGAGCGAGCCGCCGCCCGCGAGCATGATGCCGCGGTCCATGATGTCGGATGCGAGCTCCGGAGGGGTCCGGTCCAGCGTCTCCTTGACCGCGTCGATGATCTGCGACAGCGGCTCTTCGAGCGCCTGGCGGATCTCCTCGCTGGTCAGCACCACGGTCTTCGGCAGGCCGGAGACCATGTCGCGGCCCCGGATCTCGGCCTGGACCTCTTCCTCCATCGGGTAGGCCGAGCCGATCTCCAGCTTGACCTCCTCGGCCGTCTGCTGGCCGATGAGCAGCTTGTACTCGCGCTTGGCGTAGTTGATGATCGCCTCGTCGAGCTCGTCGCCACCCACGCGGATGGACTGCGAGACGACGATGCCGCCGAGCGAGATCACGGCCACCTCGGACGTGCCGCCGCCGATGTCCACGATCATCGAGCCCGTGGGCTCGCCGACCGGGAGGCCGGCGCCGATCGCGGCCGCCATCGGCTCCTCGATCAGGTAGGCCTGGCGCGCGCCGGCGGAGAGGCAGGCCTCTTCGACCGCGCGCTTCTCCACACCGGTCACGCCGGAGGGCACGCAGACCACGACGCGCGGATGCGCCCAGCGGTTCTGGTGCACCTTCTGGATGAAGTGGCGCAGCATCTCCTCCGTCACGTCGAAGTCGGCGATGACGCCGTCCTTCAGCGGGCGGATGGCCTGGATCGTCCCCGGGGTGCGGCCCAGCATGCGCTTGGCCTCGATCCCCACGGCGTGCACCTCGCCGGTGCGCGAGTCGATCGCGACCACCGAGGGCTCGGACAGGACGATGCCGCGCCCACGCACGTATACGAGCGTGTTCGCGGTGCCAAGGTCGACCGCCATGTCGCGGCCACCGAAGCCGGTGAGGTAGCTGAAGAAGCCCATGCCGGAGGGAGCGGATCGCCCGTTAGACCGCGTGCGCCTCGCGGATGCGAGGCGGACGGGCGAGCCACGTGGCGCAGTGTAGCGGAGCACCGCGCGCCACCCGAAGCCGCGAATGCCGCGTTGCAGCGCCGAAAACGCTGCAAAACGCACGTGCGAGGTTACGGATAGCTGCTACTTGATGGTCAACGTCGCGGATGCCCGGGCGGCGCGGCCGTCGGCCGCCACGGCGTAGACGTCGACGCGGTAGGCGCCGGCCCGCGCGGGCCTGGTGCCGAGCCGGCCGTCCCAGGTCGCGGTGCTGGTGCCGCGGGGCTCGGTGGCGCGGACGAGGTCGACGGTGCGGCCGCCGTGCTTGACGCGGACGACGACGGCGGCGCGGCGGCCGAGCGTGAAGACGATCTTCAGCCTGGCGCCGGGCCTGGCGGTGAGCTTCCTCGACCTCAGGGTGAGGGTGAGCCTCTTGGTCCTGGCGACCGCGGGCTGGGTGGTGATGACCGGCGCGACGACGGGCTCGGGGGTGGCGGTCGTCGCCGTGGGCGTGGCGGGCGCGGCGGCGGGGGCGCTGTCGGCGGCGGCGCCGGCGTCGTCGGTCTCCGGGGCGCCCGACGCGGGGTCGGCGTCGGCGTCTCCCCCGGTCCCGGCCAGCCCGATCTCCGCGGTCCCGGTGGCGCCGTTCGCGGCGGCGAAGCGCACGCGCAGGGTCGCGGCGCGAGCGCCCGCGGCCGACGGCGCGAAGCGCACGCGGACGGCGCAGCCGTCGGCGCCGCCCGCGCGCACGGCCTGGCCGGTGCAGTCGTCGCGGGTGAGGAGGAAGTCGTCGGCGTCGCTCCCGGCGGTCGCGACGCCGATGATGCGCAGCAGCGCCGAGCCGGAGTTCGTGATCGTGACGGCGTGCGGCTCGCCGGTCGCGCCGACGGGCTGGGCGCCGAAGCCGCCGCTGAGCGCGCCGTGCGCGACGGGCGCCGCGGTGCTGCGCAGGAGGCTGAGGCCGTTCGCGGTCGCGTCGGCGGTCGCGAGGTCCGGGACGCCGTCGCCGGTGAGGTCGGCGAGGACCGGCGCGCGCGGCCCCGCGCCGGTGGCCGCCCAGACGGGGCCGGCGAAGGCGCCGGTGCCGTCGCCGAGCAGGACGCCGACCCGCGCGTTCGCGCCGTCGGTGATCGCGAGGTCGGCCGCGCCGTCGCCGTTGAGGTCGCCCGCGGCGACGCCGGTCCCGGCGCCGAGGCCCGCGACCGCGATCCCGATCGGCGTCAGGCCGCCCGCGCCGTCGTTGCGCAGGAGCGTGACGAGCCCGGCGGTGCCGTCGAGGACGAGGCCGTCGAGGTCGCCGTCGCCGTCGACGTCGGCGAGCGCCGCCGCGACGGGGTCGGCGCCGACGGCGACCGGAGTCCGGGCGGTGAGCGCGAGGCCGGAGCCGCCGGCGGTCCAGGCGCTGCCGCTGCCGGCGTTGCGGGAGACGACGAGCGCGTCGGGCGTGCCGTCGCCGTCGAGGTCGCCCGCGACGACGGCCGTGGCGAGCGTGGTGGCGGTCGCGCCGCCGCCGCCCGCGGCGAGAAGGCCGGACGGTGCCTGCTCGAAGACGCCGAGCTGCTCGGCGGTGGTGGCGGTCGTCGAGGCGGTGAGCGCGTCGAGGTCGCCGTCGCCGTCGAGGTCGGCCAGCGCGACGCCGGCGAGCTGGTGGCCCGCGGCGGTGACCGGCGTGCCGGGCGTCAGCGCGCCGGTGCCGTCGCCGGCGAGGAGGACGAGCTGGTCGTCGGCGGCGGTCCCGCTCGCGATGGTGGCGAGGACGTCCGGCCGGCCGTCGCCGTTGAGGTCGCCGGCGGCGATGGCGCCCGCGCCACCGGCGGTGCCGAGGCCGAACGGGCTGCCGAGCGGCGCCGCGAACGCGCCCGACGGCGTGCCGCGCAGGACGGAGATCGCGCCGGTCCCGCCGCCGGCCGAGCCCGCGACGAGGTCGGGGCGGCCGTCGCCGTCGAGGTCGGTCGCGACGAGGCTGCGCGGGTCGGTGGCGCCCGCGCCGAGGGCGAGCGCGCGGCGCGCGTCGAAGGTCGGGGCGGCGCCGGTGGCGGCGGCGCGCGCGTCGGGGATCGCGCCCGAGGGCAGCGCGAGCAGCGCCGCGGAGGCGCCCACGATCAGGGCATGGCGAGGACGGAGGGACATCCTGCCCGGGGTAGTCGGCACGTCCGGCGCCGCGCTGCAGGCGGGCGGGTGTGGCCGATCGAGCCCTAGGTGCGGGATCGACGGCGCGCGGCGCCCGTTCCAGGGACATGCGCCTCCGCCTCCTGCTCCCACTGCTCGCCCTCCTCGCCATGATCGCCGCGCTCGTGCCCGCCGCGGGCGCGGGCGCCGCCGACACCCACGCGCCGAAGGGCGCCCGGCTCGACTGGCTGCCGAGCGACGAGTGGGTCATGTCGGCGTGGATGCCGTTCGACGAGGCCCGCCTCGACCGCGTCGTCGAGACCGACCACGACGAGCTCGTGAGCTGGCTCGACGACCACCGGACGCTGCTGCAGCTGGCGCAGCGGCACGGCGTCCGCGGGACCACGGCGCAGATCGCCCACGCGCTCGTGGCGCCGCGGCTCGCGCACGTCCGCCCCGCGATGCGGCCGGTGCTCGAGCGCCGCGCACGGACGATGCTCACGCAGGCGCACCTGAGCCGCCACGTCGTCTTCCACGTCTTCCACACGCCCGCGATCCCGAGCGCCGCGCGCGGCATCTTCGGCGTCTCGCCGTCGCGCTTCCGCACGCTGCGCGACCGCGCGATGACGCCGATCGCGATCGGCGCCGCCGGCGGCCGCAGCGCGGCGCACGTCCGCGGCGCGCTCTGGTCCCTGCTCGTGCGGCGAGCCGCCCGCGGCGTCGCCGTCGGCGCGATGAGCCGCACCGAGGCCGACCACCTGCTCGCCGAGCAGAAGGCGCAGCTGCCGCTCTACGCCGGCCGCGCGTTCCGGACGCCGGAGCAGCAGGTGGCGTTCCTCTGCCGGGTGCGTTGAGCACCCGGCTGCGCTACGCCATCAGCCCCGGCTCGAGCGCCAGCAGCGCCGCCACCGGCAGGCCGACCACGTTGAGGTAGTCGCCCTCGATCCGGGAGATCAGGACCGCGCCGCGCCGCTGGATCGCGTAGGCGCCCGCGCGGCCGTGCCACTCGCCGGTCGCGACGTACCAGTCGATCGCGGCGTCGTCGAGCGCCCGGAACGTGACCGCGGTGACCTCGGTCGCGACGCGCACCTCCCCGTCGCGGACGAGCGCCAGGCCGCTGACGACCTCGTGCGTGCGGCCCGCGAGATGCCGGAGCGTCGCGCGCGCCGCGGCCTCGTCGGCGGGCTTGCCCCAGATCTCGGGCCCGGTCGCGACGAGCGTGTCGCAGCCGATCACGAGCTCGTCCGGCGCGCCCGCGACCGCCAGCGCCTTGCGCCGCGCGTTCTCGACCGCGACCGCGCGCGGGTCCCCCTCGCCGTCCTCCGCCACGTCGGAGACCCGGACCTCGAAGTCGAGGCCCAGATCGCCGAGGATCGCGCGCCGCTGCGGCGAGCCGCTGGCGAGGACGATGCGGATTACAGCTCCGGGAACCAGATCCCGATCTCGCGCTCGGCGGACTCGTCGGAGTCCGAGCCGTGCACGAGGTTCTGGCCGACCGCGATCGCGAAGTCGCCGCGGATCGAGCCCGTGTTGGCCTCGAGCGGGTTCGTGGCGCCGATCAGCTGGCGCGAGGCCTTGACGACGTCGTCGCCCTCCAGCACGGCGGCGACCAGCGGCGCGCTCGTGATGAAGTCGACGAGCTCGCCGAAGAACGGGCGCTCGCTGTGCTCCGCGTAGTGGGTCTCCGCGGTCTCGCGCGGGGTCTGCACGAGCTTCAGCGCGGCGATGGTGAGGCCCTTGCGCTCGAAGCGCGCGAGGATCTCGCCGGTGAGGCCGCGCCCGAAGGCGTCGGGCTTGACGAGGATGAGGGTCCGGGACACGGACGGTGCTCCTTGGAAGAGGGGTTCGGGATTCGGGTGAGGCGAGACGGGACTCTACGAGCCCGGCTCGCTGACCGCCGCCTGCTCGAGGTCGCCGGGAGCGCGCCGGCGGCGGCGCCGCGGCTGCGGCGTCACGCCCGGGATCTCGGACTCGCAGTAGGGGCAGATCTTCCACTCGGGGTCGAGCGGCTTCGCGCACGTCCCGCACGGGTCCTTCAGCTTCCGCAGGCAGTGCGGGCAGCGCAGGAACTCGTCCTTGACCTCGTGGTCGCAGTGCGGGCACAGCAGGTAGCCCGCGCCGTGCAGCCGCGCCTCGGCGGCCTGCATCTCCAGCTCGCGCTCCCGGACGTCGTCCAGGAACTCCGGCGGGCGCACGATCATGTAGACGATCGTCCCCACGAACGGGAACAGCGCGGCGATCGTCGCGCAGCCGATCAGCATCGGGTCCTCGATGCGCCGCCGCGCGTCCGCGAACGTGTAGTAGATCAGCGCCACGTAGATGACGATGAGGAAGAGGACCAGCAGCTTCACGGCCGTGTTGAGGCCGTCGTTGTTGATCCCGAAGACCGCTTCAACGGACATGTGCCGTCAAATCCTAGAGAAAGAGACGGCCGAACCCGTACCCAACCCCGAAGAAGATCAGGATCACGAGCGCCACGCTGACCGCGACGATCGCGATCATGACGCCCACGCGGGGGCCGTCGTCGTCGCCGTTCACAGCGAGCTCCGGGCCGCGCCCGCGGGGCGCAGCAGGTCGGCGATGAGGTAGATCGAGCCGGTCGCGAGCGCGACGCCGTCGGGGCCGGCCAGCGCCCGCGCGCGCTCCAGGGCGGCGCGCGCCTCCCCCACGATCTCCACGTCGCCCGCGTAGCCGAGCTGGTGGCAGAGCGAGGCGAGCGTCGCCGGCGGCAGCGCCCGCGGCGTCTGCGCGCGCGTCGTGACGACCGCGTCGCAGAGCGGGAGCAGCGTGCGCAGCATCCCGGTCGCGTCCTTGTCGTCGAGGACCGCGAGGCAGGCGACGAGCCTGCGGCCCGCGACGAACCCGGTGAGCGCCTCGGCCAGCGCGGTCAGCCCGCCGGGGTTGTGCGCGCCGTCGAGGACCGTGTCGGGCCGTTGCGCGACGACCTCGAAGCGGCCGGGGACGAGCGTGGAGGCGGCCGCCGCGCGCACCGCGGCGTCGTCCAACGGCCGGCCGATCGTCGCCAGGTACGCCCGCGCCGCCTCGATCGCCAGCGTGAAGTTGCGGCGCTGGAACGGCCCGCGGGCGAGGATCTCGAGCCCGGCGCCCGGGTCGGCGGGCGCGACGCGCAGCTCCGCGTGGCGCTCGCGCGCGGTCCGCTCCGCCAGCGCCAGCGCGTCCGGGTGGAGGTCGGTGCCGACGATCAGCGTCGCGTGCGGCTCGACCACGTCGAGCTTCTCGGTCGCGATGTCGGCGACGGTCGGCCCGAGCCAGCGCGTGTGCTCGAGCCCGACGTTGGTCAGCACGGCGACCGAGGACGGCAGGACGTTGGTCGCGTCGAAGCGCCCGCCGAGGCCCGCCTCGACGACCGCGACGTCCACCCCGGCGCGCGCGAAGCAGTCCAGCGCGGCGGCGGTGAGCAGCTCGAACTGCGTGACGTGGTCGTCCTCCGGCGCCGTGCGGTCCACCTTCTCGGCGGCGGCCGCGGCGCGCGCGATCGCGGCCGCGAACTCCGAGCCGGAGACGTCGGCGTCGTCGATGCGGATCCGCTCGGCGAACGAGACGAGGTGCGGCGAGAGGTAGGAGCCGACCTTCAGCCCGTGGCGGCGCAGGATCGCCGCGGTCATCCGGACCGTCGAGGACTTGCCGTTGGTGCCGACGACGTGGACCGAGTGGAAGCGCTCCTGCGGCGAGCCGAGCGCGGTCAGCAGCCGGCGCATCCGGTCCAGGCCGAAGCGCATGCCGAAGAGCTCCAGCGAGAGCAGCAGGCGCTCGGCGTCCTCGAGCTGCATCGGCGCCATCTAGAGCGCTTCCAGCTCCGCCTTCAACCGCTCGAGCTTCTCGCGCTCGGCGGCCACGACGGCGTCGGGGGCCTTGGCGACGAACCCCTGGTTGTTCAACTTGCCCTCGGCGCGCTGGATCTCGCCCTGCAGCGTCTTGCGCGCCGCCTCGATCTTCGCGGCGGTCTCGGCCGGGTCGACGCCCTCCAGCAGCTCGACCTGGCAGCCGCGGATCGGGATGACCGCGACCGGCGCGCGGCCGGCGTCGTCGGACGGCGTGAGGCGCGCGAGCCGCGCGACGAGGCTCATCGATCCGGGATCCAGACCGTCGATCCGCGCGGCCAGGAACGCGCCGGGCTTGACGCCGCCGGCGTCGCGCCACGAGCGCACGGCCTGGACCGTGGCGATGACGCGCTCGACGTCGTGCTCGGCGGCCGGGTCGCGCGGCGCGGGCGGCGCGTCGTCGACGTGCGCGGCGAGCAGGCCGTCGCCGCCGACGTGCGGCCACAGCTCCTCGGTGACGAACGGGATGATCGGGTGCGCGAGCACGACCGTCTCGCGCAGCACGTGCAGCAGGTGCGCGCTCAGGTCCTCGTCGAACTCGCGGCCCTTGATGAGCTCGAGGTACCAGTCGCAGAGCTCGCCGTAGACGAAGTCGTAGAGCCCGAGCGCGGCCTTCGAGAAGTCGAAGGCCGCCAGGCGCGCGGCGAAGTCGGCCTTGGCCGCGCCGAGGCGGCTGAGGATCCAGCGGTCCTCCACGGTCTGCGGCGCCACCCGCGGGGCGGTGCCCTCGGCCGCGTTGGTGATGACGAACCGCGTCGCGTTGAAGAGCTTGTTCGCCAGCGCCTGGCCCTGGGCGACCTTCTCCTCGCTGAAGCGCACGTCCTGCGTGGAGGACATGGCGAGCAGGCCGAAGCGCACGCCGTCGGCGCCGTGGCGGTCGATCAGCTCGACGGGGTCGATGCCGGTGCCGAGCGACTTCGACATCCGCCGCCCGTCCGGCGCCTGGATGACCGAGTGGATGTAGACGTGCTCGAACGGGATCTCCCCTGTGAACTCGAGCCCCATCATCACCATGCGGGCGACCCACAGGAACAGGATGTCGCGCGCCGTGGAGAGGACGTCGGTCGGGTAGAAGGCCTTCAGGTCGGGCGTCTGCTCGGGCCAGCCGAGCGTCGCGAACGGCCACAGCGCGCTGGAGAACCAGGTGTCGAGGACGTCGGGGTCCTGCGTCCAGCCCTCGCCCTCGGGCGCGGCGGTGCCGCAGTAGACCTCCTCGCCGCGGTACCAGACCGGGATCTGATGGCCCCACCACAGCTGCCGCGAGATGCACCACGGGCGGATGTTCTCGAGCCAGTCGACGTAGCGGCGCGACTGCGACTCGGGGTGGATCTTGACGCGGCCGTCCTTCACCACGCCGATCGCCGGCGCCGCCAGCTCGTCCATCTTCATGAACCACTGCAGCGAGATCAGCGGCTCGATCCGCTGGCCGCTGCGGTGGCTGAAGGGGACCGTGTGCGTGTAGGGCTCCTTCTCGCGGATCGCGCCCGCCGCGTCGAGGGCGGCGACGACCGCCGCCTGCGCCTCGGCGACGCTCAGCCCCGCGTACTCCGGCACGAGGTCGGTCATCCGCCCGTCCTCGCCGATCGCGCTCAGCTCGGGCAGCCCGTGCTTGCGGCCGATCTCGAAGTCGTTGGGGTCGTGGCCCGGCGTGATCTTCAGGCAGCCGGTGCCGAAGTCGGTCTTGACGTACTCGTCGGCGATGATCGGCAGCTCGCGCCCGACGAGCGGGAGCGTGACGGTCTTGCCGACGAGGTCCCGGTAGCGCTCGTCGTCCGGATGGACCGCGACGGCGACGTCGGCCAGCATCGTCTCCGGCCGCACGGTCGCGACGACGACCTCGCCGCTGCCGTCGGTGAGCGGGTAGGCGATGTGGAAGAGCGTGTCGTGCGCCTCGCGCTCCTCGACCTCCAGGTCGCTGATCGCCGAGCCGGAGCCCGGATCCCAGTTGACCATGTAGTTGTCGCGGTAGATCCAGCCCTTGTCATACAGGTCGACGAAGACCTTCAACACGGCCTGGACGTAGCGCGCGTCGAGCGTGAAGCGCTCCTGCTCGTAGTCGAGCGACGCGCCGAGCCGCTTGAACTGCTCGATGATCGTGCCGCCGAACTCCTCGCGCCACTCCCACGTCTTCTCGATGAACGCCGGGCGGCCGAGCGCCTCGCGGCTCGTGCCCTCGGAGACGAGGCGCTTCTCGACCTGCGTCTGCGTCGCGATCCCGGCGTGGTCGGTGCCGAGGATCCACTTCGCGCGGCGGCCCTGCTGGCGCGCGGCGCGGATCAGCGTGTCCTGGACCGAGCCGTTGAGCGCGTGGCCCATGTGCAGCGCGCCGGTGACGTTCGGCGGCGGGATCGCGATCGAGAAGTTCTCGGCCGGCGAGCCCTCGGGCTCGGGGTGGAAGATCCCGGACTCCAGCCAGCGCGCGACGATGCGCGGCTCGACCTCCGAGGGCTCGAAGCGCTTGCGGTCCTTCAGGCTCATGAAGCGTCGCAGTCTAGGGTTTGTGGGCATGACCTCCCCTGACGGACCACGCGAGTGGGACGCCGGCAGCTACCACGGTCTCGCGACGCCGCACCAGTCGTGGGGCGCCCAGATCCTCGACCGGCTCCCGCTGCGCGGGGACGAGACGGTCCTCGACCTCGGCTGCGGGACCGGCCGCGTGACCGAGCAGCTGCTCGAGCGGCTCGGGCCCGACGGGCGCGCGATCGGGATCGACGGCTCGGCGCAGATGGTCGCCGAGGCCGCGCGGCGCCTGGGCGGCGACGCGCGCGCGTCGTTCGCCCGGCAGGACCTGCTGGCGCTGGAGGTCGCGCCGCCCGCCGACGCGGCGGTCTCTTCGGCGACCTTCCACTGGATCGCGGACCATCAGCGGCTCTTCGCGCGCGTCCGCGCCGCGCTGCGGCCGGGCGCGCCGTTCGTCGCCCAGTGCGGCGGGCGCGGGAACGTGTCGAACGTGGTCCGCGCCGCCGCCGCGGTCGGCGTCCGCGAGCCCTACGCGCCGTTCTTCGACGGCTGGCCGGGGCCGTGGAACTTCGCGGGTCCGGAGGAGACGGCCGAGCGGTTGGAGCGCGCGGGCTTCGCGGTCGGGCGCGTGTGGCTGGAGGACTCGCCGCAGCGCCCCGAGCCGCAGCGCGACTTCCTGCGCACCGTCTCGCTCGGCTCGCACCTGGAGCGGCTGCCGGAGGAGCTGCGCGACGACTTCGTCGACGCGGTCGCCGAGGCGATGCCGGACCCGGTCCACGACTACGTGCGGCTGAACCTCGTGGCGACCGCGGCGTAGCGTCCCGCCGCCGGATCGGCGAGGATCGCGCAGGGATGGACGAGCTTGCGCAGCTCAAGGAGCGGATGAAGGACTTCTGGGCGCTCGGCGACTACCCGGAGGTCGCCAGGCGCTTCGTGCCGGTGGCCGAGGCGCTCGTCGCCGCCTGCGACATCGGCGCGGGCGACCACGTCCTCGACATCGCCGCGGGCAACGGCAACGTGGCGGTGATCGCCGCGGGCACGGGCGCCCGGGTGACCGCGTCGGACTTCGCGCCGCGGCTCCTGGCCGCGGGCCGCGAGCGGACCGCGGCGCTCGGGCTCGAGATCCGCTGGGACGAGGCGGACGCCGAGGCCCTCCCCTACGCCGACGGCGCCTTCGACGTGGCGACGAGCGCGTTCGGCCTGATGTTCGCGCCGCGGCCCGAGGTCGCGATCGCCGAGGCGTTCCGGGTCGTGCGCCCGGGCGGCGTCGTCGGCCTGACCGCCTGGACGCCCGACGGCTTCACCGGCCAGGTCACCGCGCTGATGGGCGAGTACCTGCCGGTGCCGATGGGCACCGACCGGCCGATCGACTGGGGCATCGAGACGACGGTGCGGCGGCGGATCGCGCCGTTCTGCACCGGCGTGTCGGTGACGCGCGGCTCGATCGTCTGGGAGTTCCCGTCGCTCGCGGCGACGCTGGCCTGGCAGGAGGCGAGCTTCGGCGCGCTCGTGGCGGCGCGCGCGGCGCTGGAGCCCGCGCGCTACGCGGAGCTGCGGGGCCGCTTCGGCGAGCTGATCGCGGAGTGGAACCGCGGGAGCGGCGGCGCGGTGCGCCTGCCCGCCGCGTACCTGCTCGCGGTGGCGCGGCGGGATCGCGCGTAGGCGCGACGGCGGCGCGGCCCGCGCTACCGCTTGCCCCGCCGCACGCCGCCGTGGAACGGCAGCAGCTTGCGGCCCGCCGTGATCAGGTCGAGGTGCCGCACGATCCGCATCAGCTCGGAGCGCTCGTTCTTGGTGAGGTTGTTCGGAAGCCCGTGGGACTTCTTCACGATCCGCGCCAGCTCCCGGCGGTCGCGGTCGTCGAGCCGGCCCCAGTGGGTCCGCATGACCATCGCGGCCTCCAGCACGAGCATCCAGGGGACGGCCTTGCGGCCGGGCAGTCGAGGCATAGGACCCGGGGTTACCCGGCGACCCAGCGGTCCAGCAGCAGGCGGGCGATCGCGGTGGGCGGCGGCACCATCAGCTGGTCGGTGTCCTCGCCGTCGATCCAGCCCGTCTCGCTCGTGATCGCCGCCGCGACCTCCGCGCGGGAGTACCAGCGGACGTCCTCGAGCTCGCCGTCGCCCGGGACCGGGTCGCCGCCGGCGTAGGTCGCGTGGAAGCCGAGCATCAGCGAGACCGGGAACGGCCACGGCTGGGACTCCAGGTAGCGGACGTCCGCCACGACCACGCCGGACTCCTCGAGCACCTCGCGCGCGACCGCGTCCTCCAGCCGCTCGCCCGGCTCGACGAACCCGGCCAGCGCGCTGTAGCGCCCGGCGGGCCACGCGGCCTGGCGGCCCATCAGGCAGCGGTCGCCGTCGACCACCAGCATGATCACGACCGGATCGGTGCGCGGGTGGTGGCTGTGGCCGTTGGCGCAGACGCGCACGTGGCCGCCCTCCCCCGCGGTCGTCGCCGCGCCGCAGATCCCGCAGAAGCGCGTCGCGCGCGCCCAGTTGGCCAGGCCGGTCGCGTAGGCGATCGTCCCGAGCTGCTCGCCCGGCAGCGAGACCGCGAGGTCGCGCAGGCCGGTGAGCGGCACGTCGTCTCGCTCGATCGCGAAGACGGGCCCGTCCGGGCCCACGCCGAGGAAGATCGCCTCGCCGTCCTCCCCGTCGCCCGCGGCCAGCGGCACGGGCTCCGGGTGCGCGCCCGCGCGGCCGACGACGATCGCCCGCGCCGCGGGATCGCGCAGCGCGGCGGCCAGCCAGGCCGCGTCGGCGCGGCGGACGCCGGAGCGGTCCAGCGCGCCGCCGGCGAAGGCGATGGGATCAGGCGAGGCGGGCGTGACGGGGCGCTACGCCGACTCGGCGGCGGCGGTCTCGGTGCCGTCGTCCTCGACGGCCTCGGTGACGAGCGTGGGCGTGAGGCCCTTCTCGATCGTCTCCTTGGTCACGACGCACTTCTTGACGTCGCGACGCGAGGGCAGCTCGAACTGCACGTCGAGCAGCGTCTCCTCGATGATCGACCGCAGGCCGCGCGCGCCGGTCTCGCGCTCCAGCGCGAGCGCCGCGACGGACCCGAGGGCGTCGTCGGAGAAGACCAGCTCGATGCCGTCGAACTGGAAGAAGCGCTGGAACTGCTTGACGAGCGCGTTGCGCGGCTCGGTCAGGATCGTGATCAGGTCCTCGCGCGAGAGCTGGTGCACGGCGCTCATGACCGGCAGGCGGCCGATGAACTCCGGGATCAGCCCGTAGTTGACGAGGTCCTCGGGGAGGCACTTCTGGAAGACCTCGCCCTTGTCGTGGTCGGCCTTCACGTGGATCTCGGCGCCGAAGCCGATGCCCTTGTGGCCGATGCGCCGCTCGATGACCTGGTCGAGGTTCGCGAACGCGCCGCCGCAGATGAACAGGATGTTCGTCGTGTCGATCGACAGGAACTCCTGGTGCGGGTGCTTGCGGCCGCCCTGCGGCGGCACCGAGGCGGTGGTGCCCTCGAGGATCTTCAGGAGCGCCTGCTGCACGCCCTCGCCAGAGACATCGCGCGTGATCGACGGGTTGTCGGCCTTGCGGGCGATCTTGTCGACCTCGTCGATGTAGATGATCCCGGTCTCGGCCTTCTTGACGTCGTAGTCGGCCGCCTGGATCAGCTTCAGGAGGATGTTCTCGACGTCCTCGCCGACGTAGCCGGCCTCGGTCAGCGCCGTGGCGTCGGCGATCGCGAACGGGACGTTGAGGATCCGCGCGAGCGTCTGCGCGAGCAGCGTCTTGCCGCAGCCCGTCGGGCCGAGCAGCAGGATGTTGGACTTCTGCAGCTCGATGTCGGTCTCGGTCGACTGCATCATCTGCACGCGCTTGTAGTGGTTGTAGACCGCCACCGACAGCGTGCGCTTCGCCTCTTCCTGGCCGACGACGTACTCGTCCAGGACGTTGTAGATCTCCCGCGGCTTGGGGAGGTTCTCGAGGTCGAAGGACGGCGGAGCGGTGAGCTCCTCGTCGATGATCTCGTTGCAGAGGTCGATGCACTCGTCGCAGATGTAGACGCCGGGTCCGGCGATCAGCTTCTTGACCTGCCGCTGCGACTTCCCGCAGAAGCTGCACAGGAGCTGCTCGTTGGAGTCCGTGGGACGCGCCATCTACATCCGCCTCTTCTTCTCTTCTCGCCTGACCTGCCGAGCCTAGTGCTCGGAGATCACCCTGTCGATGATGCCGTACGTGACGGCCTCCTCGGACGACATGAAGTAGTCACGCTCCGTGTCGGTCCGGACCTTCTCGTAGTCCTGCTTGGTGTGCTTCGCGATGATGTGGTCCAGGCGCTGGCGGATGTCGATGATCTCCTTCGCGTGGATCTCGATGTCCGTGGCCTGCCCGGAGAACCCGGAGGAGACCTGGTGGATCAGGATCTTCGCGTTGGGGAGCGCCATGCGCTTGCCCTCCGCGCCGCCGGCCAGCAGCAGCGCGCCCATCGACATCGCGATGCCGACGCAGATCGTCGACACGTCCGGCTTGATGAACTGCATCGTGTCGTAGATCGCCAGGCCCGCGTACACGCTCCCGCCAGGGGAGTTGATGTAGATCGAGATGTCCTTGTCGGGATCCTCGGACTCCAGGTGCAGGAGCTGCGCCACGATCAGGTTGGCGATCTGATCGTCCACCGGCGTGCCGAGGAACACGATGCGCTCGTTGAGCAGACGGGAGTAGATGTCGAACGCACGCTCACCACGCGACGTCTGCTCGACGACCATCGGAACCAGTGGACTCATGTGACCTCGTGCTCGTTCTCTCTCAGCGGGGGAAGTTCCTGCCCGTTGCCGTGCAGGTCCGTGGAGGCTAGCACCCGGCCAGGAGCGCTCCCTGGCCCTTCAGGTCGGTTGTGGACGCCCGTCCTGAAGGGCTACTCGACGGGGGTCGTAGCCCCGCCCGCGCGCTCCGCGAGCAGCTCGACGGCCTGGCGCTGGGCCAGGTCCTCCTTGAGCTCGTCGAGGCGGCCCTGCTGCTCGAGGCGCTTGCGCAGCTTCTCGGGCTCGACGCCCTGCTGGATCGCGCTCTCCTGCAGCGCGTCGAGGATGTCGCCCTCGGACGGCTCGATCTCCTCGGCGGCGATCACGGCGGCCAGGACGGCCTCGCGGCGCAGGGCCTGCTCGGCGTCCGGGCGGGCCTCGGCGAGGAGCTCCTCCTCGGTCTTCTGGGCGATTCGCAGGTAGGCGTCCTTGGTGATGCCGCGGTGCGAGAGCGAGTGGAGCATCTGCTCCCACAGCTCGGTCGCGCGCGCCTCGACCAGCGACTCCGGGATCTCGACCGTCGCGCCCTCGACCACGCTGTCGAGCGCGGCCTCGCGGAACTCGGCCTCGATCTGGCGCTCGTCGGCCTCGCGCATGCGCGTGGCGATGTCCTCGCGGAGCTCGTCGACGGAGTCGAAGCCGCCGGCCTCGGTGGCGAAGTCGTCGTCGAGCTCCGGCAGCTGCTTGGCCTTGACCTCGTTGACCTTGACCTCGAACTGGGCGGGCTGCCCGGCGAGGTGCGGCGCGGAGCCGTAGTCCTCGGGGAAGGTCAGCTCGACGACCTTCTCCTCGCCGGCGCTCAGCCCGACGAGCTGCTCCTCGAAGCCGGGGATGAACTGGCCGGAGCCGAGCTCGAGCAGGTGGTCGCGGCCCTCGCCGCCGGAGAAGTAGTCGCGCTCCCCGTCCTCGCCGTCGATCGAGCCCTTGAAGTCGATGACGACGAAGTCGCCGTCCTCGGCGGCCTTCTCGACCGTCTCGAGGCGGCCGAGCTGCTGGCGCAGCGTCTCGACCTGCTCGTCGACGGCGGCGTCGTCGGCCTTCGGCTCGCGGCGCTCGACCTCGAGCTTGGAGATGTCGCCGATCGTCGCCGTCGGGCGCACGCCGATCTCGATCGTGAAGGTGAGCGGCTGGCCCTCGGCGGGCAGGTCGCCCAGCTCGACGTCGGGCTCGCCGACCGTCTTGAGGCCGGCCTCGTCGATGGCCTCGACGTACCAGCGCGGGAGCGCGGCGCGGACGGCGTCGTCGAGGACGGCCTCGCGGCCGATGCGCTGGATGACGACCGGCGCGGGGACCTTGCCCTTGCGGAAGCCGGGCATGCGCAGGTCGCGACCGAGCTTGCCCGCGGCCTCCGTGATGCGGCGCTGGACCTCCTGCGGGTCGACCTCCGCGGCGACTCGGACCCGGGACTCGGGGAGCTCTTCGACGGTGGTCTTGACGTGGGTTGCAGCGGCCATAAGTCCGTTGAAGATAGCGTCAGGACCCTGATGGCCGCACGCCGCCTCCCCCTTCCCACGCGCGCGCAAGCGTGGATCTACACGGGGCCGCTCGGCCACCTCTACGGCGGGCTAGCCGACTGGGCCATCCTCCTGTGGAGGATGGCCCGCAGCCGGCGTCAGCGTCCCGCTAGCAGCTGACCGTGATGTGGAACGGCCGGTCGGCCACGTCGGCCGTGCCGGTGCCGTCCGCCCCGCCGCCCGCGCGGGTCTTGACCGAGACCGTCTTCTTGTCGTCGCCGAGCTGCGCCGCGGCGGCGCCCGGGTTCGTGATCGTCGCCTCGGTCACCTGGATGGCGCAGGCCGAGATGTCGTTGGCGAACGTCACCGTGTAGGTGCCGTCGGCGGTGCGGGCCGAGGCCGTCGCGCCGCGCTTGGCCGCGCCGAGCGTGCCATCGGCGGCGACCGCCGCGAACGAGGTCAGGCCCTGCGCGGTGGCGACCGCGTCGGTGTGGGCGTCGGTCGCGAGGTCGGTCGCGTTCTTGCCGTCGACCTGGTCGGCGTTGAGGCCGGTGGCCACGCCGTGCGCGTTCGTGGTGAACGGCGCCGCGGCGGCGTTGGAGGAGGTGATCGTGCCGACCTCCGTGCCCCCGCCGGTGGAGAACTCGAACGCGCGGCCGTCGGCCAGGTTGCTCGAGCGGATGCAGGGCTGGTTGCCCTTCTCGGTGCCGCCGACCTTCGAGCGGCAGCCGTAGATGGCGCCGCCGCCGTTGTCGGACTTGTTGGACTGGCGGGTGCCGTAGGTGCTGGTGTTGGCGATGATCTGCGTCTCGCTGGTGAGCGCGGCCGAGGCGTTGGAGCCCGGGTTGCGCTTGCCGAGGAGCAGGTTCTTGCCCTCGCCTGAAGCGACGGCGAACGAGCTGGCGAGCAGGCCGATGATCACGGCGGACGCGAGGACCAGCGGGCCCTTGGAGCGGAGCTTGCGGAACATGGGGTGGAAAGCCTCCCTGTCGGTTTCCTTTCCCTCTGACAACTGGGCGGGCGCGCCACAGTTGCGGTGGGTGGTCCGCTCGTGGCGCGCGTGCAACAGAAGGTGCCGCTGAGCGCTCAGCTCTTCAGCGCGAAGATCGGCCACGGGCCGGGGACGCCGCGCAGCAGGTGCGCGCCGCGCGACTCGAAGTCGAGGCCGGACCCGACGACCGTCCCGAAGACCGTGCCCGAGGTGAGGATCTCCTCCGGCCCGGCCATGTCGCAGACGCGCGCGGCGATGTGGACCGCCATGCCGCCGACGTCGTCGGCGATCAGCTCGCACTCGCCGGTGTGCAGCCCGGCGCGGACCTCGATCCCGAGGCCGCGCACGACCGCGACGATCGTCCGCGCGCAGCGCAGCGCGTCCGACGGCGGGCCCTCGAACGCGGCGATGTAGCCGTCGCCGAGCGTCTTGACCTCGCGGCCGCCGTAGCGCTCGACCTCGCGCCGGATCGCCCCGTCGTGCGCGGTCAGCAGGTCGCGCCAGCGGCCGTCGCCCATCCGCGCGGCGTGGCCGGTGGCGTCCACGATGTCGGTGAAGAGGATCGTCAGCAGCCGCCGCTGCAGGCCGCTGGTCGAGGTGCGGCTGCCGGTGAGGAACTCCTCGATCTCGCCGAGCAGCGCCTCGGTGTCGCCGATCATCGGCAGGCTGTCGACGCCGGGCAGCTCGACCAGGCGCGCGCCCGGGATCCGCGCCGCGGCCAGCCGCGAGTGGCCGACGTCGATCAGCCGGTCGCCGGTGCGGTGCAGGACGAGCGTCGGGACGCGCAGGTGCGGGAGCCGCGGGCGGACGTCCACCCCGCGCAGGCTCGCCGCCATCCGCAGCATCCCCGAGGGCGTGGCCGACTGGCGCTCGAGCTTCCCGAGCCACGCGCGGATCCGCGCGTCGTCGACGACGCTCGGCGCCATGTCGTCGAGGTTGGCGCCCGTGCCCCAGTGCTCCAGCAGGCCCGCGAGCCGCTCGTCGCGCGCCTCGGGCGAGTCGGCGAACGGCGCCTCGTCGTCGCGGTCGGTCGTGAGGACCGAGGCGTACAGGACGAGCGCGAGCGTGCGGTCCGGGCGCTGCGCGGCGTACTCGATCGCCAGCGGGCCGCCCGCGGCGTAGGACTGGACGACGACGCGGTCGCAGCCCGCGGCGTCGAGGACGGCGTCGATGTCGGCGACCTCGTCGGCGAGCGACAGCGGCCCCGCGATCGGGTCCGACAGGCCGAGCCCGCGGCGGTCGACGAGGATCACGCGCGCGATCGAGCCGAGCCGCTCCCACCAGCGCCGCAGCCCCGGCTCCTCGAGCAGGACCTCGATGTGCGACAGGAACCCGCCGAGGAAGAGCAGGTCGACGGGGCCGTCGCCGAGCACGCGGAAGGCGATGTGCGAGTCCCCGCTCTGCGCCCAGCGGACGCGCCCCTCCTCCATGCCCGGCAGCGTACTCGCGCGGCGCGGGCGCGCCGTGGCGCCGCGGCTACGCGGGCGCCGAGGCGAGCAGGCGCTCGGTGACGGGGTCGACCAGGTGCGCGGGGTCGCCGCGCAGCAGCCAGCCGTCCTCGGTGCGCTCCAGCAGGCGGTCGCGCGCGAGGTCGCCGAGGGCCGAGGTGACCGACGGCCGGCGCGCGCCGACCAGGCGCGCGAGCGCGCTGTGCGTCAGGCCCATCGGGACCAGGACGCCGTCCGGCGTCACGCGACCCCAGCGCTCGGCGAGCGCCCAGAGCGCGAGCGTCAAGCGGTCCTCCAGGCGCACGAGCTGGTTGACGACGAGCCGGACCGAGAGCCCGCGCTGGCGGCGCGAGACGCGGGCGAAGAGGGCGTCGATGATGAGCGGGTAGCGGACGGCGGTCGCGACGAAGCGCTCGTCGAGGACGGCGAGCCGCAGCGGCTCGAGGACCGTCCAGCGCGCGACGAAGGGCAGGTCGCTGTTGGCGGCGTCGGTGTCCCACGGGCGGATCACGTCGCCGAAGCCGAGGACCTCGGTCGACGCGCGGCGGCCGAGGTCGAGGTCCCGCAGCAGCAGGCCGTCGAGGATCAGCAGGCCCAGCGGGGCGCCGCCGGGTCTGACCACCCCGGCCGCGTCCCAGCGGCCGGTGGGCACCCGTCGCAGCTCGGCGACGAGCTGGTGGCGCGCGCGATCGAGCTCGTCGGCCGGCAGCCGCTCACCCAGCTCGGGGTCGGCGTCGAGGAGGCGGACGAGGTCATGGACGGCCACGGTCTCATCGGGGTGCCCGACCGGCCGGACCGCTAACCCCCGGCGGACGTTAAGACGAGCGGGAAGCGGGGTACCACATGCCGTTTTAAGCCCGGCGGCGCGCCAACTACCCGCGGCGCATGAGCCGGCCGACGGCCGCCATCAGCTCGTCGGTGCGGTCCGGCTGGAGCGCCTCGGGACCGCCGGTGACGCAGTGCCGGGCGTGCCCGTCGAGGAGCCCGAGGGCGACCTTGTCGAGCGCCGCCTGCACGGCGCTGATCTGGGTCAGCACGTCGATGCAGTAGCGGTCGTCCTCGACCATCCCCTCGATGCCGCGCACCTGGCCCTCGACCCGGCGCAGGCGCTTGAGCAGTTGGTCCTTCGAAGCGGTGTAGCCGCGGCTGGCGGAGGCGTCGGGCATCGTCCGAGGATACCGCCCCGGGGTACCCCCGCCGTGAGGCCTGCGGATAGGGTCAGCCCGTGCCGAGCCTGACGCAGCCCATCTTCGACGGCCATCACGACGCGCTGACGCGCACGACCGCCGACCGCCTCGTGCCCGGCCGGCCCGACGGCCACCTCGACCTCCCGCGCGCACGCGCCGGCGGGCTCGTCGCGTCGATCTGGGCGATCTTCGTCGACGGGCCGGGCGCCGACATGGACTTCACCGCCGGCCCCGGCGGCGGCTACGACATCCCGCTCGCCGACGAGGTCCCGCAGACCGACGCGGCGGCCGACGCGACCGTCTTCGCGGGCCGCCTCCTGGCCCTCGAGCGGGCCGGCCACCTGCGCGTCGCGCGCACCGTCGCCGACCTCGATGACGCCGCGAATGGTGGCGCGCCCGCAGCGGTCATGCATCTCGAGGGCGCGGAGGCGATCGACCAGAATCTGGAAGCGCTGGAGCTGTGGCACGCCGCCGGCCTCCGCTCGCTCGGCCCGGTCTGGAGCCGCCCGAACGCCTTCGGCCACGGCGTCCCGTTCCGCTTCCCCTCGACGCCCGACACGGGCCCGGGCCTGACCGCCGCGGGCCGCGCGCTCGTGGCGCGCTGCGACGCGCTGGGGATCGCGGTCGATGTCAGCCACCTCAACGCGCGCGGCTTCTGGGACGTCGCGGAGACCTCCTCGAAGCCGCTCATCGCCTCCCACTGCGGCGCCCACGCGCTCGCCCCCGCCTCGCGCAACCTCACCGACGACCAGCTCGACGCGGTCGGCCGCACCGGCGGCATCGTCGGGATCCCCTACATCGTGGACTTCCTCCGGGCCGACGGGGCGCTCGACCGCTCCACGCCGCTCACCACGGTCGTGGCGCACGTGCGGCACGTCGCCGAGCGCATCGGGGTCGAGCACGTCGGCTTCGGGTCGGACTTCGACGGCGGCGACATCCCGGACGAGCTCGGCGACGTGGCGGGGATGCCGCGGCTGCTCGCGGCGCTGGCCGACGACGGGTTCACCGCCGACGAGGTCGCCGCGATCGCCTGGGGGAACTGGCGGCGGGTGCTGGCGGAGGCGTGGGAGCCCCGGCCCTAGGCCGCCGCGCGCTCGCCCGCGGGCGCGCCGAGGCGGGCGTCGAGCTCGGCGATCACCGCCGGGATCTCCGCCGGCGGCACCGGCCGCGCGTAGAGGAACCCCTGGCCGACGTCGCACCCGAGCGCCTCGACGACCTGGCTCTGGGCCTCGGTCTCGACGCCCTCGGCGACCACGGAGAACCCGA
>Ga0247768_1000026_pt1 | contig 128069 bp, 124 predicted proteins | sample UWRJL016104C6_FD_179944 | JGI IMG/M metagenome (GOLD analysis project Ga0247768, IMG submission 179944) | Plant litter microbial communities from Arlington Agricultural Research Station in Wisconsin, United States - UWRJ-L016-104C-6 | ecosystem: Environmental > Terrestrial > Plant litter >... | reverse complement strand
GTCGCTGTCGGAGTCGTCGTCGTCGGAGTCGCTGTCGGAGTCATCGGAGTCGTTGTCGTCGGAGTCGCCGTCGGAGTCATCGGAGTCGTTGTTGTCGTCGTCGCCGCCGTCACCGCCGTCGCCGCCGTCGCCCCCATCTCCGCCATCGCCTCCGTCACCGCCGTCGCCTCCATCTCCGCCATCGCCTCCGTCACCGCCATCGCCGCCGTCACCTCCATCCCCTCCGTCCCCTCCATCCGTCCCGTCGCCGGCGGTTCCGGCCGTCCCCGCGGTGCCGCCATCGTCGTCCTCGTCGGATTCGTCGTCGTCATCGTCGTCCTCGCCATCGTCCGAGTCGTTGTCATCGTCGTCGGAGTCACCGCTGTCGTCCTCGCCGTCATCGTCGTCGGAGTCCTCCTCGTCGCTGCTGTCGTCGTCGTCCGCGTCATCCGGGTCATCCGGGTCGTCCGGGTCGTCGGGCGCGGCGGCCGCGGGGGCGAAGCTCTCGTCGTCCGGGTCGGAGGGGTCGACGGCGGACGCGGCGCTCTCCGCGCTCGAGGACGCCGCGGCCGAGCCGCCGTCGCCGGAGGGCTGCTGGGGCAGCTCCGCCGCGCCGGCGGTGCTGACGTGGCCGGCGAGCTCGAAGACGCCGATCCCCTCCATCGCCGCGCCCATCAGCACGCCGGCCAGCGAGGAGCGGGACTCGCGCGGGTCGAGGGTCGTGAAGCCGCCGGCGCTCCCGAGCGCGTCGGCGAGGCCGTCGACGCCGGCCTCCTGCGCGACGCCGAGCGGGTCGCGGCGGAAGCGCGCGCGGAGAGCCGGGTCGGTCAGGAGGCGCTCGACCAGGTGGGCGAGCGCGGCGTCCGCGGGCTCAGGCATCGCGGCCCCGCGCGCGCGCCACCAGCGGGCCGCCGAGCGTGCTCAGCGCGGGTACCGCCGCGGCGACCCAGACCATCGCGAGCATCGCCCACGCGACCGGCGCGGGCACCACCGCCCGCAGCGCGGGCGCGTAGCGTAGCGACAGCACGACCGCCAGCGCCGTGGCGACGACCGACCACCCGAGGCCGGCGAGCGCGTAGCGGCGCAGGACGGGCGACGCGGGCGCCTCGCCGCCCGACCGCAGCCGCCGCTGCAGGTCCGCCCGCGCCCGGCGGCGCAGGCCCGGCTGGTCGAGCGCGTCGGCGAGCATGTGGTAGCCGTCGCGCTCGACGAACGGGTTGAGGTTCACCAGCGCGCCGACGTAGGCGCCGAAGGCCAGCTGGAAGCAGATGTCGCGGAGGATCCCGGGGCCCTGGACCAGGCAGGCCCACGAGAAGAGGCCGCCGAGCGTCGCGTCGGAGACCGGGCCCGCGGCGCTCACCGCGATCCGCCGCGCGCGCGGCAGCAGCCACGCCTCGGAGGTGTCGACGAACGCGAACGGGAAGATCAACACCACCTTGATCCCGGCGCGGCCGACGCGGCGGCCGAAGTGGGCCATCGTCAGGCCGTGCGCGGTCTCGTGGACGCCCGCGACCGCCAGCCGCCCGAGCACGAAGACCGCGCCGCCGATCCCGACGTGCCTCGCCACGACGAACGGCGTCCCGTAGCGCCCCGCGACGAGCGCCGCGAAGACCACCAGCCCGGACAGCGCGACGAGCGCGATCGCCCCCAGCGCGCCCGGGGAGAAGAGCGCCGAGCGCGTCCGCGCGTCGAGCGCCGCGAACCAGCCGCCCGCGCCCGGCCACGCCCACTCGCGCGTCGCGCGCGCCCGCGGCGGCGCCGCCGCCGCCGTCGCGGCATCCGCGCCGCCGTCCTCCGGCCCCGCCAGCAGCCCGCGCTCGGCCAGCTCGCTCAGCAGCGCGACCACCTTCGCCGGGCCCTCGTCGCCCAGCCGCGCCCGCGACGCCTCCAGCAGCTCGGCGACCGTCCGCCGCCCGTCGATCAGCTCCAGCAGCTCGCCCTCGCCCGCCAGCCGGACGTAGCGGTCGGCCCTCAGGTCCCGCAGGACCCAGCGCCGCGCGCCCTCGCTCGCCGCCAGCCGCTTGACCGCGTAGCCCGACCGCAGCCGCGGCCCCGCGCCCGCGACCTCGTCGAGGTCGAGCAGCGACGCCCCCGCCGGCACGATCCGCGTCAACAGCGACTCGTTGGCCTCCCGCCGCCGCTCGAGCACGAGCTCCTGGTCGCCGACGCGCACGACCGCGCCGTCGCGCAGCCGCGCCGGGCGCACCACGCGCGCGCCGTCGACCCACGTCCCGAACCGCGAGCCCGCGTCCTCCACGACGACCGCGCCGTCGACGTCGGCCAGCCGCGCGTGGCGCCGCGAGACCGACGGGTCGTCGAGGTGGATCGTGCTCCCGAGCTCGCGCCCGATCGTCACCTGCCCGCGCACCGGCACGCGCGTGCGGTCCGGCAGCACGACGTCGAACGCGGCCGCGCTCACCGCTCGCCGTCCCGCGCGATCGCCGCCAGCTGCGCCGCCGCCGCCGGGTCGCGCGCGACGCTCCAGTCCAGCCGGCCCGCGTGCGCGCCCATCTGCGCGGTGCCGCGGCTCGGCAGCTGCGACCACGCGATCGCGAACACCCACGGCATCCCGCGCAGCATCGCCCGCAGGTCCGCCAGCCACGCGACGCGTCCCGCCGCCTGCGTGTTGGACTCCGCGATCATCACCGGCTTGCCGTACGTCCGCCTCAGCGCCCGCAGCCGCGGCACGAAGCGCGCCACCGTGTAGGTCTTGCGCCCGCCGAAGTCGATCACCGTCGAGCCGACCGCGTCGACCCACGCCGCGCCCGGCCAGTAGCGGCGCAGCCCCGTCGCCCACGGCCCGATCGGCTCGTACAGGCTCGGGTTCGCCGACCACACGAAGCGCGCGTTCGGCGCGATCGACCGCACGAGCCCGACGACGTGCCGCCACGCCTGCACGTAGCCCTCGGGATCGTGCGACCACGGGTACCAGGTCCCGTTCATCTCGTGCGCGTAGCGCAGCCACACCGTGCCGTGGAACGCGCGCAGCCCGCGCGCGAAGGCCTTCAGGTAGCCGTCCTGCGCGCCCGCCGCGATCTCCCGGTTCCGGTAGCCCGGCTGCGGCAGGAACTGCACCGTCGTCCCGAGGCGGGCGGGCACCGGCTCCCACGGCTCCCACGACACCAGCGCCTGGCGGATCCCGCGGCGCTGCGTCTCGGCGAGGAAGCGCGCGATCGTCCGCCGCCGGGAGAAGGACTCGAACTTGGCGACCATCCCCGGCGTCGCGCCGACGTCGCGCGCCCACCGCACCACGTGCCAGGGGTCGACGTAGACGCCGAGCGTCCGCACCGGCGCGGGCGCCGGGCGCAGCCGCGCCGCGTCCGAGGACGGCGTGCGGACGTGCAGCGCGGGCAGCGTCAGCACCGCCAGCAGCACGATGGTGACGCTAATACTGAGAAGATTCGACAGCAGCCTCATGCCGTCCCTCCCACGGTCGCGGCGCCGGCCGCGTCGACCATCCCTGATGCAACATGGTGGCGAACGCGAGGAGGCGCAGCGGGACCATCACGAACGTCAGCTGCAGCACGAAGAGCGGCAGCCGGACCACGTCCGCGGGCCGCCGCCGCAGGTGCCCGACCTGCCGCAGCCCGATGGACACCACCATGCCCAGGTAGCCGAGCAGGACCTCGACGCCGAACCCGAGGCCGGTCGCCGTCCCGCCGCTCCCGCCGCCGTGCAACGCGTGGGCGACCGCGAGCGCGAAGACCGCGTAGAGCGCGAACGGCGTCGCGATGTCGGTGGCGAAGCACGCGAGCGCCGCGGGCCGGCGCCACAGCCACGGCAGGCTGAGCAGCGTCTCGCGCTGGCTCGAGCGCCCCCAGCGCAGCTGCTGGCGCCAGAACGTCGGCCAGTCGCTCGGCGCGTCGGTGCGCACGTGCGCGGTCGACTGGTAGACCGTCCGCCAGCCCGTGCGCAGGAGCTCGTTGGTGAGCACGCGGTCGTCGCCGACCGCCTGTGGGACGCCGAGCACGCGCTGCGCGACCAGCCGCTCCACCGCGGGCTCGAACGCGGTGCGGCGGTAGGCGATCGTCCGCCCGGCGAGGCACCCGACCTGCCCGACGACCGACTGCGCGGGGACGACCAGGTGGTAGCGGATGTCCTCGATCCAGTCCGCCAGCCGGCGCACCGGGTGCTCCAGGGCGTCGAAGATCGACTGGCGCGGCGTCACGCCGCCGACCCGCGGATCCCCGAAGGGCCGCAGCAGCTCGTGCAGCGTGCCGGGCGCCCAGACGGTGTCGGAGTCGACGATCACCACCACGTCGGTCGTGGGGTCGCTCGCGTAGAGCCCGGCGGCGATCGCCTCGCGCTTGCCGAGCTTCGGGATCCGCACCACGCGGTCGCAGTACTCGCCGGCCACGCCCGCGATCCCCGCGTCGCCGCCGTCGACCACCGCGATCAGCTCACAGGGGTCGTCCACGCACACGGCGTCGAGCACGCGGCGGAAGAGCGCCTCGGGCTCCTGGTAGACCGGGACGATGACGCTCGCGCGGAGGCCCGCGGGCGGCTCGGCGAGCACGGGCCGGTAGCGCCGCGCGGCCAGCGCCTTCGCCGACCACACCACCCACACGTAGGCGAAGAACGCGAGGAACGGCGTGAGCGGCGCGCCGCGGAGCGCGTCGTAGCTGTCGGTGAGGAACGTGAACATCGGGTGCCTGCCCTGGCAGGCAACCGGTCGGGGCGGGGATCGCAAGAGGCTGCCGCGCTCGACTGAGCGCGACCGCGTGTTGTGGGGCGCTCCGCGTCCGGTCTCCTGGTTCGCGGATGTCACCCCGCTCCCCGCTGACCCTGGAGGTCCACCCGTGTTCCATCGCTCCCAGACGTTGCTGACGGCCCTGCCGATCGCGATCCTGCTCGCCACCGCCCCGGTGGCGCTGGCCGGGGAGGACTGCGACGACGGGGACTGCGAGCCCGCGGTCACGGTGACCGTCACGACCCCGCCGCCCCCGCCGGTGACGGTGACCACGCCCGCGCCGCCGGCCCCGCCGCCGGTGACGGTCACGACGCCGGCCCCGCCCGCGCCGCCGCCGGTCACCGTGACGACGCCCGCGCCCGCCCCCGCGGCGCCCGTCGCGGCGCAGAGCGCGCCGGCCGCCAAGAAGGCGCCGGCCAAGAAGGCGGCCGTCCGCCGGGTCGTCGTCCGCACGGCGACCCCGCGGCCGGTGGCCCAGGTGCTGCCCGCCGGTGGCGTCCAGGCGGGCGCGGGCGGCACCGCCCGCGTGAGCGGCGACGGCTCGGCCGCGACGACCCTCGGCCTCGGCGGGGCGGCGTTCGCGCTGCTCGCCGGCGGCGGCGGGATGCTCGTCGCCTCGCGTCGCCGGGGGTCGTGACCCCCGCGCCGCCCACGCCCGTCCGCCGGCGGCGCCGCCTCCCCAGAGCGGCGCCGCTCGGCGTGACGGCGCTCCTCGCCGGCCTCGCGCTGGGCCTCGTGGCCCTGCGCGACGGCGCGCGGGAGCGCACGGAGCAGGCGGCCCTCGGGCCGCCCTCCGGGCTCCTGCGCGTGACCGGCGCGCCGAGCGTCTTCGGCCCGGCCGCGCCGCGTCCGGCGGCGGCGGTCGCGCCGCGGCCCGCCGCCGCGGCCCGCCGCCCGCGGCGCCGCCCGGGCCGTCCGGTCCACGTCGCCATCCCCGCCATCGGCGTCCACGCCGCGATCGTCCCGCTGGGCCTCAACCGCGACCGCACGCTCCAGACGCCCACGAACGTCGCGCAGGCCGGCTGGTGGTCGGGCGGCCCGCGCCCCGGCGCGCGCGGCGCCGCGGTCGTCGTCGGCCACGTCGACTCCACGTCCGGCCCCGGCGTCTTCTACGCGCTGCGCGCGCTGCGCCGCGGCGACGCGATCGCCGTCACCGGCGCCGACGGCCGCGTCCAGCGCTTCGTCGTCCAGCACCTCGCGCGCTACGCCAAGGACCGCTTCCCGACCGCCGCCGTCTACGGCCCGTTCCACCGCCCGCGCCTGCGGCTCATCACCTGCGGCGGCGCCTTCGACACGGCGACCGGCCACTACCGCGACAACACGGTCGTCTTCGCGCGGCCGGCCTGAGGCGATGCACGAGGGCCTCTTCGTCCTCGCGGGGGGCGCGCTGCTGGCGGGGACCATCGGCGCGGCGGTCGTCGCGCACGCGCTGCGGATCCCCGCGCTCGTCCTGTTCCTGGTGATCGGGATGGCGGCGGGCTCGGACGGCGCGGGCCTGATCCGCTTCGGCGACTACGACGTCGCGCGGCAGATCGGGACGCTCGCGCTCTCGGTGATCCTCTTCGAGGGCGGGCTGAGCGGGACGATCGCCGAGCTGCGGCCGGTCGCGCGGCCCGCCGTCGCGCTGGCCGTCGGCGGGACGATCCTGACCGCGGTCCTGACCGGTGTGGCGGCCTGCGTGCTGCTCGGCCTCGACCTGCTCGACGGCCTGCTCGTCGGCGCGATCCTCGCCTCGACCGACGGCGCCGCGGTCTTCGCGCTGCTGCGCGGGTCGCGGCTGCCCGGCCGGCTCGTGCGGACGCTCGAGGGCGAGGCGGGACTCAACGACCCCGTCGCCGTCCTGCTCGTCGTCGGCCTCGTCGACTGGCGGATGCACTCCGGCTACGGCATGGAGAACATGTTGTCGCTCTTCGTCACGGAGCTGACGATCGGCGCGGCGGCGGGGGTCGGGATCGGCCTCGCGGGCGCCGCGCTCGTGCGCCGCGCGACGCTGCCGAGCCTCGGCCTGTACCCCGTGCTGACGATCGCGATCGGCGCCATCGCCTACGGCGCGGCCGACAGCCTCCACGGCTCCGGCTTCCTCGCGGTCTACCTCGCGGGGCTGTGCCTGTCGGGCATGCGGCCGGAGGAGGCGCCGACGATCGCGACCTTCCACCACGGCATGGCGTGGCTCGCGCAGGTGACGCTCTTCCTCACGCTCGGCCTGCTCGCGTTCCCCGCGCAGCTCGGCGCCGCGCTCGTCCCGGGGACGCTGCTGGCGGTCTTCGTCGCCTGCGTCGCGCGGCCGCTGGCCGTCACGGCGGTGACCGCGACCGAGCCGTTCACGCCGTCGGAGCGCGTGCTGCTGAGCTGGGCGGGCCTGCGCGGAGGCGTGCCGGTGGTCCTCGCGACGCTCCCGGTCGTCGCGGGCGTGCCGGGCAGCGCGCGCTTCTTCGACGTGGTCTTCGTGGTCGTCGTCCTCTCGACGCTCGTGCAGGGGATGACGATGGAGCCGCTGGCGCGGGCGCTCGGCCTGCTGGGCGGCGGCCCGCTGCGGCTCGAGCAGCTGGGCTGGAGCGCCGCCCACGGCGACCCCGCGCACCCCGTCGCGCTGGCGGGCTCCACGGTCGTCGAGCACCTGCTCGTGCGCCCGGACGCGGCGGCCGCGCTCGTCGTCCTCGGCGACGGCCGCTACGCGATCACCGGCCCGACGGTCGCGCTCGGCCCGCGCGAGGCGCTGCGCGGCTACGCCGACGAGCGCCTCCTGCGCGCCGGCGCGGACGCCGCCGACCGCGCGTGGTGGGGCGAGCTCGCGGCGACGCTGCGGCGCCCGCGCGCGGTGGATCCCTGAGCGCTAGACCGACTCGGCCGCGAGCACGAGCGCGATCAGCGCGAAGACCACGGCGACGATCTTCAAGACCATCCAGATGACCTCGTCGGGGATCGTCCCCGTCGAGGCGGGCGCCTGGGCCGGCGGGAGGACCGCGGGCAGCGCGCCGGTCGGCGCGTAGGGGTAGGCCTGGCTCGCGGTCATCGCCATCGGCATCGCGCCCGCGACGGGCAGCGGCTGCGAGGCGGACATGTCGACCACGATGGGCTCCTGCGCGGTCTGGGGCGGCGGCGGGGCCACGGGCGGCGGGGACGCGGGCGGCGGCTGGGGCGGCGGCGCGGCGTGCCCGTTGCCGTTGCCGTTGAGCGGCGGCCCCGCCACGATCGCGGCGATCCCCGTCGTCGAGGTCGGCGGCGGCGCGGCCGGGCCCGCGCCGAGCAGGGCCGAGGCGCCCGGGGCCGCCAGCCCGCGGTGGTCGGCGAAGCGCAGCAGCGCCCGCAGCGCGCCGAGCACGGAGTGCGTGCGGCGCTGGGAGAGCCCGGCGGCGTCCAGCCGCGCCAGCAGCGCGCGCAGCTCGGTCGTGTCGAGCGAGGACATCGGCAGGTCGCCGAGGACGCCGCGGCCGTCGGCCGTCTCGACGCCGGCGAGCGCGCGCAGCGCCCAGGTCAGCTCGGAGAGGTCCTCGGGACGGCGCGGCGCGCCGCGCTCGTCGACCGCCCGGCCCGCCTCGATGCCCTCGAGGAACTGGTCGACGATCCCGCCGACGGTCTCGCCCGTGCCCATCACGGCGTGCCACGCCTGGGTCGCGGCCTGCTGCTCGCGGCGCCAGCGGTCCGCCTCGTTGACGGTCGGGAAGATCGGGCCGAGGACCGGGTCGGCCTGCAGCGGGTCCTCGATGCGGGCGCGGTAGCCCGTGACGCCGCAGGTGCAGCGGCCGCCGCTGCGGCACTCGCACCAGTCGGCGTGGTGCGCCAGGACGCCCGGCCAGGTCGTGCTCGTGTCATAGCCCATGACAACTCCCGGGCGCCCTCGCCGCGCCGCCCGGCGCTCAGGCCGCGAGCGCCGGGGCGGGCGCCGCGGGCGGCGGCGTCACGGCCTGCAGGCGGCTGGCGCGGCTCAGCGCGCGCAGCAGCGCGACCGTCGGGCGGTGCTCGAGCCCGCCGGGGCCCGTGACGACCGCGGTCTCGACCAGCAGCTGCGGCGCGACGACCGGCACGAAGCGGATCCCCGAGGCCGTGTAGCGCTCGGCGACCGAGGCGGGCAGCAGCGCCATCCCGGCGCCGGAGGCCACGGCCAGCAGCGCGTGCTCGACGTGCGACTCGCCCGCGTCGATGAGCGTCGGGGAGAACCCGGCCTGTCGGCAGGTCGTGACGACCGCGTCGTAGAACGCCGGGTTCGACGCGCGCGGCAGGACGACGATCCGCTCCGGCGCCGTCTGGCGGAGGTCGACGTGCTCGAGGACCGCGCGCGGGTCGCCCGCCGGGAGCGCGGCGACCGCCGGCTCGCTGCCGAGCACCATCGTGCGCAGGCCGCGCACGGGGGCGGGGAGGCAGACGATGGCCGCGTCGAGGCGCTCCTCGCGCACCGCGGTCAGGAGGTCGAGCGCGTCGCCGGTCTGGAGCGTCGCGTGCACCGCGGGCGTCCCCGCCGCCAGGCCGCGTAGCGCGCGCGGCACCGAGGCCGGGATCGTGTCGGGGACGTAGCCGATCCGCAGCCGCAGGATCGCGCGGTCGCGGGCGCCGCGGGCGGCGCGCTGCGCGGACTGCGCCTGGCGGAGGACCTGGCGGGCCTCGTCGAGCATCGCGGCGCCCGCGTCGGTGAGCTCCACGTGCCGCTGGTCGCGGTCGAAGAGGCGGACGCCGAGCTCCTCCTCGAGCTTGCGGATCTGCTCGCTCACCGCGGGCTGCGCGACGTGGAGCCGTTCGGCCGCGCGGCGGAAGTGCAGCTCTTCAGCGACGGCCACGAAGTACCTGAGATGACGGAGTTCCATAGGGATGGAAGCTCCCGGATCACGGGCCGCCGCGCGTCCCAGCGAGCCAGACGATCCGGTCCGAACGATCGTCGCGTCCGGGGTGGCTAGCCCTACCGTCGCCACGGGTCAGCCCGCGACGGCGACGAAGGCGCCCGCGCCGGTGCTCCAGGCCGCGAGCGTGCGGTCGCCGGAGGCGGCGAGGACCGGATGCCGACGCCCGCGGCCTTCGGGGGAGAGCGCCGCGGGCGCGGCGAGGTCCGCGCCCACCTCGCGCGCGAGGAACACGCCCGCCGGGGCGGCCGCGGCGCCGGGCGGTGGCGGCGACGAGCTCCACCCGACGGTCACCGCGCCGCGGTCGTCGATCGCCGCCGACGGCCCGTAGGCGGCTGGCACGCGCTGCGGGTCCGCCAGCGGCCGGGGCAGGTCGAACGCGCCGTCGGGCGGCCGGATCGCGGCCTCCGGGACGGCGTGGGTGGCGTCGACCTGGCGGTCCAGCGCGAGCACGGCGCGGCCGTCGGGCGCGCGGTCGAGGGCGAGCGCGCCGGTGTCGGCGCTGCCGACGGCGACCGGCGCGGAGACGGCCGCTCTGCGGTCCGGATCGCGGAGTAGGCCTGCGCGGACGGCGTCGGGAGGCCCATGCTCGCCGCGGTCCACGCGGCGATGGCCTCGCCGCCGGCGCCCACGGCCAGCCGCGGGCGCGCGACCGGCCCGGGCCACAGCGTGGCCGGCCGCGTGAACGCGCCGGCGCGGCGCGCGGCGGTGCGCAGGCCCGCCGCGCCGATCCACAGGGCGATCGTCCGGCCGGTCGCGTCGGTGCCGAGCTGCGGCTGGTCGCCCGCCTCGCCGACCGCGTGCGCCGGGCCGAGCCGCCCGCCGGTGGTGATCCGCCACCGCAGCCCGCGGCTCCCGCGCCAGAGGACGGTGACCCGGCCCGTGCCCGGCTGGAGCGCGAGCGCGGGGCGGGGGAGGACGCGCGAGGTGCCGACGGTCGCGGGCGCCGTGCAGCGCCCGGCGGCGCAGCGGCTGAGCAGGACGGTCCCGCCGCGCGCGAAGAGCACCGCGCCGTGGCCCGCGTCGTCGACCGCCACCGTCGGGCCGCTCGTCACGTGGCCCGCGGGGCCGAGCGGCATCACGCGCGCGGGCGGCGCGCCGCCCGCGCCGATCGCGACGAACGCCTGCTGGTTGGCGTCGAAGCCCTGGACGCCGCCGAGCAGCGCGGCGCCGTCGGCGCCCATCGCGGCGCTGAGGAAGACGGCGTCGGCGGGCGCGCCGAGCCCCGTGACGGGGCTCGGCGCGCCGAAGCCGGCAGCCGCCGCTCCGGCAGCGCCCGGGGCTGCGGAGACGACGGCGCAGGCGACCGCGAGGAGAGCGGTCATGCCGAAGGCGAGCGAGGTCGAACGGATGGACGCGGTCCCGGGCACGGTGCCTCCACAGTCGGGTTCGGCCAGGCCTCCGTGTGCCTGGTGGGGATGTGCCGGGCACGCTAGTCGCGCGGTCGCGGGCCACGACAGGCCTCGCGTATGGGCTGAGCGCCTATCGGCCTCACCGCGCGCCGGGGGCCGCCCAGACTCCTCGGCATGACCGACACCATCACCAACGGCGCGAGCGCCGAGCCCGTCCGCGGCGCGCTGGGCGCGACGATCCTCGGCCCGCGCAACCCCGCCGTCGAGGCGCAGAACCCGACCTCGATGGCCGCGCCCCTGACCGACGCCGGAACGGTCCCGAACCTCAAGTTCTCCTACGCGCAGTCCCACAACCGGGTGCTCACCGGTGGATGGGCCCGCGAGGTCACGACCCGCGAGCTCCCCGTCGCCGTCGACATGGCGGGCGTCGACATGCGCCTCAAGCCCGGCGCGATCCGCGAGCTCCACTGGCACAAGGAGGCCGAGTGGGCCTACATGATCGCGGGCAGCGCGCGCATCACCCTCGTCGACCAGGAGGGCCGCAACTTCGTCGACGACCTCGTCGCCGGCGACCTCTGGTACTTCCCGGCCGGGCTGCCGCACTCGATCCAGGCGCTCGCCGACGGCTGCGAGTTCCTGCTGGTCTTCGACTCCGGCGACTTCTCCGAGAACGAGACCTTCCTGCTCTGCGACTGGATGGCGCACACGCAGCGCGACGTCCTGGCCCAGAACTTCGGCGTCGACGCCGCGGCGTTCAAGGACATCCCCTTGGACTACGAGCACTCGCGCTACGTCTTCGACGCGGCGGTGCCCGGGCCGCTGTCGGCGGCGCGCGTCGCCGCGCCCGCGGGCCCGACGCCCGTCAACTACAAGCACCGCATGCTCGCCCAGGAGCCGCTGGAGTTCGCGGGCGGCCGCGCGCGGATCACCGACTCCTCCAACTTCCCGGCGTCGGCGAACATCGCCGCGGCGCTCGTCGAGGTCGACCCCGGCGGGCTGCGCGAGATGCACTGGCACCCCAACGGCGACGAGTGGCAGTACTACCTCCGCGGCCAGGGGACGATGAGCGTCTTCGCCTCCGGCGGCAAGGCGCGGACCTTCGACTACCAGGCCGGCGACGTCGGCTACGTGCCGTTCGCGATGGGCCACTACATCAAGAACACCGGCGACGAGCCGCTCGTCTTCCTGGAGATGTTCCGCTCCGACCACTTCGCCGACCTGTCGCTGAACCAGTGGCTCGGCCTCGTGCCGCCGGAGCTCGTGCAGGCGCACCTGAACGTCGACGGGGCGACGCTCGCCGCGCTGTCGAAGACCAAGCCCGTCATCGCGCGCTGAGATGTCCGCGACCGCGACCACCACCGTCCCCGCGCGCCGCCCGGCCGTGGCGATGGACCTGCGTCTGCGCGACGCGCTGCTCGTCGCCCTCGCCGTCTCCTCCGGCGCCGTCGACGCGATCAGCTGGCTCGGCCTCGGCAAGGTCTTCTCCGCGTTCATGACGGGGAACCTCGCGTTCGTCGGCTTCGACGTCGGCGGCGCCGACGGGCCGCCGGTGGTGCGGACGCTCGTCTCGCTCGCGTCGTTCGCCACCGGCGCGTTCATCGCCGCCCGCGTCGTGCAGACCGACAAGGCCGACGCCGTCTGGCCGGTGCGCGTGACCGTGGCGCTCGGGCTCTCGCTGCTCCTGCAGGTCGTCTTCCTCGCGGGCTGGGCGTCGGCCGACGCCGACCCCTCGAAGGTCGCGGGCGACCTGCTGATCGCCCTCTCGGCGCTGGCCATGGGCATCCAGACGATCGCGATCGTCTCGCTCGGCGTGCGCTCCTCGCTCACGACGGCGGCGACCGCGACGGTCGCGGTCCTGATGGGCGACCTCGCGGGCTGGAAGTCCGCGCGCGCCGAGCGGGTGCGGTTCGCCTCGCTCCTGCTCGCGATCGTCACGGGCGCCGCGCTCGGCGCGCTGCTCGTCGACCACGCGCGCCACTGGGCGCCCGCCCTGCCGATCGGGGTGACCGCGTGCGTGATCGCGGTCGCCGCCGCGACGCGGCCGGCGCCGGCCGCGTCGGCTAGCGCGGCGCCCGCGCGTTCCGCAGGTACGTGAGCGCCGCGAGGACGCGGCGGTGCTCGTCGGGCTTGGGCCCGAGGCCGAGCTTCGTGAAGATCCGCGTGATGTGCTTCTCCACCGACGCCTCGGAGATGCACAGCGCGCGGGCGATCCCGTGGTTCGACTTGCCCTCGGCCATCGCGCCGAGCACCTCGCGCTCGCGCGGGCTGAGCTCGTCGAGCGGGTCGCTGCCGCCGCGGCGGCCGAGCATGCGCCCGACGACCTCGGGGTCCAGCGCGCTGCCGCCCGCGGCGACGCGCGCCACGGCGTCGGCGAACGTCTCGACGTCGCCGACGCGCTCCTTGAGCAGGTAGCCGATCCCCTGCGGCCGCTCGCCGATGAGCTCGAGCGCGTAGTCCTCCTCGTAGAACTGCGAGAGGACGAGGATGCCCGTCTGCGGGCGGGCGCGGCGCAGGGCGAGCGCGGCGCGCAGGCCGTCGTCGCCGTTCCAGGGCGGCATCCGCACGTCGACCACGGCGACGTCGGGCCCGTGGGCGAGGCCCTTGCGCAGCAGGTCGTCCGCGTCGCCCGCCTGGGCGACGACGTCGAACCCGGCGTCGGTGAGCACCCGGACCACGCCCTCCCGCAGCAGGACGTCGTCCTCGCCGACCAAGACCCGGAGCGGTGCTGCCGTCTCCACGTCGGTCACCGTACCGATCGACGAGCGGCCACGGGAGGCACGGGGCAGGGCATGGCGGGATCCTTCCAGCACGGGCGCCCCGGGGAAAGTAGGGCCAACCCGAACGCGGGCCCCCGGGCGGCCCCCGCGGCGATCGGCCGTGGAGATCGGCCGCGCGGCGGCCCCGATCGCCCGGCGCCGGCGAGCCCGCATCGTTCACGCGATGGACGAACCCCGACGCGCGCGGATGAGAGGATGTGCGAGCAGCGCCCGATCCGTCCCCTGGTCCCTGAAAGGGTTTCCGTGCCTGATAGCCCCGACGCCGTCGTCGGCGAGATGAACGAAAGCGAGCAGGGCGGCTGCCCTGTCGCCCACGAGCGCGCCCCGCACCCGACGGAGGGTGGTGGCAACCGCGGCTGGTGGCCGAAGCGCCTCAACCTCAAGATCCTCGCCAAGAACCCGGCCGTGGCCAACCCGCTCGGGGAGGACTTCGACTACGCCGCGGCCTTCGACGCCCTCGACCTCGCCGCCGTGAAGGCCGACATCGAGCAGGTGCTGAGGACCTCGCAGGACTGGTGGCCCGCGGACTTCGGGCACTACGGGCCGTTCATGATCCGGATGGCCTGGCACAGCGCGGGCACCTACCGCATCAGCGACGGGCGCGGCGGCGCCGGCGCGGGCCAGCAGCGCTTCGCGCCGCTCAACAGCTGGCCCGACAACGGCAACCTCGACAAGGCCCGCCGCCTCATCTGGCCGGTCAAGCAGAAGTACGGCCAGAGCCTCTCCTGGGCCGACCTCATGATCCTGACCGGCAACGTCGCGCTCGAGTCGATGGGCTTCGAGACGTTCGGCTTCGCCGGCGGTCGCGAGGACGTCTGGGAGCCCGACGAGGACGTCTACTGGGGCCCGGAGCACGAGTGGGTCAACGGCGGCGCCGAGCGCTACCGCGGCGACCGCGAGCTCGAGCAGCCCCTCGGCGCCGTCGAGATGGGCCTGATCTACGTCAACCCGGAGGGCCCGGAGGGCGAGCCGGACCCGCTGGCCTCCGCCAGGGACATCCGCGAGACGTTCGGCCGCATGGCGATGAACGACGAGGAGACCGTCGCGCTGATCGCGGGCGGCCACACCTTCGGCAAGACCCACGGCGCGGCCGACCCCGACGAGTACGTCGGGGCCGAGCCGGAGGCCGCGCCGCTGGAGGCGCAGGGCCTCGGCTGGGCGCAGTCCTACAAGTCGGGCAAGGGCGAGGACGCGATCACCAGCGGCCTGGAGGTCACCTGGACCTCGACGCCGACCCGGTGGGGCGGCGGCTTCTTCGACAACTTGTTCAACTACGAGTGGGAGCTGACCAAGAGCCCCGCCGGCGCGCACCAGTGGGTGGCCAAGGACGGCGCGGGCGCGGGCACGATCCCCGGCCCGGCCGAGGACTCCGAGGCGCGGCCGCCGACGATGCTCACCACGGACCTCGCGCTCCGCTTCGACCCGGTCTACGAGCCGATCTCGCGGCGCTTCCACGAGCACCCCGAGGAGCTCGCCGACGCGTTCGCGCGCGCGTGGTTCAAGCTCACGCACCGCGACATGGGGCCGGTCGCGCGCTACCGCGGGCCCGAGGTGCCGCAGGAGACGCTGCTCTGGCAGGACCCGCTGCCCGAGCCCGCGCACGCGCCCATCGACGCCGAGGACGCCGCGGCGCTGAAGGCGCAGATCCTCGACTCGGGGCTGTCGGTCGCCCAGCTCGTCTCCACCGCGTGGGCCTCCGCCTCGACGTTCCGCGGCAGCGACAAGCGCGGCGGCGCCAACGGCGCGCGCGTCCGCCTCGCGCCGCAGAAGGACTGGGCGGTCAACGACCCCGCCGAGCTCAACACCGTGCTCACGACCCTCGAGGGGATCCGCCAGTCCTTCGGCAAGCCGGTCTCGCTCGCCGACGTGATCGTGCTCGGCGGCTCGGCCGCGGTCGAGCGCGCCGCCGAGAGCGCGGGCCACGTCGTGACGGTCCCGTTCACGCCGGGCCGCGTCGACGCCGGGCAGGACCAGACCGACGTCGAGTCCTCCTTCGCCCCGCTGGAGCCGACGGTCGACGGGTTCCGCAACTACGCGACCGGCGAGCAGCGCCTGCCCGCCGAGTACCTGCTCGTCGACCGGGCGAACCTCCTGACGCTGAGCGCGCCGGAGATGACCGTCCTGGTCGGCGGCCTGCGCGTGCTCGGCGCGAACGCGGGCGGCTCGCCGCACGGCGTGCTCACGGACCGGCCGGGGTCGTTGACCAACGACTTCTTCGTCAACCTCCTCGACCTCGGCACGACCTGGAAGCCGGCGGACGGCGACACGTTCGTCGCGACCGGCGCGGGGACGTGGACGGCGACCCGCGCCGACCTCGTCTTCGGCTCGAACTCCGAGCTGCGGGCGCTCGCCGAGGTCTACGCGAGCGACGACGGCGCGGAGCGCTTCGTGGCGGACTTCGTCGCCGCGTGGGTGAAGGTGATGAACCTGGACCGCTTCGACCTCGGCTGAGCGCGACGCGACCCCGGGCCGGTCAGCCGAGCGACCGGTCCGGGCCCATCGCGCGAGGTTTCCGACTATCCCTACCTCGCGCGCCTTCCGCGCTGGAATGATGCGCCCATGGGCTGCACGGTCCTCGTGGTCGACGACGACATCTTCTTCCGGGACATCGCGGTCAGGATCCTCACGTCCTGGGGCCACGACGTCGTGGGCGAGGCGGGCAGCGTCGCCGAGGCGCTGGAGCGCACCGAGGAGCTGCGGCCCGAGCTCGTGGTCGTCGACATCGGCCTGCCCGACGGCGACGGCTTCGACCTGACGCGCAGGCTGATGGCGCTGCCGTGGCCGATGCGGGTGCTCGTGATCTCCTCGGACTCCGACGCCGCCAACGGCGCCGCGGCGGCGCGCGTGGGGGCCAGCGGGTTCTTCCCCAAGGCCGACATCTCCGGCGCGGGCTTCCGGCAGGCGATCGAGGGGCACTAGGACGCACGTGCCGTCACGGAGCGGATCGCCCGGTGCGGGGGACGATGCCGCGGAGCTCGCGCGGCTCGTCGAGCAGGAGGCGGCGCTGCGGCGGCTCGCGGAGCTCGCGGCCCGCGGGGCGCGGCGGCAGGAGGTCTTCGACGCGGTCGTGGCCGAGGCGTCCGCGCTCCTCGGCCCGGAGCTGATGACGCTGGCGCAGATCCACGCCGGCGGCGCCGCCACGATCGTCGCGCTGCGCGGGCCCGTGGCGGGCTACGAGACGGGCACGCGGCTGCCCGCGGCCGACGGCGTCCTCGGGCGGGTGCTCGAGACCGGCCGGCCCGCGCGCGTGGACTACGCGGAGCTGACCGGCCGCCGGGCCGAGCAGGCGGCCCGGAGTGGGATCACCGCGGCGGTCGGCGCCCCGATCCACGTCGACGGGGAGCTGTGGGGCGCGCTGGTCGCCTCGGCGCGCGGGACGCCGCTGCCGCACGCGGTCGACGCGCGGCTGGAGACCTTCGCCGAGCTGCTCGGCCCGGCGATCGCGGGCGTCGTCGCGCGCGCCGAGCTCCTCGACCTGCTCGGCGAGCACGCGGCGCTGCGCCGCGTCGCCGAGCTGGTCGCGCGCAACGCGAGCCAGCAGGAGCTCTTCCAGGCCGTGGCCGACGAGGCCTCGGGGCTAGTCGACGGCGAGGGCACGACGCTGATGCGGATGTCGCGCGACGGCCGCCGCGGCACGATCGTCGCGACCTGCGGCACGGCGGCCGTGCCGGTCGGCACGACGATCGAGATCCCGGAGGGCGACGTCGGCATCGTCGCCACGATCGTCCGCGAGCGCGCGCCCGCGCGCATCGACGACTACCCCGAGGTCGACGGCGTCTCCTACGCGCGCGACGACTGGGGGATCGCCTCGGCCGCGGGCGTGCCGATCATCCTCGACGACCACGTCTGGGGCCTGCTCGCCGCCTCCCGCTGGGACCGCGCCCTGCCGCCGCAGGTCGAGCGGCGGCTCGCGGCGTTCGCCGAGCTGGTCGCCGCCGCGCTGGCCAACGCGGCGGCGCAGGCGGAGATCCAGGCGCTGGCCGACGAGCAGGCCGCGCTGCGGCGCGTGGCCGAGCTGGTCGCGCGGGCGTCGACCGCCGAGGACGTCTTCGGCGCCGTCGCGCGCGAGGCGTCGCTGCTGCTCGGCGAGCCGACGATGCTCGTCCGGATCGACAACGGCGACACGCTCGTGGTGGTCGCCTCCGTGGGCGGCCCGAGCGACCCGGGGTGGTCGGTCCCGATGAGCCCGGAGACGCTGGGCGCCGAGGTCGTCCGCACCGGCCGGGCGGCGCGCAAGGACGAGTACGCGGCGGGCGACGGCAGCGACGGCCCGCGGGTCGCCGAGCGGCCCGGGTCGCTGTCGGCGGTCGCCGCCCCGATCACCATCGGCGGCCGGATCTGGGGCGTGCTCACGGCGACCTCGCCCGAGCACGTCCTGCCGCCCGGCACCGAGGAGCGCCTGGCGCAGTTCGCCGAGCTCATCGCCGTGGCCGTCGCGAACGCGGAGAGCCGCTCGGCGCTCGCGGCGTCCCGCGCGCGCGTGCTGGCGACGGCCGACGACGTCCGCCGCCGGATCCAGCGCGACGTCCACGACGGCTCCCAGCAGCGCCTCGTCCACACCGTGCTGACGCTCAAGCTCGCGCGCGACGCGCTGCGCGGGACCGACGGGCCCGCGGCCGCCCTGGTCGACGAGTCGCTCGAGCAGGCGCAGCGCGCGGCCGCCGAGATGGGCGACGTGGTCCGCGGGATCCTGCCCGCGGCGCTCACCCGCGGCGGCCTGCGCGCGGGCCTGGAGTCGCTCGCGGCCGACCTCCCGCTGGAGGTCGCGCTCGACGTCGACGTCGAGCGCCTCGGCCCCGCGCTCGAGACCACCGCCTACTTCGTCGTCGCCGAGGCGCTCACCAACGTCGTCAAGCACGCGCACGCCGACCGCGCGACCGTCACCGTGGGGCCCGCGGGCGACCACCTCGTCGTCGAGGTCCGCGACGAGGGCGTCGGCGGCGCCCGCCGCGCCGGCGGCACGGGCATCACCGGCCTCTTCGACCGCGTCGACGCCGCGGGCGGGACCCTCACCGTGACGAGCCCGCCCGGCGGCGGGACGGTCGTCCGCGCGACGCTGGGGCTGGAGGGCGCCTAGAGCCCGAGCTCGGAGAGCCCCGGATGGTCGTCGGGCCGCCGGCCGAGCGGCCAGCGGTGCTTGCGGTCGGCCTCCGCGATCGGCAGGTCGTTGATCGACGCGTGCCGCGCGACCATCAGCCCCTGCGCGTCGAAGGCCCAGTTCTCGTTGCCGTAGGAGCGGAACCAGGTGCCCGAGTCGTCGTGCCACTCGTAGGCGAAGCGCACGGCGATGCGCGAATCGCCGAACGCCCACAGCTCCTTGATCAGCCGGTAGTCGAGCTCGCGCGCCCACTTGCGCGCCAGGAACGCGACGATCTCCTCGCGCCCGGTCACGAACTCCGCGCGGTTGCGCCAGCGCGAGTCCGCCGAGTACGCGCCCGCGACCTTCACGGGATCCCGGGAGTTCCACCCGTCCTCGGCCAGCCGCACCTTCTCGACGGCGGAGTCGTGGGTGAAGGGCGGGACGGGCGGGCGATGCTCCATGGCGCATTCTGGCACGCCGGCCGCGGGCCGACGCGAGTAGTCTCACTCAGCGCGTCATTTCCCTGAGCAGATCTGGAGGTCGTCATGCCCGCAACACCTGGTGTCCGTCGCTCGCTGACCGCGATCCAGGCCGAGTACGAGGCCGGGGACAAGGAGGCGCTGGAGCTGCTGATGCGCGCGTGGAAGGGCGTCAAGGAGCTCGACCCGGCCGATCCGCGCTCGTTCTTCACGATCGGCGGCTACCACGGCGAGCCGTTCCGCGACCAGGGCGCGACGAGCTCCGACTGGTGGGGCGGCTACTGCGAGCACGGCACGGTGCTCTTCCCGACCTGGCACCGCGCGTACCTGCTCGTGCTCGAGCGGGCGCTGCAGACGATCCCCGGCTGCGACGGCGTGATGCTCGCCTTCTGGGACGAGACGAGCCCCGAGTCGCTGGCCGGCGGGCTGCCGGGCGCGCTGACGTGGGAGACGTTCGAGCTCGACGGCGAGACCATCCCCAACCCGCTGCGCTCGTTCGTGCTGCCGGTGGAGATCGTCGACGCCGTCGTGGACGACAACCCGGTCTACAGCAAGCCGGAGGACTACGAGACCGTCCGCTACCCGCTCTCCGGGCTGGTCGGGACCCCGGCCGACCAGCGGGCGACGGCCCTCCACAACGCGCGGTTCCCCGACTACGCCACCAACGTCGGGCTGCTCGACCAGAACGTCGCGACCTGGCTGACGGGCGCCCCGGTGGTCGACGGGCAGCCGACGGGCGGCTTCGTCCACCAGAAGTTCGTCCGCTGCCTCGACGCGCCGACCTACACGCTGTTCTCCAACACGACGTCGATGAAGCACTACAACAGCACCCACGCCGCGGGCCAGCAGGTGGTCGCGCTGGAGAGCCCGCACAACAGCATCCACCTGGCGATCGGCGGCTTCGACGTCCCGACGCTCTTCGACGCCTCGCCGATCCCCGGCGCCAACGGCGACATGGGGGAGAACGACACGGCGGCCCTCGACCCCGTCTTCTACTTCCACCACTGCTTCATCGACTACACCTTCTGGACGTGGCAGCGCCGGCACGGCAGCACGCAGGCGCTGGAGATCGACCCGGACGACCCCGGCGCGGGCTACACGAAGGCGAACCCGAACCCGCCGCCCGCGGGCCGCGAGCCCGGCGAGCCGCTCGACCTCGGCACCGCGCTCAACCCGTTCACGGCGGCCGACGGCACGCCGATGACCTCGGCGGACGTGACCGACATCGCGCAGCTCGGCTACGCCTACGGCCCCGGGTCGCTCGACGCCTTCGCCACGACCGAGCGCGCCGCGCTGCTCGAGGCCGACGTCGTCGCCGGGGCCACCCGCTCGGTCCACGTCGCGGGCCTCGACCGCGGCGCGCTGCGCGGCTCGTTCGTCATCTCCGCCTTCGCCGAGGTCGACGGGCGCCTCGAGGCGATCGGCCACGAGGCGGTGCTCAGCCGCTGGCAGGTCGCGGGCTGCGCGAACTGCCTGGAGCACCTCGACGCCGCCGCGGACTTCCCGCTGCCGCCCGCGGCGCGCGCGACCGCGGAGGGCACGGCCGACGGCGTGCAGGTCCGCGTGACCACGCGCGACGAGCTGCTCGCGGCCCGGGCCTCGGACGGCGCCGTCGAGGAGCTCGCGTCCCCGGCGGCGGCGCCGTCCTTCACCGTGGAGGTGCGCTAGGCGGCGCGCCCGCGCGGCCGACCTCCAGGAGCCGCGGCTAGCCCGGCATCACGTACGCGCCCGCGAGCGCCCGCACCTCGTCGTAGATCCGGTCCCCGCGGGCCGGGTCCACGACGGGCTTGCGGATCGCCGAGAGCGCCCACGCCTGCTGGTCCTCGGTCGAGGACGCCTTGCCGTGGAGCTCGACGGCGGTCGCCGAGAAGTCGCGCACGAGCGTCTCGAAGATCGCGTCGACCACGTCGGCGGGCGTGTCCTCCAGCCGCGCCTGCTCGAGGATCAGCTGCGCGTAGGGGACCAGCGTGAAGAGCTGCGCCATCGACTGCTGGAAGTCGAGGTCGGCGGTCATCTGCTCGGGGGTGAGCGCGGCGTCGCCGATCATCGCCACGAGCGCGTCGGCCTGCTCGCGGAAGCGCGCGACGTTCGGCACGCCCGCGAACGCGTCGAAGACCGGGCGCCAGTCCGGGAACGCGATCCTGCCGAGGCCGCGCGTCGGGCCCTGGTCGAAGAGGAACGCGTCGTCGGCGGCGTCGAGCCGCTGGGCGGGCGCGTCCAGCTCCGCGGTCCCGAAGAGGTAGGCGGGCAGGAACTTCAGCGTCAGCGCGCGGTTGACGTGCACCGTGCCCTCGAGCTTCGGGAGGCCGTCGATGATGTTCTTGGCGCTCTCGAAGAAGCTGTCGCGCTCGAAGCCCTTGGCCGAGATGACCTCGGCCAGCAGCCGGACGATCCGCTCGCCCTCGCTCGTGACCTGCATCTTCGTGATCGGCGTGAACAGGAGGTAGCGGCGGTCCTCGCGGGTCGCGGTGCGGACGTAGTCGACCGCGCGCGCCGCGTAGAGCTTGCTCGCCAGGAGCCGGACGTACGCCTCGCCGAGGATCCGCCGGACCTGGCCGAACTCCGTGACGCGCTTGCCGAACAGGACGCGGCCCTCGGCCTGCGTGACCGTCTCGTAGAAGCAGTGCTCGGCCATGCCGATCGAGCAGAACCCCAGGTTGAACTTGCCCACGTTGATGGTGTTGAGCGCGGCCTCGAACGCCGCGACGCCGGTGTGCAGGACGTCCTCGGGCGCGACGGGGTAGCCCTCCAGGTCGAACGCGCTCACGTACATCTGGCCGTGGACGACGTTGGAGCGCAGCCGGTAGGCCTCGTGGCCGCTGTCGGCCGCGAAGAAGACGTAGCCCTCGGGGCCGTCGACGTCGGCGCGGCGGCCGAAGACCGACACCATCCCGGCGACGTTGCCGTTCCCGATGTAGTACTTGCCGCCGGTCGCGCGGAAGCCGCCGCCCGGCTGCGGCTCGAGGACCATGTCGGTGGAGTAGATGTCGGCGCCGTGGTCGCGCTCGGAGAGGCCGAAGGCGAAGACCGCGCCCTGGTCGAGGAGGTCCGCCGCCCGCTGCCGCGCGACGGCGTTCTCGCTCTGCCAGATCGGGCCGAGCCCGAGGATCGTGACCTGCCACGCGTACCAGTACGACAACCCGTAGAACCCCAGGATCTCGTTGAACGCCGCGTTGCGCGCGGTGTCCCAGCGCTTGTCGGGGTCGCCGCCCGCGTCGCGCGCGGGCGTGAGCAGCGTCGCGAACGCGCGCTCGCGGGCGAGGAAGGCGATGAAGTCGGCGTACCAGACGTCGGTGCGCACCTCGGCGGTGATCGCGGCCTTGCCCTTGGCCTCGAACCAGTCGATCGTGGCGCGCAGGAGGCGGCGCGTCGCGGGGTCGAACCGCTCCGGGTCGTAGGTCGCCGGGTTCAGCAGCCGGGAGGTGGTGGAGGCCGTCGCGCTGGTCATGGGCGCAAGCCTCTCATGCCGCGCACTAGCCTCGGGGAGATGAGCACCGTCGCCCGCGGGCTGCTGCACGTCGAGAACTCCTACGTCCGGGAGCTGGAGGGCCTGTACGTGCCGTGGCAGGCCGCGCCCGCCCCGGAGCCCCGCCTGCTCGTCCTCAACGAGGACGTGGCCGCCGCGCTCGGCGTCGAGCCGGACGCGCTGCGGGCGCCCGAGGGCGTCGCCGCGCTGGTCGGCAACGCCGTGCCCGACGGCGCCGAGCCGGTCGCCATGGCCTACGCGGGCCACCAGTTCGGCACCTACTCGCCGCGGCTGGGCGATGGCCGCGCGCTGCTGGTCGGCGAGTTGCTCGACGTCCAGGGCGAGCGGCGCGACCTCCACCTCAAGGGCTCCGGCCGCACGCCGTTCGCGCGCGGCGGCGACGGCAAGGCGGCCGTCGGCCCGATGCTGCGCGAGCACCTGGTCTCCGAGGCGATGCACGCGCTCGGGATCCCGACCACGCGCGCGCTGGCGGTCGTGGGCACGGGGGAGACCGTGCTGCGCGAGGCGGGCCCGCTGCCCGGCGCCGTGCTCGCGCGCGTCGCCGCGAGCCACCTGCGCGTCGGGACGTTCGAGTTCGCCGCGCGGCTCCAGGACCCGACGGTCCTGCCGCGGCTGGCCGACTACGCGATCGCCCGCCACCACCCCGAGGCGGCCGCGGCCGAGCGCCCGTACCTCGCGTTCCTCGAGCGGGTCGTCGAGGCCCAGGCCGCGCTGCTCGCCCAGTGGATGCTCGTGGGCTTCGTCCACGGCGTGATGAACACCGACAACATGACGATCTCGGGCGAGACCATCGACTACGGCCCGTGCGCGTTCATGGACAACTACGATCCCGGCACGGTCTTCAGCTCGATCGACCACGCCGGGCGCTACGCCTACGGCAACCAGCCCGCGATCGCGCAGTGGAACCTCGCGCGCCTGGCCGAGACGCTCCTGCGCCTGATCGACGCCGACCCCGAGGCGGCGATCGCGCCCGCCACGGCGATCCTCGACAGCTTCCCGGCCCGCTACCAGGGCCATCATGAACGCGGGCTGCGCGCGAAGCTCGGCCTCGACGCCGCGGCGCCGCTGCGCGACGCCGAGCTGCTGAGCGACCTCCCGTCGCTGCTCGTGGCCCAGCGGGTCGACTTCGCCGCGTTCTTCCGCGGGCTCTCGGCGGCGCTGCGCGGCGACGCGCTCACGCCGCCCGCGCTCGTGGCCTGGACCGCCCGCTGGCGCGGCGAGCTCACCGGCGACCCCGTCGCGACCGCCGACGCGATGGACCGCGTCAACCCCGTCTACCTCCCGCGCAACCACCAGGTCGAGGCCGCGCTGGCCGCCGCGACCGCCGGCGACCTCGCGCCCTACGAGCGGCTCCTGGCCGTCGTCTCGCGCCCGTTCGACGAGCGGCCCGGCCTCGAGGCCTACGCCGGCCCCGCGCCGGCGGCCTTCGCGGGCGGCTACCAGACGTTCTGCGGGACCTGAGGCGCCGGCCGCTAGCCCGCGGCGACCGCGCGCAGCTCCGCCAGCGCCTCGCGCTGCAGCTGCGCGAGCGTCTTGCGGTTGGCGGGCTCGACCCAGCGGCCGAAGGCGATGCGGAAGATCGTCACGCCGGCCTCGGCGGTGAGCGTCGCGGCGGGCTCCTCGACGCCGCGGTCGCGCAGCGCGCCCGCCACGGCGGCGGCGAGCGTCGCGAGCTTGATGAGCTCGCGCTCCTGCAGCTCCGGGTTGGCGAGGATGATCTGCTGGCGGCGGCTCGCGCCCGCGCGCCGCTCCTCGAACATGCCGGCGACCGCGTCGAGCGCCGCGCCCATCGCGTCGAGCGGCGCGGCGGCGGCCGGCGCGGCGGCGATCGCGGTGACGAACAGCTCCTCGAGGACCTTCGCGCCGCCGAAGAGCACCTCGCGCTTGTCGGCGAAGTAGCGGAAGAACGTGCGCTTGGTCAGGCCCGCGCGCTCGGCGATCTCCGCGACGGTCGTGCGGTCGAAGCCCTGCTCGTCGAAGAGGGTGAAGGCGGCGTCCTGGAGCCTGCCGACCGCGTCGGGTTGCCATCGGGCCACGCCCTCAGCGTAGTCGATGACACCCGGTGACATCGGCGTGCTACGGTGATGTCACCTAGTGTCATCAACCACCCCGGAGGTTCTCCCCATGCGTGTCTTCGTCACCGGCGCGTCCGGCCACATCGGCTCCGCCGTCGTCCCCGAGCTGCTCGAAGCGGGCCACCAGGTCCTCGGCCTCGCCCGCTCCGAGGCGTCCGCCACCGCGCTCGAGGCCGCCGGCGCCGAGGTCCAGCGCGGCGACCTCGACGACCTCGACGTCCTGCGCGCCGCCGCCGCGGCGACCGACGGCACCATCCACCTCGCCTTCAAGCACGAGGCGATGTTCAGCGGCGACCCCGAGGCCGCGGTCGGCGCCGACCGCGCGGCGGTCGACGCGATCGGCGACGCGCTCGCGGGCACCGGTAAGCCGTTCGTCATCACCTGCGGGACGCTCGCGCTCGCCTTCGCCGGCATCACCGGCCGGCCGGGCACCGAGGAGGACGTGCTCCCCGGCGGCCCGCGGATCGACGCCGAGAACGCCACCATCGCGCTGGCGCAGCGCGGCGTGCGCTCGTCGGTCGTCCGCCTCCCGCCGCTGGTCCACAGCTCGCTCGACCTCCACGGCTTCGGCCCGACGCTGATCGGCATCGCCCGCGAGAAGGGCGTCTCCGGCTACGTCGGCGACGGCGCCAACCACTGGCCCGCCGTCCACACGCTCGACGCCGCGCGCGCCTACCGGCTCGCGGTCGAGCGCGCGCCCGCGGGCTCGCGCCTGCACGCCGTCGCCGACGAGGGCGTGCCGTTCAAGGAGATCGCGGAGGCCATCGGCCGCGGCCTCGGCGTCCCGACCGCGAGCGTCGCGCCCGACGACGCCGCCGGGCACTTCTCCTTCCTCGCCGGCTTCGTGCCGTTCGACAACGTCGTCTCCAGCGCGATCACCCGCGAGCTCCTCGGGTGGGAGCCGACCCACGCCGGCCTGATCGCCGACTACGACGAGGGGCACTACTTCGCGGCGCCCGTTGCCTAGGCGCCGCGACGCCTAGGATGCGCCGATGACGCTCGACCCCCGCGCGCCGGTCCTCGTCGGACTCGGCGAGGTCACCCGGCGACCGGGCGACGACGGCCCGACCGAGCCCGCGGCGCTGATGGCCGAGGCCGTCCGCGCCGCGGTGGCCGACGCGGGGGCGGGGGACGCGCTGCTGGCGCGGGTCGGCGCGCTCGGCGCCGTGCCGCCCGCGGCGTGGACCGACGGCGACCCCGGCCGCCGCGCCGCCGCGCTGCTGGGGCTCGGCGACGTCCGGACGCTGCGCTCCAGCATGCAGGGCGGCAACGGGCCGCAGCTGCTCGTCGGCGTCCTGGCCGAGCGGATCCAGGAGGGCGCGCTGGAGGCCGCGATCGTCTGCGGCGCCGAGGCGCTCAGCACCGTCGCGCGGCTGGCCAAGGAGGGCGCGGCGCCCGACTGGCCCGCGGTCGACCCCGACCGCGCGCCGAACGAGATCCTGGAGCCCGACCAGGCCGCGGGCACCGAGGCCGAGACCGCGGTGGGGATGATCGCGCCGATCATGGCCTATCCCTTGATCGAGAACGCGATCCGCGCCGCGTCGGGGCGGCCGCCCGGCGAGCACCTGGAGCGGATCGCCGGCCTCTGGTCGCGCTTCAGCGCCGTGGCCGTCGAGCAGCCCGCCGCCTGGGCGCCCAAGGCCTACACCTCGGAGGAGCTCGCGACGCCCTCGCCCTCCAACCGCCTGGTGACGTTCCCCTACACCAAGCTGCTCAACTCCAACATCCAGGTCGACCAGGGCGCGGCGGTGATCCTGTGCTCGGCGGAGGTCGCGGAGGCGCTCGGCATCCCGCGCGAGCGCTGGACCTTCCTCCACGCGGCCGCGCGCGCGACCGACGAGTGGTTCCTCTCCGAGCGCCGCGACCTGGGCCGCTCGCCCGCGATCCGCGCCTGCGGCGAGGCGCTCTTCGCGCACGCGGGGATCGGCGCCGCCGACCTCGGCCCGATCGACCTGTACTCCTGCTTCCCGGCCGCCGTCGAGCTGGCCGCCGAGGCCCTCGGCCTCCCGCTCGACGACCCCGGGCGCCCGCTCACCTGCACCGGCGGCCTGACGTTCTTCGGCGGCCCGGGCAACAACTACGCCACGCACGGGATCGTCGCGGTCGCGCGACGGCTCCGCGCGGCGCCGCCCGGCACCGTCGGCCTCAGCACCGCGCTCGGCTGGTACGCCACCAAGCACGCGCTCGGCCTCTACGGCAACGCGCCGCCGGAGCGCCCGTTCGCGCTCCTCGCCCCGGAGCCGGAGCACCCCGCGCCCCGCGCCGTCCCGCCGCCCGGCGAGCACGCGGCGATCGCCGAGACCTGCACGCTGATCTACGGTCGCGATGGGTCGCCGAGCTACGGGATCCTCTTCGCCCTCACGGCCGACGGCGACCGCGTGCTCGCGAAGGCCGACGACCCCGCCGTGATGGCGGCGATGGCGACCGACGGCTTCCTCGGCGCGCCGGTCCGCGTGCACGCCGACCGCACGTTCACCCTCGGCTGAGCCGCGGCACTGTGCTTCCATGGTCGGCCCATGGCCGACCCGCCCGCGCCCGGCCCGCTCGACGGGCTCTCCGAGGACGAGCGCGCGCTGCTGCGCGCCGCGCCGGTGCCGCGGCGCGCGGGCGCGATGAAGGCGGTCCTGACCGACGCGCGCTTCAGCGACGACGAGTGGATCTTCGAGCGCAAGCTCGACGGCGTGCGCTGCGTCGCGATCCGCGACGGCGACGCGGTCACGCTGCTCTCCCGCAACGACCTGTCGCTGAACGGCCGCTACCCGGAGGTCGCCGCCGCGCTCGCGCGCCAGCCGCAGCGGCGCTTCGTGGTCGACGGCGAGGTCGTCGCCTTCGACGGCGCGCAGACGAGCTTCGCCAGGCTCGCCCAGCGCGGCCGCACGCACGTCCCGGTGTTCTTCTACATCTTCGACGTCCTCTGGCTCGACGGCCGGGACGTCCGCGCGCTCCCGCTGCGCACGCGCAAGCGCCTCCTGCGCACGGTCCTGAGGTTCGACGACAAGGCGCTGCGCTTCTCGACCCACCGCAACGGTGACGGCGAGGCCTACTTCGAGGAGGCCTGCCGCAAGGGCTGGGAGGGCCTCGTCGCCAAGCGCGCCTCCAGCCGCTACTCCGACAAGCGCTCCAAGGACTGGCTGAAGCTCAAGTGCGAGCAGGGCCAGGAGCTCGTCATCGGCGGCTTCACGGCGCCGAAGGGCGCGCGCGCGGACTTCGGCGCGCTGCTGCTCGGCCACTACGAGGACGGCGCGCTGATCTACGCCGGCAAGGTCGGCACGGGCTTCGACGCGGCGACGCTCGCCGAGCTCGGCGCGCGCCTGCGCGAGCTGCGCCGCGACGCCTCGCCCTTCGCCGACGCCGCGGCGATCCGCGAGCGCACCGCGACCTGGGTCGAGCCGCGGCTCGTCGCGCAGGTCGTCTTCAGCGAGTGGACGAGCGCCGGCCGGCTCCGGCATCCGCGCTTCCTCGGCCTGCGCGACGACAAGGCCGCCAAGGACGTCTCACGAGAGGCACCATCAGCATGAACGACAACGTCAGCAGGGCGCGCGAGTTGATGGAGCGCAGCCGCCGCGAGCGCTTCGCGGTCGGCGCGTTCAACGTCGACAACCAGGAGACGCTGCTCGCGATCGCGCGCGCCGCGCAGGTCAAGCGCTCGCCGGTCCTGGTCGAGGTCAGCCAGGGCGAGGTGGACGCCATCGGCCTCGCGAACCTCCGCTCGATGGTGGACAACTACGTCGCCGAGCTGGGGATCGAGATGTACGTGAACCTCGACCACAGCCCGAGCGTGGACGCGGCCAAGGCCGGGATCGACGCCGGCTTCGAGTTCATCCACATCGACTACAGCCAGGCCAAGAAGGACGCGAGCGACGCGGAGATCGTCGCCGCCACGCGCGAGGTCGTCGCCTACGCGCGGGAGACCACGGGCGCGCTGGTCGAGAGCGAGCCGCACTACTTCGGCGGCAGCTCCAACGTCCACACCGAGGACATCGACTACGAGGAGATCCGCAAGACGTTCTCCACGCCCGAGGGCGCCCGGGCGTTCGTGGAGGCCACCGGCATCGACACGTTCGCCGCCGCCGTCGGCAACCTCCACGGGCGCTACCCGGTCCCCAAGCAGCTGGACCTCGACCTGCTCACCGAGATCCGCGCGGCCATCGACGTCAACATCAGCCTCCACGGCGGCAGCGGCACGCCCGGGCACTACTTCGAGGCGGCCGCGAAGATCGGCGTCAGCAAGATCAACCTCAACTCGGACATGCGCTACGCCTATCGCACGACGCTCGAGGCGCAGCTGCGCGAGCACCCCGACGAGTACGCGATCGTCCGCCTGATGCCGCCCGTGGTCCGGGCGGTGCAGGACGTCGTCGAGGAGCACATCGAGTTGTACGGGTCGGCCGGGCGCGCGCTCACGCCGTAGCCGCGCCGTACTCCTCGTCGGTCACGTGATCGCCCCAGTCGGCGGCGTCGGGGTGCTCGGCGTCGACCTCGTTGACGGCGATGTGCACCATGAGCCGGTCGGGCGCCGCGCCGTGCCAGTGGTCCTCGCCGGGGGCGAAGAAGACGCGGTCGCCGGGGCGGAGCTCCTCGACCTCGCCCCCGCGGCGCCGGCAGCGTCCGACGCCCTCGAGCACGTAGATCGTCTGCCCGAGCGCGTGCGTGTGCCACGCGGTCCGGGCGCCGGGCGTGAAGTGCACCAGGTTGGCCTGGGCGCGGGCAGGCGCGACCGGGACGGCCACGGCGTCGATGTAGACGTCGCCGGTGAACCAGTCCGCGGGGCCCTTGACGGTGGCGAGCTCGCTGCGCGTGATGTCCATGGGGCTCAGCGCCTCCGCGCCGCGGGCTCGAGCGCCGGGCTCGCCCATCCGCCGTCGGCGGGGTTGACGTTGGTGCCGGGCGCGACGATCGCGTCGATCCGGTCGAGCAGCTCGGCGTCGAGGACGCGGTCGGCCGCCGGGAGCTGGGACTCGAGCTGCTCCATCGTGCGCGGCCCGATGATCGCCGAGGTGATGGTGGGGTGGTTGAGGACGAAGGCGATGGCCATCTCGATCAGCGACATCCCGGCCTCCTCGGCGAGCTGGGCGTAGGCCTCGGCCGCGTCGAGCTTGCGCTGGTTGGCGGGCAGCGAGAGGTCGTAGCGGTCGGTCAGCCGCGCGCGGGCGGCCGAGGTCGGCGCCGGCGCGTCCGCGTCCTTGCGCCAGCGGCCCGAGAGCCAGCCGCCCGACAGCGGGCTCCACGGGATGACGCCCATGCCGTAGCGGTCGCAGGTCGGCAGGACGTCGGCCTCGATCCCGCGCGCGAGCATCGAGTACGGCGGCTGCTCGCTGACGAAGCGGTGCAGGCCGCGGTCGCGCGCGAGCCACTGCGCCTCGGCGATCAGCGACGGCGGGTAGGTGGAGTGGCCGATGTAGCGCACCTTGCCCTGGTCGACGAGGTCGCTCAGCGCGCCGAGCGTCTCCTCCAGGTCGGTCTCCGGCGTGGGGCGGTGGATCTGGTAGAGGTCGATGTAGTCGGTGCCGAGGCGCCGGAGCGAGTGCTCGACCTCCTCGACGATCCAGCGGCGCGAGCCGCCGCGGTGGTTGGGGTCCTCGCCCATCTGGCCCCAGACCTTGGTGGCGAGCACGACGGAGTCGCGGCGGCCGCCGGCGAGCGCCTTGCCGACGATCTCCTCCGACTCGCCCTGCGAGTAGACGTCGGCGGTGTCGATGAACGTGATGCCCGCGTCGAGCGCCGCGTGGATGATCCGGATCGAGTCGTCGTGGTCGGTGTTGCCCCAGGCGCCGAACATCATCGCGCCGAGGCACAGCTTGCTGACCGAGACGCCGGTGCGCCCCAGGTTGCGGTGGTCCATGTGATGGTCCTTGGGTCGGGGTCAGCCGGGGTGCGGCACGCCGTCGGGCGTGGCGGTCCAGCTGGCCAGGAGGTCGAGCGCCTGCGCGGAGGCCGAGCCGGGCTCGGCGGCGTAGACGCTGATGGTGAGGCCGGTGTCGGCCGCGAGCTCCATGGCCTCGTAGTTGAGGTGGAGCTCGCCGACGACCGGGTGGTGGATCCGCTTGACGCCGGTCTGGTGGAAGCGCACGTTGTGCGCGGCCCAGCGGACGCGGAACTCCTCGCTGCGCGTCGAGAGCTCGCCGACGAGGTCGGAGAGGCCGCGGTCGTACGGGTTGCGGCCCGCCTCGGAGCGCAGGTGCGCGACGAGGTCGCTGGAGACGCGGTCCCAGTCGGGGTAGAAGTGGGCGGCCACGGGGTCCAGGAAGGTGAAGCGCGCGCTGTTGGCGGGCTGCTCGCGGCTCTCGAAGAGCGGCGCGTAGAGCGCGCGGCCGAGGGCGTTGGCGCCGAGGAAGTCGACGCGCGCGTTGCGCACGAGCGCGGGCGCGGCGATCGCGTCGAGGATCTGCTGCACGACGGGGCGGATGCGCTGCTGGACGGGCCGGCGGCGCTTGGGCGCGATCGGGTTGGCCGCGCGCGCCAGGTCGAAGAGGTGGGCGCGCTCGGCGTCGTCGAGCTGCAGCGCGGCGGCGAGCGCCTCCAGCACGCTCTCCGAGACGCCGCTGACGTTGCCGCGCTCCAGGCGCCGGTAGTACTCGACGCTGACGCCGGCCAGCGAGGCGACCTCCTCGCGCCGCAGCCCGGGCACGCGGCGCTTGCCGTAGCTCGGCAGGCCCGCCATGTCCGGCGTGATCCGGCCCCGCCGCGAGGCCAGGAACTCGGCGATGTCGTGGGTCGTGTCCATGGGGTCGCTCTCCACCGTACGACGGCGACGACGTGCGTGGGAGGTCTTGTTGGTACCCCTCTGACAGGGCCCCTCAACGCGGCGCGATCGATGCCACAGTGCAGGGACATGAGCAACGCCAACGCCTACGCGGCCCCGTCCGCGAACGACGCCCTGACCCCGACCACCATCGAGCGCCGCGAGGTCGGCCCGCGCGACGTCGCCATCGACATCCGGTACTGCGGCATCTGCCACTCCGACATCCACCACTGCCGCGGCGAGTGGGGCGAGGTGCCCTACCCAGCGGTGCCGGGCCACGAGATCGCGGGCGTCGTCTCCGCGGTCGGCGCCGAGGTGCGCGCGCACGCGGTCGGCGACCGCGTCGGCGTCGGGTGCATGGTCAACTCGTGCGGCGAGTGCGCCAACTGCGTCAAGGGCGACGAGCAGTACTGCATCCCCGGCAACACGCAGACCTACGGGTCGGTCGACCGCGACGGCACGATCACGCGCGGCGGCTACTCCTCGCACATCGTCGTCGACGAGGCGTTCGTCCTGCGGATCCCGGACGGGCTGGAGCTCGACGTCGCGGCGCCGCTGCTCTGCGCCGGCATCACCACCTACTCGCCCCTGCGCCACTGGGGCGCGGGGCCGGGCAAGCAGGTCGCGGTCGTCGGCCTCGGCGGCCTGGGCCACATGGCGGTCAAGCTCGCGAGCGCGATGGGCGCCGAGGTGACCGTGCTCTCGCAGACGCTGGGCAAGCAGGAGGACGGCCTGCGCATGGGCGCCGCCGCCTACCACGCCACGAGCGACCCCGAGACGTTCACGCGGCTGGCCAACCGCTTCGACCTCATCATCAACACGGTGAGCGCCGAGATCGACATCAGCGCCTTCCTCGGCCTGCTCGCCACCGATGGCGCGCTCGTCAACGTCGGCGCGCCCTCGGCGCCGCTGCCGGTCGCGGTGTTCTCCCTGCTGCTGCACCGCCGCTCGTTCGCGGGCTCGGCGATCGGCTCGATCCGCGAGACCCAGGAGATGCTCGACTTCTGCGCCGAGCACGACATCGCGCCGGAGATCGAGACGATCGCGGCCGAGCAGATCAACGACGCCTGGGAGCGCGTGCTGCGCTCCGACGTCCGCTACCGGTTCGTGATCGACAGCTCGACGCTGGGGTGAGCCAGGGCGTCGGGTCGCCCGCCGCCGTCACCTCCGCGCGCCGCGTACGTTGCGGGACCATGCGCGCATCGATGCTCCTGGCCGCGGTCGCGGCGGCCGCGGTCCTGGCGACCCCGGCCGCGGCAGCGACGTTCTCGCCCCCGATCTCCGCGACCGTCCCCGACACCAGCCTCGTCTTCCCCTCCCTGCAGCTCGCGGTCGCGGGCGGCGGGGAGGATGTGCTGGCCGGCTCCGGGTCGTCGCTGCTCGGGCTGCGCGAGGGAGCGCTCGCGCCGGCGGCGCTCCCGGCGCTCCCGCCGCGCGTCGCGCAGGCCTCGCTGGTCGGCGCGGGCACGACGGCGCTCGCGGTGTGGCGCCGCGACCGCCCGGAGCGCGGCGCGGGCATCGAGATCGCCGAGCGCGCGGGCGACGGGACGTGGGGCGCGCCGATCGCGATCGCCGGCGCGTCCTTCGGCGGCGTGACCGCGCCCGCGCTCGCCGCCAACCGCCGCGGCGACGCCGTGGTCGCGTTCGTCGGGCACGCCGACGCCCGCCACCCGGACAAGAACGGCGAGGTCCTCGTCGCCTACCGGGCGCGAGGCGGGTCCTTCTCCACGCCGCAGCGCCTGGGCCGCGACGCCACCGCGCCCCGCGTCGCGGTCGGCGGCGACGGCCTCGCCGCGGTCACGTGGCGCGAGCACGGCGCGATTCGCGCGGCTCTCGTCGACGCCCACGGCGCCGGCGCCCCGCGGACGCTCGGCCAGGGCCAGGACGAGGCGGTCGGCGTCCGCCCCGACGGCGGCGTGGTCGTCGCCTGGACCAGCGCGGTCGTCCACGTCACCGGCCGCACCGCGCGCGTCACCGGCCTCGCGCAGGCCGCGTTCCGCCCGCCGGGCGGGCGCTTCGGCCCGAGCCGCCGCGTCGCCGCCTTCGCGCGCACCTCCTTCGGCTGGCCCCGGATCGTGATCGGCGCGCACCGCGCGATCGTCACGTGGTCGGCCTACGACACGCCCGGCGGCGTCGCGCGCACGCGCCTCTGGCAGCGCCCCGTCCCGGGGACCGAGCCCGCGACGCTGCTCGTCGACGGCGTCGCGCGCCCCGGCGACACCGACGTCATCGGCCGCTCCGACGGCAGCCTCGCCGCGGTCTGGACGACCCGCGGCGGCCGCGGCCTCCCGCTGCGCCCGTGGGCGGGGACCGGCCCCGCCGGCGCACCGCTCACCGGCGTCCGGCTCGACGGCGCCGGCCCGCCCGCCGGCAGCCAGGCCGGCCGGCTCCAGCCCGTGCCGGACTCCGCCGACATCCGCGTCAGGGAGGACGCCACGAACCGCCTCGCCGTCGCGTGGCGGACCTACGGCGCGCAGCCCGGCACCCTCGCCGTGTCGCTCGTGCGCGAGGCGCCGCGGCCCTAGGCCACCCGGACGGCCGCGCGCCGAGCCTCGCCCTCAGATCTTCGGCGGCTTGACCGTCGGCCTGCGGATGTCGCAGGTCCGGTAGCGGCGCGAGCCGGAGATCCGGTAGCCCGCGGGCGTGATCGCGGAGATCGCGACGTCGACGTGCGAGGTGAGGCGGCCGCGGAGGTCGACGACCGCGCGCAGGCGGCCGTTCTTGCGGCGGACCTTCGCGGGGCGGCCCGCGACGAGGACGACGACCTTGCGCGAGGCCCACGGGACGCGCAGGCGGATGTCGAAGTTCCGGCGGCTCAGGCAGCGCGCGAGCGGTCGGGTCGCGGCGTTGTCGGCGGGGTCGGCGTCCTGGGTGGAGGAGGACACGCGCGCGCCGGTGCCGAGCACCGCGCCGTCGAAGGCCTGCTCGGCGCGGACGGTGAACTCGAGGATCACGGCCTGGCCCGCGGTGAGCGTCCCGAGCGTGCAGGTGACCGTGCGGCCGTCGACCGCGCAGCGGCCGTCGGGGTCGACGAGCACGGCGCCGGCCGGGAGCTCGTGGACGACGACGACGTCGTGCGCGTCGCTCGGCCCGGCGTTGGCGACGGAGATCGAGTAGTCCACCACCTCGCCCGCGAGCACCGGGCTGTCGGGCGCCATCACGGAGAGGCCCACGTTCGAGTCGGCGCCGATCGAGCGGACGTCGCTGGCCGCGTCGTTGCTCGGGTCGGCGTCGGGCTCGTCGCTGGCGACCGTGGTCGACATCAGCAGCGGGAAGCCCGCGGCGGACTGGGCGACCGCGGAGCGCAGCGTGATCGTCGCGACCGCGCCGTCCTCCAGGGCGTCGATGAGGCAGACCGCGTGCGCGTCGGCGATCGCGCACGTGCCGGTCCCGCCGTCGATCGTCGCGGCCGGGTCGGCGAAGCCCGCCGGGATCGGGATCGTCACGCGGACGCGCGTCGCGGTCGACGGGCCGTGGTTGGTGACGACCGCGGCGAAGCTGGCGGGCGCGCCGGCGACCGGGTCGGTCGCGGGCGGCCGGATGGCGACCGCGACGTCGACGTGCGAGCCCGCGCTGCCGGTGTCCGTATCGGCGTCGTTGGCGTGGTGGGCGTCGCCGCCGCCGGAGACCGTCGCGGTGTCGGCGACGCTGGCGCCCGCGGTCGCCGCGACGCGCGCGGGCACGGTGATCGGCGGGTACGCGCCGCCCGCGGCGAGGCTGTCGGCGCGCGTGCAGCGCAGGTGCGCGCCGTCGGCCGCGCAGGTCCAGCCGTCGCCGCTCGGCGTGCCCGCGGCGACCAGGTCGGCGGGCAGGTCGTCGACGACCACGACCTCGCCGTGGCTCGCGCCCGAGCCCGCGTTGCCGACGTGCAGGGTGTAGGTGACGGGCGCGCCGCGGACGACGTCGCCGGTCCGGCTCACGGCCATCGTCAGGTCGGCGGCGTGGACGGTGACCGAGCCGCCGCTGCCCGCCAAGGTGTAGGCGTCGACCGGGATCGCGCTCGAGGTGTAGACCGCGGTGGCGGGCGCGTCGTAGGCGTGGCCGTCCACGGTCGCGCCGACGGTCACGCGGAAGCGCGTGCGGAACGTGCCGGAGGCGGGGACCGAGCCGCCGGCGCTCGGGGTCGCGCCGGTGCCGAGGTACCACGTCACGCGCCCCGTGGCCGGATCCCACGCGCCGCGGTCGTCGCCCGCGGCGTCGGTGAGCGGGCCCGCGCCCGCGCCGCTGACGATCTGCAGGCTGCCGGGGACCCAGTCGAGCCCCTGCGGCACGTCGGTGCGGACGCGCACGCCGTCGGCGGTGTCGGTGCCGTCGTTGGTCCCGTCGACCGTGTACTCCAGGACGTCGCCCGGCTCGACCTGACCGCCGTCGAGGTCGGTGACGGTCGTGACCGTCCGGATGTGCGGCGCGCGCAGGGTGGAGGCGAACGTCAGCACGGCGGGGTAGTACGTCTCGCCGCCGGTGGTCAGGTTGATCGTCGCGCTGGTGGCGTTGTTGGCGAGCAGGCCGTCGGCGTCGAGGAGGTCGGCGTCGAAGCCGAAGTTGTTCTCCTGGACGGGGTCGCGGCCGGCGGTGACGCGCGCGCCGCGGACCGAGATGGTGGAGTCGAAGACGTTGGCGGCCGGGTTGAGCGCGTCGGAGATCGTGTGCGCGTCGAGCTTCATGCCGTCGCCGGTGAGGCCGAGGTCGCCCTCGTAGGCGACGACGCCGAGCGTGGTGTCGACGGTCCCGCTCGGCGTGGTGTGGAAGCCGGAGACGGGGATCGAGATCGAGGAGACGCCGCTGCTGAGGATCCGCAGGCCGTCGAAGACCGAGAGGTTGCGGGCCGGCGAGGCGTCGTCGTGGTAGGCGACGACGAGCGACCAGCCCGCGTAGCGGTCCTGCCCGGTCGCGGCCTGGACGTCGGCGGCCGTGTACAGCCCGGCGCCCGCGGCGTCGACGAGCGACGTGACGTCCGCGTAGCCCTGGTAGCGCGTGCCCTCGTCGTCGAGCACGCCCGCGGTGATCGCCTGGTAGCCCGCGGCGCCCGGGACCTTGAGCTTCATCGTGCCGCGCGCGGCGGCGCTGGGCGCGGCCGCCGCGCCGGAGCCCGCGCCCGCCGCCGTGTCGGCGCTCCAGTAGAGGCCGGCGGAGAGGACGCGCGCGCCCGGCGGCAGGACGAGCGTCGCCGAGGACGAGTCGCTCGTCGTGGCGTCGCCGTCGACGTCGACGCGCTGCATCGTGTAGTTGTTGTTGTTGTCCGGGTTGACGGTGCCGGAGGTCGGGATCGCCGTGACGTGCGCCGCCGCGCACGGCGGCGGGCAGGTCATCAGCGTGTTCGCCGCGATCGTGATGTCGCCGACGTCGTTGACGCCGAAGCGCTGGCTGAAGGCGCGCTCGGCCGACGCGGGCGCCGCGAGCGCCCCGGCGAGGACGCCGAGGGCGAGGAGGCAGGACATGAGCGCGCGCAGCCGCATCTGGACAGATGGTCGGCGCGGCCGCCGGTCTTTTGAGCGGCGGGTGGGGGCTGGCGCGTCAGCGCTCGGCGGGACGTCGCGCCTGCTGCCACGGCCAGCGGCCGTCGAGCTCGACGTCGAGGGTGAAGCTCAGGAACGTGCGGACCGCGACGACGATCGCCAGGACGCCGACGCCCTCGAAGCTCGGCGCGACGGCGACCGTGCGGATGATGTCGGCAGCGACGAGGAACTCGAGGCCGAGCAGGATCGCGCGGCCGACCTGCTGGCGGTAGGCGCGGTAGGACGGCTGGCCGCGCGCGTCGCGCTCGCGCTGGGCGAGGGCGAAGGTCGCGGTGGCGATCAGCAGGCCGGCGACGATCGCGACCACGCCGACCCCGTCGATGACCTTCGCGATGAAGTCGACCGCGTCCTTGAAGGTGGCGTCGCTCACGCGTCCACGCTAGCCGTCGTCGCGCTCGGCCGGCAGCTCGAGCTGCCCGTCGCTCACCGGCTCGTCGAAGGTGACCGCGACGTGCTGGAGGTCGCTGCGCTCCTCGATCTTCGCGAGCGTGCTCAGCGCGCGGCGGTCGGCGGGCTCGACCGGGTCGAAGAGGCTCCGGGGCCAGAGGTGGCCGGAGAGGACGCTGTTGAGCTCGGCGGAGTAGACGACGATCCGCGCGCCGAGGAAGATCCAGGTCAGCAGGCCGATGACGGTCGCGAACGTGCCGTAGGTCGCGCCCGCGCCCTTGACGACGTGGCCGATGTAGGCGCCGCCGACGGCCTGCAGCGCCGTCCAGAGGATCGTCGCGGAGATGATCCCGGGCCACAGGTCGCGGTTGTCGACGCCGCCGTCGGTGAGCAGCCGGAAGGCGGCGATGAAGAGCACCATGTTGGTCGCGAGCGAGACGGCGATCCCGGCCACGACGAGCAGCGGCCCGCCGAAGCCGCCGGTGACGAGGCCCGAGGCGACTGTCGAGACGACCTGCAGCGTGCCGAGGACCGCGAGCAGCCCGAGGCCGCGCAGGCGCGAGAAGAGGAAGTCCGGCCGCTCGCGGTGCGGGACCCCGTGGACGCGCTGGAACGCGGTCTGCGCCGCGAGCGTCACGCCGAGGCCCGAGAGGACCGCGCCGACCAGGCCGATGACCAGCGCGGTCGTGCTCCCGGTCAAGGACCCCGCCTTGATCTGGTCGCCGACGATCGGGATGTCCTTGAGCGCCGAGTTGAGGACCGCGTGCTGCGCGCCCGGGTCGCCGTCGAGGACGAACCCGAGCCCGGTGACGAAGACGAGCAGCAGCGGGAAGAGCGAGAAGAACCCGTAGTAGGCGATCAGCGCCGAGAGGTTGCCGCCCTGGTCGTCGGCGAACTTCTTGATCACCGCCATCGGCACCGCGAGCGTGCGGTGGCGCCGCTGGAGGCGGTCGAAGGCCTTGATGGGGGCGAGGATGTCCACGTACGTCCTGACAATGCCCGAATCCGGTGGCGTTTATCGTTGCGCCATGCGCGAGGCGAAGCTGGTGCAGACCGACGAGGGGCTGGTGCCGGAGGGCGAGGGCTGGTTCGTCATGAGCCCCGGCGAGGCCGCCTGGACGACGATCGCGGGCGGCGGGACGTGGCTGGAGTTCCAGGCCGAGGGCGTGCCGAACCAGATCGGCGCCGGGCTGCACCGGCTGCCGAAGGGCGAGTCGACGGGGCTCTACCACGTCGAGGGCAACCAGGAGGGGTTCCTGGTCCTCGAGGGCGAGTGCCTCGTGATCGTGGAGGACGAGGAGCGGATCATGCGCCGCCACGACTACTTCCACTGCCCGCCGGAGACCGAGCACCTGATGGTCGGCGCCTCCGAGGAGCCGTGCGTGCTGTTCGTCTTCGGCAACCGGATCGCGCGGGCGCGCTACCGGACGAACGCCATCGCGGCGCGCTTCGGCTTCTCGGTCGAGGAGGACACCGACGACTGGCGCGAGGCGTACGGCGAGCGGGAGTTCACGCGCGTGCCCGCGCCGTGGCCGCCCGCGGGCGACCGCTAGGCCGCCGCGGCGGCGTCGGGCCGCAGCACCGTCAGGGTGAACGGCCGGTCGAGCACCTCGCTCGCGCCGCCGTCCATCGCCTGCACGTGCGGGAGCGCGCGGTGGGCGAGGAGGGCCTCCTCGCTCTCCCAGCGCTGCATCGAGTAGAGCGTCCGCGGGTCCTCGAGGTCCTGGCTGATCGCCGCGTGCAGGCAGCCCGGCTCGTCGCGGGTGCGGGCCTCGTGCGCGGTCAACGAGGCGTGCACGCGCTCCTCGAACCCATCCCGGACGTGGTAGGTCCCGTAGATGTACACGTCGGTCGGCTTGGTCACCCGTGCCATACTAACGAACGCTAGCTAACCGCTTCCCCGCCTCGAAGGAGACGCTCCGTTGTCGCCTGACCCCACGCCGCCGAAGGTGGCCCTGATCACCGGGGCCGAGACCCCCGCAGGCTCCGCGATCGCCGCCTCGCTGCGCGCCGCGGGCTGGCAGGTCGGCGACCTCGGCGACGCCGACGTCGCCGATCCCGCCGCCGTCACCGCCGCCCACGCGCACGTCCGTGACACGCTCGGCCCCGTCTCGCTGCTGGTCTGCGCCGCCGAGTCCGACGAGGAGCGGCTGCCGATCATGGACATCCCGGTCGAGCGCTTCCGCCGCGCCGTCGACGTCCACCTGCGCGGCACGCAGAACGCCTGCCGCGCGGTCCTCCCCGACATGCTGGAGCAGGGCGCGGGCAACATCGTCAACGTGGTCCCCGCCGCGGCGATCACCGGGGAGCGCGTCAGCGACGGCAGCGCCGCCGCCGGCGCCGTGCTCGGCCTGACCCGCGCGCTCGCGCGGGAGGTCGGCCCGCGCGGCGTGCAGGTCAACGCGATCGCGCCCGGCACGCTCGGCAGCACCGCGCACCTCCCCGAGGCCGCGCAGCCGCCGATCGGACGCGGCCTGCAGCCGCCGGAGATCGGCGAGACCGTGCGCTGGCTCGCCGAGGAGCGCCACTACTTCGCGGGCACCGTGCTCTCCCCGGCCGGCGGGGCGCTGCTGTGAGCGCCGCGGGCACGCCGATCGCGCTCGTCACGGGCGCGGCGCAGGGCATCGGCGCGGCGATCGCCGCGCGCCTGGCCGCCGACGGCCGCGCCGTCGCCGCCAACGACCGCGTCGCGAGCGCGAAGCTCGACGCCGTCTGCGCCGCCACCGGGGCGATCCCGGCGGTCGCCGACCTCGCAGACCACGACGCCGTCCTCGCGATGGTCGCGCGGCTCGAGGAGCAGGGCCACACCGTCGAGGTGCTCGTCGCCAACGGCGCCGTCGAGGCGATGGGGGACTTCCTCGAGCAGCCCGAGGACGAGTTCTGGCATCAGGTCGACGTCAACCTCACCGGCTCGTTCTCGCTCGTCCAGGGCGTCCTGCCCGGCATGCGCGCGCTCGGCCACGGCCGGATCGTGTTGTTGTCGTCGATCTGGGCGATCACCGGCTACCCGCGCGCCGTCGCCTACTCGGCGAGCAAGGCGGGGTTGATCTCGCTCACGAAGTCCCTGGCTCGCGAGCTCGGACCCGAGGACATCACCGTCAACGCGATCGCGCCGGGCTGCATCGACTCCCCGCAGATCGAGGTCGACGCCGCCGACATGGGCATGACGCTCGACGACCTGCGCGCGTTCTACGCGGCCAAGACGGCGATGGAGCGCGTCGGGCAGCCGGAGGAGATCGCGAGCCTCTGCTCGTTCCTCGCCTCCGACGGCGCGGCGGGCTACGTCGGGCAGGTCATCCAGCCCAACGGGGGCGCCCAGTTCGGGTGGGCGTGACGCCTTGCTAGCTAACGTTCGTTAGTATCGAGCGCATGCAGAACCGCCTCCTCGATCGCGTGGCGATCGTGACCGGCGCGGCCGGCGGCATCGGCGCCGCCACCGCGCACCGCCTGGCCGCCGAGGGCGCCACCGTCGCGGTCGCCGACCGCGACGGCCCCGGCGCCGTCGCGGTCGCCGCGGCGATCGTCGACGCCGGCGGCGACGCGTTCGCCACCACGGTCGACGTCACCGCCGCCGTCCAGGTCGAGCAGCTCGTCGACGACGTGGTCGCCCGCGCGGGCCGCCTCGACATCCTGGTCAACAACGCCGGGATGACCCGCGACGACCTGCTCTTCCGGATGAGCGAGGAGGACTGGGACGCCGTCATCGACGTCAACCTCAAGAGCGTCTTCCTCTGCACCAAGGCCGCCCAGCGCGTCATGGTCCCGGCCCGGCGCGGCCGCGTCGTCAACCTCTCCAGCCGCTCGGCGCTCGGCAACCGCGGCCAGTCCAACTACGCCGCGGCCAAGGCCGGGATCCAGGGCCTGACCGCGACGATGGCCGTCGAGCTCGGCCCGTTCGGGATCGCGGTCAACGCCGTCGCGCCCGGCTACGTCGCCACCGAGATGACCCGCGCGACCGCGCGCCGCCAGGGCCTCGACCCCGAGCAGCTCGAGGCGGCCACCGCCGAGCGCACGCCGCTGCGCCGCGTCGCGGTCCCCGCGGACGTCGCCTCGGTCATCGCGTTCCTCGCGAGCGACGACGCCCGCCACGTGACGGGCCAGACCTTGTACATCAACGGAGGGCTGCGGTAGATCATGGACTTCTCGCTCACCGACGAGCAGCGCGACATCCGGGACACCGCGCGCGCGTTCATCGCCAACGAGGTCATGCCGCTCGAGAACGACGTCCTGCACCGCGAGCGCCGCGGCGAGGGCGGCCTGCCCAAGGCCGACCTGCAGGCGCTCCAGGACAAGGCCAAGGCCTTCGGCTTCTGGGGCATCGGCACGCCCGCGACCTACGGTGGCGCCGAGCTGCCCGCGCTCACGCAGAGCCTGATCTGGACCGAGATCGGCCGCTCGTTCGTCCCCTTCACCTTCGGCGGCGAGGCGGACAACATCCTCTTCCGCGCCGACGCCGGGCAGCGGGAGGAGTTCCTCGAGCCGACGCTCGAGGGCACGCGGACCTCGTGCTTCGCGGTCACCGAGCCCGACGCGGGCTCCGACCTCACGGCGATCCGGATGCGCGCGCGCCGCGACGGCGAGGACTGGGTCCTGCACGGCGAGAAGACCTTCATCACCAAGGGCGTCGAGGCGGACTTCTCGATCGTGATCGCGGTCACCGACGCCGCGCTCGGCCACCGCGGGGGCTTCACCGCGTTCCTCGTGGACCGGTCGATGGGGTGGACCTCGACCGCGATCGACACCATGGGCCCGTCGCGCCCCGCGTCGATGTCCTTCGACGAGGTCCGCGTGCCGCACCGCAACGTCCTCGGCGAGGTCGGCGACGGCTTCAAGCTCGCGATGGAGTGGATCGGCCGCGGCCGCTACGTCATCCCCTCGCGCGCCATCGGCGCGGCCGAGCGGCTGCTGGGCATGGCCATCGACTACGCCAACGACCGCAGGACGTTCGGCGTGCCGATCGCCGACCACCAGGCGATCCAGTGGATGATCGCCGACTGCGAGCTCGACCTCGAGTCCGCGCGCTGGCTCGTCCTCCTCGCCGCGTGGTCGCTCGACCAGGGGCGCGACGGCCGCCACGAGGCCTCGCTCGCGAAGCTCGGCGGCGCGACCGCGGCGGGCCGCGTCGTCGACCGGGTCATGCAGATCCACGGCGGCATGGGCTACACCCGCGAGCTGCCGATCGAGCGCTGGTACCGCGAGGCGCGGCTGTGGCGGATCTTCGAGGGCACCGACGAGATCCAGCGCCGGACGATCGCGCGCGACCTCCTCTCCGGCCGCCGCCGCGTCGGCGGGCACCTCGCCTGATGCGGACCGTCGAGGGCCTCGACGCCCTGCGCGCGCTCGTCGGGCAGGAGCTCGGCACGGGGGCGTGGGAGACCGTCGACCAGGCGCGCATCGACGCGTTCGCCGACGTCACCGGCGACCACCAGTGGATCCACGTCGACCCGGAGCGCGCGGCCGGCGGGCCCTACGGCGGGACGATCGCCCACGGCTACCTGACCGTCTCGCTGCTCCCGCTGCTGCTCCAGAGCGCCTACCGCGTGGACGGCCCGCGCGCCGCCGTCAACTACGGCAGCGACCGGGTGCGCCTGCCCGCGCCGGTGCCCGCCGGCTCCCGGATCCGCGCCGTCGCGGTCCTCGAGGAGCTGCGCGAGACGCCCGCGGGCGTGCAGGTCCGCGTCGGCGCGACCGTCGAGCGCGAGGGCGGCGAGAAGCCGGTCTGCGTCGCGCAGGTCCTCACGCTGCTCGTCTTCTAGCACCCCAACAACGATCGCAAGGACATCATGAGCGCTGCCCCTCCGACCCTCCAGGCGGTCGACCTGCTCGGCCTCGACGGCGAGCTGAGCGACGAGGAGCGCCTGACGCGCGACACCGTCCGCCGGCTGGTGCGCGACAAGCTCCTGCCCGACGTCCCGCGCTGGTTCGAGGAGGGCGCGCTGCCCGGCGAGCTCGCGCTGGAGCTCGGGCGCCTCGGCCTGCTCGGCATGCACCTCGAGGGCTACGGCTGCGCGGGCGCCGGGCCGACGGCCTACGGCCTCGTCTGCCAGGAGCTCGAGGCGGGGGACACGGGGCTGCGCAGCCTCGTCTCGGTCCAGGGCTCGCTCGCGATGTTCCCGATCCACCGCTTCGGCTCCGAGGAGCAGAAGCAGGAGTGGCTGCCGCGGATGGCGACCGGCGAGGCGATCGGCTGCTTCGGGCTGACCGAGCCCGACGCGGGCTCCGACCCCGGCTCGATGCGCACGACCGCGCGCCGCGACGGCGAGGACTGGATCCTCCACGGCCAGAAGATGTGGATCACCTCCGGCTCGATCGCCGACGTGGCGATCGTCTGGGCGCGCGCCGAGGAGGGGATCCGCGGATTCGTCGTGCCGACCGACACGCCCGGCTTCAGCACCCAGGACATCCACGGCAAGCTCTCGCTGCGCGCGTCGATCACCTCCGAGCTGCTGCTCGACGACGTCCGCCTGCCGGCGAGCGCGATGCTCCCCGGCGCGCGCGGCCTCGGCGGGCCGCTGACCGTGCTCGGCGAGGCGCGCCTCGGGATCGTCTTCGGCGCCGCGGGCGCCGCGCGCGCCTGCCTGGAGTCCGCGGTCGACTACGCGCGCACGCGCCAGCAGTTCGGCCGGCCGATCGGCGCGTTCCAGCTCACCCAGGGCAAGCTCGCCGAGATGGCCTCGCGCGTCGCGCAGGCGCAGCTCCTGGCGCTGCGGCTGGGGCGGATGAAGGAGGCCGGGACGCTCACGGCCGAGCACGTCAGCCTCGGCAAGCACGCCAACGTCTCCTCGGCGCTGGAGGTGGCCCGGATGGCCCGGACGATCCTCGGCGGCAACGGCATCACGCTCGAGTACCCGGTCATGCGGCACGCCGTGAACCTGGAGACGCTGCTCACGTACGAGGGCACGCACGAGGTCCACGCGCTGGTCATCGGCCGTGCCCTGACCGGGCTCTCGGCCTTCACGTAGGCCTTGCTGGACCAGATGGCGAGTCGGTTCCGACGGTCTGGAGTTGACCTGGCGGACCCGTCTCGGCATAGTGATGTGAATGAACGTTAGTTCGCGTCAATCGCGGACTTCCCCCCACAAGGAGAACAGATGAGTCGCCGTCGCGCGCGTCGTACCAGCGCCCTCGCCGCAGCAACCGCACTGGCCGCGCTGGCCGCGGCCGGATGTGGATCCTCGGACTCCGGGAGCTCGTCGTCGGCGGGGAGCAGCACCGCCGCGGCTCCCACGGCCGCCGCGCCGAAGAGCGCGAGCATCATGCTCGAGTTCCCGGCCAACGCCTCGCAGATCTACTGGTTCTCCGGCCTGCAGCGCGGCACGGTGACGAAGGCCGGGATCAAGGCCAAGACGGTCTTCCCGGACGACCCGTCCACGCCGGTCAAGGCGCTCGCCGCCGGCAAGGTCGACTTCGCCCTGCAGCTCTCCACCGGCGCGATGGTCGCGAAGGCCAAGGGCGCGGGCATCAAGATCATCGGCACGCTCGAGGACCTGCCCGAGGGCCTGCTCGTCCTCAACGACAAGATCACCGACATCGCGCAGCTCAAGGGCAAGACGATCGGCCTCGCCGACGCCACCTGGGAGCACACCTGCATGGACCGCGAGCTCCAGAAGGCGGGCCTGACGAACAAGGACGTCAAGATCGTCAACCCGGGCGCGAACCTCATCACCCCGCTGCTGCAGGGCAAGTTCGCCGGCGTCAACGGCTCGCAGTACGAGGCCGCCATCGTCAAGGTCGCCGCGAACAAGACCACGCACCTGATCCAGTTCTCGGACGTGTGCCCGCAGACCTCGATCCAGATCCTCACCACGGACAAGATGATCAAGGAGCACCCGGAGACGGTGAAGGCCATGATGAAGGCCTTGACCGAGTCCATGACCTGGGCCATGAAGAACCCGGACGCGGCCGAGGCGATCTACGCCAAGAAGTACCCCGAGCAGGATCGCAAGTCGAACCTCGCGCAGTGGAAGGCCAGCATCCCGACCTTCTGCAACAAGTACTCCGAGACCAAGGGCTTGTTCTACCCGGACTCGACGCAGTACCAGCAGCTGATCGACCTGACCAAGGAGGCCGGGGCGATCGACAAGGGCTACGACGTCAGCACGCTCGTCGACCCCAGCTTCATCCCGCAGCCGCCGAGCACCACGGCCTGCGCGGGTGACCTCTACAAGCAGGATCCGCTGGCAGGGCTGCAGTAGTGGCCGGCCTGCGCCTAACGCGCCCCGGACGGCGGTCCGCCGCCGCCCGGGGCGGGGAGTTCCAGTCCCTGAGCTTCGAGCAGCTCAGCCACGCGTACGGACACGGCGGCGACGCCGTCGAGGCGGTGCGCGACATCTCGTTCACCGTCAACGCCGGCGAGTTCGTCACCGTGGTGGGGCCGTCCGGGTGCGGGAAGTCCACGCTGTTCAACCTGGCGTCGGGGCTCAGCCCCTCGACGCCGGGGCAGGTCCTGGTCAACGGCGAGCCGTTGACCACCATCAACCCGCACACCGCGTACATGTTCCAGCACGACGCGCTGCTCGACTGGCGCAGCGTGCTGGACAACGCGACCCTTGGCCAGGAGTTCCTGGGCGTCAAGAAGTCCGAGGCCCGCGCGCACGTCCGCCAGACGCTCGCCGAGTTCGGCCTCGAGGACTTCGAGGACCGCAAGCCCTACGAGCTCTCGGGCGGCATGCGCCAGCGCGTCGCGCTGATGCGCACCTACGCGACCGACCGCCCGCTGCTGCTGCTCGACGAGCCGTTCGGCGCGCTCGACGCGCTGACGCGCCTGCGGATGCAGGAGTTCCTCCTGCGCCGCTGGGACGACGACCACCGCACCGTCCTGTTCATCACCCACGACGTCGACGAGGCCCTGATGCTCGGCGACCGCGTGATCGTCCTCAGCAAGCGCCCGGCGACCGTGATGGAGGAGCTGCAGGTCGACCTCCCGCGCCCGCGCGAGGCCGAGGAGGTCCAGAGCACCCCGGAGTACGTCGCCATGCGCAAGCACGTCATGCACCTGCTCAACGACCAGAGCGCGCCCGTCGCGCAGGAGGCCGTCCGATGATCGCCGACGCCGGATCCCCCGCCACGGCGACCGTGCCCGCCACCACCGCCGCCGAGCGGCCGAGCCCGCGCAGGCCGCGCCGCTCGATCGCGCCGGTCGTGCTGCCGTTCGTCGCGGTGCTCGTGATCCTCGGCATCTGGGAGATCCTCAGCGCCGGGAAGATCGTCAACCCGCTGGTGCTGCCCTCGCCGACCGACGTCGGCAAGAGCCTCGTGAACGACCGCGCGCTCTACTGGACCAACGCCCGCACGACGCTGCTGGAGATCTTCATCGGGTCGGTCGTCGGCGTCGCGCTCGGCGTGCTCTTCGGCGTGATGGTCGCGCTGCAGCGCTCGGTCCGCGCCGCCCTCTACCCGTTGTTGGTGGCCTCGCAGTCGCTGCCCGTGCTGGCGCTCGCGCCGATCCTCGTGCTGTGGCTCGGGTTCGGCATCGCGCCGAAGATCGTGATCGTCGTGCAGATCATCTTCTTCCCGGTGACGGTCGCGACGATCCAGGGCCTGACCTCGGTCAGCAACGAGGTGCTCGTCTTCGGCAAGAGCCTCGGCGCGAGCGCGTGGACGGTCTTCTGGAAGGTCCGCGTCCCGGCGATGCTGCCCTACCTCTTCGGCGGCCTGAAGATCGCGAGCTCCTACGCCGCGGTCGCCGCGGTGATCGGCGAGTACACCGGCGCCGAGCACGGCCTCGGCGCGCTGATGCTGCGCGCCAACAGCGACTACAACATCCCGGTCGTCTTCGGCTCGGTCGTGCTGGTGACGGTGATCGGCCTCGCGCTGTTCGGCCTCACCACGCTGGCCGAGCGCAAGCTGACGCCCTGGCACCGAGCAGGAGGCGAACGATGAAGCTCCAGGACCTGCGCTGGCCCGAGGTGGCCGGCGAGCTCGACCGCGGCACCCCGGTGATCCTGCCGTTCGGCTCGCTCGAGCAGCACGGCCCGCACCTGCCGTTCGACACCGACACGATCTGCGTGCAGGCGGTCGCCGACCGCGCCGCCGAGCAGGCGGGCGCGCTCGCGCTGCCCGCGCTGAGCTACGGGGCGCCGTCGCGCCCGCGCAGCGGCGGCGGGCCGGTCTTCCCGCTCGGCGCGGAGATCCCGCTGGGCACGTACTACGACGTCGTCGAGGGCATCGTCTTCCGGCTGCTGCGCCAGGGCGTGAAGAACCTCGCGCTGATGACGTGGCACACCGAGAACGCGGCGGTCCTCTACGACGCCGCGCGGGAGGCGCTCTCGCGCGCTGCCGCCGCGGGCGTCTCGGGGGCGAAGATCGTCAACCTCGACGAGCCCGGCAACTTCATCACCGCCGAGTCCGCCGCCGTCGCGTTCGTCGACGGGCCGGTCCCCGGCAAGTTCGAGCACGCGGGGCTGATCGAGACCTCCGTGATGCTCGCGCTGGAGCCCGGCCTGGTCGGCCCGCGCGAGGACGTCGCGGCCCAGCTCCCCGCGCTGCCCTACGACGTGCTCCCGCAGCCCGACGGCATGGTGTCGCCGACGGGCTCGTTCACCGACCCGGCGCGGTCGAGCGCCGCGGCGGGCCAGCTGCTCCTCGACGACGTCGTGCCGGGCGTCGCCGGCGTGCTCGACGTCGAGTTCGGCGACCGCCGGACCCGCTGACCCGCTGACCCTCTGACCCCTCTTCCCCGAGACCGAAAGCCCACACCGCCATGCCCGAGACCCTCATCGCCGTCGACCTGAGCAAGCCCGCCGAGGACCAGGACGCGCCCCTGCACAACCGCTGGCACCCGGACATCCCGGCCCAGGTCAGCGTCAAGCCGGGCGCGACGTTCCGGCTCGAGTGCAAGGACTGGACCGACGGCCAGATCAGCGACGACGACAACGCCGCCGACATCCGCGACGTGCGGCTGGAGCGCGTGCACGTGCTCACCGGTCCGGTGCGCGTCGAGGGCGCCGAGCCCGGCGACGTGCTCGTGGTCGACCTGCTCGACGTCGGGCCGCTGCGCCACGACGAGTGGGGCTTCACCGGCGTCTTCGCCCGCGACAACGGCGGTGGCTTCCTGACCGAGCACTTCCCGGACGCGCTCAAGGCGGTGTGGAACTTCGAGGGGATCTACGCGAGCTCGCGCCACGTGCCGGGCGTGCGCTTCCCGGGGATCATCCACCCCGGGTTGATCGGCTGCGCGCCGTCGCAGGAGCTGCTGAACACGTGGAACGCGCGCGAGCAGGCGCTGATCGACACCGACCCGCAGCGCGTGCCCGCCCTGGCGCAGGCGCCGAACCCGGAGCTCGCCGCGCTCGGCGCGCTCAAGGGCGCGGACTTCGACCGCGTCGCCCGCGAGGGCGCCCGCACGGTCCCGCCGCGCGAGCACGGCGGCAACTGCGACATCAAGAACCTCTCGCGCGGCGCGAAGCTCTACCTGCCGGTCTACGTGGACGGCGCGAACCTCTCGGTCGGCGACCTGCACTTCTCGCAGGGCGACGGCGAGATCACGTTCTGCGGCGCGATCGAGATGGCCGGCTTCGTCGACATGCACGTCGAGCTGATCAAGGGCGGCATGGAGAAGTACGGGATGATCAACCCGTTCTTCAAGCCCAGCCCGGTCGAGCCGGTCTTCGGCGAGTACCTGGCCTTCCAGGGGATCTCCGTGGACGAGCACACCGGCGAGCAGCTCTACCTCGACGCGACGGTCGCCTACCGGCGCGCCTGCCTGAACGCGATCGAGTACCTGTCGAAGTTCGGGTTCACGCGCGAGCAGGCCTACATCATCCTCGGCACCGCGCCGGTGGAGGGCCGGATCTCGGGGATCGTCGACACGCCGAACGCCTGCTGCACGCTCTTCATCCCGACCTCGATCTTCGAGGGCGACATCATGCCCGGCAACGGCCCGATCCCGACGATCGGCAGCGGCCAGGTGGCCGCGGCGGCATGAGCGCGGCCGTGACCGCCGCCGGCCCCGAGACGCGCACGCTGGTCGAGCTCCTGGCCCACGCCGGGGCGACCAACCCGGGCGATCCGGCGCTGCTCTACGAGGACGGGCTGGTGATCTCCCGCGGCGAGCTGCTGGAGCGCAGCGAGCGCTTCGCGGGCTGGTTGGCGGAGCACACGACGCCCGGCGAGATGATCGCCGGGATGATGGCCAACCGGACCGAGTTCCTCGTGGCCTGGCTCGCCGCGGCCGCCGCGGGCGTGACGTTCGTCGCGCTCAACCCGGAGGCCGGGCCGCACGACCTCACGCACGTGCTGGAGGACTCCGGCGCCGTGCTGGTCGTCTGCGACGCCGCCTCGGTGCCGCTGCTCGACGAGGTCGGCGCGCTGCCGTCGATCCGGGAGCGCCTCGTGATCGAGGGCGCCGAGCCCGGCGGGCTCGACCCCTGGGAGGGCGCGGCGCCGCTGCGCTTCGAGGGGCTCGAGGTCGACCCCAAGGCCATCACCAACGTGTACTACACGTCGGGGAGCACCGGGAAGCCGAAGGGCTGCATGGTCGACCACCGCTACTGGCAGCGGTTGGTGGACAACTACCTCTTCGAGCGCGGCATGGGTCCCGACGACCGCGTGCTGTGCTGCCTGAAGTTCTTCTACAACGACCCGTCTTGGCTGTTGTTGACGTCGTTGACCGCGGGCGCGCCGATGGTCGTGATGCGCAGGTTCAGCGTGTCGCGCTTCTGGAACGTCGTGCGCGAGTTCGGCGTCACGCAGCTGTTCACCATCGGGTCGATCCCGGCCCTGCTGCTGAGCGCCGCGCCGACCGACCGCGACCGCGACCACAAGGTGCGCTTCGGCATCCAGGTCGCGATCGACGCGCCGCTGCACCGCGAGATGGTCGACCGCTGGGGCATCCCGTGGACCGACACCTACGGGTTGACCGAGACGGGCGGGCTCGTGAGCGTGCCGGTCTCCGAGGCCGACGCCGCGGTGGGCACGGGCACGATGGGCAAGCCGCGCTCCGACATGGAGATCCGGGTGGTCGACGACGAGGGTGTCGACGTCGCCCCGGGCGAGATCGGCGAGCTGCTGGCCCGCGGCCCGGGGATGATGACCGGCTACCTGAACCGGCCGGAGGCGACCGCCGAGGCGATCGACGCCGAGGGCTTCTTCCACTCCGGCGACCGCGTCCGCGTGGACGAGGACGGCTGGTTCTTCTTCGTCGGGCGCAAGAAGGACATCATCCGCCGCGCCGGTGAGAACATCTCCGCGACCGAGGTCGAGGAGGTCGTGCGCTCGCACCCCGACGTCATCGACGCCGCGGCCGTCCCGGCCGCCGACGTGATGCGCGGCGAGGAGGTCCTCGTCCACGTCTACACGGCCGCCGCGCCGAGCCCCTCGCTCGCCGCGTCGATCACCGACTTCTGCGCGGCCCGGCTGGCCAAGCACAAGGTCCCGCGCTACCTCGCGTTCCGCACCGAGGACTTCCCTCGGACCCCGTCCATGCGCGTGGCCAAGCAGGAGCTGGAGCGGGGGACGGTGCCCGCGGGCGCCTTCGACCGCGAAGGCGCCTGACCCCGATGTCCCCCTCCCCGACAAGGAACGCCCAGAAGTGAAGATCATCGACTTCCGCATCAAGGTCCCCGTGCGCGACACGCTGGACGAGCCGGGCGGCGTGATGCCGCCCGAGTACGACCGCTACGGCGAGATCTACGGGGTCACCGGGTCGGTCAGCGCGACGACGGGCGAGCTGCTCGACGACCTGCGCTCGGCCGGCCTGGCGCCGAGCGTGCTGCAGGCCGAGCGCGAGTACGGCGACCCGGCGCACTGGAACGACCGCACGTCGCGGATCGTCGGCGAGCACCCGGAGGCGTTCGCGTGCGGGTTCGCGCAGGTCGACCCGCGGCGCCCGATGGAGGCCGTCGACGAGCTCGAGCGCGCCTACCACGACCTCGGGCTGCGCGGCGCGATCTTCGAGCCCGCGTTCCTCGACATCTCGCCGACCGACCCGCGCTGCTATCCGGTGTACGCGCGGTGCTCCCAGCTGGGCATCCCGATCGGGCTGCACACGGGCGTGAACTTCTCCTCGCACGGGCCGCTGCTGCACGAGCGGCCGGTGCTGATCGACCAGATCGCCTGCCACTTCCCGAAGCTCACGATCATCGCCCACCACGGCGGCTGGCCGTGGCCGACCGAGATGGCCGCGATCGCGTGGAAGCACACGAACGTCTACCTCGAGTTCGGCGCGATCGCCCCGAAGTACATGGCCGCCAACGGCGGCTGGGGCGACATGGTGCACTTCATGGACACCGTGCTCCACGAGAAGGTCCTCTTCGGCACCGACTGGCCGATGCTCCGCTACGACCGCGTGCTCGAGGAGATCGAGCAGCTCGGCCTCCGCCAGCGCTCCCTCGAGGCCTACCTCGGCGGCAACGCCGAGCGCCTCATCGAGCGCGTGCTCTCCGCGGCAGTCTGAGCCTCGCCACCGCGCCGCGGGGGAGGCGAGGGCGGGGCGTGGTGCGCACTCCGCACCCCGCCCGCGCGTCCCCCGCGGGGGTGGTGTGGGTGCGCGGTGCGCGGCGTCGTGGCGCTCAGCGCGTTCGCGGTCGGAGCGCGCGGCGCGGGCTGGCGCGTCACCGAGGGAGTGAGGCGGGATCGGCGCCTCGCGGCGCCGCCGGCCGTCCGCCGGCGCCGGGGTGGGCGATTCGGTGCCGAACCTTGACTCGATGGCACATAGCCATCGCATCTCAACGTCGATGTGCCATCGGCGCTCGCTCGCGGCGCTCGCGGACGACGAAGCGGCGCCTCGTGGCGCCGCTTCGCTCTCACTCTTCGTCGCCATCGGACCGCGCCGCGCGGCGCCGCGGCGTTCGCGCGGAACGCCAACCGCGCCACGCCAACCCGCGCCGCGCCAACCCGCGCCGCGCCAACCCGCGCCGCGCCAACCGCGCCACGCCGCGCCGTGGCGCTCAGCGCGTTCGCGGTCGGGGTGCGCGGCGTGGGCTGGCGCGTCACCGAGGGAGTGAGGCGGTATCGGCGGCTCGCGGCGCTGCCGGTCGTCCGCGGGCGCCGGGGTGGGCGATTCGGTGCCGAACCTTGGCTCGATGGCACATGGCCATCGCATCTCAACGTCGATGTGCCATCGGCGCCGGAGTCGTCGCCCGCGGCGCTCGCGGACGACGAAGCGGCGCCTCGCGGCGCCGCTTCGCTCTCACTCCTCGTCGCCATCGGACCGCGCCGCGCGGCGCCGCGGCATTCGCGCTGAACGCCAGCCGCGCGGCGCGGCGCGGCGCGACTACATCGCCACCCCGCCGTTCGGCGCCACCGACTGGCCCGTGAACCAGCGGCCGGCGTCGGAGGCGAGGAACAGCCAGGTCCAGGCGATGTTGTCGGGGTCGCCGAAGGTGCGCATCGGGATGGTGGACATGTTCTCGTCGTTGAACTCGTCGGGCGCGGCGGTGAACATGGGCGTGATCGTCGGGCCGGGCGCGACGCAGTTGACGGTCACGCCGTCCTTGCCGACCTCGCGGGCGAGGGCGCGGGCAAGGCTCACCAGCGCGCCCTTGGCCGCGCAGTAGTGGGTGAGGTTCGCGAGGCCGAGGGTCACGAGCTCCGAGGCGGTGAACATGACGCGGCCGAACCCGGCGTCCACCATCGCGGGCAGGACGGCGCGCGCGGTGTTCACGGCGCCGCCGACGTGCACGCCGAGCATCCACGCCCAGTCCGCGTCGGTCAGCTCCACGAACGGCTTCTTCTGCCCGACGCCCGCGTTGGACACGAGCACCTCGACGCTCCCGACGTCGGTGGCGAACCTGCCGAACGCCTCGTTCACCGCGGCGGAGTCGGCCACGTCGGCCGCGACGAGGTGCAGCGGCCGGTCGCCGCGCACGCCCTCGAGCGCGGCGATGCCCTTCTCGTCTCCCGGCAGCGTGCAGGCGCCGACGATCGCGCCCGCGTCGAGGAAGCGCGTGGTCACGGCGAGGCCGATCCCGCTCCCCGCGCCGGTCACCATCACGCGGCGGCCTGCGAGGTCGTCGAGCATGCCCGCGGCGGCGGCCATCAGGCGGCCGAGCCCGGGCCGTCGACCGTCGGGAAGTCGACCGCGGTGTAGAGCCGCGGCCGCAGGACGCGCATGAGCATCGACGCGCACATGCCCGCCGTGAGGCCCGAGGGGTCGAGCGGCGGCGAGAGCTCGGTGATGTCGATGCCCTTGAGCGGCAGGTCGGCGAGGTGCGAGGCGACCTCCAGCATCTGGCCCGGGGTCAGGCCGATCACGCCGGTCTGGTTGCCGGTGCCGGGCACCAGCGACCGGGCGCCCGCGTCGATGTCGAGCGTCGCGTAGAGGCCGTCGGCCCCGTCGAGCGCGCGCTCGAGCGCCGGCGCCAGCGTCGCCGCGACGCCCTTCTCGAAGACCTGCGCCGCCGAGATCACCGTGATGCCGTTGGCGATGATGAACTCGTACTCCTCGCGGAAGATCTGCGGCTCGGTGCCGAAGATGACCACGCGCGCGGGGTCGATGAAGCCCTCGTCGATCAGCCGGCGCAGGTACGTGCCGCCGTTGTGCGTGCCGAACTCCGGCACGAAGTTGCCGAGGTCGAGGTGCATGTCGAGCGAGAGGAACGCGAGCTTGCCGGGATCGCTGTCGCAGACGCCCGCGGTCGACGGGTGCGTCAGGAAGTGGTCGCCGCCCAGCACCATCGGGAGCGCGCCGGCCTTGGCGATCGCGCCGACCGCGCTGCGGATCCGCTCGCGGTTGATCGCGAGGTCTGGGCCGAGCTTGACGTCGCCGAGGTCGTAGATCCCCTTGCGCTCGTACTTGTAGGCCTTCTTCGCGACGAAGTCCACGAAGCCGTTGCCGAGCTCGGGCGCCGCGTACAGCTCGCCGCCCCAGTCGGCCATGTGCGTGGCGCCGCGGATCGCGCCGGGGCCGTAGGCGACGCCGGGGCGCGAGATCTTGGTCAGCTCGTGGCCGACGCCGATGACGCCGACGTCGCCGGGCTTCAGGTCCTCGGCGACGGCGCGGGGGGCGTTCAGGAACGTGTCGCCCGTGATGGCCGGTGATGGCTGTCCCATGTGGGCTCCTTGCTGGGTAGGGGAGAGGCGCTAGCTAGCTAACGTTCGTTCATATTCCCAGAGCGAGGGCGCGCGCGCAACGCCTTCTCAGGCGTCGCCGCGCTCGCGCTCGGAGAACTTCCGGATCGCGCCCGGCTGGTCCGGCGCCGCCTCCAGGATCGCGAAGTAGCTGCGGTAGAGGCGCGCCACCTCCTCAGCGTTGGGGTACGCGGCCCGGAGCGCGAGCTCCTTGGTCATCTGGACGGCCGTCGGATGGTTCGCGGCGATCTTCCGCGCGATGCCCAGCGCGGTCTCCAGCAGCTCCTCACGCGGGACGATCCGGCTGACGAGCCCGATCCGCAGCGCCTCCTCGGCGTCGATGAACTCCGCGGTCAGCAGGAGGCTCATCGCGTTGGAGAGCCCGACGACGGCGGGCAGGCGCGAGGCGCCGAGGCCGTGCAGCAGCGCCCACTTGACCTCCGGCGCGCCGAACGTCGCCTCGGGCGTGGCGATCCGGATGTCGCAGGTCAGCGCGAGCTCCAGGCCGCCGGCCAGCGCGTAGCCGTGGATCGCGGCGACGAGCGGCGTGCGCGGGATCCGCCCGAAGCCCCACGAGTCCGGCTTCCACGTGCCCCAGCCCTTGAGCGCGCTCTCGGGCCCGTGCATCTGCTCGAGGTCCGCGCCGGCCGAGAACGCGCGCTCGCCCGCGCCGGTCAGGACGGCCGCGGCGATCTCCGGGTCCTCGTCGATCCGCTCGAACGCCGCGTCGAGCGCGGCGTAGGTCGCGCCGTCCATGGCATTCAACTTCTCCGGACGGTCCAGGGTGATCAGCGCCACCGGTCCGTCGACATCGACGCGAATGCTCATGAGGCTTCCTCCGTGGTCGTACTAGCGAACGTTAGCTAGTCTACCCGCATGAGCGAACCCGACCTGGTCCTGCAGGAGCGTCGCGGCGCCGTGCTGCTGCTGACGCTGAACCGCCCCGACCGGCTCAACGCCTGGAACAACGACCTCGAAGACCGGTACTTCGCGCTGCTCGACGCCGCCGTGGAGGACCCGGAGGTCCGCGCGATCGTCGTCACCGGTGCCGGGCGCGGCTTCTGCGCCGGGGCCGACATGCAGAACCTCCAGCGCATCGACCGCGCCGCCGAGCGCTCGGTCCGCCCGCGGGGCCGCGAGCACCCGCGCTCCGTCGAGAAGCCGATGATCGCCGCGATCAACGGCGCCGCCGCGGGCCTCGGGCTCGTCGAGGCGCTCTTCTGCGACATCCGCTTCACCACGCCGCAGGCGAAGCTCACGACGTCCTTCGCCAAGCGCGGGCTGATCGCCGAGTACGGGCTGTCGTGGATGCTCCCGCGCCTGGTCGGCCCGAGCCGCGCGCTCGACCTGCTGCTCTCGGCCCGCGTCGTGCAGGGCGAGGAGGCGCTCGCCATGGGGTTGGTCGACTACGTCGTGGAGCCCGAGGAGCTCCTCGACCGCGCGCTCGCCTACGCGACCGATCTCGCGGAGAACTGCTCCCCGGCGTCCATGGCCATCATGAAGCGCCAGGTGCTCGCGCACCTCGACACGGACTTCGCCACCGCCGTCGCCGAGTCCGACGCGCTCATGTTGGAGTCCTTCGAGCGGCCCGACGTCAAGGAGGGCGTGGCGAGCTACGTCGAGCAGCGCCCGCCGGCGTTCCCGCCGCTCGGCGCGGGCGCGGGCGCGGGGGTCTGACCCCGTGACGCTCGCCGGGAAGACCGCGATCGTCACCGGCGCCACGCGCGGCATCGGCCTGGCGACCGCGGAGCTCCTCGTCGCCCAGGGCGCGAACGTCGTGCTGACCTCGCGGACCCACGCGGCCGCCGAGGAGGCCGCCGCGCCGCTCGGCGAGCGCGCCGCGGGCTTCGGCGCCCACGCGGCCGACGACGACGCCGCCGCGGCCTGCGTCGCGTTCGCCCTCGAGCGCTTCGGCGCGCTCGACGTCCTCGTCAACAACGCGGGCGCGAACCCCGCCTTCGGCCCGCTGCTCGGGCTCGAGCGCCCCGCCTTCGACAAGACCGTCGCCGTCAACCTCTGGGCGCCGCTCTCCTGGACCCGCGCCGCGCACGCCGCGTGGATGGGCGAGCATGGGGGCGCGGTCGTCAACGTCGCCTCGATCGGCGGCCTGATCGTCGGGCCCAACACGGGCATGTACAACTCCGTCAAGGCCGCGCTCATGCACATGACCCGTCACCTCGCCCAGGAGCTCGGACCGGAGATCCGCGTCAACGCGGTCGCGCCCGGCCTCGTCCGCACGCGGATGGCCGAGGCGCTCTGGCGTGCCGACGAGGAGCGGATCGCGGGCGCGCTCGCTCTGCGCCGCATCGGCGAGCCCGACGACATCGCCGGCGCGATCGCCTTCCTCGCCTCCGACGCCGCGGCGTGGATGACGGGGGAGACGCTCGTCATCGACGGCGGCCAGACGCTCGGGAGCGTCCGCAGCGCGCGGCGGGACGACGACGCGTGAGCGACGCGCTCCCCGGGATCGACCCCGACGCGGTCGCCGGGTGGCTGGGCGCCCTCGGCCTCGGCGCCACGCCGCCCATCGCGTTCTCCCGCATCGGCGCGGGCAAGTCCAACATCCTGTACCTGGCCACCGACGCGACCGGCGCGCGCTGGGTCCTGCGCCGCCCGCCGCTCGGCCCGATCCTGCCCTCCGCGCACGACGTCGCGCGCGAGCACCGGATCCTCTCCGGCCTGGACGGCACCGCCGTCCCGATCGCCGCGCCGCTCGGCCTGACCACCGACCCGGCGATCACCGACGCGCCGCTGCTCGCGCTCGCGCACGTCGACGGCGTCGCGCTCGACGGCCCCGCCGACGCGGAGGCGCGCGACCCCGCCTGGCGCCGCGCCGCGGGGCTCGGCCTCGTCCGGGCGCTCGGCACGATCCACGCCGTCGACCTCGACGCCACCGGCCTCACCGACCTCGCCAAGCACACGCCCTACGGCCCGCGGCAGCTCGCGCGCTGGCGGCGCCAGTGGGCGGGCTCCGCGCTGCGCGAGCAGCCGCTGGTCGACGAGGTCGCCGACCGCCTCGAGGCCCGCGTCCCGCCGCAGCGCGAGGTCACGCTCGTCCACGGCGACTACCACCTGCGCAACGTCCTCTTCGATCCCGCCGACGGCTCCGTGCGCGCGGTCCTCGACTGGGAGCTCTGCACGCTCGGGGATCCGCTGGCCGACCTCGGCGGGCTGCTCGCCTACTGGCCGCGCCCCGGCGATCCGGCGCCCGGGCCGAACCCGACCTCCATGGTCGACGGCTTCCCCGAGCGCGACGAGCTGGCCGACGCCTACTGGGCCGCGACCGGCCGCGGGCTCGACGACCTGCCGTTCTGGCACGCGCTCGCGTGCTGGAAGGTCGCGATCATCATCGAGGGCGTGCGCGCCCGCGGGCAGCGGCGGGGCAACGCGGAGGCGCCGCCGGCCGCGATGGTCGACGACCTGCTCGCGCGCGCGCGGCTGATCGCCGCGGACGCCTGAGGCCGCTCAGCTCGCGGCGGCTGCCGCGGGCTTGGACTTGCCGTTGCTCGCCTTCGCCGCCGGCGCCTTGCGGGCCGTGCGCGGCGCGGGGCGGGCGCCGACGATGCGCAGCGCCATGCCGCCGTACTGGTCGGCGACCTGCTCGTCGGAGAGCGGGCCGTCCTCGCGGAACCAGACCGAGACGGAGCTGGCCATCTCGATGATGGCGAAGGAGGCGAGCTTGCTCGAGCCGACGTCGAAGCGCCCCTCGCGCACGCCGCGGTCGATGACCTCGCGGTAGCGCGACTCGTAGCGCTCGCGCATGCCGCGGACCTCGCTGAGCACGGGCTCCTCGACGTTCGCGAGCTCGCGGTCGCCGACCATCGCCGAGCGGCGATGGCGGATGTGCACGAGGACGTGGGCGCCGGTCATGCGCCGCAGCTGCTCGCCGACGTCGTCGGTGCTCGCGAGCGCGGCGTCCTGGAAGGCCAGGAGGCGCTGCATCCCGATGACCATGATCCGCTGGAGGATCTCCTGCTTGGACCCGATGTGGTTGTAGAGGCTCGGGGCGCGCACGCCGAGCTCGTTGGCCACGTGCTTCATCGTGGTGCCGTGGTAGCCGAGACGCGAGAACAGCGTCAGCGCGGCCTCGCGCACGTCGGGCCAGCGGCCCGGGCCCTCGGGCGTCGCGGGGTCCGCGGCCTGGAGGGCGATGGCCTCGTAGACGTCGCCGACGGCGTTCACGGCGCCGATAATACTGTGGTCCGTGGACCGATAGAAGAAGTCTGTGCGCCCATGGCCTGGCGATCTTAGCGAACGTTCGTTAGTATCGAGCCCGTGCCGCTCTACGCCTTCGCCTGTCCGGCCTGCGGGCCGTTCGACGTGCAGCGCCCGATGGCTGCCGCGTCCGACCCCGCCGACTGCCCGCGCTGCGCCGGCCGCGCCGTGCGGCTCTACTCCTCGCCGGGCACGACGACGACCTCGCCCGGCGCGCGCGCCGACGCGGTCGACGAGCGCAGCCGCCACGCCCCGGAGCGCGTCCAGCGCAGCGTCGGCGGCGGGCACGGCCACGACCACGGCCACGGGGGCGGCAAGCGCTCGCCCGGCCGGCCGTGGCAGATCTCCCACTGACCGCTCCCCTGGAGGCGCCATGCAGCTGCACGTCCCGACCGACCACCCCAAGGCCGTCGGCTACACCCACGCGGTCGAGGCCTCCGGCCGCCTGCTGTTCATCAGCGGCCAGACCCCGAAGCGCCCCGACGGCGGCCCCGTCGCCACGGAGCCGGTCGACCAGGTCCGCCAGACCTACGCGAACCTCGAGAACGTCCTGAAGACCGCGGGGCTCGGCTTCGAGCACCTCGTCCACGTCCGCGTCTTCCTCGCCAGCCGTCGCTACGCCGCGGCGCTGACCGCCGCCCGCCGCGAGGCGCTCGGCGACCTCGAGCCCGGCATCACGGTCGTCATCTGCGGGATCTACGACGAGGACTGGGTCTGCGAGATCGAGGCCGTCGCCGAGTTCCCGGCCTGAGCCTCGGCCGCTCCGGCGGACATCTTGAGCGCGACCGGCCATCCGTCCACTTCCGGGTGAGACGCGGGGATTCGGAGCATCCCCTGTGCACGGATGTCGATGGAGGTCTCACACCGATGCTCAGCAGCTGGGAACAGAAGGACCACGACGGAGCGACGCGGCTCGCCTGCATGGCGTGCGGCGCCCACACGCTGGTGACCGACAAGAGCGCGCTGACCGTCTGCAACTGCTGCGGCGGCTTCGACCTGCGCTCGGTCGCGACCGCCGAGGCCGGCCGCCACGGCAGCCGCGCGCGGCGCCACGCCGCGCGCGGGATCACGCGCCGCGGCGCGATCAGAGTCCGCTGAGGCGCGCTCAGCGCCCGGACGCCGGCGGCGGGCCGGGGCACGGCAGCCGGGCGCCGTCGGCGACGACGCCCATGGCGATCGTGCCGACGGTGCCGTCGGAGGTCTGGATCACGAGCCGCTGACCCTCCGCGATCGTGCCGGGATCGACCGTGAACGTGACGCCGTCCCCGGTGATGCGGACGTGGGACGAGCTCACGCTGCCGTGCCCGGGCGTGGCGGTGTCGCCCGGACCCGCGGTGCCGCCCGGGCCCGCGGTCTCGCCCGGGGCCCCGGCGGGCGGGCGGCCCGCGACGGCGGTGCTCGGGCCATCGTCGTCGCCGCCGCTCGACGTGCCGCGCTCGCCGCCGGTGGCGGGCGGCGCGGTCCCGGACCCCGCGCAGGTGGTGGCGTTCGCCGGCGCGTAGCTGACGTCGGCCGGGACGCCCGCCGCGCGCAGGCTGCGCTGCAGGCCCGCGGCGTCGCGCAGGCTGGTGATCTTCACGGTCACGGAGCCGTCGTCGCGGGGCTGGACGGCGTAGGCGCCGGTCGTCACGTCGCCGCTGGAGGCGACGAGCACGGCGACGGCGGCGGCCGCCGCGACCGCGGCGGCGCCGAGCGCGAGGCGCCGCGTGCGGCGCGGGCGGCGCGGGCGGCGCGCGGGCGTCGTCGCGCCCGGGCTGGGCGCCGCCGGCGCGGGGCGGGTGGCGACGACCTCGCGCAGCTCGGCGAGCAGGCGATCCTCGAAGCGGGTGGGGGTGGTCATGGTGCGGCCTCCATCGGTTGCGGGCGGGCGGGCGGTTCGTCGACGAAGAGGTGGGGGCGCACGGCGGCGCGGGCGCGGTGCAGGCGCACGCGCGCGGTCACCGGGCGGATGCGCAGGACGGCGGCCGCCTCGGCGGGCGAGAGGCCGTCGAGCGCGACGAGCTCGAGGACCGCGCGCTCGCGCTCGGGCAGCTCGGCGATCGCGTCGTGCAGCGCGCGCGCCTGGGCCGCGGCGTCGAGGCGCTCCTGCAGCCGCTCGACGTCGTCGGCGTCCAGCAGGCGCCGGCCCTCGACGCGGGCGTTGGCGCGCCGCTCGCGCGCCGCGCGCCGCCGCTCGGCGGAGACGGTGATCCGCGCGATGCCGGCGAGCCACGCGCCGGGGGCGCCGCGGTCGGGGCGGTAGGACGGCGCCGCGTCGATCGCCGCGAGGAAGACCTCGGCCGTCAGGTCGGCCGCCAGGTGCGGGTCGCCGACGCGGCGCGCGACGAGCGCGAGCACGTCGTCGACGTGCTCGCGGTAGAAGCGCTCGAAGGCGGCGGGCTCCTCGGCGATGCGCGGCAGGTCGTCGGGGCTCATACCCGTCCTTGGTCACCCGGCGCCGGAGCGTTACAGCGGAGCCCGCCCCGCGGGCTACTTCCCGGTCGTCAGCACCACGCGGAAGCGCGCGTCGCCGGCGAGCATGCGCTCGTAGCCCGCGGCCGCCTCCTCGAGCGGGAACGTCTCGATCCGCGGCGCGACGCCGGTCAGGAGCGAGAACTCGAGGGTGTCCTCGGAGTCCTTGCTCGTGCCCGAGGCGTGGCCGAGGACCTGGTGCTGGCCGGAGACGAGCTGCATCGGGCCGACCTCGATCGGGTCCGGGTCGACGCCGACGACGATCAGCTGGCCGCGCGGGCCGAGGCCGTCGATGACCGAGGTCATCGTCGGCGCGTGCGTCACGGTCGCGAGGATGACCTTCGCGCCGCCGCGCGCCTGGAGCTCCTGCGCGACGTCCTGCGTGGTCGAGTCGAGGTAGACGTGGGCGCCGAGCTCGGTCGCCAGCGCGCGCTTGTCCTCGCCGCGGGCGATCGCGACGGTGTGGAAGCCCATCTTCGCCGCGTACTGCACGCCGAGGTGGCCGAGGCCGCCGACGCCGAGGATCGCGACGACGTCGCCGGGCCGCGCGGCCGAGTCGCGCAGCGCGTTGTAGGTGGTGATGCCCGCGCAGAGCAGCGGCGCGGCGTCCTCGGAGGAGAGGTCGTCCGGGATCCGCGCGAGCGCGTCGAGCGGGACGACGACCGACTCGGCGTAGCCGCCGTCGTAGGAGATCCCGGAGATCTTGAGGTTCTCGCACTCGATGAAGTCGCCGTGGCGGCACGGGTCGCAGCGGAAGCACGCGCCGCCGAACCAGCCGACGCCGACGCGATCGCCGGGCTTGACGTCCTCGACGCCCGGGCCGACGGCGTCGACGACGCCCGCGATCTCGTGGCCGGGCACGCGCGGGTACTCGATGGGCATGTGCCCCAACTTGGTGATGGAGTCGCTGTGGCAGACCCCGCAGGCCTGCACGGTGACGCGGACCTCGTCGCGACCCGGCTCCACGAGCTCGCGCTCGACGAGCTCGAAGTCGGCCCCGGCCTCGGGGACTTGGACGGCACGGTAGGTGGGCATGGCTCCAGCCTAGGACGCGGCGCTCACGCGACCGTGCCAACCAGCGCGCCGATGGCGGCGGTGACCGCCATCGCCACCGCGCCCCAGAGGACGACCCGGACCGTCGCCGGGCCGCGCGGCGCACCGCCGAGGCGCGCGCCGGCGTCCCCGAGCAGCGCGAGCGCGAGGAGCGTGACGAGCACCGTCGCCGTCACGCGCGTGGACGCGGTCGCGAGCGCGACGGCGAGCAGCGGCAGCGCCGCGCCCGCCGAGAACGAGAGCGCCGAGGCCGAGGCGGCCTGCAGCGGGCGGGCGAGGCGGTCCGCGGCGAGGCCGAGCTCGTCGCGCGCGTGGGCCTGCAGCGCGTCGCGCGCGGTGAGCTCGGCCGCGACGAGGCCGGCGATGCCCGCGGTGACGCTCGCAGATCTCGAGGCGCCGGCGGCCGCCACGCCGAGGATCAGGCTGGAGGTCGAGAGGATCCCGTCGTTGGCGCCGAGCACGGCGGCGCGCAGCCAGTTGGAGCGGTGGCTGAGGTGGACCTCGGGCTTGGTGGTCGGCGCGCGCACCAGGGGCTACGGCGGCGCGAGCCAGCCGTCGTCGAGGTGGGGGAGCAGGAGCGTGACGAGGTCGTGGTCGGTGCCCGTGGTGGTCGTGTCGGGGTCGTAGTGATGGCCGGGGCGCTCGATGCGGGTGACCGGGAAGCCGGCGGCGGCGAGCGCGTCGGTCTCGCTCCGCACGCCGTCGATCGGGTAGGCGTCGTCCTCGGCGTGGGCGAGGTGGACGACGTGGAACGGCCACGTCACCGCGGCGAGCGACGCCTGCTGCGTCGCGCCGGTGTCGCGGAACGGCGAGGTGTTCTCGGCCAGGACCCCGGCGAAGGTGGAGGCGTTGAAGAACGCGGTGCGGTAGGCGAGGTCGCCGCCCGAGGAGTAGCCGCCCACGACGACGCGGCGCGGGTCGACGTTGAAGTGGGTCTTGACGTCGGCGACCGCCGCGAGGACCTTCGCGGTGTCCGCGCCCGGGTCCCAACAGCCGCCCTCGCGGCCGTCGGGGGAGACCGAGAGGTAGCGCTGGCCCGCGCCACCGGGCGAGACGGTGGCGATGTCCTCCTCGTCGAAGCCGCCGCAGCCGTGCAGCCAGACGAAGAGCGCAGTGGGCGTGGCGTGCGTGGCGTCGTAGGACTGCGGGACGGTGATCCAGTAGCCGCCCTCCGCGTCGCCCAGCTTGAAGATGGTGTCCTTGGTGAAGGCGATGGGGTCGGCCGGCACCGAGGAGGCCGGCCGGGCGAGCGGCGCGGGCGCGGCGGGGCCGGCGGGCGCGGGGGCCGTCGCGGGCGCGGGCGCGGCGATGCCGCCCGGCGTGGCCCCGGGCGCCGGCGGGGTCCGCCCGAGCGTGCGGCAGTTGTCGGCCTCGGAGCCCTCGCGCACGGCCTGGCCGCTGTCGGCGCAGACCCGGATCGCCAGCGCGCCGGTCCGCAGGCTCCTGGCCAGCGTCGCCGAGACGGCGATCGTCGTCGAGCGCCCCGCGCGCAGCCGTGGGAGCGCGAAGCGCCGGACGCGGCGCCAGCGGCGCGCGGCGAGCACGCTGAGCGCGGCCGTCGACCGGCCCGCGCGCGCCGTGCCGCGGTTGGCCACGACGAAGCGCCCGGTGGCGCGGCCGGTCGCGGGCGCGACCTTCACCGCGCCGGAGGCGACCACGAGGTCGGGCCGCGGCACCACGTGGCGCGTGGCGCCCGAGGCCGGCCCGGCCGTCGTCGCCAGCAGCGCCGCGACGACGCCCATCGTCGCCGCCCGGGCGCGCGATCCCATGCGGCGATGCTAGCCCGCGCAGGACCGATTGGCGGATGAGCTTCGCCCGCGGGGCCGCAGTCAGCGGGCGGTCCGGCTGCCAGGATCGCGGCCTGAGCGGCGCGCACGACAACGGGGTGGCCGACGGCCCGGTCCTCCTGGCCGGCGACGACGGCGTGCCCACGCGCGTGCGCGAGGAGCTGGCCGGGGCGGGCGTCGACGTCGTCGTCATCTGCTCGCGGCCGGACTGCAGCGCCGCCGCCGCGGCGACCGCCGCGGGCGCGCGGCTGGTCATCGGCGACGCGGGCGACGCCGACCTCTGGGAGCGCGCCGGGCTCGCCGGCGCGCGGGCGGTCGGGCTGCTCGGCTCCCACGACCTGCAGAACCTCAGCGCCGCGCTGCTCGTCGCCGAGGAGGCGCCCGAGACGCTGCTCGTCGTCCGGATGTTCTCCGCCGAGCTCGCGGGCGGGATCTCGCGCGTGCTCGGCGACCGCGCGACCGTGATGTCGGAGACCGAGGTCGCCGCCCCGGCGTTCCTGCAGGCGGCGCTCTCGGGCAACACGGGCCAGCGCGTGACGATCGCCGAGCACGTGCTCGAGGTCGCCGAGGTCGACGCCGAGGACCCGCGGCTCGTCGTCGCGCTGAGCAACGCCTCGACGCCGACCGACGTCCTGCCGCCGCGCGCCGGGCTGGAGCGCACCGTGCTCGCGCTGATCGACCCCGACGGCCTCGTGCTCGGAACGCGCGGCTCGATCCCGCCGACCGTCGCGCTGCACCGCCAGCAGCGCGAGCGCCGCCGCGCGGCCAAGCGCCCGCGCTACACGCGGCGCGAGCGGGCGCTCGCGGCGCTCCGGGCGATCCCGCGCCGCGTGCTCGCGCTGCTCGCGACCGTGCTCTTCGTCTACACGGCGAGCGTCGCGGTCTTCGCGCTCTCGGACCACCTCTCGGTGATCGACGGCATGTACTTCACGGCGACGACGATGTCGACCGTCGGCTACGGCGACATCAACCTCGCGACCGCGCCGGACTGGCTGAAGATCTACGACATGGGGTTGATGGCGACCTCGGCGTTGTTGGTGGCCTCGGTCCTCGCGCTGATCACCGACGCGCTCGTGAGCACGCGGATCAACCGCGCGCTCGGGCGCTTCCCGCGGCCGGTCAAGGACCACGTGATCGTCTGCGGCCTGGGCAAGGCGGGCTCGCGGATCCTCGCCGGGCTCGCCGCGCTGGAGGTGCCGTGCATCGGCGTCGAGCAGGACGAGGGCGCGATCGGGGTCGCGGTCGCCCGGACGCTCGAGATCCCGGTCGTCTTCGGCGACGGCCGCACGCCGGGGACGATGGCCGCGCTGCACGTGGAGAGCGCGCGGGCGGTGATGGCGGTGACGAGCGACGACCTCGCGAACCTGCAGTGCGGGCTGACCGCGCGCGAGCAGAACCCGGACGTGCGCGTCGTCCTGCGGATCTTCGACCCGCACCTCGCCGAGCGCCTGGACCGCTCCGTCGAGCTCGACCTCACGCGCTCGGTCTCCGCGCTCGCCGCGCCCGCGTTCACCGCCGCGCTGCTCGGCCGCCGCGTCGCCGAGCCGCTGCCGCTCTCCAACGTCGCGCTGCGCGTGCTGGAGGCCGAGGTCGGGCCCGGCTCGGAGATCGTCGGCGAGACGGTCAGCGCGCTGCACCACCGCCGCGACCTGCGCGTCCTGTCGCTCGAGGACCGCTGGCGCCCGCGCGAGGACCTCGTGATCGCGGCGGGCGCCCGGATCGCGGTCGTCGGCACGCGCGAGGCGTGCGACGACGTCGTCTCGCGCGTCGCGCGCCCCGGCCGGCGGCGCGCGGTGGCCGCGCCCGCCGCCCCGGCCGCGCCCGCGGCGCCGGGCCCGCTGCGGCGCTACCGCGGCGCGGCGATGGGGGACGAGGACCTCTGACGTAGGATCCGGGCCGTGGCCACGACGACCCTGACGCTCCTGCACAACCCGCACTGCCCGACCTCGGTGCACGCCCTCGACGCGCTCGAGGCGGCCGGCCACGAGGTCACGGTGCGCAAGTACCTGCTCGTCGCCGAGCGGCTCTCCGAGGACGAGCTGCGCGCGCTCGCGCAGCGGCTCCAGGGCGATCCGGTCGACGCGCTGATCCGGCGCGACAAGCGGTACGAGACGCTCGGGCTGGAGGCCGACGGCCTCGGGCTCGAGGAGGTCGTCGCGATCCTCGTCGAACACCCGGCGCTCCTGCAGCGGCCGATCCTGGACGACGGCACCGCCGCGATGATCGGCCGCCCGCGCGACCGGCCCGCCGCGTGGGCCGCGGCCGGGCGCGTCGCCTAGCGGGCCGGGTCGGGCGCGGGCTCGGCGTCCGGGTCGACGACGGGCGTCGCCGGCCGCACGAGGCGGTAGCTCAGCCAGATGCCGAGCGCGAAGAGCGGGATGCCCATCGCCGTCTTCGCGACGCCGAGCGCGGCGACCGCGCCCGCGAGGTAGAGCGGGAGCTGGACCGCGAGCCGCAGGACGAAGAGCGCGGCCCAGAGCATGCTCGCGCGCGTGAAGGCGCGGACGCGCAGCGGATCGGAGCGCCACGCGGTGCCCTCGCCGTCGAGCTGGCCGACGAGGTAGCCGACCAGCGGCCGGCGGATCACGACCGAGACGATGAACGCGAGCGCGTAGGCCGCGTTGAGCAGCAGGCCGGGGAGGAAGAAGTTCTCCGCCTTGCCGCTGCGCGCCGCGACGAACGCGGCGAAGCCGACGCCGACCAGGCCGGTCAGCGCGTGGCGCGGCGTCTCGCGCCGGACGAGCCGGACGAGCGCGAAGACGGCCGCGACCGCGACGGCGAGCCCCGCCGCGACGTTCGTGTCCGTGAAGCCGTAGACCGCCGCGTAGGCGACCGGCGGCAGCGACGTCTCGGCCATGCCGAGCCGGCCGCCCATCGCCTCCAGGAGCCCTGGCGGCTCCGCCCGCTGCGTGCTGTCGGCTGTCGCCACGCGCACGATGATGGCGTACTCAGCCGCTCAGCGGGTGCCGTCGGCCGACCACACCATGTGCCAACGCGCCGGGCTCCAGGCCCTCGGGGCGCTCCGCCTCGCCGATCCAGTCGCCCACGCGGACGCGCAGGCGGCCCGCCTCGATCGTCGTCGCGGCGACGGTCCCCGACAGCGCGCCCGCGGGGCCGGGGCCGGGCGCGACCGCGACGTCCCAGGGGTAGACCGCGACCTCGCGGCCGTCGAGCGCGACGACGCTGCCGCCGGTCAGCGCGACGACGAAGCGGTCGGCGGGGGCGGCGAGCAGCTCGGCCGGCGTGCCGAGCTGGCGCAGCGTGCCCTCGACGATGACCGCGACGCGGTCGGCGAGCGCGGTCGCGTCGGCGAAGTCGTGGGTGACCAGGAGCGTCGGGATGCCGAGGCCGCGCAGCTCGCCCGCGAGCTCGTCGCGCACGACCCGCCGGGTGTGGGCGTCGAGCGCGGCGAGCGGCTCGTCGAGCAGCAGGACCTCGGGCGCGCGGGCGAGCGCGCGCGCCAGGGCGACCCGCTGGCGCTCGCCGCCGCTCAGGCGCCCCGGGCGCTCGGCGGCGAGGTGGTCGATGCGCAGCCGCGCGAGCAGCGAGGCGACGGTCGCCGCGTCCGCGCCGGAGAACGCGACGTTCGCGGCGACGCTGAGGTGCGGGAAGAGCGCGTGGTGCTGCGGGACGTAGCCGACCGAGCGCGCCTCGGGCGGGAGGTCGACGGCGCGCGCGCCCTCGCCGCGGGCGAACCACACCGCCGCCCCGCACGCGATCCGCCCGCGGTCCGGCCGATGGAGCCCCGCGACCGCCCGCAGCGCGGTCGTCTTGCCGGCGCCCGACGGGCCGACCAGCGCGACGACCTCCTCGCCGACCGCGAGCTTCAGCGCGACGCCGAAGGCGCGAAGCTCGCTGGTGATGTCGAGGTCGAGGACCGCCATGCGCCCAGCAGCTTGTACGAAAGCAGCACGGTCGCGCTGAGCGCCACCAGCACGACCCCGAGCGCGAGGGCCACGTCGAGGCTGCTGTCGAGCTCCTGGTAGACGGCGAGGGTGAGCGTGGTGGTGCGGCCCTGGACGTTGCCCGCGAAGATGATCGTGGCGCCGAACTCGCCGACGCCGCGCGCGAAGGCGAGGACCCAGCCCGCGACGAGGCCGCCCGTGGCGAGGGGCAGGGCGACGCGCCAGAACGTCCGCCGCGGCGAGGCGCCGAGGGTCCGCGCCACGTCGGTCAGGTCGCCGTCGACCTCGCCGAACGTCGCGACCGCCTGGCGCAGGTAGAACGGCGAGGCGACGAACGTGACGGCGAGGATCACCGCCCACGGCCCGAACGGGAGCACGACGCCGATCGCGTCGAGCGCGTCGCCGAACAGCCCGCCCTGGGCGTAGGCGGCGAGCAGCGCGATGCCCGCGACCGCGGGCGGGAGCACCAGCGGCAGCTCGCAGAGCGTGAGGATCGCGGCGCGCCCCGGGAAGCGGCGCGTCGCCAGGAACCACGCCGCGGGCGTCCCGAGCAGGAGCACGAGCGCGTTGGCGGCGACGTTCGTCTTGACCGTCACCCAGATCGCGTCCTGGACCTCCTGGCGGCCCAGCAGCGCGGGCAGGTCGCTCAGCGGCGCCTGCACGAACAGCGCGACCAGCGGGATCGCCAGGAACGCGACGACGATCCCGAGCGCGACCGCCGTGCCCGCGCGGCGGATCATGCCTTCGGCGGCAGCCCGAACCCGAAGCGCTTGAGCAGCCCGCGGCCGCGCGAGGAGCGGATCCCGTCCAGCAGGGCCTTGGCCCCGGCGCTGTCGGCGCCGTCGCGGACGACGACGCAGCCCTGGTAGCGGACGGCGGGCTGCGCCCACTGCGGGACGTAGAGCGAGTCGATCCGGTCGGGCTGCGTCCGCGCGTCGGTCACGTAGACGAAGCCCGCGTCGGCGCCGCCGAAGGCGACCTGCGAGAGCACCTGGCCGACGTTCGACTGCTGGGAGACCGTGTTGGAGCTGAGCGTGCCGCTGAGCCGCAGGCGGCGCAGCAGGCGCCGCGTGTAGTCGCCGATCGGGACCGACGCGTTGCCGATCGAGAGGTTGAAGCCGCCCTTGCGCAGGCCGTAGATCGAGCCGATGCCCTTGGGGTCGCCCTGGCGGACGATCAGCACGAGCTTGTTGGTGGCGATGGTGACCGGCCGCTGGCAGAGGCCTTCGCGGTAGAGCGCCTGGGCCTCGTTGGGCTCGGCCGAGAGGAAGAGGTCGGCGGGCGCGCCGCGCTCGATCTGGAGCTGGAGCGTGTTGGAGCCGCCGAAGGAGTACGACGCGTCGCGCTTGATCTCCGGCATGACGTTGGTGAGCGACGTCGCCGCGTACACGTTGAGGGCGCTCGCGGCGGTGGGGGCGGCGAGCAGGAGCGCCGCGGCCGCGGCGCCGCCGAGCAGCAGGCGCTTCACGACGTGGGCTCCTTGAGGTAGGTGTCGAGCTTCAGGCCCGCGGCGTCGAGGTCGACGGGCGCGGGCAGGCCGCCCGCGGTCTTGCCCGCCCAGCGCGTCAGGATCGCGCCGTGGGCGCTGGTCATCCCGAGCAGGCGGCCGAGCAGCAGGCGGGTGCCGTAGTCGGAGGAGGCGGCGAGGCCGCCGAGGTAGGTGCCGCCGACGAGCGTCTCGAGCTCGCGGCCGACCTTCAGCGCGCCGGCGCGCGAGCCCACGGGGACCTTGTGGGCGAAGTCGCCGGGCGTGATCGCGTTGTCGGGGCCGAGCGCGGCGTTGAGGCGCGCGACGTTCGCGCGGTGGCTCGCGTGCGCCTGGGCGAGCACCTTGCGCTCGGCCGGCGTCCACGCGCCGGCGACCGCGAGCGCCGCGTCGTAGAAGGCGGCGAGCACGCCCTCGGCGACGGCGCCGAAGGCGAGGAAGCCGAGGTCGTCGCCCGCGGGCGTGGCCGGCGTGAGCGCGGCGCGGGCCTGTGGCACGCTGCCCGCCACGAGCGCGACGGCGGAGCCGGCTCCGGCGGCCAGCAGCTGACGGCGGCTCGTGCCTAGGATAAACCTATGCATTGGCCGCATCCAATCACATGCGCGATGGCCGTCGCAACGCTCGCGGCCGGCGCGGGGTGCGGTGGCGGCTCGTCGGCGGCGGGCCCGGGGGTCGCCACGACGCCCGCGGCGGAGCGCTCGGTGCAGCGCGCCGGGGCGATCACGGTGCGCGGCGACTACGCGCCCGACGAGCAGGGGCCCTACGCGCTGCACGGCCGCTACCGCGTGCGCTTCGCGCAGCGCGGCGGCGGCGTCGACTGGGCGCGGGAGGTGCCGTTCACCGCGCACCTCGAGGCGGCGGTGAGCAGCGGGCCGGGGAGGACGATCCCGCTCTTCCAGCGCGCGGCCCGGACCGGGGAGACGACCATCCGCGCCGACGGCCGGTTCCTGGTGTCGGTGGACTACGGCGACTCGCCGTACGAGGTCGTGCTCACGCCCGCGCGGTGACCCCGCGCGGGCGTGGGTGGCGGCGCTAGACCTTCTCGGGCGCGGGGACGATCCGCAGCCACGGCCGGGGCGCGTCCCAGCCGTCGGGGTACTTCTCCTTGGCGGCCTCGTCGCTGACCGAGCCGGCGATGATGACGTCGTCGCCCTCCTGCCACTGGGCGGGCGTCGCCACGGCGTGCTTGGCCGTGAGCTGCAGCGAGTCGATCACGCGCAGGACCTCGTCGAAGTTGCGGCCGGTGGTCATCGGGTAGATGAGCACCAGCTTGACCTTCTTGTCCGGGCCGATGACGAAGACGTTGCGCAGCGTGCCGTTCTGGGCCGGCGTGCGCTCGGTCGGGTCGCCCTCGACGTCGGCGCCGAGCATCCCGTACAACTTGCTGACGTTGAAGTCGCTGTCGGCGATCAGCGGGTAGTTCGGCGCCGTGCCCTGCGTCTCGGCGATGTCCTGCGCCCACTTCTCGTGGTTCTCGAGCGGGTCGACCGAGAGGCCGATGATCTTCACGCCGCGGCGGTCGAACTCGGGCTTGATGGAGGCCATGTAGCCGAGCTCGGTCGTGCAGACCGGGGTGAAGTTGCGGGGATGCGAGAACAGGACGGCCCAGTCGTCGCCGATCCAGTCGTGGAAGCTGATCCGACCCTCGGTCGTGTCGGCCTCGAAGTCGGGTGCGGTGTCACCGATGGTCAACGCCATGTGGTGCTCCTTGGAGAAGAGGGGAATCCGGATATGGATTCAAGCTTAGTGGGCGCGCCGGGCCTTCCGCACCTCAGCTGACGGGATGGACCGGCGCGCTGGCGCGCAGGACGATCCGCGTCTCGGTCTGGGCGGCGCCGCCCTCGCGCCGGATCGCCCGGACGGTCTCGTCGAGGTCGTCGGCGTTCCGGCAGGCGACGCGCACGTGGTAGTCGAAGCGGCCCGTCACGAACGCGAGCTCCTGCACGGCGGGGAGGGCCGAGACGTAGCGCTCGAACGCCTCGGGCGTGGTCTTCGGCATCAGGCGGACGTCGATGAACGCGTCGAGCGCGCGGCCGATCGACTCGAGCGCCACCGACGCGGTGAAGCCGGTGATGATGCCGGCGCGCTCCAGCCGGCGCACGCGGTCGGCCGCGCCGTGGGGGCTCAGGCCGACCTCCTGGCCGAGCGACGCGAACGACGCCCTTCCGTTCTGGACGAGCATGTTGATGATCCGGAAGTCCGTCTCGTCGATGACTGTGGTTTCCACGGGATCTCTCGCAGACCGTTGACGCTTGCGGGGCTCGCCCCGCAGTATCGCAACGTATGAGGATCGGCATTCCGACGGAGATCAAGACCGACGAGTACCGCGTGGCGATCACGCCGGCGGGCGTGCGGGAGCTGGTGGATCGCGGGCACGACGTGCTGATCCAGCACGGTGCGGGGGAGGGCTCGGCGATCGCCGACGGCGAGTACGCTGAGCAGGGCGCGTCGATCGTCCCGGATGCGGCGGCGGTGTTCGCGGGCAGCAACATGATCGTCAAGGTCAAGGAGCCCCAGCCGGCCGAGGTGGCGATGCTCGAGCCGCGCCACACGCTCTTCACGTACCTGCATCTGGCGCCGGACGCGGAGCTGACGCAGGGCCTCGTGGCCTCGGGGGCGACGTGCATCGCGTATGAGACGGTGACCGATCCGGGTGGGCGGTTGCCGTTGCTGGCGCCGATGAGCGAGGTGGCGGGGAAGATCGCCACGCAGGCGGGCGCGTTCATGTTGGAGAAGCCGCTTGGTGGGCGGGGGCTGCTGCTCGGCGGGGTGCCGGGCGTCGCGGCGGGCAAGGTGATGGTCATCGGCGGCGGCGTGGTCGGCCTCACCGCCGCGGAGATCGCGATCGGCATGGGCGCGGAGACCTACGTCTATGACCGCTCGATCGACCGGCTCCGCGAGCTCGACTTCCTGCTCAACAACCGCTGCTCGACGGTGTTCTCGACCACGCTCTCGATCGAGAAGATGCTGCCCGAGGTCGACCTCGTCATCGGCGCGGTCCTCGTCCACGGCGCGAAGGCCCCGCACGTCATCACGCGCGCGCAGCTCGGCCTCATGAAGCACAACGCCGTGCTCGTCGACGTCTCGATCGACCAGGGCGGCTGCTTCGAGACCTCACGCCCCACGACCCACACCGACCCGACCTACGAGGTCGACGGCGTCACCCACTACTGCGTGGCCAACATGCCCGGCGCCGTCCCGATCACGAGCACCTTCGCGCTGACCAACGCGACCATGCCCTACATCCTGAAGCTCGCCGAGCACGGCGTGCGCGCCGCGCTCGCGTCCGACCCGGGCTTCCTCGCGGGCCTCAACGTCGCCGCCGGCGCCGTGACCTACGCGCCCGTGGCCGCCGACCAGGGCCTGACCGCGGTCGACCCGCTGACCGCGCTGGGCGAGGCGCCCGCCGCGGCCGCGGCCTAGCGGCTCACCTCGGCGGCGCGACCCGCGTGCGGCGGAGCGCCGCCTCGGCCCGGCGCGCGGCCGCGGCCGCGCGCTCGGCGGCGGCGTCGGCGCGCTCGACGGCCGACTGCTGCCGCCGCAACGCCGCCTCGACGACGTCCTCGGTGCTCGGCGCCAGCTCGGCGCTCGCGCTCGCGAGCGCGTCCTGGCCCAGCTCGAGCGTGTCCTGCAGGCGGTCGTGGCCGCCCTGCGTGTCGTCGATCTGGTTCTGGTAGGCGTCGCGACGATCCTGGTGGCGCGTCAGCTCCGCCTGCCGGTGCTCCAGCGCGAGGTGCGCGGCGAAGGCGTTGGCGGGCGTCTCGGCCCGCTCGATGTCGACGAGCGTCTGCCGGGCGTCGAGGCGCTTCTGCTCGCGGTCGGAGAGGGCCTGCTCGCGGTAGGCGATCGACTGGTCGAGATCCGCGACCGCCTGCTCCTGGTCGAGCTCCCGCTGCTGATGGGTGACGTCCTCGTCGGTCATGCGGCCCTGCTCCTTTTGCTGTCGTCTCTGAAGGCATCCTCGAGCGGTCCTGGACGGGCGATGTGGTACCCCTGGGCGTAGTCGACGTCCAGGGTCTTGAGCAGCGCGAGCGTCTCGGCGTCCTCGACGCCCTCGGCCACCGTCTGCAGGCCGAAGCCGCGGGCCAGGTTGACCACGGCCTCGACGACGTGGAGGCTCGCCGCGCTCGTGCGCAGGTCGCACACGAACTCGATGTCGATCTTGAGGTAGTCGACCGGCAGCTGCTTGAGGTAGGTGAAGCCGCCGTAGCCGGTGCCGAAGTCGTCGAGGGCGATCTTGCAGCCGAGCTCGTGGACGCGCTGGACGAAGTGGCGCCCGGCCTCCTCGTCCTTGACCAGCGCGGTCTCGGTGATCTCGAAGACCATCAGGCTCGGGTCGGCGCCCGTCTCCCTCAGGCACTCCTCGATGTGGACGATCAGCCCGGGGTCGCTGATCGAGCCGCCGGAGACGTTGAGCTCGACGGGCAGGCCGCGCGCGGCGAGCCGCGCTGCCCTCCGGATCACCCACCGGTCGATGTCCCCGATCAGGTTGTGCTCCTCCGCGATCTGGAGGTAGGAGGCGGGCCCGACGATCTCGCCGTTGGGCTCGCGCATCCGCAGCAGCAGCTCGTGCTGGACGACCTCGTCGGTGCGCAGGTCGAGGATCGGCTGGGCGTAGAGGACGAAGCGCTCCTCGCGCAGCGCGTCCTGCACGCGGCCGGCCCAGGAGAGCGCCTCGAGCTTGCGGCGCAGCTCGCGCTGCTCGGCCTGGCGCTCGGTCGCGTCGGTGAAGACGATGACGCAGCCCTCGAGCCCCTCCGAGGTGACCAGCGGCGCGGCCGTGTAGGACGTCGGCAGCTCGGTGCCGTCGCGGCGCATGAAGATCTCGTCCTCGGCGCGGATCGTCGCGCGCAGCTCCAGCGTCTGGAGGATCGTGCTCGCCGCCGCGGGCTGCGGCGAGCCGTCGGGGCGGCGGTAGTGGACCAGGTCGTGCATGACGCGGCCGCGGAGCGCGCCGAGCGTCCAGCCGAGCATCTGCTCGGCGGCCTGGTTCATCAGCGTGACGCGCCCGCCGCTGTCGAGGACGAGCAGGCCCTCGCCCATCGAGTCGGTGACCGCGGCGAGGTGGTTGCGCGCGTCGCGCAGCGACTCCTCGGCGGCGATCGTCGCGGTGATGTCGATCGAGACGCCGATCATGCCGGCGACCTGGTCCTCGGCGTCGACGACGACCTTGTCGCGGACGTCGACCGGGACGATCGAGCCGTCCTTGCGGCGCATGACGACGCGGCCCTCCCAGCGGCCGCTGCGGCGCAGCTCCTCGACGTTGGCGAGGCCGGCGGTGGCGTCGTCGGTGACGATCAGCTCGCTCGTGCGGCGGCCGGTCGCCTCCGCGCCCGTGTAGCCGTAGAGGACCTCGGCGCCGCGGTTCCAGTGGGTGACGCTGCCGCCGGCGTCGGTCGCGACGACGGCGACGTCGATGACGTCGAGCAGCGAGGCCTGCTTGAGCGCCTCGCCCTCCATCGCGCGGCGCTCGGTGATGTCGTGGTGGGCGACGACGACGCTGACGGGGCCCTCGCCCGAGAAGCGCGTCGCGGTGAGCGCGAACCAGCGCTCGCCGTCGATGCCGCGCGTCGCGTACTCCATCGAGAAGCGCTCGCCCTCGCCCTCGAGGAGCGCGAGGACGCCGGCGCGGGCCCGGGCGCCGGGGGCCTCGGGGCCGTCGGTCGCGCCGAGCGCGAGGTAGTTCTCGCCGATCGTGCCGTTGGAGGCGCCGCTCTCCTCCTCGAAGCGCCGCCACGCCCGGTTGACGGCGACGATGGCGCCCTTGGCGTCGAGGACCGCGACGTGCGCGTCGAGCGAGTCCATCGTGCCCTGCCAGAAGTCGCTGGCCTCCTCGAGCCGCATGCGGGCGACGACGCGCTCGGTGATGTCCTGGCTCGTGCCGCGGACGACCGCGGGGCGGCCCTCGGCGTCGCGGATCAGCCGGCAGCGCGAGTCGAGCCAGCGGACCTCGCCGCGCGGGGTGAGGACGCGGTGCTCGAGGCGCCGCGCGGTGACCGCGCCGGAGCGCAGCGCGTCGAGGCCCCGGAGGACCTCGTCGCGGTCCTCGGGCGCGATGCGGGAGAGGATGCCGTCGAGCCCGAACGGGACGACCGGCTCCTCGCCGACGAGGGCGTCGTTGACGAACGCGGTCGTGACGACGTCGGTGTCGAGGTGCCACTCCCAGTTGGTGAGCTCGACGATGCGCTGCGCCTCGCGCAGCAGCGTGCGCTCCTGCGCCTGGCCGGTGATGTCGCGGCCGACGACGCACCAGACGTCGCCGTCGGAGCTGCCGCTCCAGGAGAGCGTGCGGTAGCTGCCGTCGCGCGAGCGCCAGCGGTTCTGCAGCTCGTCGATGCGGGCGCCGGCGATGTGCGTGCGGGCGAGCACGTCGACCGTGGCCTCGAAGTCGTCGGGGTGGACGAACGCGGTGAGCGGCTGCGCGGCGAGGTCCTCGCGGGACCAGCCGAGCAGGCGCTCCCACGCGGGGTTCAAGGCGTACAACATGCCGTCCGCGCCGGAGATCGCGAAGAGGTCGGTGGCGAGCTCCCAGAAGCTGTCGACGCCGGGGCGGGCCGCGGCGCGCGGGTCGGCGGCGATGGCGGCGGCGGTCGGGGGCGCGGGCGTCCGCGGGTCGGTCATCGCGCCTCCTCCGTCGTGCTGCGCCCGGGAGCGGGCGGGCAGGGTGCCCGACCACGTCTATCGGTGGGGCCGGGGCGCGCCTGAAGCAGGTGGGTCGCAGCCTGACCGATCAGACCTTGTCCGCGGACGTTCATCAGGCCCGGATCCGGACCGGGACGCCGGCGCCGATGCGCCGCGCCATCCAGGTGATCGCGGCATCGGTGAGCCGGATGCAGCCGTGCGAGACCGCCGAGCCGGGCGCGCCCGCGAGGTGGCCCATGCCGTGGAGCGCGATCTGCCCCGGGCCGCCGTCGAACTCCTGCAGGACGTGCGAGCGGGCGCTCGTGGCCAGGGCGTACGGGGAGCCCGCCGCGGCGGCGGCGAGCGTCATCGACTCCTCGACGAAGAAGGACCCCCGCGGCGTCGGGGTGGCGGGCTTGCCGACGACGGCGGAGAAGCGGCGCGCGAGCCGGCCGCGCTCGTAGACCGAGACGGTGCGGGCGCCGAGGCGGACGACGATCGCCCAGCCGGTCGAGCTCGCGCGGGTGCCGAAGGCCGAGATCCAGCCGGTGTGGCCCGAGGGGCGGCCCGGCAGGCGGACGTGCAGCCACGGGCTCCCGTCGGGCGCGCTCGCGCGGCCGATGACCGGCAGCACGGTGTGCACGCCGGTCAGCGGGCGGGTCGCGGCGACGTTGCCGAGCCGGTGGCCCCGCGGGCTCGGGGTCGCCCGCGTCGCGTGGCTGGAGAGCAGCAGGACCAGCGGCTGCGAGCTCGCCACGCGGGGCGCCGCGGGCCGCGGCGTCGCGGCCTGGGCCGAGCCCATGGCGGCCGAGAGCACGCCCGCGGCGAGCGCGAGGGCGACGACCACGACGGTCACCGCGCCCCGGCGGTGGCCGGGGCGCTGCGGGGCGGGCGGCGGCCTCATCCCGTGAACTTCGAGGGCCCGTTGGCGGGGCTGCGGACGGCGGCGGCGCAGGCGCGGTAGGCGAAGGACATCGTCTTGGCCGCGGTCGCGTCGGTGTACGTGACGCGCGCCCGGATCCGATGGGCGCCCGCGGCCTGCCGCGGCACCCGCGCCACGAACGGCGAGGGCGACGTGCTGGCGAGCCGGTGGCCGTCGAGCGTGAACACGACGCGGCGGATGTGGGCGCCGCGGACGGTGGCGGTGAAGCCCGCGTCGCAGCGCGTGCGCGGCGTGCGGCGCAGCACCGAGGTGCCCTGGCGCAGCGCGCGGACGGCGGCGGACGGCGCAGGCGCGGCGGCCGTGCCGGGGGCGGCGGCGGTCCCGGGGGCGGCGGCGCTGCCGGGGGCGGCCGCGGCCTCGCCGCCGGGCACCGTGGTCCCGGTCGGGACGACGGTGTTGGCGCCGCAGGATCCGGCGCTCAGCACGTTGTCGATCAGGCTGACCTGGCCGTTGCGGGCCAGCACGCGGCCGATCACCGACGCGTTGGCGTTCAGCGAGATCGAGGTCAAGGCCATCAGGTTGCCCTGGAAGGCCGTCGTGGTGCCGAGCGTGGCCGAGCTGCCGACCTGCCAGTAGACGTTGCACGCCGAGGCGCCGTTGACGAGGTTGACCGAGCTCGCCGACGCGGTCGTCAGCGACGAGCCGATCTCGAAGACGAACTGGGCGTTGGGGTCGCCCTGCGCGTCGAGGGTCAGCGGGCCGGTGAGCTGGGCGGAGGAGGTGTAGCGGTAGGCGCCGGCGGTCAGCACGAGGCCGCCGAGGTCGATGCCGGTGAGGTCGTCGGCGGGCGCGACCGGCTGGCCCGCGGCGTTGACGTAGGCCGTGGTCAGGTCGGCCTGCGCCTGGGCGGCGACGCCGTCGGCGGCGTGCGTGGCGCCGTTGACGACGGCCGGGGCGCCGAAGCCGACGAGCGCGGTGCCGGGGGCGACGCCGAGGTCGCCGTTGAGGACCGACGGCCCGGTGTTGGTCACCGCCTGCCCGCCGAGCGCGACGAAGGTCTTCGCGGTCCCGAGGTCGATCGTGGAGGCCCGCGCGGCGCCGGGCGCGGCGGCGCAGAGGAGCCCGACGGTCGTGGCCAGCGCGATGCGCGACCGACGTGCGGGACGGTGGGTGCGGCGGGACAAGGCGTCCCTCCTCGAGGGTGTGAGCGACCCTTGGGACGCTCCTCGAATCGCCGACGGCGGGCCGTCGAGCGGGGAGCGAGAGGTGGCTCGATGTCCCACCTGCATCGGCGAGAAGCTGAGGCTGCTTGAGCGTTCACGCGCGCCAACAGGGATCAAGGTTCCTGATCCACCTGTCGATACCGACCGAAGAACTTCATGCGTCACCCATGGAAACGGGGTCGCACGGCAGGGCCCCACGCCCGCCGACTCCTATGCGTAGAGGGTGAGCATCTTGATGCTGTCCACGGCCGATCGATCCCGTGTGCCGAAGGCGATCGTCCTGACCGAGCGCTGGCGCCGGTACCGGCGCGACGGCGAGCGCGAGGTCCGCGACCAGCTCGTCCTCGCCTACAGCCCGATCGTCAAGCACGTCGCGGGCCGCATCGCCTCGCGGATGCCGCCGCACGTCGACCTCGCCGACCTCGTCGCCTACGGCCTCGTGGGCCTCATCGACGCGGTGGAGCGCTACGACCCCGCCCGCGGGGTCAAGTTCGAGTCGTTCGCCGGCCTGCGCATCCGCGGCGCGATCCTCGACGCGATGCGCTCGCTCGACTGGGTCCCGCGCGCGGTCCGCGACGAGGCGCGCGAGTTCGAGCGCACGAGCGCCGACCTCCTCGTCCGCCTGCAGCGGCTGCCCACCGACGCGGAGACGGCGGAGGCGCTGGGGCTCGACAGCGACCAGTTCGAGGCGCTGCTGCTGCGCGTCGCCAACTCGCAGATGGTCGCCCTCGACCAGCCGTGGGGCTTCAACGGGACCGACACGGCGCCGACGACGCTCCTCGACTTCCTGCCCGACCCCGGCGCCACCGACCCGGCCGAGATCTCCGACAACGCGGACCTCGAGGAGCGGGTCGCCGTCGCGGTGACGCAGCTGACGGGCCGCGAGCAGACGATCCTCGCGCTCCGCTACCACCAGGACCTGACCTACGCCGAGATCGGCGAGGTCTTCGACGTGACCGAGTCCCGCATCAGCCAGATCCACACCAAGGCGATGCTGCACCTGCGCGTCCTGCTCGGCGGCGCCGCGGCCGCCGAGGACTGAGCCTCGGCGGCGCGCGGGCCGGCGCTAGCGCCGGCGCTTGGCGGAGCGCAGCCGCGTGTGCGTGACCTTCGGCGCGCCCTTGCCGCAGCCGCCGCGCGTGTAGCTGCGCACCGAGCGGGTGACCGAGCCGCGGTTGGTCGTGCTCACGACCGTGACGGTGAACCTGTCGGCGTGCGGCCGCGCGATCGTGATCGCGGTCAGCCTGCGGCCCTTGCGCGTGAGCGCCTTGGCCCCGGTCGCCTTGACCGTGACCTTCACCACGCGCTGGCCCTTGGCCGCGTGCAGGACGTAGCGGAGCTTCGCGGGCGGCGTGCAGGACGAGGTCGCCTTGACGGAGGACGCGGGCGTGGGCGTCGCCGCGGGCGCGGGCGCCGTCGCGCCGCCCGCCGCGCCCGCGCTCCCGCCCGCCGCGCCGCCACCGCCACCGCCACCGCCCGCCGCGGCCGGGTCCGCCGGGATCAGCGCCGAGCCCGGCGCCAGCGTCCGCAGGAACGCGGGCCCCTTCGGCGAGCCGAGGCCCGTCGAGTCGTCGTAGCCGGGCTGCGAGGTCAGCGTGCCGGTCTGGGCCGCGGTGCGCAGCAGCGTCTGCGTGCCGCCGCTCGCGTCGATCGCGTTGGTGTAGTTGGTGCGGACGACCGCGACCGGGGACGCCGGCGCGGTGATGTCGCGGAACGCGCCGCCGCCGCGCGCCGCGTAGAGCGCCGGGTTGGCGAAGCCGTGCGGCGCGCCCGCCGCCTGGTCGGCGAGCGCCATCATCCCCGCGAACAGGGGCGAGGAGAGCGACGTGCCGCCGATGCGGTACTCGCCGTAGTGCGTGTCGTCGCCCGGCAGCGGCAGGCTGAGCGGGTTCGCGGCCTGGTCGAAGTCCTCCGAGAGCCCCATCAGGAACCCGGAGTTCGGGTCGCCGAGCATCGCGACGTCGGGCGTCACGCGGCCGGGCACGGCGCCGCCGTCGACCTTGCCGTCGTCGCTCGTCCTGCCCTCCCAGTAGCGCGAGAACTTCTCGGGCACCGCGCCGGCCTGGTAGCTCGGCTGCGCGTAGGCCTGGCTCGTCCCGCCGCCGCCGCCCGAGTTGAACGTGCCGGGCGGGGCCGGCGACCACGCGCCGCCGGTCAGGGTGGAGGAGGACGTCCCCCAGTAGGTCTCGAAGCCGTAGCCGTCGTCGGCGCCCACCGCGAGCGTCGTGCCGCCGACCGAGGTGACGTAGGGCGAGTTGCCGCCCGCGTCGGTCGCGCGGTCGGCCGGGTTGGCGCCGCCGGCCGTCTCGTCGCCCGCGTCGCCGGAGGAGAAGTAGACGCCGATGCCCTCGGCGGCCGCCTGCTGCCAGATGGTGTCGCTGGTCGCGTCGGCGTCGTCGGTCGTGCCGCCGTAGGAGTTGGTGATGATCTGCGCGAGCTTGCCGGAGACCACGGCGTTCTGCGCGGTCTGCAGGTCCATGTTGAGCGCGGAGTCCGCGCCCTGGTAGACGATCGTCGCGCCCGGGGCCATCGTGTGCACGGCCTCGACGTCGAGCGTCTCCTCGCCCGCCCAGCCCTGCGGGTCCTGGACGTTGATGCCGCCGGCGACCGGGATGTCGGTCGGGATCGTCGGGCCCTCGGGGCTGTTCTCCTGGGCCAGGGTGTCGTGGAGCTCGATCTTCGGCGCGGGCAGCCCGTGCCGGCGGGAGTACTCGGTGGCGTCGGCGACGATGCTCGGCGAGGAGTAGGCGTCGATGATCGCGACGCGCTGGCCGCTGCCGTCGAGCCCGGCGGCGATCGCGTCCTTGACGCCGTAGGCGCCCTGGAGCTGCTGCGGCGTGTACCCGCAGGGGACGTCCGGCTGCTGCGCGCCGAAGGCCGCGGGCGCGCCGCTCGCGAACGAGGAGGCCCACGAGGTCGAGCACGGCGCGGCGTTGACGTAGGCCGGCGGCGGCGAGGCCTGGCCGTGGGCGACGTCGCCGGTGTCGAGGCCCGAGACGTCGGTGACGACGCCGGCCAGCGCGGCCGGGACCGACAGCGCGTGCGTGGGCGCCTGGACCGTCGCGCCGTCGAGCGCGAAGCGCGAGATGGTGGTGGAGAACGCGCGCTCGGCGCCGGCGACCGTGCCGGTCACCTCGACGTAGGCGCGGTTGCGCGGGACCGAGGCGACGCTGAGGCCGTTGGCGCGGGCGAAGTCCTCGACGCTGTCGACCGTCGCGTCCGTCGGCGCGAAGCGCGCCTCGAACGCCGACGGCGAGAGGTAGTGCCCGTACTCGGCGCTGCCGGGGTCGGAGACCGCCTCGATGAACGCGTCGAGGCCGGCCTGGTCGCGGTGCCGGAGCGTGATCAGCGCCCGGACCGGCGCCGTGTCGGGCGCGGCGCCGAGCGCGCGCGCCGTCCGGGTGTAGGCGGGCAGCGTGCCGGCCAGCGACGCGCGGGGCGCGGCGTGGGCGGCGGCCGGCGCGGCGAGCGCGCCCGCGGCGAGGGCCGTGAGCGCGAGGCGGGCGGGGAGGGAGGCGCGTGGGGATCGAGGCATCGTCACCGGCCACCAACGAGCCCGCGGCGCGGAACTTGCGCCATCCCTGCGCGAACCTCACGCGGGCGCCGCCGGCGCGCTCGTCCCGGTCGACGGCGGGCGGACCGCGGTCTAGTGTGGCCTCGTGCTTCGTCGCCTCGGTCACTGGTCCGCTGAGCATCGCCGCGCGGTCGCCGCGTTCTGGGTGGTCCTGGTCGTCGCGATCGGCGCGCTCGCCGGCGCGATCCACCGGCCGACGAACGACCAGTTCAACGTCCCGGGCACCGAGGCGCAGCGGGCGCTGGACCTGCTGAAGGCGAAGTTCCCGGGCGCGGGCGGGGCGACGGCGCGGCTCGTCTTCGCCGCGCCGGCCGGCAAGACGCTCGACGACCCGCGCTACAAGACGCTCGTGAACCCGACCGTCGCGCTGGCCGGGAAGGTTCCGCAGTCGGTCGCCAGCGGCAAGGCGTTCGCCGCGAGCCTGACCTTCTCGCGCGATCGCCGGATCGCGTTCGCCGATCTCCACTTCCTCGTCCCGGTGGCCGACCTGAAGGACTCGACCAAGGACGCGCTGCGCAAGGTGGGGGACCCGGCGCGCGCCGCGGGCCTCGACGTCGAGTTCTCCGGCGGCGTCACCGCGACCGCGGCGTCGACCAGCGGGAGCACCGAGCTGATCGGCCTCGTCGTCGCGCTCGTCATCCTGCTCATCACCTTCGGGACGCTCATCACCGCGCTGCTGCCGCTCGCCACCGCGCTCGTCGGCGTCGCGGTCGGGCTGCTCGGGATCTCGGCGCTGACCGGCGTCGCCGAGCTCAACTCGACGGCGCCGACGCTCGCGACGATGCTCGGCCTCGCCGTCGGGATCGACTACGCGCTGTTCATCGTCTCGCGCCACCGCGAGCAGCTCGCGCAGGGCGTCGAGGTCCGCGAGTCGATCGCCCGCGCGGTCGGCAGCGCGGGCGGCGCGGTCTGCTTCGCGGGCGCGACGGTCGTCATCGCGCTGGCCGGCATGCTGATCGTCGGGATCCCGTTCCTGTCGGTGATGGGCCTCGCCGCCGCGGGCACCGTGATCGTCGCGGTGCTCGTCGCGCTGACGCTCCTGCCCGCGCTGCTGGCCTTCGCCGGCGAGCGCGTCGCGCACGGCCGCCACCTCGGCGCGGGCCCGACGCTCGGCCACCGCTGGGTCCAGCACGTCACGCGCCGGCCCGCCGTCGCGATCCTCGGCGTGATCGTCGTGCTCGGGATCATCGCGATGCCCGTCACGAACATGCGGCTGGGCCTGCCCGACGACAGCAGCAAGCCCGCCAAGAGCACCGAGCGCAAGGCCTATGACCTGCTCACCGAGGGCTTCGGGCCGGGCTTCACCGGACCGCTGACCGTCGTCGGCGACGCGTCGAAGGCCAAGGACCCCAAGGCCGCGGCGACCGCGGCGGTCAAGGCGCTGGGGACGTTCCCCGACGTCGCGGCGGTCACCGACCCGGTCTTCAACGCCGACGGGAAGATCGGCATCGTGTCGGTCACGCCGCGCAGCGGGCCCGCATCGCAGAAGACGAAGGACCTCGTCCGGCTGATCCGCGCCCGCTCGCGCGACGCGGCCGAGCGCTACGGGATCACCGGCTACGTCACGGGTCGCACGGCCATCAACATCGACACCTCCGACAAGATCAGCTCCGGGCTGCCCGCGTTCCTGGTGGTGATCGTCGGCCTCGCGCTGGTGCTCCTGATGCTCGCCTTCCGCTCGATCGCCGTGCCCGTCAAGGCGGTGCTCGGCTTCCTGCTGACGATCGCCTCGGCGCTCGGGATCGCGACGTGGACCTTCCAGGAGGGCCACCTCTCCGGCCTGCTCGGGATCGAGACGGCGAGCCCGATCGTGAGCTTCTTGCCGGTGCTGCTGATCGCGATCCTCTTCGGGCTGGCCATGGACTACGAGGTCTTCCTGGTCACCCGGATGCGCGAGAGCCACCTGCGCGGCGAGGCGCCGACGGCCGCGGTCGTCAGCGGCTTCACCGCCTCGGCGCGCGTGGTGACCGCGGCGGCGTTGATCATGGTGTCGGTCTTCTCCGCGTTCGTCGCCGGCGACGACGTGGTGATCAAGTCCATCGCCTTCAGCCTGGCCTTCGGCGTGCTGGCCGACGCGTTCCTGGTCCGGATGACGCTGGTGCCCGCCGTGCTCGCCCTGCTGGGCGGGCGGGCGTGGACCCTGCCGGGGTGGCTGGACCGGCATCTGCCGCGGGTGGACATCGAAGGCGGCGATCCGGTCTAGAATGGTCGTGAGCACCCGGCCTCGGTGAGGGGCGGGGTGTGGGCAGGATGTCGATGAACGTCCGCGGCCTCGAGGGGTCCGCGGGCGGGCAGCGAGGTTCGACCATCCCGACGCCCTTGGAGGTCCCTGCCGCGATGATGTCCCGAACGCTCGTCGAGGCGGGTGCGGTCGAGGGCACGTTCTACGCCGAGGCGGCGGCCTGGATCGCCGAGGTGGCGGAGCGGACGGCCGTCGTCGTGGACGTCGGCGGCGGCTCAGGCGCCGCGGCCTGCGCGCTGGCGCGGGCGCTGCCCAAGGCCTACGTGGTGGTCGCGCACCGCGCGCGGCCCGCGCTGGAGCGCGCGCGTTCGCGGTCGGTGGCGGCGCGCGTGGCGGAGCGCCTGGAGACCTGCGAGTGCCGGCCCGGCGACGGCGTGCTCGAGGACGAGCCCGCCGACCTCGTCTGGGCGCGCGACCTCGTCCCGGACGCCGGCGGCGGCCCGTGGAGCCTGCGGCAGGCGGCGCAGCTGGTGCGCCCCGGCGGGCTGCTGGCCTGGGCCGAGGGCGGCCGCGCGACGCGGGTGCTCGACGACGACCTCGGCCTCGAGCGGCCGGGGCTGCTGCGCCGGCTGGAGGCGGCGGCCCGCGGCGAGGGCGCCGCTCTGGCGGTCGAGGAGATCGCGCGCGCGGGGCTGCGGACGCTGACGCGGCGCACGTTCCTGCTCGACGTGCCGGCGCCGCTGGGCGACGACGCCCGCGCCCACGTCGTGGCGACGCTGCGCCGGCTGCGCGCGGTGGCCGGGCACCGGCTCGACGCCGAGGACGCGCGCGCCCTCGACTGCCTGCTCGACCCGTTCGACCCGCGCTCGGCCTTCCACCGCGAGGCGCTCTTCTACCGCACGAGCCCGCGCGTGCACCTCGCCTACCGGGACTGAGCGGCGGCCGCGGAGGCGCTCGAGGCGGCGACCGCGCGGAGGCGCTCGAGGCTGCCGCGCAGCAGGCGCGAGACCTGCATCTGCGAGACGCCGACGAGCTCGCCGATCTCGGCCTGCGTCAGGTCCTCCGTGAAGCGCAGCTGCAGGATCCGGCGCTCGCGCAGCGGCAGGTGGGCCAGCAGCGTGTCGAGCGTCGCGCGCGCTTCGGCGGTCTCGAAGCCGTCGTCGGTGACGCCGAAGCGGCGGTCGAGGATCGTCGCGGTGGCGTCCTCCGCGCCGTCGGGGCCGGGCGGCGCCGACAGCGAGGTGAACGTCCGCGCGCTGAGCGCCTGGCGGGCGTCGAGGACGGCCTCGGCGTCGAGGCCGGTCTCCGCCGACAGCTCGGCCACCGTCGGCGCGCGGCCGAGCCGGCGCGAGAGCTCCGCGGAGGTCTTGTCGACGCTGAGCGCCTGCTCGAGCAGGTCGCGCGGCGGGCGGACGGCCCAGCCGCGGTCGCGGAAGTGGCGGCGCAGCTCGCCCGACATCGTCGGCAGCGCGTAGCTGCTGAACGCGATCTCGCGCTCGGGGTCGAAGCGGTCGATGGCCTTCAACAACCCGATGCTGGCGACCTGGAGCAGGTCGTCGAACGGCTCGGATCCGCGGGCGTACTGGCCCGCGGCGTAGCGGGCCAGCGGGAGGTAGCGGCGCACGAGGCGGTCGCGCAGCGCGGGGTCGCGGGTGCGGGCGTACTCGGCGAGGAGCGCGGTGTCGCGGGCGGCGGCATCGCGCGCGGGCGCAGGGGCCAGGGATGACAAGAGGGTGAGGCCTTCCAGGACGGCGGACGGAACGCGAACCTGAGAGCCTCGTGGGAGCCGGCCCGGCCACCTTCCCACGCTTCCTCGCAGAACCTCGAGAGGAGCGCCCGTGTCCGGCCGGGGGCCGGATCCGCGCGTTCCCTGTCACCCAGCGTACCCAGACGTCTGTCCTCGAACCACCAACCTGCCGCTCCTGGCGCGCACGCGGTGGTTGGCCCGCACGAGGGGCGGGAAGCTCGTTCGTCTATGGCCCGCACCACGCGACTCATCCCTGCCTCACCGGAGCGGATCTTCGAGGTCCTCTCCGACCCGGCGAGCTACGGCTACTGGGTGGTCGGCTCCGACACGATCCGCGACGCGGACGGGGCGTGGCCCGCGAAGGGGTCGCGCTTCCACCACCGCGTCGGCGTCGGCCCGATCAAGGTGAACGACAACACCGAGGTGCTGACCGTCGAGGCGCCGCGGCTGCTGCGGCTGCACGCCCGGGCGCGGCCGCTGTTCGGGACGGCGCTCGTGGAGCTGATGCTCGAGCGCCGCGGCGGCGGGACGCTCGTGACGATGGACGAGACGGCGGGCGACGTGCTGTCGCGCGTGGCGATCAACCCGCTGACCGATCCCCTCGTCAAGCGGCGCAACGACGTCTCGCTGCGGCGGCTGGAGGAGCTGGCGCTGGGGACCAAGACGGCGGAGCCGGTCGGCTAGCGCGCCTTCGCGAGCTCCTTCATGGAGGCCTTGAGCGCGGCCATGAGGTCCTGCGGGGGCTCGGGCTCGTCGTCCTGCTCGGGCGCCTCGATCGTGCGGTCCTTCTGCTTGTCCTTGATGACCTTGCGCAGGCGCTTGCGGTGCTCGTCGGCGTAGTTGGTGGGGTCGAAGTCCTGGCCGAGGGCCTCGATGAGCTTGACGGCCTGGTCGAGTGAGGCCTTGGCGGGCTTGCGGCCGCCGGCGTCGATGTCCTTGGTCGGGCGGACCTCGTCGGGGAAGAGCATGGTGGTGAGCGCGAGCAGGCCGTCGCGGGGGCGGACGGCGACGAGGTACTCCTTGCTGCGCAGGACGAAGCGGCCGAGCGCGACGCGGCCCGCGTCCTCCATCGCGTCGGTCAGCAGGCGGTAGGCGCGGCGCGGGCCCTCGGCCTCGCCGGTCGGGACGAGCCAGTAGGGGTGGTCGAAGAGGATCGGGTCGAGCTCCTCGGCGTCGACGAACGAGGCGATCTCGATCGTGCGGGTGCGACGCGGCGCGACCGCCTCGAGGTCGGCGTCGGTGAGGACGACCTGCTTGCCGGAGTCGAGCTCGTAGCCGTGGCGGATCTCCTCGTAGGGGACCTCGGCGTCCTCCTTGGCGCAGAAGCGCCGGACCTCGATGCGCGCGCCGTCGGGCTCGTGGAGCTGGTGGAAGTGGACGTCGAGGTCGCGCGCGGCGGAGAAGAGCGCGATCGGGACGTTGACGAGGCCGAAGCTCAGGGCGCCGGTCCAGAGGGAGCGGGGCATCAGGCCTTGGCCTTCGCCTTCTTGGGCTTGGCCTTGGCCTTGGCCTTGGCCTTCTTCCTGGCCTTGGGCTTCTTGTTGTCGTCCAGGCTCGCGCGCAGGGCGGCGAGGAGGTCGTCGGGCGGCTCGGTGTCCGGCGCGGGCCCGGGCTCGAGGTCCTCGCCCTTGGCCTTGGCCTCGATCGCGGCGAGCACGGCCTCGCGGTACTCGTCGTGGAGGCGGCCCGGCGTGAACGGCTCGTGGAGCGCGTCGATCAGGCGCTCGGCCATCTTGACCTCTTTGGCGTCGGGCTTGCGCGCGCGGCGCGGGACGTCGAGGTCCCCGGGCGCGACGAGCTCGTCGGCGAAGCGCATCGTGTGCAGCGCGAGCACGCGCTCGTAGGCGCGGATGGCGACGAGGTACTCGCGCTGGTGGAAGGTGAAGCGGCCGATGGCCGCGCGCCCGGTGCGCTCGAGCGCGTCGTGGAGGAGGCGGTAGGCGGCGGCGCCCTCCTCGCGCGCGCCCAGGAAGTAGGCCTTGGCGTAGTGCACCGGGTCGATGTCGGCCACGGGGACGAAGTGCTCGACGTCGATGATCCGCGAGCGCGAGCCGCCCGCGGCGTCGATCTCCTCCTTGTCGACGATCACCCAGCGGCCGTTGCTGAGCTCGTAGCCCTTGACGACCTCCTCGCGCGGGACCTCCTCGTCCTCCTTGGAGCAGAAGGTGCGGTGCTCGATGCGCGCGCCGTCCTCGAGGTGCACCTCGTGGAAGTGCACCGTCTTGGCCTCCACGGCGGAGTAGAGCTTGATCGGGACCGCGACGGCGCCGAAGGCGACGGTCCCGTTCCAGAGCGACCGCGGCATCGCTCAGCGCGGGACGCGGTCCAGCAGCTTGGCGTGCTCGGCGCGGGCGGCGGTCGCCTCGGCGGCCGCGGCGTCGCGCTGCTCGGCGAGGTCCTTCGCGCGCTGCTGCGCCTCGACGACCGCGACGGCCGCCTGGTCGGCCTCGGTGCCGAGGACCGCGGCGCGCTGCTCGAGCGCGGTCGCCCGCTGGTCGGCGGCCTCGGCCTCCGCGTCAAGGGCGATCCGCTCGCGGGCGGTCGTGTAGCGCTCGTCGGGGGCGTGCTCGCGGAGCGGCTGGCGGTAGTACCCGGTCGCCTCGTCCTCGATCTTCACGCTCATGGCGTCCGGCTCGTCGAGCGACGGCGCGTCCTTCACCTCGCTCTTGGCGTAGGAGATCGCGATGCTGCTCGGCGAGAGCGTCGCGCCCTCGAGCGGGAACAGGCTCGTCCGGCGGCCGAGCAGCCCCGTCGCGACGACCCCCAGCAACGGGCTCCCGTCCTCGGCGAACACGATGTCCTCCAACTTGCCGATCTTCTCGCCGTCGCGGTCGGTGACGGGCTGTCCGATCCAGTCTTCGACGCGGTCGATGTGGAGGGTCATGGTCGGGGGCCTACCCGCCGGGGGCCGGTCGCAGCGGCGGGATGGGCGAACCCGGCGCCCGGCCCGCCGTCCTCAGTCGGTGATGAAGGAGATCTGCCCGCCGGTCTCGAGCACCGCGAAGCGCACGTCGCGCAGCGAGCCGATCTGCGACTGGCGGGCCTCGGCGCCGAGCTCGTCGACCGTGATGCGCTGGCGCCGCAGCGCCTCGCGGCGGATCTCGCCGTTGGCGATCAGGACGATCGGCTCGCCCTCGAGCAGCGGGCGCAGGCGGCCGACGCGGAAGCTCAGGTAGCCGGTCGCGACGGTCAGGACGGCGAGCGTCGCGATGACCGTCGTCGTCCCCGTCAGCGAGTAGTCGCTCTGCGTCACGCCCTGCTGGACCATGTCGCCGATGACGACGAGCAGGATGACGTCGAACGGCTCCATCGAGCTCAGCTCGCGGCGGCCGACCGCGCGCGTGACGATCAGGATGAGGAAGAAGACGAAGGCGGTGCGGAGGACGAGGTCCATGGCTCAGGGGAGGATCGTGAGCGTGCGGCCGACGCGGGCCAGCGGGGCCTCCGCGTCGTCGAGCTCGAGGTCGTAGGAGCGGTGTCCGATGTTGGTGGGGTTGACCTGGAACTGCAGGCGGATGGTCCGCCGCTCGCCCGCGCGGAGCGCCGGGAAGCTGAGGACGACGTCGTCGCCGCGGGCCGTCGCGCCCTCGGCGTCGGGCGAGACCGAGTTGACCTGCATCCCCTCGACCCAGCCGTCGGCGAGCACGAGGCGGGGGTGGTCGATCGCGCGGCGCGCGGCGATCTCCACCTTCGACTCGAAGAGCAGGCCGCCGCGCACGACCTTCGGCGCGCGCAGCGACAGCGTCGCCGCCGGGCCCGCGGCCGACGAGCGGGTCGTGCGCTGGCCGAGGACGTCGAGCAGCGCGACCACGACGACGGCGGTGAAGACCGTCATGGCCGCGCGGCGCGCCCAGAGCCCGCGGCTCAGCGCGCGCGGCGGGTCGCCCTCGGCGAGGTCGCGGAAGAGCTCGGTCATCGGACCGCGAGGACTTCGGCGCGCGCGGGTCCGGACCTGCCGCCTGTCATCGTCCGCGGCGCATGGACGACACGCTGGTCCACCTGACCGTGATCCGCCACGGCGAGACGACGCTCAACGCCGCGGGCCGCTACACCGGCCAGCTCGACCCCCCACTCACGGCGCGCGGGCGGGAGCAGGCGCTGGCGCTCGCGCCGCTCGTGGCGGGCGCGTTCGACCGGCGCGTGCACTCCGGCGCGCGGCGCGCGGCGGACACGCTGCGGATCGCCTGCGCGGCCGCGGGCCTCGGCCACGATGTCCCGCTCATCGCGGACCCGCGCTGGCGCGAGCGCTCCTTCGGCGCGCTCGAGGGCGAGCCCGTCGGCGGCTGGACGCAGCCGCCCGACCTCGACGCCGCGCCGCCCGGGGGCGAGAGCTACCGCGTCCTGGGCCTGCGGGTCCTCGGCGCGCTGCAGGCGCTCCAGCTCGAGTCCGGGGAGCGCGGCGGCGCGCCGCTGCGCGTCCTGCTCTGCGCGCACTCCGGCGTCGTCCGGATGCTCACCGCGATCGCCGCCGACGCGCCCGACGCCGCCGCCGTGCTCGGCCCCGGCGCGGCCAACGGCGAGGCCCGCGAGCTCCACTACGCCGCGCCGCGCATGCCGAGGTTCCTCGCCACGTCGCCCGCCTCCTCGGCCGCCGCGAGCTGAGCGAGCGGCGGGCGCTCGAGCAGCGGGACGTCGCGCACCGCGCCGCCGTCCCACGGCTGGACGAGCCCGGCCGGGATCGCGTCGCCGCCGACCCGCGCGTGGACCGCGCAGAGCACCGCGAAGGCCATCCCGCCCAGCTCGCGCAGCGCCTGGTGGCGGTTCTGGCGCGTGCCGAGCTGCGTCTCGGCGAGGCCGTCGAGGCCGACGTGGCGCAGCGCGTCGACGAGCATCGCGATCTCGATCCCGTAGCCGACGGGGAACGGCAAGGCCTCCAACAACTCGCGGCGCGCGGCGGTCTCGCCCGCGAGCGGCTGCTCGAAGCCCGCGAGCTGCGGGAAGTGGAGGTTGAGCAGCGGGCGCGCCATCAGCTCGGTGACGCGGCCGCCCTCGGCGTCGCGCACCGTCGCGCCGTCGTCGAACGGCCGCGCGAACGCGCCCTTGACGAGCTGCACGCGCGGCTCCTCGAGCAGCGGCCCGAGCAGGCCGAGCAGGTGGAGCGGATCCGGGTCGGTGGTGTCGGCGTCGAGGAACGCGACGACGTCGCCGCTCGTCGCGTGGACGCCGCGCCACATCGCGTCGCCCTTGCCCTGCGCGAGGCCGTGCTCGGGGAGCAGGTCGTCCTGGGGGACGGCGCGCGCGCCGGCCGCTACGGCGCGGTCGATCGTGGCGTCGGTCGAGCGGCCGTCGACCACCAGCACGTCGTCGATCAACCCCAGCTCGACGTAGGGCATGACCGTCGTGCGCAGCACGCCGCCCACCGTCGCGGCGCAGTCGCGCGCGGGGACGACGACCGAGATGGTGGTCTCGCCCTTGGCCGCCAGCAGCCGCTCCGGCGTGAACGCGCGGCCGTCGTAGCGGCGGCGCGCGAGCCAGTCGCCGAGCTCGAGGTCGCGGGCCAGCCCGCGCGGCGCCCGGCCGCGAGTGCGGCCGGAGGTGCGGACGACGACGGCGTCGGAGCGCACGATCCGCCAACCGCCGGCGACCAGGCGGCGGCCGAAGCCCTCGTCCTCGAGCGCCGCGACGGGATCGATCCCGCCGACCGCGGCGTAGGCGCGCGCGGTCACGCCGAGCGAGGCGCCGGAGAAGAAGTGGTGCTGGGCGTCGGGGTCCTCGGCGCGCACGGCGGTGAGCCGCACGCCCGCGCGCTGCTCGCGGCGCAGCAGCGCGGCCGCGGGGAGCGACGCGACGTCGGCGGGGTCGAGCTCGATGCGCCCGCCGACCGCGTCGGCGCCCTGGCCGATCAGCGCGAGCTGCGCGGCGAGCCAGTCGGGCGCGACGGCGCTGTCGGCGTCGGTGCAGGCGATCAGGCCGAGCGGGTCGGTCTCCATCAGCCGCCGGCACGCGAGGTCCATCCCGTGGCGGCGCGCGGCGCCGACGCCCTCGCCCGGGCTCTGCTGGACGTCGAGGTCGAGCCCGGTCGCGTCGGCCGTCGCGCGGGCGACGCGCTCGGTGTCGTCGGTGCAGCGGTCGAGGACCAGGATGGTGGAGAACGGGACGTCGAGGCCGCGCTGGGCGGCGAGCGCGCGCAGGCAGCGGCCGACGTGCTCGGCCTCGTCCCGCGCGGGGATGACGACGATGGCGCGCAGGATGCTCATGGTGCGGTCGCTCCTTCGGCGATCAGCCGCTGGCCGGCCTCGTAGTCCGGGTCGCGGTCGTGGGTGAGGACGCCGACGCAGGTCCCGGCGTCGTCGGCGTACCAGGCGGTGAACGCGCCGTCGCCGTGGTCGACGAGGTGGGTGGTGGCGAAGCCGTCGCCCCACGCGGCGTACTTGAGGGTCTCGGTCCCGATCGTCGACCAGAAGCCCGGGACGGTGTCCCACGCGGCCTCGCGGCCCGCGGCCGTCCAGCCCGCGACCGCGCCCTGGGCGAGCGCGTCGCCCCAGTGCTCGACGTGCAGCGGCCGGCCCGCGAGCGCGTGCTCGGCGCGGCAGCAGTCGCCCGCGGCGAGGATCCGGGGCGCGCTCGTGCGCTGCGCGGCGTCGGTGAGGATCTCTCCGCCGTCGCGGTCGATCGCGAGGCTCGCGGTGCGGGCGAGCCGGACGTCCGGGGTCACGCCGGCGGCGAGCAGGACGAGGTCGGCGTCGAGCGCCGTGCCGTCGTCGAGGGTCGTGCGGAGGTGGTCGCCGATGGCGGTCAGCTCGCGCCCGTAGCGCGCGTCGACGCCGAGGTCGGCGAGCCAGCCCGCGAGGCGCGCCGCGACCTCGTCGCCGAGCCGCCGCGCCTGCGGCGCGGGCTCCTGCGTGACGAGCGTGACGGCGCAGCCGCGCAGCGTCAGCGAGGCGGCGGCCTCGCAGCCGATGAAGCCGGAGCCCAGGACGACCACGCGCGCGCCGGGGACGGCGTCGGCGCGCAGCGCGAGCGCGTCGGCGACCGTGCGCAGGAGGTGGACGCGCGGGCGGTCCGCGCCGGGGATGTCGGGCCGCAGCGGCTGCGCGCCGGTGGCCAGGACGCAGTGCTCGTAGGTGATGGACTCGCCGCCGGCGAGGCCCGCGCGGCGGTCCTTGGCGTGGAGGGCGAGCGCGCGGCCGTGGCGGACCGTGATGCCCTGGCGCTCGTACTCCGCGGGGTCGTCGGCCATCGGCAGCGACTCCGGGCCGACCTCGCTGCGCAGCAGCTCCTTGGAGAGCGGCGGGCGCTCGTACGGTGCGCGGCCCTCACCGGCGAGGAGGATGACGTCGCCGGCGCCGCCGGCCTCGCGGTAGGCCGTGGCCGCGGCGTGGCCGGCCGGCCCGCCGCCGACCACGAGCAGCGAGCAGGCGGTCATGCGTCGCGCTCCAGGACGTCGAGGCGGAAGCCCTCGGTGGGCGCGCCGCGGTCGAGGACGTGGAGGCCGGCGGTCGCCGCGAGCGCGGCGCCGACGTCGGCGGCCGAGCGGCAGAGGTCCGGCGCGCTGCCGAGCCAGTGGACGGCGACGAGCCGGGCGCCGGGCGCGAGCGCGGCGCCCGCGAGCCAGCCCAAGGTGGTGTGGAACGCGTCGTCGTCGAGGTAGTACAGGATCTCGCTCGCGACGACGAGGTCGAACGGGCCCGCGGGGAGGCCGGCGGGCAGCGCGGCGGTGCGGGCCTCGGCGTGGGGGAAGGGCCGCAGGCGGCGGGCGGCCTCGGCGACGGCGGTCGGCGCGCCGTCGAGCGCGAGCAGGCGCTCGCACCGCGGCGCGAGCTCGGCGGCGAGGACGCCGGTCCCGGCGCCGAGGTCGCAGGCGCTCGCGAACGGGCCGGGACCGCAGGCCTCCAGCGTCCGCGCGCGCTTCTCCGACTCATAGGGGTCGGTCGCCGTGCGCCACGGGTCCGGGTCCTCGCGGTAGCGCTCCTCGAAGGCGGCGGTCATCGGCGGTCCTCCAGCGCGGCGCGGCCGAGGCGCGTGAGGATCGGCTCGAGGCGGTGCTGGAGCAGGAAGAGGCGCAGGTCGCGCGCGGCGCGGTCGAGCGGCGCGCCGGAGGCGGGCGGGCGCGAGCCGGTCGCGCGCTCGGCCTCGTCGAGGATCGCGCGGGCGGCGTCGGCGATCGCGGTGCGCAGCTGGGTGGCGGCGCGCGCGGCCGTGTCCGCGTCGGTCGCGTCGTCGCTGAGCGTGGCCGCGGCGTCCTGCAGCCAGAGGCCGATCCCGTGCTGCCAGGTGAGCAGGCGGCCCGCGGCGAGGGCCTCGAGCTCGGAGGATTGCGGGCGCGCGGCGAGGTGGCGCAGCGCGTCCTCGACCGCCGCGTCGGCGGCGCCGGCCCAGGTCGAGGCGGTGCGCACGGCGTCGCGGGCGAACCACGGCTGCCGGGTCAGCGAGCCGGGCGGGCCGAGGATCGCGGGCACGGGCGCGCCGTGGAAGGTCACGCGGTGGCTGGCCGAGGAGCGCATGCCGTTGCCGCGGAACCAGCTGCGGTCGACCTCGACGGTCCCGGCGACGGTGAGGTCGACCCAGGCGGCCGAGGGCGGCTCCTTGCCGTCCGGGTCGCTGACGAGCACGAGCGCGCGGTGCAGGCCGCCGGCGCCGGAGCAGAAGACCTTCGTGCCGGAGATCGTGGCGCCGTCGAGGCGCGCGGGGGAGCCCTCCTCGGGGGCGGGGTCGGCGCCCCAGACGCCGGCGCGCAGGCGGCCGGCAGCGATCTCCGCGAGCTCGGCGTCGCGGAGCGCGCGCGGCGCCTGGACGCGCAGCCGCTCGACGGCGTTGAGGTGGCCGTCGAGGACGCGGGCGACGCCGGCGTCGGCGCGGGCGACGGCGCGCAGGAGGGCGAGCTCGTCGGCGTAGGTGGTGGTGCTGCCGGGGGCGGCCGTGAGCTGGGTGAGGCCGGCGCGCTCCAGCGCGGCGATCGCGTCCTCGGGGAAGCGGCCCGCGGGGTCGCGGTCGCGGTCGCGGTCGGCCGCGCCCGCGGCGACGATGGCGAGCGCGTCGGCGCGGCTGAGGCGCGCGGCGTCGTTGGCGGCGGGCGCGCTCACGCGAGCGCCTCCGGCTCGAGGCCGCGCGTGCGGGCGAGCGCGACGAGCGGGGCGACGAGCGCGACGGTCTCCGCGCAGCCGTCGCGCGTGGCGCCGGGGCCGAGGCCGTCGTGGGCCAGGACGACGGCGCCGCCGGCGATGTCCTCGTCGATCGCGGCGAGCATCTGCTCGGCGGTGTCGCCGCGCCAGTCGTGGGTGTCGGCGCTCCAGCCGACGACGCGCAGGCCGCGCGCCTCGGCGACCGGGCGCGTCCACTCGGCCTCGACGCCCCACGGCGTCCGCCAGACGCTCGGCTGCACGCCGAGGCCGTCGAGGACGGAGAGCGCGCGCTCGACGTCCGCCGCGCCCGCGGCGGCGTCGAGCTCGGTGTGGCGGACGTGCTCGTGGGCGTGCAGGCCGACGGCGTGGCCATCGTCGACCATCCGCTCGACGAGCGCGGGGTGGGCCGCCGCGCACGGGCCGAGGACGAAGAAGGTCGCACGGGCATCCGCGTCGCGCAGCGCATCGAGGACCGCGGGCGTCCAGACGGGATCGGGACCGTCGTCGAAGGTGAGGTGCACGAGGATCGCGCTACCCGCCCACCCGCGGCGGGACGCGCGGGTTGCGCGGGGGGAGGGGATCCGGGGCGGTGGTGTGCCGGTCGGGAGGGAGGGGCGGGCGGGCGCGGCGCGGGTGGTGCGCGGCGCGGCTGGCGCTCAGCGCGGGCGCCGGGTCGCTGCGCGCGGCGCGGGGCGGGGGGAGGTGCGCGGCGCGGCTGGCGCTCAGCGCGGCCGCCGGTCGCTGTGCGCGGCGGGGTCTGTCGGCACCCAGGGGAGTGAGGCGTAGCCGTGGCTCGCTGCGCCTGAGGTCGTCCGCGGGGGTCGGGGCGGGCGATTCGGGGCCGAACCGCAGACGGATGGCACATAGACGCTGAGATGCAACGTCCATGTGCCATCGATCGCACCTGACCCGCGATATGCGCGGGTTGGGTGCGATTCGCATCCAGGTGCTCGCGGAGCGCAGCTGGTTACGAACGACCCGCGATTCGGTGGCGAACCACCCGGGCCCGGACGCCCGCGGACGACGAACTCGCGCCGTGAGCCACGGCCACGCCTCACTCCCTGGGTGCCAACAGACCCCGCTGCGCACAGCGACCAACGGCCGCGCTGAGCGCCGGGCCGGTTGCGTCGCCCGCGGCCTGGCTGCGTTAAGCGCCGGGCCGGTTGCGTCGCCCGCGGCTTGGCTGTGTTGAGCGCCGGGCCGGTTGCGTCGCCCGCGGCTTGGCTGTGTTGAGCGCCGGGCCGTTTGCGTCGCCCGCGGCCTGGCTGCGTTGGGCGCCGCGTCGTTTGCGCCGCCGGCCGCCGGGCTGCGCTGAGTGCCGGGCCGTTTGCGTCGCCCTCCGCATGGCTGCGCTGAGCGTCGCGTCGTTGCGTCGCCCGCCGCCCGGCTGCGCTGAGCGCCTTCCCTGGCCGCCGCGTCCGCGCTGCGCCGCCTCGCTCCGGGCGCCGAGTCGTCGCCCGCGTGCGGCCGATGCGCCGCGCCCGCTGCGCGCCCCGCCGCCACCGGTCCGCGACCGAACATGCAGACCTCGCCCCAACGCGCCGATTCCCAGTGGAATGCCGCGTCGTCTCACGCTCCTGCCGCTCCTGCTGATCTTCGCGTTCGCTCCCGCCGCGCCCGCCGTGGCGCATCACCATCGTGGCTGGGACACCAGCGGCGACGGGCAGGTCGCGCCGGGTGACGAGCCGTACACCGACCCGGCGCCCGCGCCGCCCGCGCCGCCCACCGCACCCGCCACCACCACCGCGCCGCCCACCACCACCGTCCCGCCCACGACGCTCCCGCCCGCGACCCCCTGGCAGCCGGAGGACATCCTTCCGACCATCCCCGTCGTTCGCACCGTTCCCGGCAAGCTCGCGCAGCTTCGCCGCGATGGCCGTGCCGCCATCCCGCGTGGCGCGCCGAAGCGGGTTCAGGCGCTGATCGCCGCGGCGAACCGCATCGTCGGCAAGCCCTACAAGTGGGGTGGTGGGCACGCGAAGCTGGTGGATGCCGGCTACGACTGCTCGGGCGCGGTGAGCTACGCGTTGATCGGCGCGGGGCTGCTCGCCTCGCCGATGGTCAGCGGCACGCTGGCGCGCTGGGCGGCGCGGGGCGACGGGCGTTGGCTCTCGATCTACGCCAACAAGGGCCACGTCTACCTGGAGGTCGCCGGGTTGCGGCTCGACACGAGCCCCGTCGGCGACGGCACGCGGCTGGACGGCGTGCGCTGGCGGCCGGTCATCGGGCGCCGCGCGGGGTTCTCGGCCCGCCATCCGCTGGGCCTCTGACGCGAAGGATCCCGCGCCGAAGGATCCCGCCCCGCCCCGCAGGCCAGACCCCGCCCCGGAGGCCAGATCCCGCCCCGGGCGGGCAGGCCCGGGCGCCGGCGTCGCCGCCGGCGCCCGTGGTGCTAGCCCTTGACGGCCGTCTTGAACGCGCTCGCGGCGCTGAACTTCGGCGCCTTCGAGGCGGCGATGTCGATCGTCTCGCCGGTCTGCGGGTTGCGACCCTGACGAGCGGACCGCTCGGCCACGGTGAACTTGCCGAACCCAGCGACGGCGACCTCGTCGCCTGCCGCCACACGAGCGGAGACGATCTCGAAGACCGCCTCGACTGCGCGCTTGGCGTCGGCCCCGCTCAGCTCGGTCTGCTCGGCGACGAGCGCCGTGAGGTCCGTCTTGGTGATGTTGGCCATGAGGCTTCTCCTGTCTTTGCGCGGCGTGATGCCGGAATCAAGCTCGACAGGCTCGCAGACGGGGAGGCCGGAATGCGGCTCGGAGGCCGTTCTCCGCGCTATTTCCGTCAGCGCGCGGGCACCAAACGGCACGATCGGACCCCAAGAAGCCCGATCTGACGGGCTGTCAGCGGGTTTCCGGCAGCCCGTCCGGGCCGTCGCCGGGCATCAACCACGCGGACATCCGCTCCCTGCGGCCCAGCAGCGTGGCCCGCTGCAGCGCGCCCGTGCCGTAGCGGTCGCGGATCGCGTCCATGGTCGAGTCCAGCGCCGGCGGCGGCTGCCCGTCGACCGCCAGCTCGAGCTGGACGCCCGCCTCCGAGGCGCGCGAGAGGTTCGTGACCGAGAGCCCGAGCAGCGTGATCCCGCGCCGCCGGATCGTCTCCCGCTCGGCCGCCAGCAGCGCCCGCAGCGTCACGAGGACCGGCGCGGTCGCCGCCGTCGGGCGCGGCAGCGTCTTGGAGCGCGTCGCGCGGGTGAAGTCCCCGAAGCGCAGCCGCAGGACGACCGTGCGCCCGACGCGCCCGCCCTTGCGCAGCCGCCGCGTGACGCGGTCGACGAGCGCGATCGCGACCGCGTCGAGCTCCTCCGGCGTCCGCCGCCGCGACGCGCCCAGCGCGCTCTGCGACCCGACCGAGCGCCGCGCGTGCCCCGAGCGCACCCGCCGCGGGTCGCGGTTGTGGGAGATCGCGTGGAGCCTGCGGCCCGCCGCGCGCCCCAGGATCGTCATCAGCACGCCCTCCGGCAGCCCCGCGAGCTGGCCGACCGTGACGATCCCGTGCTCGCGCAGCCGCGCCTCGGTCGCGGGCCCGACGCCCCACAGCCGCCCGACCGGCAGCGGATGCAGGAACGCGAGCTCCGCGCCCGGCGCGATCGCCAGCAGCCCGTCCGGCTTCGCCGCGTTGCTCGCGACCTTCGCGAGGTGCTTGGTCGACGCGACGCCGACGCTGATCGGCAGCCCCACCTGCTCGCGGACCGTCCCGCGCAGCCGCCGCGCGATCGCCTCGGGACTCCCGCCGATCCGCTCCAGCCCGCGCACGTCGAGGAACGCCTCGTCGATCGAGACCACCTCGACCGTCGGCGCCGTCTCCTCGAAGATCGCGAAGACGTCCCTGCTCGCCTGCACGTAGGCCGAGAACCGCGGCGGCACGACGATCGCCTCCGGGCACAGCCGCCGCGCCTTCGTCCCGCCCATCGCCGAGCGCACGCCGCACGCCCGCGCCTCGTAGCTCGCCGCCAGCACCACGCCGCCGCCGACCAGCACCGGACGGCCGCGCAGCGCCGGGTCGTCCCGCTGCTCGACCGACGCGAAGAACGCGTCGAGGTCGGCGTGGAGGATGCAGGCGGCGGACACGAACACATGTTCGCATGACGACCGGCCGGAAGGCAAGCGCGCGACGTCCCGATCCGGCAGGATCCCGGCCCATGGCGCTGATCGCCGTCATCGTCGTCGTCGCCGGCCTCTGGGCGCTGTGGGAGCAGCGCGCCGGCCGGCCCGTGAACCACGAGCACGAGGAGCGCCAGGCGCGCCACGGCCGCCGCCTCGCGATCGCGTCCGGCGCCGCGCTGCTCGCGCTGGTCGCCGGCCTCGCGCTCGACGGCCTCGGCGTCGACGCGGCGGGCTGGATCGCGCTCGCCGCCGTCGCCGCGCTCCTCGTCGTCTTCTACGTCGGCCCCTGGCTCGGCCCGCGCCGCCGCCGCTAGCGGATCCCCAGCGCGGTCACCTGCCGCTCGACGTACGGCCCGAGCGTCGCGGAGAACACCGAGGTCAGGTGGTGGATGTCCTTGTAGACGAGCGCGCCGCCGATGACCGGGAAGCACGAGCGCCGGTCGCAGAGCAGCCGCGTGAGGTCGATCGTGCGCACGCGCGGATCCCCGACGTGCGCGGCGGCCACGGCCGCCGGATCGCGGGGCAGCGCGCGGGCGCGGGGCTGGGCGCAGGCGCGGCCCGCGTCGGCGTGGTGGTCGAGCGCGCGCTGCACGCAGCCGAGCGTCGCGGAGCGCATCTGCGGGTTGTCGCGGAAGACCAGGACGTGGTGGACCGAGGCGGGCAGCGCGGTCCAGGCGTGCTGGTAGCCGCGGACCTGCGCCTCCCACTCGGTCCGCCCGCGCGGCGCGACGACCGTCGCCGTCGCGTGCTCGCCGAAGAAGATCGTGTCGACCTCCGGATGCTTGCCCAGCCACGTCTTCAGCTGCGCCTTCCACTGCACGCACTCGGTCCGCGCCGGCTCGGGGATGATCGCCGTGCCCGCCGAGTACGGGCAGCTCGTGTGCGTGATCGAGAGCCCGCGCCAGCCGCGCGCCTTCACCACCGCGTCGAGCGCCGAGCGCCAGTGCGAGGCGTGGCTGTCGCCGATCAGCGCGACCGTCCGGACCCCGGGCGCCGCCGCGGCGCCGAACGCGCAGACGCGCAGCCGGCCGCTCGACTCGACGACCTTGCACGGCGCGTTGTCCATCTTCGGCGCCTGCACCGGCGTCGGGACGACCGTCCGCGTCAGCTTCGCGTTGACGCACGTGCGCCGCGGGTCGCGCGCCGCCGCGCCGAAGCACTTCGGCTTGTGCGCGAGCGTGCGCCGCGTGACCTGCGCGTCGTGGTGGATCTCGGCCTGGACGTGGTGCGTGCCGAGGTCGGTGAGCGCGAGCAGCGAGAGGCTCGCGGTCGCGGCGGCGACGAAGGTCCAGCGCGCGCGGTGGCGCGTCAGGACGCGGGCGCGCCGGACCGGGTCCTCGATCAGCGCCTTGGAGAGCAGGGACAGGAGCAGGGTGAGCATGAGGATCCCCAGTCGGGTCGGGGTGTCGAGGTCGTGGTGCAGCGCGTAGGGCGCGAGGACGATGAGCGGCCAGTGCCAGAGGTAGACGGAGTAGGAGAGGTCGCCGAGGCGCTGGAGCGGCGCGAGGCGCAGCAGCGGCGTCGGCGCGCCGGCCGCGCCCGGCGCGCCCGCCCGGATGACCGCGACCGCGCCCAGGACCGGCAGCGCCGCGGCGAGGCCCGGGAACGGCGTGGCGTTGGTGTAGGCGAACGCGGCGACGCCGATCGCGGCGAGGCCGATCCACGACAACAGGCCGCGGACCCAGGCGGGAGAGCGCTCGCGCTGGGGCAGGAGCGCGAGCAGCGCGCCCGCGCCGAGCTCCCAGCCGCGCGTCGTCGTGGCGAAGTAGGCGTCGGCCGGATGGGAGCGCGTGTGGGCGATCCCGTAGGCGAGCGAGACGGCCGTGATCGACCCGAGCGCGCCGAGGAGGACCAGGCGGCGCCTGCGGTCGGAGCGCCCGCGCGTCGCGAGCACCGCGCCGAGGATCACGAGCGGCCACACGAGGTAGAACTGCTCCTCGACGGCCAGCGACCAGAAGTGCTGGACCGGCGACGGGCCGTCGGAGGCGTGGAGGTAGTCGACCGCCTGCGCCGCGAGGTGCCAGTTCTGGACGTACAACGTGCTCGCCCGGAAGTCGCCGAAGAAGCGCCCCCAGTCGGTGACCGGGACGAGCAGCGCGGTCGCGAGCGCGCACGCGCCGACGACGGTGAGCGCGGCGGGCAGGATCCGCCGCGCCCGGCGCGCCCAGAAGTCCCGCAGCGAGACCCGGCCGCTCGCCTCGACCTCGCGCAGCAGCAGCGTCGTGATGAGGAAGCCGGAGATCGCGAAGAAGACGTCGACGCCGACGAAGCCGCCGGGAACGGCGGACGGCCAGAGGTGCCAGGCGACGACGAGGCTCACGGCGAGCGCGCGCAGCGCCTGGATCTCGGGGCGGATCCCGTGGGCGGGCGCGCCGGCCGCGGCCGCGCCGGCCTGCGCCGAGCGCGCGTGACGCGGCGTGGCGCCGGTGCCGGGATGGGCGAAGCGGAGGGCGGTGAGATCCATCGTGGTGATGGAACGGGCGCAACGGCCCATTGGTCTCGCGATACCGATCTGTATCGTGCTGCCGATGCGGTCGCTGACCTACGCCGGACCGCGCCGGCTGGAGTGGCGCGAGGCCCCCGAACCCCGGCTCGCGGGCGACGGCGAGGCGATCGTCCGCCACGTCGCCGTGGCCACGTGCGACCTCGACGCGATGATCGTCGCGGGCGCCTCGCCCTTCCCGGCGCCGTTCGCGCTCGGACACGAGGGCGTCGCCGAGGTCCTCGACGTCGGCGACGGCGTCACCACCGTCAGGCCCGGCGACCGCGTCCTCGTCCCGTTCCAGATCAGCTGCGGCACGTGCGCCGCCTGCGCCGCGGGGCGGACCGGGAACTGCGAGACCGTCCCGCTCGGCCAGACCTACGGCTTCGGCTTCGGCGAGGAGCAGACGCGCTGGGGCGGCTTCCTGTCCGACGCGGTCAACGTGCCGTTCGCCGACGCGATGCTCGTGCGGATCCCCGACGGCCTCGCGCCGGAGATCGCCGCGGGCGCCTCGGACAACATCACCGACGCCTACCGCGCGGTCGCGCCGCAGCTCGCCGCGCGCCCCGGCGCGCCGGTGCTCGTCGTCGGCGGCGCGCTCTCCGGATCGATCGGCCTCTACGCCGTCGCCCAGGCGCGCGCGTTGGGCTCGCCCGACGTGCTCTACGTCGACCCCGACCCGGGCCGCCGCGCGATCGCCGAGGGCTACGGCGCGCGCACGCTGGAGGAGATCCCCGACCGCCTCGACGCGCGCTTCCCGATCGCGGTCGACGCCAACGGCACGCGCGAGGGCCTCGCGCTCGCGCTCGGCAGCCTCGACCGCGACGGCGTCTGCACGAGCACCGCGATCTACTTCGACCCCGCGACGATCCCGCCGTTCCCGCTGCTGCCGCTCTACGTCATGGGCGCGACGTTCCTCACCGGCCGGATCCACGCGCGCCGCGACGCGCCCGCGGTCCTCGACCTGCTGGCGGAGGGGACGGTCGACGTCGCGCCCGTCACCACGCGCGTCGTCCCCTTCGACGACGCCGCCGAGGCGCTGGCCGAGTCCTACACGAAGCTCCTCTTCACGCGGTGAGCGCAGGGCGCGAGCGGGTGCTCGCCGCGGCCTCGCGGCTCTTCGCGCGCGAGGGGATCCGCGCGGTCGGCGTCGACCGCATCGCCGCCGAGGCGGAGGTGGGGAAGATGACGCTCTACCGCCACTTCGCGACCAAGGACGACCTCGTGGTCGCGGTGCTCGAGGGGCGCGACGGGCCCGCGCGCGCGGCGCTGCGCGCCGCGATGGAGCACGCGGGCGAGGACCCCCGCGCCCGCCTCCTCGCGCCGTTCGCGATGCTCGAGCCGTGGTTCGCGAGCCGCGGCTTCCGGGGCTGCCCGTTCATGAACGCGAGCCTCGAGCTCCACGACCCCGGCCACCCGGCGCGCGCGGTCGCGCGCCGGCACAAGGCGGCGACGCGCGACGCGTTCGCGCAGGCCGCCCGCGCCCTCCCCGGCGTCGGGGACGCGGGCGCCGAGGCCCTCGCCGACCAGCTCGCGCTGCTCTTCGACGGCGCCATCGCCCAGGCCCAGATGCGCGACCCGCAGGCGGTCGCGCGCGCCGCCCTCGCGGCGGCGACCGCGCTCACGCGTCCAGCGCGCGATCCAGGTTGATCGCCGCGCTGATCAGCGCGAGGTGCGTGAAGGCCTGCGGGAAGTTGCCGAGCTGGTCGCCGGTCCGGCCGATCTGCTCGGCGTAGAGCCCGACGTGGTTGGCGTAGGTGAACATCTTCTCCAGCGCCACCCGCGCCTGCTCCAGCCGCCCCGCGCGCGTCAGCGCCTCGACGTACCAGAAGGAGCAGATCGAGAGCGTGCCCTCCTCGCCGTCGAGGCCGTCCGGCGTGAGGTCCGGGTCGTAGCGGTAGACGAGGCTGTCGGAGACCAGCTCCCCGGCGATCGCGTCGAGCGTGGAGAGGAACTTCGGGTCGGCGGGGGAGATGAACTTGACCATGGGCATCAACAACAGCGAGGCGTCGAGCGCGTCCGAGCCGTAGTGCTGGACGAACGCCCCGCGCTCCTCGTCGTAGCCGCGCTCCATGATCTGGCGGTAGATCGCGTCGCGCGTGTCCATCCAGCGCCCGAGGTCGGCGGGCAGCCCGCGCTGGCGCGCCATCCGGATCGAGCGCTCGACCGCGACCCAGCACATGAGCCGCGAGTAGGTGTGGTCCTTGCGCCCGGCGCGCGTCTCCCAGATCCCCTCGTCCTCCTGGTCCCAGCTCGCGCAGACCCAGTCGACGATGCGCGTGAGGTCGTCCCACGTCGCGCTGGAGATCGGCAGCCCGTGCTTGTTGTACAGGTAGACCGAGTCCACCACCTCGCCGTAGATGTCGAGCTGGAGCTGGCCGGAGGCGTCGTTGCCGACGCGCACCGGCGTCGAGCCGCGGTGGCCGCCCAGGTGGTCGAGCGTCTGCTCGGGCACCGAGCGCTTCCCGTCCAAGTCGTAGAGCACCGACAGCGGGCCGGACGCGTCGTCGTCGCCGTCGGCCTCGCGCAGCCGGTCGGTGAGCCAGCCGACGAAGCCGCGCGCCTCGTCGAGGAAGCCGAGCCGCAGCAGCGCGTAGGCCGAGAACGCGGCGTCGCGCGACCAGACGTGGCGGTAGTCCCAGTTGCGCTCGCCGCCGACGTGCTCGGGCAGGCTCGCGGTCGGCGCGGCGAGGATCGCGCCCGACGGGCGGTGGGTCAGGAGCTTCAGCGTGAGCGCCGAGCGCTGCACCATCTCGCGCCAGCGGCCGGTGTAGGTCGACTGCGCGAGCCAGCCGCGCCAGAAGGCGACGGTCGCGTCGAAGAGCGCGCCGGCGCGCTCGGGGTCGAGGTCGCCGTCGGGCTCGAGCGCGAGCGTGAACGCGGCGACGTCGCCCTCCTCGAGCGAGAACGTCGCCGTCGTCTCCTCCTCGCCCTCGTCGAGCTCGACGGTCGCGCGCAGCCGCAGCCCGTCGAAGCCGGACGCGCGGCCGTAGTCCGGGCGCGGCCGGACCTCGGTGCGGAGCTCCATCGCGCCGCGCACCGCGACGACGCGGCGGACCACGCCGCGCGGCGGCGTGCCGTCCTCCGCGCCGACCGGCAGGAAGTCCTGCACCTCGACCACGCCGTCCTCGGTGAGGAAGCGCGTGATCAGGACGTTCGAGTCGGGGAAGTAGAACTGGTGCGTGGTCGAGACGTCGCAGGTCGGCGCCATCCGCCAGTGCCCGCCGCGCTCGGCGTCGAGCAGCGCGCCGAAGACGCTCGGCGCGTCGAAGCGCGGGACGCAGAGCCAGTCGATCGTGCCGTCCTTGGCGACGAGCGCCGCGGTCTGCAGGTCGCCGATCAGCCCGTGGTCGGCGATCGCGGCCTCAGGCATCCTCGGGCAGCCGCCAGCCGATCGGGTCCGCCAGGGCGGTCGCGGCCTCCGGGCCCCACGAGCCCTTGTCGTAGGACAACGGCTCCGGCGGGTCCTCGAGCAGCGGCGCCGCGCAGGCCCACAGCCGCTCCACCTCGTCGGCGCGCGTGAAGAGGAGGTGGTCGCCGAGCATGACGTCGTGGAACAGGCGCTCGTAGGCCTCGAGGCCGTGCTCGTTGAGGACGCGCTCGACGTCGAGCGTCAGCGGCGCGCGCGTGACCTCCGAGGTCGGGCCCGGCACCTTCACCAGCAGGTCGACGGCGATGTGCGGGTCGTCGAGCAGCTCGAAGGTCAGCTCGTTGGGCCGGTGGCTGCCGTCGAAGATGTCGTGCTCGGGGCGCTTGAGCGTGATCGTCACCACGCGGCGCGTCTCGGCCATCGCCTTGCCGGTGCGCAGCAGGAACGGCACGCCGCGCCAGCGGTCGTTGTCGACGGCGACCTTCAGCGCGACGAACGTCTCGACCGTCGAGTCGTCGTCCACGCCGTCCTCCTCGCGGTAGCCCGCGAACTGGCCGTAGACCGCGTCGCCGGGCTGGAACGGCTGGACGTCGGCGAAGACCGCGGCCTTCGCGTCGCGCAGGTGGCCCGCGTCGAGGCTGTCGGGCGCTTCCATCGCGACGAAGCCGAGGATCTGGCTGAGGTGCGTGACCACCATGTCGCGGAACGCGCCGGTCTCCTCGTAGAACGAGCCGCGCCCCTCCAGGCCCAGCTCCTCGGGGATGTCGATCTGGACGGCGGCGACGTGCTCGCGGTTCCAGATCGGCTCGAAGAGGCCGTTGGCGAAGCGCAGCGCGAGGATGTCGAGCGCCGCCTCCTTGCCGAGGAAGTGGTCGATGCGGAAGATCGCGTCCTCCTCGACGTGCTCGTGCAGCGCGGCGTTGAGCGCCTTCGCGCTCTCGAGGTCCGAGCCGAACGGCTTCTCCATCACGATGCGCGCGCGGTCGGTCGAGAGGCCGGTCTCGGCGAGCATGCCGACCATCGGCTTCATCGCCGACGGCGGGACCGAGAGGTAGAGCAGCGTGCGCGAGTCCTCGCCCAGCTCCTCGCGCGCGTCCTGCACGGCCTTCGCGAGGTCGGCGCCGTCCTCGGCGGAGGAGACGACGAACGACAGGCGCCGCGCGAAGTCCTCCCACGCCTCGTCGGTGAGGTCGTCCTTCGCATGCTCCTCGAGCGCCTTGCGCACTTCGTCGGTGAACTCGCCGTCGGGCGCGTGGCGGCCGGAGCCGACGATCCGGAACTCGTCGGGCATCAGGCCGACCTGGGCGAGCCGGTAGAGGCCGGGGAGCAGCTTGCGCTTGGCGAGGTCGCCGCGGGCACCGAAGAGGACGAGGACGTGGGGATCCAGGGCAGGGGAGGGGGGCACGGTCGCTGCTGTACCCGCCGAGCGCGAGAGGTGATCTACTGAAGGGAGACATGGACGGCTTGGTGCGCGTGCTGGAGGTCGACCCCGACCTCGGACAAGGGCTCGACTCGCAGGGGTTCGCGGCGGCGAGCCGCGAGCTGGTCGCCGACACGCTGGACGTCGCGCGTGGCGTGTGGGAGCTCGACCCCGCCTGGGCCGCGACCGGCGCCGTGCTGGGGCTGCTGATCCTCGCGGGCGTCCTGGCGCGCGACCTCATCGTCGGCCGGCGGCGGTCGCTCGAGATCCTCGGCCCGGGCGACATCGTCCGGCCCTGGCCCGAGGACCGCCACGTCGGCACCGCGGACCTCGACCTGCGCTTCAGCGCCCTGGAGCCCGTGCGCTTCGCCGCGCTCGACGCGCAGTTCGCCACGCGCGCCGTGCGCTACCCGGGCGTCATCAGCCAGGTGACCGGCCGCGTGATGGGCCGCGCGACGAGCGCGTCGCTGCGCCTGCTCGTCCACCAGGTCGTGCGGATCGACGACCGCGTGCTCGTCTCGCTGTGGGGCCTCGCGGAGCGCTTCGGCCGCGTCACGCCCGACGGCGTCCTGATGCCCGTGCCGATCAACCACACCATGATGGCCCGCTTCGTCGGCGCCCAGCGCCCGACGGTCAGCCAGGCCGTCGGCGAGCTCACGCGCCGCGGCGAGGTCGAGCGCCTCGACGGCGGCGGCTGGCTGCTCAAGGGCGACTTCCCCGAGCACGTGCTGCCGGGCGTCCGCACCGCGAACGGCAACGGCAACGGCAACGGCGCCGGCGCCGGCGGCAACGGCACGCGCGCCTCAGGCTGAGCCCAGCTCCACGCGCAGGCGGCTGATCCGCAGGCCGTCGAGCTCGGCGACGCGCAGCCCGACGCCGTCGATGCGGACCGCGTCGCCGACCGTCGGCCGGCGGCCCAGCTCGTCGAAGACCAGGCCCGCGAGCGTGCGCGCGCTGCGCTGCGGCAGGGTCGTCCCGACCTCCTCGTTGAAGTCGTCGATCGTCATCGACCCGGCGACCTCGACGGTCTGCTCGTCGACGCGGTGGAGCGTCGCGTCGGGCAGGTCGAACTCGTCCTCGATCTCGCCGACGATCTCCTCCAGGACGTCCTCCAGCGCGACGATGCCGGCGGTCGCGCCGTACTCGTCGACGACGACCGCGAGCTGCTGGCGCTGCTCGCGGAGCTCGCGCAGCAGCGCGCCGACGTCCTTGGTCTCCGGCACCACGAGCGCGGGCCGGACGAGGTCGGCGATCGTCTCCACGCCCGCGCGGCGGCCGCGCGCGGCGGCGACGAGGTCGGGCAGGACGACCACCCCGAGGACGTGGTCGAGGCCGCCCTCGGCCACGGGGTAGCGGCCGTGCGGCGTGTCGAGGGCGGCGTCGAGCGCCGCGTCGGGATGCAGCGACGCCTCGAGCCAGACCGCCTCCGACGCCGGGACCATGATGTCGCGGACCTCGCGCGTGGCGAAGTCGAAGATGTTGTGCAGCAGCTCCTCCTGCGCGCGCGGGATGACGCCGGACTCCTCGGCCTCGTCGACTAGCGCGCGCAGCTCGTCGGCCGAGCGGATCGACTCGCCCGCGACGATCTCGGTGACGCCGAACGGCCTGAGCACGACCTCGGCGGAGCGCTCGAGGACGAAGACGACCGGCGCGAGCACGCGCGAGACCATCTCGATCGGCCGCGCGACGATCCGGGCGAGCGTCTCGGCGCGGTCGAGCGTCAGCGCCTTCGGGACCAGCTCGCCGAAGAGCACCGACAGGTAGGTGACGATCGTGAACGCGATGACGATCGCGAGCCACGCCGGGATCGCGTCGCCGAGCAGCCCGCGGACGAGCGGCTCGCTCAGCGCGCCGGTGGCGATCCCGAGCGCGGTGATGCCGACCTGGACCGTCGAGATCACGCGCACCGGGTCGTCCATCAGCCGCAGCGCGGCCTGGGCGCTGCGGCTCCCGGCCTCGGCGTCCGGCTGCAGCCCCGAGCGCCGCGCCGTGACGACCGCGAACTCGCCGATGACGAAGAACGCGTTGGCGCCGATGAGCGCGAGGACCGCGAGGATCCGGAGGAGGTCGTCCATGTGGGGCCGGATGGTCGCAGAGGCGCGACCGGCCGCCTCCGCCGGCGGCCGGTCTACCTCTCTCGCTCCTCCTCCGGCGGCGCCCGCCGCCGGCCTCGCCGGGACACGAGGCGGCGGCGCCAATGCGGCGCCCGCGCGACGCTAGAGCGCGCCGCCGGTCGCGCGCATCCTCCCGAAGGCTGATCTCCGCTCATCCCTTTGGCCGGTCTGCACACGGTCCCGAGTGCGCCGGGACGCCGGGAAACGGCGTAGGTTCCAGATCGTGGAGCCGGTGCACGTGCTGGTCGTCGACGACCTTCCCGCCTCGCGCGGGCTCGCCGCGATCTGGTTGAGCGACGGCCTCGGCGGCGGCGTCGAGGTGGTGGAGGCGGCGACGCTCGCGGAGATGCGCGCCGCCTGGGCGGCGCGGCGGCCCGACGTCGTCGTGCTCGACCAGCGGCTGCCCGACGGCGAGGGCCTCGACGGCGCGCGCGAGCTGCTGGCCGAGGACCCCGACGCCGCGATCATCCTGCTCACGGGGATGGCGGACCCCGCGCTCGACCAGGAGGCCGAGCGCGCCGGCGTCACCGACTTCCTCGTCAAGCACGAGATCGACGGGCCGATGCTCGCGCGCACCGTGCGCTACGCGCTGCGCCGCCGCGAGGACCGCCGCAGGCTGCGCCGCTCCGAGGAGCGCTACCGCAACCTCGTCAAGGAGCTTCCGGACACGGGCGTGCTCGTCGTCGACGAGCAGCTGCGGTTCGTGATGGTCGCGGGCGCCGCGCTGGAGCAGGCCGGCCACGACACCGAGGCGATGGTCGGCCGCAGCGTCGAGGACGTCCTGGCCGCCGCCGACCGCCTCGACCTGCTGGACGACTACCGCGCGGCGCTGGCCGGCGTCTCGCGCGTGCGGGAGACCACCTCGCCCGACGGCCGCACCTACCGCACCGCGTTCCGCCCGCTCGGCGCGGAGGCGATGGCGGTCACCTTCGACATCACCGAGCAGCTCGCGCAGGCCGCCGAGCTGCAGCGCGCGCAGGCGCTGGCGTCGACCGGCTCGTGGCACTGGGACGCGGCCACGCAGGAGATGACCTGGTCGCCCGAGCTCTGCCGGATCTACGGCCTTGACCCCTCGCGGCCGCTGCCCGCCTACGCCGACTACCTCGTCGCCCACGTCGCCGAGCCCGACCGCGCGCGGCTGACCGCGGTGACGCGCGGCGCGATGCTCGACGGCCAGGACGCCGACCTCGAGATGGAGATCGTGCGCACCGACGGCACGCGCCGCACGCTGCACTCGCGCGTGCGGCCGGTCAAGGGCGCCGACGGGCGGACCGTCCGGATCGAGGGCATCAGCCAGGACGTCACCGAGCTGCGCGCCGCCGACCGCGCCCGCTACGCCGCCGAGCAGCGCTTCGAGGTCGCCTTCGACCGCGCGCCCAACGGCATGTTCCTGGCCGACCGCGCCGGGCGCTTCCTGCGCGTCAACGCGGCGCTGGGCGAGCTCAGCGGCTTCACGCGCGAGGAGCTGCTCGCGCAGGGGCCGCTGGAGGTCGTCCACCCCGACGACGTCGCGTCGGTCGGCGCGGCGCTGGAGGCGATGCGCGACGGCGACGTCCGGCTCGACCACCGGCTCGCGCACCGCGACGGGCGCGCGGTCTGGGTCTCGGTGAGCGCGACGCTCGTGCGCGACGAGGACGGCGAGCCGCTCTACGTCCTCGGCCAGATGCAGGACGTCACCGAGCGGCGGGAGTACGAGGAGCGGCTGCGCCACCTCGCCGACCACGACCCGCTCACCGGGCTGCTCAACCGCCGCGGCTTCGAGCGGGCGCTCGAGGCGCACGTCGCCCGGACGCGGCGCTACGGCCCGGCCGGCGCGCTGCTGGTGGTCGACCTCGACGGGTTCAAGGACGTCAACGACACGCTCGGGCACCACGCGGGCGACCAGCTGATCGTCGCGTGCGCCGCCGCGCTGCGCGAGCGGCTGCGGGAGACCGACGTGCTCGCGCGCCTCGGCGGCGACGAGTTCGCGGTCCTGCTGCCGGTCGAGACGGCGCCGGAGGCCGCGGTCGTCGCGCAGGCGCTCGTGGACGTCGTGCGCGAGCGCGCGACCGGCTTCGGCGGCCGGCGGGCGGGCGACGTCACCGCGTCGATCGGCGTCGCGGTGGTGGACGCGGCGACGGCCGGCGGCGGCGAGCTGATGGTCGGCGCCGACCTCGCGATGTACGAGGCCAAGGAGGCGGGGCGCGACCAGTTCGCCGTCTACCGCGCCGGGGACGACACGCGCCGGCCGCGCGTCCGCGCGCAGCTGGCGTGGCTGCAGCGGATCGACCGCGCGCTGGCCGAGGGCCGGCTGCTCCTGCACGCGCAGCCGATCGTCGACCTGCGCACGCGGGCGACCGTGCGGCACGAGCTGCTGCTGCGGATGGTCGGCGACGACGGCGAGCCGATCCTGCCGCGGACGTTCCTGCCCGCGGCCGAGCGCTTCGGGACGATCGTGGCGATCGACCGCTGGGTGATGGGCCAGGCGATCGCGGCGATGGGGCGCGCCGTCGCGGCGGGCGGGCGCCTGCCGCTGTCGGTGAACGTCTCGGCGCGGTCGGCGGCCGACCCCGAGCTGCTCGCGCTGATCGAGGGCGGCCTGGCCGCGGCGGGCGTCGCGCCCGCCGACCTCGTCATCGAGCTGGCGGAGACCGCCGCGGTCGCCGACATCCCGCGCGCGCGGGACTTCGCCACGGCGCTGCGCGCGCTCGGGTGCGGCTTCGCGCTCGACGACTTCGGCGCGGGCTTCGGCTCGTTCTCCTACTTGAAGGACCTGCCGTTCGACGTGCTGAAGATCGACGGCGAGTTCGTCGCGCAGGCCGGGAGCAACCAGACCGACCGCCTCGTGATCTCGGCGGTGACCGGGATCGCGCACGGGCTGGGGAAGGCGACGGTCGCCGAGTTCGTCGAGGACGGGCCGCTGGTCGAGCTGCTGCTCGAGCACGGCGTCGACTTCGGGCAAGGCCATCATCTCGGCCGGCCCGCGCCGCTGGAGGAGCTGCTGGCGTCGCTGGGCGCGGCGGGCGAGCGCTCGCGCGCGGACACGCTGTCGTGACCTTCGGGTGGCGGGGGCGTTCGAGGGTCATGTCCAGCTCGCGCCGCCTCGCCCTTCCCGCCACCGTCCTCGCCGCGCTCGCGCTCGGCGCCTCCGCGCCCGCGTCCTTCGCCGACGCGCCGGTCGGCAGCTCGGCCGCGGGGACTGCGATCGCCGCCGACGCGGGCTACGCCGCGTGGCGCGCCGACGACGGCCGCGTGGTCGTCCAGAAGGCCGGCGGCGCGCCGGTGCGCTCCACGCTCACGCCGCCCAGGAGCGCGATCCTCGACGTCGGCGGGCGTCCCGGCGGCGGCGCGCAGGTCGTGTGGGCGGAGGGCTGCTCGCTGCGCTCGCGCTCGTGCGTCGTCCGCGCCGCGTCGCTGAGCGCCGCGGTCGGCGCGGGCAGGGCGCGCGTGCTCGCGCACGTCCCGTACCGCGGCGGCGGCTCGCCGGCCGTGGCGATCGACGGCTCGCGCCTGGCCTACGCCGTGCACGGGACGTCCGGCTCCGGCCGGAGCCGGATCCCGTGCGACGTGCCCTACCTGCGGACGCTCGGGTCGCACGGCGGCGCCGCGCGCAGGCTCGACCGCGGCGGCTGCTCGGCGATCGCGCAGCTCGACGTCGGCGACGGGTACGTCGCGGTCCTGGCCCACCCGGACTACGACTCCGGCAGCGGCGTGACCGAGGCGCGCGTCGTCCGGGTCGGCGGCGGGCCGTCGCGCACGCTGCAGCGCGAGTCCCAGGGCGAGGAGTCCAACTACCTCGGCGCGGTCGCGATCGACCGCGGGTCGCTCTACACGGCGCGCGGCGGGATCCGGCAGGCGAACGTCTTCACGCGGATCGGGCTGACGAGCCGCAGGCGCGTCGACGTCCACGCGTTCGTCCACCTCCAGGGCGCCTTCGCCCTCGACGGCGGCCGTGCCTACTACGCGCAGACGGCGGACTTCGAGTCGAGCACCGACTGCCCGTGCCTCGTGGTCACCGGTGACGATCCCTTCGCGACGGCGCGGCGGACGCTCGCGCCGGAGCTCGCGCTGAGCGCGGCGCCGCAGCCGGTCTACGTCGACTCGACGCCGTCGGCGATCGCGAAGCTCACGCAGCGCACGGTCTCGCGGACCGCGGTGCTCGGCACCGCGCCCGTGGCCGGCGTGCCGGTCGAGCTGCTGTCGACCGACGTCGTCAGCGGTCCGGTGAACCAGAAGGCGCCCGCGCCCACCGGCGTCGTGGCGACCACCGGCGCCGACGGCACCGCGACGCTCCCGGTCCCCGGCACGCCGCGCTGGCGGCTGCTGCTGGCGGCCGTGGCGCGGCCCGCGGGCGAGAGCGGCGTCGTGATCCCGACCACGCAGAACCTCAACGTGACGACCTACGTCCACCTGTCCGCGACCACCGTGCGCCTCGCCGACGGCCGCCTGCAGGTGACCGGCACGATCAGCCCGGCGCAGCCCGGCCGCAAGGTCCGCCTCGACCGCAAGCTCGAGCGGATCTGCGACCAGCCGCAGTACGGCCCCGTGCTTCTCACGCCCTCCTCCGTCGACACGCCCGCGGGCTGCTTCGACCGCTGGACCCAGGACCCGCTGACCACCGCGACCGTCAGCGCCGACGGGGCGTCCTACACCCTCACCACGAGGGCGCCGGCCGGCACCTACCGCGTGTCCCTCGACTTCGCGGGCGGCGCGGCCGTCTACGCGGGGGAGAGCGCGGCCGTCGACGCGCCGTAGGGCGCGGCGAGGCAGGGTCGCGGGGACCGCACGCAACGCATCCGCGATATGTTGCGCCCGGCCCCCGATGACCGAGTCCTCGTCGCAGCAGATCGAGCTGCACGGCCACCCCGTCACCTATCACCGGATGGGCAAGGGGCCGGCCGTCCTGCTCGTCCACGGCATCACGTCCAGCTCCCGGACGTGGCGCGAGGTGATGCCGGCGCTGGCCGAGCGCCACACGGTGATCGCGCCGGACCTGCTCGGCCACGGGCGCTCGGCCAAGCCGCGCGGCGACTACTCGCTCGGCGCCTACGCCTCCGGCCTGCGCGACCTGCTCGTCGCGCTGGAGATCCCGCGCGCGACGGTCGTCGGCCACTCGCTCGGCGGCGGCGTCGCGATGCAGTTCGCCTACCAGTTCCCCGAGCGCGTCGAGCGGCTCGCGCTGGTGGACTCCGGCGGCCTGGGCTCGGAGGTCTCGCTCGTCCTGCGCGCCGCGACGCTGCCTGGCGCCGAGTACGTCCTGCCGCTGATGGTCTCCTCGCCGCTGCGCGGCGCGACCGCCGCCGTCGGCTCGGTCCTCGGCCGGCTCGGGCTGCACGCGAACGCCGACGTCAAGGGGATGGCCGAGGGCTTCGAGTCCTTCCGCGACGCCGACGCCCGCCGCGCCTTCGTGCACACCGCGCGCTCCGTGATCGACCCGGCGGGCCAGCGCGTCGACGCGACGGACCGCCTCTACCTCGCCGCGCACGTCCCGTCGCTCATCGTCTGGGGCGACAAGGACCGGATGATCCCGGTCAAGCACGCCTACGAGGCCCACGAGAACATGCCGGGCAGCCGCCTGGAGATCTTCGAGGGCGCGGGCCACTTCCCGTTCAACGACGACCCCGAGCGCTTCGTGGCCCTCCTGCTGGACTTCCTGGCGACCACCAAGCCCGCGGCGTTCGACGACGACCTCGTCCGCCAGCTCATGCTCCGCCACCGCTCATGACCGACCTCGCCGCCTACCCGCACCGGATGACGATCCCGACGCGCTGGAACGACAACGACGTCTACGGGCACGTCAACAACGTCGAGTACTACGCGTTCTTCGACACCATCATCAACGCCTACCTGATCCAGGAGGGCGGGCTCGACATCCTCCAGGGCGACGCGATCGGCCTCTGCGCGGAGTCGCACTGCGCGTTCACCGCGGCGCTCGTCTTCCCGGAGCCGGTGGAGGCGGGGCTGCGCGTCGGGCACCTCGGCACATCCTCCGTGAAGTACGAGATCGGCCTCTTCGGCGCGGGCGGCGAGCAGGCGGCGGACGGCTGGTTCGTCCACGTCTTCGTCGACCGCGCGACGCGGCGGCCGGTGCCGATCCCCGGCGGCGTGCGCGGCGCGCTGGAGCGGCTGGCGTGAAGGTCCGCGGCGCGGTCCTGCGCGAGATGGGGCTGCCGAAGCCCTACGTCGACTCGCGGCCGCTGGAGGTCGTCGAGCTGGAGCTGGCGCCGCCCGGCCCGGGCGAGCTGCTGATCCGCGTCGGCGCCGCCGGGCTCTGCCACTCCGACCTCTCGGTCATCGACGGCTCGCGCCCGCGCGTGATGCCGATGGTGCTCGGCCACGAGGCGGCGGGCGAGGTCGTCGAGAGCGGGGGCGGCACGCCGGGCTTCGCGCCGGGCGACCACGTCGTCCTCTCCTTCGTCCCCACCTGCGGCGCGTGCGGCCCGTGCCGCGCGCAGCGGCCCGCGCTCTGCGAGCCGGGCGCGGCGGCCAACGCCGCGGGCTCGCTGCTCGGCGGCGAGCGGCGGTGGCCCGCGCCGTACCACCATCACCTGGGCGTCTCCGCCTTCGCCGACCACGTCGTCGTCTCCGCGCGCTCGGCGGTCAAGGTCGACCCGGAGCTGCCCCACGACATCGCGGCGCTCTTCGGGTGCGCGATCCTCACCGGCGTCGGCGCGGCGGTCAACAGCGCGCACGTCGGGCCGGAGGACCGCGTCGTCGTCTTCGGCCTCGGCGGCGTCGGCCTCGCCGCGCTGCTCGGCGCGCAGATGGCAGGCGCCGCGGAGGTCGTCGCGGTCGACGTGGTCGAGGAGAAGCTCGAGCACGCGCGCCGCCTCGGCGCGACGCCGATCCACGCGGGCGACGGCGCCGTCGAGGCGATCCGCGAGGCGACGGGCGGCGGTGGCGACAAGGTCATCGAGACGGTCGGCAGCGCCCGCGTCCTGGCCCAGGCCTACGAGGCGACGCGCCGTGGCGGGACGACGGTCACCGTCGGCCTCCCGCACCCCGAGCAGCGCCTCGACATCCAGGCCGTGAGCCTCGTCACCGAGGAGCGCACGCTCAAGGGCTCCTACCTCGGCTCGTGCGTGCCCGACCGCGACATCCCCCTCTTCATCGAGGCCTACAAGAACGGCAGGCTGCCGGTGCAGGAGCTGCTCACGCACCGCATCGGCCTCGACGACCTCAACGCGGGCTTCGACCGCCTCGCCGCCGGCGCCGCCGTGCGGCAGGCCGTCATCCTGTAGGACTACGCGGCGAGCGCCGCGGGCGCCGGCGCGTGGATCGCCTCGAGCGCCGCGACCGCCTCGGGCGTGAACTGCGCGCCGCGCAACGCGCGGCACTCGGCGAGCGCCTCGGCGACCGAGCGCCCGGGGGAGTAGGGGCGGGCGCTGACCATCACGTCGAACGCGTCGGCGGCGGCGAGCAGGCCGGCGCCCTCGGTCAGCTGCGCGCCGCGCAGGCCGCGCGGGTAGCCGCCGCCGTCGGGACGCTCGTGGTGGGACAGGATCCAGTCGCCCTGCTCGGGGCTGAGGATCTCCTCGACCATCCGCGCGCTGAGCTCGGCGTGGCCCTTGATGACCTCGTACTCCTCGGCGGTGAGGCGCGAGGGCTTCAGCAGGATCGCGTCCGGGATCCCGATCTTGCCGACGTCGTGGACGAGCGCCGCCTCGTGCAGCAGCGCGACGCGGTCGGCGGGCCAGCCGCGCTCCTCGGCGAGGCGAGCGGTGAGCGTCGCGACACGCTCGGAGTGCTCGCGCGTGCTGGCGTCGCGGGCGTCGATCGCGCGGGCCAGCGCGCGGATGCCGGTGAGCGCCTGCGAGCGCTGGAGCTGCGCGATGCGCTCGACCGCGCTCAGCTCGTGGATCGTCAGCGGGTCGTAGCGCGAGACGCGGTTGCGGCCGTGCTCCTTGGACCAGTACAGCGCGCCGTCGGCGAAGCGGCTGAGCTGCTCGGCGCCGGTGGCGTGCTCGTCGTCGCAGACGCCGACGGAGATCGTGACGTGCGCGCCGCCGGCGAACGGCGCGCCCTCGATCGCGCGGCGGGCGCGCTCGAGCGCGAAGGCGGCGTCCGCCGCGCTGGCCTCCGGGAGCAGGATCGCGAACTCGTCGCCGCCGATGCGGGCGAGGACGTCCTCGGCGCGGAGGTGCTCGCCGAGCTCCGCGGCGACCGCGCGGAGGACCTCGTCGCCCAGCGCGTGGCCGCCCGCGTCGTTGATGGCCTTGAAGCAGTCGACGTCGACCAGCGCGAGGGCGAGCGGCCGCTCGTGGCGGCGGGCGCGGGCGACCTCGGCGTGCAGCCGCTCCTGGAAGGCGCGGTGGTTGGCGAGGCCGGTGAGCGGGTCGGTCGTCGCGTCGGCGCTCAGGCGCGCGACCTCCTCGGTGTTGGCGACGGCCATCCCGATCAGCTCGGCGAACTCGTCGAGGTGCGCGCCGGTCGTGGGCGGCAGGGCGTCGGCGCCCGTCGTCGTCACCACGAGCGCGCCCCAGAGGCGGCCGCGGACGCGGACCGGCGTGCCCGCGAAGCCGCGGAAGCCGCTGCGCTCCAGGGTCTCGAAGTGCGGGCTCCCGGGCGCGTGGCTGTCGTCGACGCGGACGGCGAGGCCGTCGCGGCGGATCGCCACGACCGGGCTGCCGCCGGCGATCCGGTAGCGCGTGCCCGGCGGGACGCGGTCGCCGTGGCGCTGCCAGGTGCCGACGGCGACGAGGTGGTCGTCGGCGTCGAAGCGCAGGATGCCGCCGCCGTCGGCGCCGACCAGGACCGCGGCCTGCTCGGCGGCGAGGCTGCACACGGCCTCGGGCGAGGCGCCCGCGGCGACCGCGGTGGCGATCGAGCGCAGGGCGTGGTGCTCCTCGGAGAGCCGGTCGGCGGCCTCGGCCATCGCGCCCAGGAGCCGGCGGCCGGTGAGCAGGACGGTGCCGATGACGGCGAAGATCGGCAGGGCGATCGCGAGCTCGCCGAGGCCGCTCGCGATCCCGCGGTCGTCGAGGACCGGCAGCGCCCAGACGAGCGCGGAGGCGACGATCAGGCCGACGGCCTGGCGGGCGTCCAGGAAGCACGACGCGTAGACGAGCGCGAAGAAGACGTAGAGGCGCGCGGGCGAGTCGACGCCGCCGGTGATCTGCGTGATCGCGGCGATGACGACCACGGCGGCGGCGTTGGCCGCGGGCAGCACCCAGCCGGGCGCGCGGCGCCAGTCGATGACGAAGATGGCGCAGACGCCCCAGCTCAGGGCGCCGGTCGTCCACAGCAGCGGCCAGGGCCAGAGCGGCGTGGCGACCTGCGGGAAGAACGGGAGCGAGATCGTGGCGACCGCGGCGATCAGCCACAGCACGCCGCCGAGGCGCCCGGCGATGGGCCGCTCCGCGTCGGGAGAGGCGCGCAGATGCGCGGCGAGGCTGTCGACCCGACGACCCATGTCTCCCTGGGTGATCGGGCGCACGGAGCGCGAGCTTGACCCGGTCGTCCGGAAACGCGCGCGTCTCCTGCGGGCGCGGTTCCGCGGTGCCATCGGGTGCGGTCTCTACCCTCCGCGCGGTGCCGGTCCTCCTCGATCTTCCCGGGCCCTCGCGCCGCATCCGCGTCGAGCCGCTGCGCCTGCCCGCGCCCGCCCAGGCGCCGCGGGAGCGGGAGCGCGAGCCCGACGCCCCGGCGCCGGAGCCCGACCCCGCGGGCGTTCCTGAGCGCGAGCGCGAGCCCGTCCCCGCGTGAGCACGGAGGCCGCCCCCGACTTCCTGGAGGCCGTCGTCGGCTACCGCGCGTGGCACGTCGAGGAGGACGGGCTGCTGCGGCCGTGGACGTTCCTGGCGCTGCCGTGGTCACCAGGCGCCAACCACGCGGTCTGCGCGCGCGACGTGCGGCACGCGCCGCCGGTCGCCGACTGCATGTGCGGCCTCTACGCGCTGACCGATCCGGCCGACCGGCGGCTGGACTTCCGCGCCGACCAGGCCGTCGGGGCGATCGCGGCGTGGGGCGACCTCGAGGTCCACCGCAGCGGCTTCCGCGCCGAGCACGCGTGCGTCACGGCGCTCGCGGTCCCGGAGCGCGCGGGCTTCGAGCAGCGCGAGGCGCTCGCGCGCGCCGCCGAGCGCTACGGCGTCCCGCTCGTCGCGCCCGAGGCGCTGAGCGCGGAGGCGCTGCGCCACGGCGCGCCGCTGCCCGACGACCTCTGGACGCCCTCGCCGTCCTGGCCGCCGCCGCGGGCCGCCGCGGCGTCCGCCGCGCGGGACCGCGACCCGCGCGCGCGCCCGCGCCTGCCCTCCGTCGACCCGGCCGCGTTCGGCACCGCCGCGCGCGGCATCGCGCTCGACGCGCACCTGTGGGTCGAGACGGCGCTCGGCGCGGTCGTGGTCGGGCTGACCGCGGCGCTCGCCCGCGACCTCGGCGGCGGGCTGTCGCTGACGCTGCCCGAGCCCGGCGCGGCGCTCGAGGCCGGCGACCCCGTCGCGACGATCGGCACCGTCGCCGGGACGTTCGGGATCTGGGCGCCGGTCGGCGGCTCGGTGCTCGCGGTCAACCCGCGGCTGGTCGAGGATCCGGACCTCCTGGCGCGCGACCCCGAGGGCGCCGGCTGGCTGCTGCGGCTCGCGCCGCGCGACTGGGAGCGCGACGCGCCCGCGGTCACGTGGGGCTCGGCCGCGACGCGCCACTACGCGGCGATCCTGGCCCGCGACGCCGAGCGCGGCGACGCGTTCGCCGACGTCCGCCTGGAGCGCCTGCGCGCGCTGCCGCCGGTGCGCTCGGCCGCCGACGTCCTGCAGCACCTGCGGGCGGAGCGCGCGGCGCCGCGGTTCGCCGACGCGGAGGCGGTGGCCGTCGAGCTCGGGGGCCGCGTGCGCGACGCGCTGGCGATCGACGGCGAGCTGCGCGCGCGCCTGGGTCGCGCCGACGTCGTGGTCCGCTTCGCCTTGCACGAGCCCGAGGCCGAGCTGCTGCTGGACCTCCGCGGCGGCAGCGCGCAGCTCCTCGCGCGCGAGCCCGCGAGCGGCGTGGACGTCGAGCTCGCGTGCAGCGGCGAGGACGCCTACCGCTGGTTCATCGGCAAGCTCGACCCGGCGAGCGCGCTGCGCTGCGGCGAGCTGCGCTCGTCGCTCGGGCCGGGCCCGACGCTGCGGGCGCTCGCGGTGCTCAAGCACCTGCGGATCGCGGCGTGGGACCCGGCGCCGACCTGGGCGCGCTAGGGGTCGCTCAGGCGCGGGCGGTCGCGGCGGCGAGCGCGGGCGCGGCGGCGCGCCCGCACGTCGGGCAGTCCGGGTCCTGGGGGACCTCCTCGTGGGTGACCGCGAGCGTCGTGAGGTCGATGACGGTGGCGCGGCCCGCGCAGGCGACCGGCGCGAGGCCGGTGATGTGCGCGATCGCCTCGTTGGCCACGAGGGAGCCGATGATCCCGCACGCGGGCGCGTAGGTGGCGGCGGGGGAGCTGTCGGAGATCGCGGCCTTCGCGGCGTCGAAGAGCGGGAACCGGCGGCGGTAGGCGGCCTCCTGGCAGGTGAGGCAGCCGGTCACGCCGGGCAGGTAGGTCGGGCCGACGCGGACCAGCGGCGGGTGCTGGCTCATCCCGACGTAGGGGATCCCCGCGGCCCAGCACGCGTCGTTGACCCAGCCGGAGATGCGGGCGGCGGGCCAGTCGACGGCGGCGATGACGAAGTCGGCGCCGGCGATCGCGCGCGCGACCGCCGCGGTGGAGTCGAGGCGGCGCGGGATGCCGACGAAGCGGCTGCGCGCGTTGAGGCGGCCCAGGCGCTCGGCCGCCGCGTCCACCTTCGGGCGCCCGAGGTCGTCCTGGCCGTAGAGCGCCTGGCGGGCGAGGTTGCTGAGCTCGACGACGTCGTGGTCGACGCCGACGATCGTCCCGACGCCGCAGACGGTGAGCATCGTCGCGGCCATGCCGCCGAGGCCGCCGAGGCCGAGCACGGCGACGGTCGCGCGCTCGAGCCGCGCCTGCGCCGCCGCGCGCGGCACGCCGGGGCCGGCGAGGTCGCCGAAGTACCGCAGCTGGCGGTCGTAGCGCTCGAGGCCGGCGGCGTCGAGATGGCGCTCGTCGTCGCCGGCGTCCTCGATCAGGCCGTCGGCGCCGAGCATCGCGAGCGCCTCATCGAGGTCCGCGGCCGTGAGCCCGGGCGCGACCGAGGCCCGCAGCTCCTCCAGGATCGCCGCGGGCCCCCGCGTGCCGTCGAGCTGCCGGAGCAGCTCGACGAGCACACGCGGGTCGCCTTCCAACGCGACGTCTCCGCCGCGATGGCCGCCACGCAGGAGCACGAGGCGGTCACGATCGAGGACGACCTCGATCGTGGACTTCAACCGGGGGCGGTCCCGGTCCTGGCCGCAACGGGGAGCGGTCAGGACCGGGGATGCCGGTGCTACTGGCCCTTCGTGACCGACAGCGTCGGCAGCGTGGGCTCCTCGATCTTGGTGATCTTCAGCATGGTGCATCCTCCTCTCTGTTCTCGGGGTCATGGAAGACGGGCGACGTAGATCCGCTTGATGTGGACGGCCTCGTCGGGGATCGGGTCGCGGTCGCCGCCGTCGCGCTGGCCCTCCACGGCGACCAGCTCGAGACCGGCGCCGGCGAGCGCGGTGACGACGCGCGCGTGCGGGTGGTGGTGCTGGACGTGACGGCTGACGCTGTGGGTCCAGCGCTCCGGCTCCGCGTCGTCCTGCGTGAAGGCGTGCAGGTCGGCGCGGTGACCGCCGTCCTCGCCCCGGCCGAGGCTCTCCCAGACGAGGAACAGCCCCGGCGCGGTTCGGCAGAACGTCCTGCCGAAGAAGCCGCCGAACGTCAGCGGCGTGTTGGCGTCGAAGAGGAGCACGCCTCCGGAGGCGAGTCGCCCGGCCATCGCGCCGATCGCCGCGTCGAGGGCCGGCGGGTCGACGTAGTTGATGACGTCGTTGACCGCGGTGATCAGCTGCAGCGGCGGTCCCGGCGCGATGTCGGGGAGCGCCGAGACCTGCAGGTCGACGCCCCCGCCGACCCGCTCACGGGCCAGGTCCATCATGCCGGCGGATGGGTCGCAGCCCGCGGCGTCGAAGCCTGCCTCGAGCAGGGCCGTGAGGCTCCGTCCGGTCCCACAGCCGACGTCCAGCGCGCGGCCGCCGGTCGCCCCGTGGCGCGCCGCCAGCTCGAGCAGACCGACGACCCACTGCGGGTAGCGCATCACGTCGGCGTCGCCCACGAACGCCTCGTAATGGGGCGCCATCACGTCATATGGAGCCACGGGCGTTTCTTTTTCCGCAGGTTCGTCCGACTGGATCAGGGTCATGCCATGTCAAGACCCTCAAAGCAGTCAGAACCGTTTCATCGCGATGGCAAGTTCTTGCTCGGCGACCCGCTGGACTGGGAGGCGGCCACTGCGCGATGCCTCCGCGAGGCCCGGCGCGTCGCGCCTCCCGAGGACGCGGCCGACATCGCGCAGGAGGCCATGATCCGGGCCTGGAGGAGCCTGAGCTCCGGCACCGCTCCCGAGCATCCCGGCGCGTGGCTGCGGACGATCGTGCAGCGCGAGGCAGTGCGCCACCGGGCGCGGAACGCGGTGCCGATCAGCCTCGAGGAGCACGGCGACGTGGACGACCGAATCGCTTCGGGGCGTCTCGATTTGCTGCCCCTCCAGGTCGACGTGCGCCGAGCGGTTAGGAATCTGACCCCCGATGACCGTAAACTGCTGGCCTTGCGGTACCTCGACGACCTCACGCAGCCGGCAGTCGCCCTCGCCCTCGGCATCCCCGAGGGCACGGCGAAGGTCCGCCTGCACCGAGCACGAGGTCGCCTGCAGCAGGTTCTGTCCGAGCACGAAGGCGGGGAACGCAGATGAGCAAGACCACGGCCGCAGAGGCACGGCGGAACGGCACCAACAAGAAGTCGCACGAGCTGGACAGCAACATCGTCAAGGCGCTGTCGCATCCGTTGCGGATGCGCATCCTGACGCGCCTGAACGAGGGCGTCGCGAGCCCGAACGAGATGTCGAAGGAGTTCGACGAGTCGCTCCCGCTCGTCAGCTACCACGTGCGGATCCTCCGCGAGCTCGACTGCATCGAGCTCGTCCGGACGACGCCGCGCCGCGGCGCGATCGAACACCACTACCGCGCGTTGACGCGTCCGTTCCTGGACGACGCCGACTGGGCCTCGCTTCCGCCGAGCGCTCGCAAGGCCGTGTCGAACACCGTCCTTACGAAGGTCTTCGGCGACGTTCGCGACGCGGTCTCGGCCGGCACGTTCGACGACCGCACCGACCGGCACCTGTCGTTCACCTCGCTCCTGCTCGACGAGCAGGGGTGGGCGGCGCTGTCCTCGCGCGTCAACGACCTGCTGGACTGGGCGATCGAGGAGCAGGCGGCGAGCGCGGGGCGCCGTCAGGACGACGCGAGCGGCGGGGAGGAGATGCGCGCGCGCTTGGCGCTGCTCTCCTACTCGGCGCCGCCGGCGGACGCGGAGCAGTCGTCGGCGCCCAAGCGCCGGCGCGCCAAGCGCTAGCTTGGCTTAGGTGAAGCTGCTGACCCGCCTCGCCGCCGCGGGATGCTTGCTGTGCGCCCTCTTCGGGCTCACGGCCTGCGGCGGCGATGATCCACACGGCAAGAGCACTCGTGCCAACACGCTGACGATGGTCGCCGGGTCCGATGTCGACTTCCTGGATCCGGGCCGGAGCTACTTCGCGCTCGGGCTCCAGGTCTCGCTCGCGACGCAGCGCCCGCTCTACAGCTACCGCGGGCTCGATCTGACGGCGCCGGTCTCCGATCTGGCGTCCGCCAAGCCGCAGGTGTCGGCCGATGGCCTGCGGATCACGATCCACCTGCGACGTGGCGTGCGGTTCTCCCCGCCGGTCAATCGGGCGGTGACGTCGCGGGACGTCGCCTACGCCTTCGCGCGCTTCTTCAGCGCCAACGTCGCCGGGCCGTACACCTCGTACTTCCGCGACCTCGTCGGCGTCCCGGCCAAGCCGACCGACGGCGTCCGCTCCATCAGCGGCATCTCGACGCCGGACCCGTTGACGATCGTCTTCCGGCTGCGTCGGCCCACGTCCGCCGCCTTCATCGGCGCGCTGACGCTGCCGATCAGCGCGCCGGTGCCGGCGGAGTACGCGCGGCCCTTCGACGCGCACAACCCGTCGACCTACAACGAGCACGTCGTCGCCACCGGTCCGTACATGGTGCGCAACGACGCGAAGGGCCGGACGACGGGCTACCAGGCCGGCAGCTCGATCAGCCTCGTGCGCAACCCCAACTGGCGGCGGGCCACCGACGACCGGCCCGCGAAGGTCGACGCGATCCGGATCCTCACCAACGCCTCCGACAGCACGCTGGCGGCGCGACAGGTGCTCGCCGGGACGCACAAGGTGCTGAACGTCACGCCGCCCGCGTCGATCCTCAAGCGGCTCAGCGAGCAGGACAGCGACCAGGCGGTGCGGCTGCCGGCGGGCGGCTACAGGTTCGTGCCGATCAACACCACCATCAAGCCGTTCGACGACGTCAACGTGCGCCGGGCCGTGGTCGCCGTCTTCGACCGCTACGCGGCGCGGCAGGCGCGCGGCGGTCCGGTCACGGGTCCGTTGGCCACGCACATGCTCCCGCCCGGGATCCCCGGCTATGAGGAGGCGGGTGGAGCGCGCGGACCCGGCTTCGACTTCCTGTCGGCCGACAAGCCCCACGGCGACCTGGCGCTCGCGCTCCGGTACATGAAGAAGGCCGGCTACAAGACGGGGAAGTACACGGGCGATCGGCCGTTCCTCGCCCTGGCCGGCAACACGAGTGGCGAGAAGTCGGTCGCCGAGGTGGTCCAGGCGCAGCTCGCGAAGCTCGGGTTCAAGCTGCGCCTGCGGATCGTCCCGGACGACGCCCTCTTCACCAACTGGTGCACGGTCCCGGCGCGCAAGGTCGTCTTCTGCGCGAGCGGGCTGGCGTGGCTGAAGGACTTCCCGGATCCGCAGCCGATGCTCCAGCCGGTCTTCGACGGCCGTTCGATCACGCCTGAGAACAACCCGAACTACTCGCAGCTCGACGACCCGAGGATCAACGCCGCGATGGCGCGCGCCGAGCTGTCCACCGGACGTGCACGGAGCAGGGCGTGGGGAGCCATCGACAAGATGATCGTCGCGCAGGCACCGGTGATCCCGCTGCAGTGGGATGTCGCGACGCTGATCCGGTCCAAGGACGTGGTCGGCGTGCCGAACTCGTTCTTCGCGAGCTGGGACCTCTCCTACATGTCCCTGAAGTAGCCCCCCGCAACGCCGAAGGCCCGCCGGGGCGGGCCTTCGGAACGTCATGCGGATGAGAGGACTCGAACCTCCACGAGATTGCTCTCACGGCGACCTGAACGCCGCGCGTCTACCAATTCCGCCACATCCGCCAGCGTCCAGCGAGCATATCGCTCACCGCTTCCTCCACGTCTGCTCATGGCCCCCGCGCCACTTGCTACTCTCAACGTCCCCGAGCCGCCATCGTCTAGGGGACTAGGACGCCGCCCTCTCACGGCGGAAACCGGGGTTCGAATCCCCGTGGCGGTACTCCACGAAGCCTCGCTCCCAGCGGGGCTTTCGTCGTTCTGTGGGTACACCGCTCCCATGGACGGACCGATCCAGCCGCCGGACCACGCGAACCTGCTCGCGCGGCGCTCGGTGGAGGAGGAGCGGGGCCTCCCGCCGGAGCGGCCGACGGGTGCGCGGCTCGTCGCGCTGAGGGTCTTCGCGGCGCTGGTCGTCCTCGGCGCGATCGCGTCGGTCGCCTACGTCGTCGTCACGGCGTAGCGGCGATCCCGTCGCCGCCCGCTGCCGCCCGCCCCCTGGACGCCCACGTCCGCCCGCGCACCACGTCCACCCCGAAATCTTGACTTCCGGCCAGTAGCGTGGTTGTGCCAAGTGGCTGCATAGTTCCGGCCATGTCAAGGATGAACCTGAACCGTCGTTCTCTCCGTCCCGCCGCGGTGCGCATGCTCGCCGTGGGTGCGCTCGCCGTGGGTCTCGCGGCGCCGGCCACCGCTTCTGCCGGTGTCCTCGACTCCGTCTCGGGCTGGTGGCCCATGTACGAGGGGAGTGGGCAGACGATCCACGACCTGTCGGGCAAGGGCAACAACGGCACGCTGGGCTCGACGCCCACGGCCGACGACAACGACCCGACGTGGATCAAGGGCTTCCTGTTCGGCTCGGCCCTGCGCTTCGACGGCAACGACTTCGTCCGCATCCCCGACTCGCCCGCGCTCGAGACGCAGAACCTGACGGTCTCGGCCTGGATCCGCGCGTCCGGCTCGCCCGGCACCAACCGCTACATCGTCTCCAAGGGCGCGTCGACCTGCGACCACGCCTCCTACGGCCTCTACTCGACCTACTCGGGCGGCCTGCAGTTCTACATGCACGACACGACCGGCCATGAGCGCTACTCCGGCATCGCCAACCAAGACAACGTCTACAACGGCAAGTGGCACCACGTTGCCGGCACCTGGGACGGCACCACCGCCAAGCTGTTCGTCGACGGCAAGCTGATCCCCGGCTCGACCGACACCGGCGGGGTCATCGACTACAACCCGGCCACGACCGGCGCCGCCGGCCTCGGCGGCTACCTCGGCACGTGCGACCTGTTCTACACCGGCGACATCGACGACGTCGCGATCTTCAGCCAGGCGCTGCCGATCGACAAGTACTGGTCGGCGCTCTCGCTGCTGTTCCCGAAGCCCCTCCGCTAGCGGCCGACTCGCGCTGAGCGGAGGCTGCGGCGACGGCACCCGAAGGGCCGCGAGCCCTCGGGTGCCGTCTGCCGCGCCTCCTCACCCCGGACAGGTCGTGCCGAGACGACCGCGGTCCGGTGCGGGCCTTCGTGTCTCCAGCCAGGGGACGCCGCGAGGCTCTCAGGCGGCCCGGAGCGCGTCCAGAGCCGGACCGGCAGATGTGAGCTGCCCGCCACGGGCGAAGCGCCGGATGCCGTAGTGGCGGCTCGCCGCCACGAGGTGCTCGTGGAGCAGGGACGCCCCGGCGAGCGTCACGGGGCAGCCCTGGACGACGTCGGCGCCGACCGCGACGCGCATCCCGTCGAGCCCCGGCCGCGCCCGCGCGGCGGGCGCCACGGTCCGCCGTCCGTCGCCGAGCCGGACGACCACCCACGCCGGGCGGTTCGTCACGGCGTCGAACAGCAGGTCCTCGACGCGGCCGAGCAGCAGGCCGTCGCGGTCGCGCAACGGCGCCTCGTGCACTGCGGGGACCACACCGGGCGCGCCCATCTCCGTCCAGGTTCGCTTCAGGAAGCCTTGATCCTGCCCGGCTACCGTGGACCGGACGACATGCTGCGCCGTCCCGGACCACCCCTGCTCCTCGCCGCCTTGACCGCGCTCGCGCTCGGGATCACGGGCGTCCTGGCGAAGCTCGTCCCGCTGACCAAGCAGGGCGACGCGAAGACCCTGGACGGCTTCGTCGACCTCAACGCGCCGCATCTCGCGCCCGCCCTCAACGCGATCGCGCACAGCGCCGACCCGCGGCCTTACGCGCTCAGCGCCGCGGTCCTCGCGGTGGTCGCGCTCGCGCGCGGCCGCTGGCGCGTCGGCCTCGCGGTGCCGCTGATCTTCGTCCTCACCGGCACGACCACGGAAGCGCTCAAGCACCTGCTGGCCTCGCCGCGCTTCGACGAGTGGCTCGGCTACTCGCAGATCGCCGCCGCCTCGTGGCCGTCGGGCCACTCGACCGCCGCGATGACGATGGCGCTCTGCGCCGTGATCGTCGCGCCGCCGCGCGCCCGCCCGACCGTCGCGGCCCTCGGCGGCGCCTACGCGCTCGCGGTCGCCTACGCGATCCTCACGCTCGGCTGGCACTTCCCGTCCGACGTCTTCGGCGGCTACCTCGTCGCCGGGACCTACGTCCTGCTCGCGATCGCGGCGATCGCGGCGAGCGAGCGCCGCTGGCCGAGCCGCCGCGGGGTGGAGGCGGGCAGCCGGCCCGTCGACCTCGTCCCGGCCTTCGGCGTCGCGCTGCTCGGCGCGGGCGCGGCGGCCGGCGTCGCCCTCGCGCGGCCGCACGCGCTGCTGGAGTACGCGGCCGTGCACACGACGTTCGTCGTCGGCGCGCTGGCGATCGCGGCGCTCGCCGCGGCCCTGGCCGGCCTGATGGCGGCGGGCTTCCGGGCGACCGCGCCGCGCGCGGGCACCGGCGCCGGCGCCGCCCGCAACCCCTAGGCCTTCGTCGCCCCCGGCTCCCACAGCGGCTCGTCGCCGCCGTTGGCCGCGCGGCTCAGGATGAAGAGCAGGTCCGAGAGCCGGTTGAGGTAGCGCACGACCTCCGGGTTGCCGTCCTCGACGAGGATCGCGCGGCGCTCGGCGCGGCGGCAGACCGTGCGGCAGACGTGGAGGTGCGCGGCGGCCGGCGTCCCGCCCGGCAGGACGAAGGACTTCAGCGGCGTCAGCGTCGCGTTGACCTCGTCGCACGCGCCCTCGAGCCAGGTCGTGTAGCCCTCGTCGACCCGCAGCCGCTCGCGGTCGCCGCCGTGCGGGACGGCGAGGTCGGCGCCGACGTCGAAGAGGTCGTTCTGGATCCGCCGCAGCCACGTCGCCTGCTGCTCGGGGAGGTCGCCGAGCGTCAGCGTCACGCCGAGATGGGCGTTGAGCTCGTCGACCACGCCGTAGGCCTCGATGCGCGGGTGCGTCTTCGGCACGCGGCTCATGTCGCCGAGGTGCGTCTCGCCGCCGTCGCCGAGCTTCGTGTAGATCCGGGTGAGGTTGACGGTCATCGCCCTGGAGGCTACCGGCGTCGCGCAGGCCCGGAGCGGTACGATCGTCGCGCAAATCAAGGGTCGGTGGCCAAGGGAAGCCGGTGCGAGACCGGCGCGGACCCGCCACTGTGACCGGGCGAGAGCCTCGCCGCACGCGTCGCGACACCGCGACGCAGCCACTGGGACGAAGGACCCGGGAAGGCGCGGAGGAGGAGGCCCGGAAGCCAGGAGACCTGCCTCCGACCATCCAGAACGCAAGCGCCCTCGTGGCAAGGGTGGTTCCCGCATGACCAACAAGCTCCTCGGCCTCCTGGTGGGAGGCCTCACGCTCGCAG